>OUWB010002536.1_pt1 | contig 11196 bp, 12 predicted proteins | sample 1779821 | NCBI WGS metagenome assembly OUWB01 (sample SAMEA3914806, study PRJEB12502) | metagenome | biome: forest; material: soil | place: Canada | collected 2011-08-03 | depth 0.1 m
TGGTCACCAGACCGTCGCCGGTCAGGGCCGCCGCCAGCAGCTTCGCACTCTCATCGCTCTGCACGCTCTTCAGCGCCACCGAGTTCTGCTTGGTCAGGGCTAGGCGCTCATCGCGGCCCGGGATGAATTCCTTTGACCAGCTTTGATGCTGGATATCGTAGGCGGCTTGCTTGACCTGGGCGCCGGCCTTGTAGACGGACTGGCCGTCGCTCGACAGGGCCAGGATGATCCGGCGGGCGGCGATATCGGCCGAGGGCAGGCCGTCGGCATAGCTCGGATCGGCCAGCAGCTTTTGCACCATGTCGGCGCGTGCCGTATCGGACGCGGCATAGGCGCGCAGGGCGCTGCGGAAACTGGGCTCCTGCATGGCGACGATGGCGGCATAGGCAACGGCGCCGCGCGCCAGTTGCTTGGGCTCATAGGTCGCCCCGACCTGCAGGCGCGTCTGGATCGCCTGGCCGTCGGCAAAGTCGGTGCCGATATTGCGCGCCGAATTGATATAGTCGACGTAAACCGCCGCGGCATCGGACACTTCGGTGGCCAGCGCGACCGGCGGGCCGGCCGGCGCCGGAGGTGGAGGCGGCGGTGGGGCCGGCGGCGGCGGCGTGTCCGTGGCGCAACTGGCCAGGACAAGCGCGAACAGGCTGACGCCCAGACCCTTGAACAACACGGCTTTCGCGGTAGCCAGCTTCATACTCCGTAACTCCCATTCATGGTATGGTTTGTGCCCGCTTGCCCCGCAGCTGTCGCTAAGCCCGGAGGGTTAACAAGGCGATAATTCTATGGTGATCCGTTTACGACGAATAGGCGGGCCCGGCGGACATCGCAACCCGGCGTCGCCCGGCTTTCGCACCTGCGGGGAAAAAAGCGCCTGAATTATGGCGTGCAAGCCGTCAAAAGCGCGAGATCATGGCGCGCTTTTTCTCTTAAATACAAGGCATTCAAAGGCTTGGAAGGCGGCTTGAATCGTGAGACGCAAAAGCCTCAATCAAAAAGTTTTGATACCGATTCTTCGTTGGCGATACGACGGATCGCTTCGCCGATCAGCGGCGCAATGCGCACCTGGCGGATCTTGGGGTGGTTGCGGATGGTGTCGGTGGGCTCGATCGAGTCCGTGATGACCAGTTCGGTGAGCACCGACTTGGCGACGCGATTCAGCGCCTCGCCCGACAGCACGCCATGGCTGACATAGGCCGAGACCGAGGTGGCGCCGCGATCCATCAAGGCTTTGGCGGCATTGCACAGGGTGCCGGCAGAGTCGACGATGTCGTCGAACAGGATACAGCTGCGGCCGGACACATCGCCGATGATGTTCATGACTTCGGACTCGCCCGGGCGTGGCCGGCGCTTGTCGACGATGGCCAGATCGACATTCAACCGGTCGGCCAGGCTGCGCGCGCGGACCACGCCGCCGACGTCCGGCGACACGATCATCAGGTTTTCGGTCTTGGCGTAGTTGGCGGCGATATCCTTGGCCATGAACGGGATGGCGATCAGGTTATCGGTCGGGATATCGAAGAAGCCCTGGATCTGGCCGGCGTGCAAATCCATGGTCAGCACGCGATGGGCGCCGGCGCGGGTGATCAGGTTGGCGACCAGCTTGGCGGAGATCGGCGTGCGGCCGCCGGTCTTGCGATCCTGGCGGGCATAGCCGAAATAGGGGATGACGGCCGTGATCCGCTTGGCCGAGGCCCGGGTCAGGGCATCTATGCAGATCAGCAGCTCCATCAGGTTGTCGTTGGCCGGATAGCTGGTCGACTGGATGACGAAGACATCCTCGCCGCGCACATTCTCATCGATCGTGACGAAGATCTCATTGTCGGCGAAGCGCTGGACCCGGGCCTTGGTCAAGGGCATGTCGAGGTAATCGCCGATGGCTTGGGCCAAGGTCCGGTTGGAATTGGCGGCGAGCAGCTTCATCGATATGTCCTAAGCCGTTAATACTTGCGCGCGCTTTTAGCAGGGAAGGCCAAGGGATCAAGTCCCGAAAAGCAATTTATTCCGAACGCAGCATAATCGCCGAAACCAGGCGGCCGTAATCGGGCACACCCTGTTTGAAATTGCGGCGATTGGAAAAGAAAAGACCTTCGTCGGCGCAGGTGTCGTGCCCCGTCATCGCCGATTGTTCGACGCCGGCGCGCTTCAGGCGCATCAGGCAATAGCCGGGCAGGTCGAACATGCGTTTGCCCGCGGTGGCACCCGGCGCGAAGAAGGCCGGGCTGTCCGGATCGGCGGCGGCGAAGGTCTCGGCATAGTCGGCGCCGACCTCGTAGGAAGGCTGGGCAATGCAGGGGCCGATGACGCAACGGATGGCGGAAAGCTTCGCCCCCTTGGCCAGCATCGCTTCCAGGGTATTCTCGATAATGCCGTAAAGCGCGCCTTTCCAGCCGGCGTGGCAACTGGCGACCACGGCGTTTTCCGGATCGGCAAATAGCAATGGCGCGCAATCCGCCGACAGCGCCGAGACGATCAGGCCGAGCGTCGTCGTCACCAAACCGTCGGCTTCCGGCCGGGCGCCGGTGTCGGCCCACGGGCCGTCAACCGACAGGGCGATATTCGAATGGATTTGATAGAGGCTTAGCAAGTGATCCGCCGGCCGGTCGAACGCGGCGGCGACACGCCGGCGGTTCTCAGCGACCGCGGTGGCTTCGTCCTTCGAGCCCAAGCCGATGTTCAGGGTGTCATAGGGGAAGGCCGATACGCCGCCGCGCCGCGTGAAAAAGCCGTGCTGGACGCCTGGAAGGTCGAGCAGGGGATGCAGGATGCGCGGCGGGAGAGGCGACATTTGAAACTCCGTAAAACCCACCTCGATCTAGTCTGTGTCGGAGGCCGCCGCAAGGCCGGGCAAGGCAATTCCCACCGGATAGGCCATGGCGAAAACCTTGAAGAGGTCGCCCATCTGGTCCGGCGCCATCAGGCGTTCGTACTGGCGGTTTAACGTAGCGGCCTGTTGTGGATTTTTGGCGCTCAGAGCGGCCAGGCGGGCGTCTACGCCCATGGCTGCGAGAAAGGCGCGCTGACTGACAACAGGGGATGATTTAACGCGCGTAACCACGGCCATCTTGCGCGCCAGTTCGAAGTCGGCCCACATGGTCAGGTCGTCTTCGCCCGGCGCGGCCAGGGGATCGCGTTTGCTGTGCCGGTGCAAGGCCTGCAAGGTATCGCCAGGTTCGGCCCGGTCGCGGCCATAGTCGATGAGCAGTACCGCGCCGCTGGCCCGGCGAATCAGCAGGGCCAGTTCGCGCACGAAGCGGCCCTGGGCGGCCGAGACCTCGACCAGGTCGCCGGTCTCGCCGGGATAGGTTGGCGAGACATCCTTGTCCACCGGCACCAGGCCATAGGCCAGATCGCCATCGACCACGCCGATATAACGTTCGTGCCAACCTTTGTCGGTCTTGATGAATTGCCGCGCCGGCAGGCAGTCGAGCACCTCGTTGGCGACGACGATCAGCGGCTTGTCATCCGGGAGGTCGGTCGATTGCGCCACGAACCTCGCCTGCGGAACACGGGCCTTTTGCAAGGCGCGCAGGGGGGCGGACGGTTCGACCATGACGATCTCCGCCGCATCGAGCAGGCCCCCAAGAGGCGTCGTCACACGCGCGGCGACACGCAGGATGTCGCTCATCAGCGTGCCGTCGCCGCCGCCGATCTCAACCAGGCGAAACGCGGCAGGCGCGCCCATGGCTTGCCAGACCTCGGCGATCCAAACGCCGATCATTTCGCCGAACATCTGCGAAACCATGGGGGCCGTGATGAAATCGCCCTCGGCGCCGAGCGCCGGTCGTGTCGCGTAATAGCCGTCCTTCGGATCGAACAGGCAATAGTTCATATAGTCGGCGACGGTGATCGGGCCTTCCAGCGCGATCTGCTCGATCAGCCTTTGCTTCAAACCCATTTAAGCTGCCGCTTCAGGCGTTTCGCTGGCGGCGGCGGGCGGAAGGGTGGCTTCCATGCGCCGGCCGTTCCAGATCAGGTAGGCGCCGACCGCGACCATCGGCAGGGACAGGATCATGCCCATGGTGATCCAGTGGCGCAGGAACTCGGGCATCTGGGCGTCGGGATTGCGGACGTTTTCCAGCAGAATGCGGATGATGCCATAACCGGCGATAAACACGCCCATGATCAGGCCGGGGCGACGGAACTGGCCCTTGCGCTGGCCCAGGAACCACAGCACGGAAAACAGCACGAGGCCCTCGCCGAAGGCCTCGTAGAGTTGGCTGGGATGACGGGGCAGGGGGCCGGCCGGGCAGACGCCGTTATAGGCCTTAAGCACATAGCTGTTGCAGAAAACCATCCCCCAAGGCACGTGGGTGACCCGACCCCAAAGCTCGCCATTGACGAAGTTGGCCAGCCGGCCGAAGCCCAGGCCGATGGGGGCGCACGAGGCCAGCAGGTCGCCGAGATTGAGGTAACGCGCCAGGTCGAACTTGTGGCGGCGGCCGTAGAGCAGGCTGGCGATCAGCACACCGGTAAAGCCGCCGTGGAACGACATGCCGCCGTTCTGCACCATGATCATCTCAAGCGGATGCTCCCAGATCATCGAGGTGTCGTAGAAAAGGATATAGCCGATGCGTCCGCCCAGGATGATGCCACAGGCCAGCCAGATGATGAAATCGTCCAGCTGTTCCGTCGACAGCGGCGGGACGCGGGGCGTCCACAGCTCGGTCTTCTTGAGCAGCCGGCCGGCATAGTACCAGCCCAGCACGATGCCGGCGATATAGGCCAGGGCATACCAGCGCACGGAAATCGGCCCGATGGTCATCGCGCCGAGGTGGAAGGCCGGCAGGGTGAACAGGGCGGGATCGATATTGGGCAGGTTCAGGGTCATAGCGCTGATTTAGCAAGTTCGCATGGCATCGTCGCGACAAAAAGCGCGCTCACATGGCCAGAATCGTGAAAAACGCGCCTTAGCAGGCGAAAATTGTGCAACGAGGCCGAGGCTTCGCTGTGGAACGCGGGAAAGACTGTATAATCCAAGCGCGAACGCCTATATTGAGTCGGAATAACCTTTTCTGGGCGACCGTTTCCGGAGTTTTCGTACCATGCAGAGTCAAAACCCTTTCCTCGATGAGCTGGCCAAGATGACCACCTCTGCCATGAGCCTGGCCCAGGCCGCCGGCGACGAGGCCAAGGCGGCGATGCGCGCGCAGGGCGATCGCTTCGTCGCCGAAATGGACCTTGTCCGCCGCGAGGAAGTCGAGGCGCTGCGGGTGGAAATCGCCGAGCTGCGCGCGGAGATCGCCGCCCTCAAGGCCGCCCCGAAAAGCGACACCAAGACACAAAGCAAGGCTACGGAAGCTTAAGTGACCGACAAGAAAGACGATTTTTCGATGGATACGCCCCAGGCCTATGATGCCGATCAAGCCTTCGACCCGCTCGACCAGGTGGAGTCCATCCTCACCGAGGAGGGGCTGGAGTTCGAGCGGACGCCGGAAGGCGACCTGGGGTTTTCGCTGGTCGGCGACTGGCGGACCTATGAAATGTGGTTTTCCTGGCGGCCGGAAGGCGAATGCCTGCAACTGTGCTGCTCGCTCGACGTCGAGGGCACCGGCGGCCGGTCCTTGCCGCGGGCGCGGCTTGGCGGGCTCTATGAACTTTTGTGCCTGGTCAACCAGCACGTCTGGTTCGGCCATTTCGAGGTGTTCTATGACGCCGAGGCCGAGAAAACAGGCTTGGGCGCCTACGATGTCATCTTCCGTCATACCCTGGCGCTCAATCCGCTGGACCGCGGCAGCATGACCGCCGGCGCGCACATGATCAACAGCGCCGCAGAAGCCGTCGACCGTTTCTTCCCGGCCTTCGACTTCTGGTTCAAGGGCGTCGACACGCCCCAGGCGGCGTTCGCGGCCTGCCTGTTCGAAACCCAGGGGGAAGCCTGATGTCCCTCCCCAAACCGATACTTCTTGTCGGCGCAGGGGCGCTCGGCTCGTCGGTCCTGAAGGGCTTTCGCGCCTCCGGCCACGCCGTGCCGTCAGACCTGATCATCGTCGACCTCAAACCCGGTGACGAGCCCAAGGCCTGGGCCGCCAACGGGGCGCGTCTGAACCCTTCGCCGGATACCTGGCACGAGGCCAAGACGGTCCTGTTGGCCGTCAAGCCGCAAGGTTGGCATGCCGTTGCCGCTATCCTGAACGGCAATCTGGCCAAGGACGCGGTGCTGGTTTCCGTGATGGCCGGCGTGCAAACCGACGCGCTCAAGAAGGCCTTCAGCGGCCACCCCGTGGCGCGCGTCATGCCGACGACCGGCGTGGCGACCGGCAAGGGCGTCGCCTCGATCTATTCCGACCAACCGCGCGCGCTCGCCGCGGCCGAGGGCCTTTTCGGACCGATGGCCTCGACGGTGGTGCTGAGCGAAGAGAGCCAGATGGATTCGGCGACCGCCGTTTCCGGCTCCGGCCCAGCCTATGTCTACGCCTTCGTGCGCGCGCTGGAACGTGCCGGCCGCGAAACCGGCCTGTCGCGTAGCCATGCCCGCGAACTGGCGCGCGGCACGCTGGTCTCGGCGGCGCGTTTGCTCGACAGCACGGGCGAAGAGCCAGACGCCCTGATCCAGAAGGTGGCCTCGCCCGGCGGTACGACCGAAGCGGCGCTCGAAGTGCTGTGCAAGCCGGGCAACGGCCTTGACGAGCTGATCATGGCGGCGGTTCATGCCGCGCAACAACGCTCGAAAGAGCTTGGGTAGGGCCTCCTAGACCAATGGCAAGGTGATCTCCGCGCGAAGACCGCCCATCGGGCTGTCGCCGAGCGTCAGATCGCCACCGTGGCCGCGTACGATATCGCGCGCGATGGCCAGGCCCAGGCCCACGCCTTTGATGTTCTGGTTGCGGGAATCGTCCAGCCGCGAGAACGGCTTGAAGGCGTCTTCTCGCTTTTCCGGGGCAATGCCCGGGCCGTCGTCATCGATCATCAGATGCAGTGTCCGCGGCCCGCCGCCGACGATCTGTGCGCTGAAAGCCACCGCCTTGCCGTAGTGGAAGCCGTTCATGATCAGGTTGGTCAAGGCGCGCTCGATCGACAATTGCCGGATATGCACGGTCGCGTCTTCGGCCAGATAGTCCACGGCAAGCGTGTGGCCCGAGCGCTCGATGCTGGCGGCGACCGAGGTCATGAGCGCCATTGCCGATACGTTTTCGGCATCCTCGGCCATCTCGCCGCGAGCGAAGGCCAGGTATTCGTCGATCATATAGGCCATTTCCGACACGTCCTGCTTCATGCGTTGCGTGCCGGTGTCTTGCGCAGCCATGGCCAGTTCGAGCTTGAGCCGCGTCAGGGGTGTGCGCAGGTCGTGACTGACCGAGGCGAGCAGGGTGGTGCGCTGCTCGATCTGGCGCTGGATGCGCTCCTTCATCTGGATAAAGGCGTGGGCGGCGGCGCGCACTTCGGAGGCGCCATAGGGCTTGAAATGCGGATCGTCCTCGCCGCGGCCGAACCGCTCCGCCGCCTGGGCCAGGCGCTCGATGGCGCGGACCTGGTTGCGCACGAACAGCACGGCGATGATGGTCAGGATGAATGTGGCGCCGACCATCCAGAAGATGAAGATATAGCCGGTCGTGGCGAAGGCGCGGTCCTTGGCGGCGATGATCCGCATCACCCCGCCGGGTACGGCGACACGGATATCGATGCTGGCTTGATAGCGTTTCGTATCGAACCAATAGTGGACATCGTCGGGCAGCTTGTCATCGAGCGCCTTGTCGATGGCGTGATCGAGTACCGCTACGGCATAGATCGACCGGTTCAGCGGCTTGGGCAGGGTTTTGCCCTTCTGAATCTCGATCGACAGCTGCATATTGGCCTGCGCCTGGTTCTGGATGCGCGCCAGGTTTTGCGGCGTCGGATCGGCATCATAGGCGCCGACCGCCCAGGCGATGTCGCCGGCCAGGCCTTCCGACAGCCGGCCGGTCACCGTCTGCCAGTGCAACTGGAAAAACACGGCCGTGACGAAGACCTGCATCACGATGATCGGGATCAGGATGATCAGCAGCACGCGCGCCCATAGCGAGCGGGGGAAACGGCGCATCAGCGCGCTTAACAGCTTGGGGCGCTGAACCTTTGCCCGCTTGGGTTTTTGCTGAGTGTCCGAGGCTGCCATGAGTCAAGGTCTGGGGGAGATGCCGCCGCGCGTCAAGCGTCGTCGCTTGATCGCCGGGCTTAATCCGGCGCCAGCATATAGCCCTTGCCGCGTACGGTTTGCAGGTAGCGCGGGTTCTTCGGATCCTGCTCGATCTTGCGGCGCAGGCGCGTGACCTGGACATCGACGGCGCGGCCGGTGGTGTCGACACTGTCCTTGGCCAGTTCCATACGGTCGACCGGCACATTGGCGCGTTCGGCGAGATATTTCAGCAGTTGCGATTCCGCCTCGGTCAGCCGGATGCTGGTCCCGCTCTTGGTCAGTTCTGTGCGCTCCAGGTCGAACAGGAAGGCGCCCATGCTGATCGACTTGGGCAAGGCCGGCTTGACGCCGGTTCGCCGCAGGATGGCCTCGATGCGCAGCAGCAGTTCCTGCGGTTCGAAGGGCTTGGACAGATAGTCGTCGGCGCCGATCGACAGGCCCATGATGCGGTCGTCAGGCAGGCCGCGCGCCGTCAGGATCAGGATCGGCACATTCGAATTGGCGCGCACCCATTTCGACAGCGAGAACCCGTCCTCGCCCGGCATCATGACGTCGAGGATCAACAGATCAAAGTCGAGCAGTTGCAACATGCGCTTGGCGGCGTCGGCGTGGGCGGCCGCGGTGACGCGAAAGCCCTGGCGCGACAAGTATTCCTTGAGCAGGGTGCGGATGCGGTCGTCATCGTCGACGACCAGCAGGTGACGTGTGGTGGCGTCGTTTTGTTGCGTCACGGCGCAATTCTCTCGTTCAAGACTCGTTGGCACTATGACCTGCTTTATACGCCGGTGGAATGCCTTTTTGCATCTATAGCCTTCACGGTAACGGTAAGATTTGTTTTCCTTTCCTTACAGCCATGGGCCTCATGATACCGCTTCCGGCCGCCGCAGCGGACGCGGCAGGGAAGGCACAGACCTGATTTGGAACCGTCCCGGCTACAAAAAGCCCTTGCCAAGGTTTCAATCGCAAAGGAATAGTCACGGTCTGTATTATTGGGGACGCGTTCATGCCATTCCACTACGGCCCGGAAAACCTGCAAAGCCTGCTGGGTATCGCCGTCATTCTCACCGTGTGCTGGCTGTTGTCGGAGAACAAGAAGCGCTTTCCCGTGTTTCTGGCGATGGGCGCCATTGCCGTCCAGGTCGCGCTGATCCTGGTCTTGTTCGCCATTCCCCAGACCCATGTGGTGCTTGATGGCGTGGGGGCGGGGATGAACGCCCTGTCCGACGCTACGGCCAAGGGCATGCAGTTCGTCTTCGGCTATATGGGCGGCGGCGACCAGCCCTATCAGGTGACCAATAGCGGCGCCTTGTTCGTCTTCGCCCTGCGCGTCCTGCCGCTGATCGTGGTCATCGCGGCCTTGTCGGCCTTGCTGTGGCACATCGGCGTGCTCAAGCTGATCATCCGCGGCTTCGGCTTTATCTTCGAAAAGCTGATCGGCCTGGGTGGCGCCGCGTCGCTGGGCGTGGCGTCGAACATCTTCGTCGGCAATGTCGAAAGCCTGATCATCATACGCGCCTATCTCGACAAGCTGACGCGGTCGGAACTGTTCATCATGATGGTCGTCGGCATGGCCAATGTGTCGGGCTCGACCATGGTCGCCTACGTGTTGATCCTGCACAATGTCCTGCCCAATGCCGCCGGCCATATCCTGGCCGCCGCCATCGTCTCGGCGCCGGCCGGTGTGCTGCTGGCGCGGATCATCGTCCCCGAACTGATCAGCCGCAAGGACGAGGTCGTCGACTACAATTCGTCGCTGAAGTACGACAGCGCCATCGACGCCGTGTCCAAGGGCACCTCCGACGGCATGATGGTGGTGATGAACATCGCCGCCATCCTGATCGTCATGGTCGCCCTGGTCGCCCTGGCCAATGCCATTCTCGGCAATTTCGGAGCGGTCGGCGGCCAGCCCCTGACCGTTGAACGCATCCTGGGCTTTATCTTTACGCCGCTCGCCTGGCTGATAGGCGTGCCGTGGAAAGAAGCGGCGACCGGCGGCTGGTTGCTGGGCGTCAAGATGGTGCTGACCGAATTCGTCGCCTTCCTGAAGCTTGCCGCCATTCCCGTCGCCGACATGAGCCCGCGTACCCGCATCATCCTGACCTACGCGACCTGCGGCTTTGCCAATATCGGCTCGGTCGGCATTTCGGTGGCCGGCTTCGGCGCCCTGATGCCGCAGCGCCGTCCGGAAATCCTGGGCCTGATCTGGAAGGCCCTGGCCGCCGGGTTCCTGGCGACGTGCCTGTCGGCGGCCGTGGTTGGGGCCTTGCCCAACGCGGTCTACGGGTTGTAAGGCTTCCTTCCCATTCCGGGAGGCAGTAATGAAGCTCTACACGGCCGACTACGCGCCCAATCCGCGGCGCGTACTCTGGATCCTGGCTGAAAAGCACATCGTCGATATCGACGTCGAACAGGTCGACCTGATGACGGGCCAGCACCGGACGCACGCGCGCCTGCAGGCGTCCGGGGTGACGGAAATTCCGTTGCTGGAACTCGATGACGGCACGCTGATCGCCGAGTCGGTGGCCATCGGCCGCTATCTGGAAAGCCTCTACCCCGAGCCCAACCTGTTCGGGCGTGATCCGCTGGAGACGGCGCAGATCGAGATGTGGTGCCGCCGCGCCGAGCTCAATCTGTCGATCCCGCTGATACATGCCACCCGCATGACGCATCCGCTTCTGGCGGTGCTGGAGGCGCCCAATCCGCCGGTCGCCGAATTCTATCTCGACAAGGCCAATGCGTTCTGCGTCGTGCTCGACCGGCAGCTGGAGGGCAGGGACTTTATCGCCGCCGACCGGCTGACCATCGCCGATATCGTCGCCTTCTGCGGGCTGGATTTCGCGCGTATTATCCGCCATCGCCCGGACCGGGAGCTTGCCAATCTCGGCCGCTGGGCCAAGATGATGCGCGAACGTCCGGCCGCCACCGAGGGGCCCCGGCGGTGAAAAACCTCAGGCGTCGCCTTTTGTCTCGGCCGGCTTGCGCGCCAGGATGGCGTTGAAGGTCATGATGACGCGATCCTCGGCCATCAACTGCCCGCGGCCGTAGAGCAGGGTTTTGCCGGCCCGGGTGATCTCGCCGGTGGCGAT
>OUWB010003790.1_pt2 | contig 11193 bp, 10 predicted proteins | sample 1779821 | NCBI WGS metagenome assembly OUWB01 (sample SAMEA3914806, study PRJEB12502) | metagenome | biome: forest; material: soil | place: Canada | collected 2011-08-03 | depth 0.1 m
ATCAGCAATCCGGACGAAGAGCACAAGCTGCGTGATCCCAGCCATCAGGCGCATCTGGCCGAGGCGGTTATGACGGGCGTGAAGGGCTATTTCGAGGCCACCCCGCCGCCGGGCAGCTGGTTTGCCGCACAGGCGGCGCGCCGCAACGGTACGGTGGTGGCTTCGGTTCGCGACCAGAGCGACGACACGGCCGCCGCAGCCAACAAGGCCGTGTCCCAGGCCATGGCCTCGGCCCCGTCGGATAGTGGCGACAGTTCGGCACGCGCCGATGACGGTGTGCGCGACCTGCACCGCGTCGAACAGGGTGAAAACCTGCGCAGCATCGCGCGCCAATATGGCATTAGCGTCAACGCCCTGAAGAGCGCCAACCGCATCGACAGCGACAGCGGCGTGCGTGTGGGCATGATGCTCACCATTCCTGCCGGTTAACGCCTCTCCTGGCTGTTCATGAGAAGCGCCACCGCCTGTCGGTGGCGCTTTTACTTTCGTCCTGACGGCCCAGGCTCTAAGCTTTGCCGATGCCTGTGATCCGTCCCCTCCCGCCTGAACTCATCAACCAGATTGCCGCCGGCGAAGTCATTGAACGGCCGTCATCGGTGGTCAAGGAACTCGTCGAGAACAGTCTCGATGCCGGCGCCACCCGTATCGAAGTGGATATCGAGCAAGGCGGCGCGCGCTTGATCCGCGTGCGCGACGACGGTTGCGGCATCGTGCCGGACGAACTGATGCTGGCGGTGGCTTCGCATGCCACCAGCAAGATCGGTAGCTTCGATGATCTCGAACACGTTGCCAGCATGGGTTTTCGTGGCGAGGCACTGGCCTCGGTCTCCTCGGTCGCGCGCTTCGCGCTGACCTCGCGCGCGCAGGGCCACGACACTGCGTTCCGCATCGAAGTCGATGGCGGCAAGACGCAAGCCGCTCGTCCCGCGCAACATCCGCAGGGCAGCAGCGTCGAAGTGCGCGACCTGTTCTTCAACGTACCGGCCCGCCGCAAATTTCTCCGCGCAGAACGTACAGAGTTCGCGCATATCGACGACTTGCTCAAGTCGCTGGCGCTGGCCCGGGGTTCGGTGGAGTTTCGCCTGAGCCACAACGGCAAGCCGGTGCGTATCCTCAAGGCCGCGCGCGACGAAAGCGCTGCCTTGCAGCGCGTAGCCGAAGTGTTGGGTGAAGATTTTCCGACGCAAAGCCTGCGCATCGATCACGCTGCGGCAGGGCTGCATCTGTCCGGCTGGGTGGGCTTGCCCACGGCCTCGCGCTCGCAAGCCGATTCGCAGTACTTCTACGTCAACGGTCGACTGGTGCGCGATCGCGTGGTGGCACACGCGGTGCGCCAGGCCTACGCCGACGTGCTGTTCCACGGTCGCCATCCGGCGTTCGTGTTGTATATGGAACTCGATCCGGCGGGCGTGGACGTCAATGTGCACCCGGCCAAGCACGAGGTGCGTTTTCGCGAACAGCGTCTGGTGCACGACTTCCTGTTTCGCACGCTGCATGAGGCGCTGGCGCAGACGCGCGCGGGGCAAGTAGGTTTGCCCGCCAGCGAGCCGATGACTGCGATGGCGGCGCCGTCCTATGGCATGAGTTATTCGGCGGCACCCATGGCTACCGCGCCAGCATGGCCCAACGCTTTGAGCCAGAGCAGGCTCAGTCTTGGTGTACGCGACGAGCCGCTGGCGGGTTATGCGGCCTTGCTGGGCGAGCCCGTTGCCGGCCCCGCGTCGCTGGGTTTTGCGGCGAATACGCCCATGCCGGAGGCCTCCGAGGATGAGGCGCCACCGCTGGGCTTTGCTATCGCGCAGCTGAAGAGCATCTACATCCTCGCCGAGAATGTGCATGGCCTGATTCTGGTGGACATGCACGCAGCGCATGAGCGCATCACTTACGAGAAGCTCAAGGCGGGGCGTGCCTGCAGCAATCTGCGTTCGCAGATGCTGCTGGTGCCCTTGAATCTGGCGGTCAGCGCGAAAGAGGCTGCGGCTGCCGAAGAACATGGCGATGCGCTGGCCGAGTGGGGCCTGGAGCTATCGCGCAGCGGTCCGTCCGGTGTGGTGGTGCGACGCATACCTGCCTTGCTGGAAGGTGCGGACGTATCGCAACTGTGTCGTGACGTGCTGGCGGAGCTGGCGCAGCACGGCAGTTCACGGCGTTTGCAGGAGCTGGAGAACGAGCTGCTCTCCACCATGGCCTGCCACGGCTCGGTACGTGCGGGACGCCGCCTCACGATTCCGGAAATGAATGCCTTGTTGCGTGAGATGGAAGCTACCGAGCGCTCAGGCCAGTGCAACCATGGTCGTCCCACCTGGACGCAGTTGAGCCTGCCTGAGCTGGACAGGTTGTTCATGCGCGGCCGTTGAACACTCGTCACGCTTGCCACGTCGGCAAATGGACGTCCATACTCGAACCTCGATTCCGACGGGGCCTGCCATGTTGCGTACCGCCGTTCTTGCTATCGCCTTGAGCTTTGGAGTTGCCTCCGTGAACGCCCAGACTACCAACGCCGCTACCTCGGCGGATTTTTCCCAGCAGAACCAGCAGTGGAAGGACAAGCGCCTGGCTGGTCTCACCGCGCCCAATGGCTGGCTCAGCCTGATTGGACTGGACTGGCTGAAGGATGGCCACAATCGCATCGGCACCGCCGCCGACAATGACATCGTATTGAAGGCCGGCCCGGCGCACCTGGGTGTGTTGACGCTGTCCAAGGACGGCGCGCTGCACATCGTGCTGGACAAGCACAGCGGCGCCACTGTCGACGGCAAGGCCGTGGGCGAGGCCACGCTGCTGGACGATGCACACGCCGGTGCGGGTGCGCCCAGCACGGTCGCCTTCGGCTCGGTGAGCTTTCTGGTGATCGAGCGCGACGGCCGCAAGGCGCTGCGGGTGAAGGACAGCAACGCCGAAACGCGCGAGCACTTCCTCGGACTGGACTATTTCCCGACGGACCCGTCATGGCGCATCGTCGCTGACTGGGTGCCGTTCGATCCGCCGCATGAACTGGAGATCGGCTCGGTGCTGGGCACGATCAACAAGGAGAAGGTGCCGGGCAAGGCGGTGTTCCATCGCGATGGCCACACCTACGAACTGATGCCGATCCAGGAAGAGCCCGATACGCTGTTCTTCGTATTGGCTGATCGCACGTCGGGCCGCGAAACCTACGGCGCGGCCCGTTTCCTGTATGCCGATCTGCCCAAGGACGGCAAGGTGGTGCTGGATTTCAATCGCGCCTACAACCCGCCTTGCGCGTTTACCCCGTATGCCACCTGTCCGCTCGCGCCGCCGGAGAACCGGCTGGATCTGGCTGTCACCGCAGGCGAGAAGAAATACCGGGGCGGGCACTGACGAGGGGAGTTGAAGGCCGGATCATGGCCGGCCTTCGGATCGAAATCGTCAGTTGATTTCGATCGCTGCCAGACGCAGCGATCAGCGTCCCTTGAACGTCGCTTTGCGCTTCTCGAGGAACGCGCTGGTGCCTTCGCGCATGTCTTCAGTGGAGAAGGCGAGCGCGAAGGCCTGGGTCTCGAACTCCAGGCCCTGGTCGATGGACGTTTCGCCGCCCTGCAACACGGCGTCCAGGATGCCGGCGGCTGCCAGTGGTGCCGCGGCGGCCAGCTGGTCGGCCAGCGCATTCACTGTTTCGTCCAGCGCTTCAGGTGCCACCACGCGGGTGACCACGCCCAGTTCGTAGGCGCGCTGGGCACTGATGGTGGCGCCGGTCAGGCACAACTCCAACGCCGCACCGCGGCCGGCAAGACGCAGCAGGCGCTGGGTACCACCGAAGCCAGGGATCAGGCCGAGGTTGATCTCGGGCTGGCCGAACTTGGCCTTTTCGCTGGCGACCCGCAGGTGGCAGCACATCGCCAGTTCCATGCCGCCGCCCAGCGCGAAGCCCTGGATGCGGGCGATGACCGGCTTGCCCAGACGTTCGACCCGGCTCATCAGTTGTTGGCCGGCCCGCGAAAAGCCCTGTGCCTGCACCGGTGTGTATTCGTTCATCTCCGAAATATCGGCACCTGCCACGAATGCCTTTTCGCCCGCACCGGTCAGCACGACCACGCGGACGGCGTCATCCTGTGAGGCCTGGTTGAAGGCCAGGGTCAGCTCGTTGAGTGTGTCGCGATTAAGCGCATTGAGCTTGTCCGGGCGGTTGACGGTGATGGTATGCACTGCGCCGCGGTTGGCAATTTCCAGGTTCCGATAGGCCATGGGTAAACTCCGGCAGATAAAACAGCCATGGTACTAGGCCTGCACCCACTCTCCGCGTGTCCGCACGGGGAGTGAGAGCAGGCCTTGGTGGGAACCTTTGTCGCCCCCGACGTTCTCAGCAGGGATGCCGGGCTGTCCGGTGTTCGCTGCACGACGAGCCCGGACCGCTTACGATGGTGGAGTACCGGTTTCAATGGAGATAGGCATGGCACAACTGCGTTGGCTGGCTCTGGGCATCCTGCTATGGGGTGTGGCAGCGCATGCGCAGGACAGCGCCGCGTCGACGGATGCCGCCTCGGGCAAGCTCGACAAGACCAAGCTGTCCTATGCCATCGGTTATCAAATCGGCAGCCAGTTCGCCAACGGCGATCCGGATATCGATATCCCGACGCTGCAGCGGGCGATCCAGGATGCCTACTCCAAGAAGCGCCCGTCGGTGTCCATGCAGGACATGCATGACCAGTTGCAGCGGCTCGACCAGCAGATGCACTCCGCTGCCATAGCGGAGTTCAAGCGTATTGCAGAGGCCAACGCCCGCAAGAGCGCCGACTACATGGACCGCAACCGGCAGCAGCCGGGCGTGATCCAGTTGCCGTCAGGCATCCAGTACGCGGTGATCAAGAAGGGCGATGGCCAGACGAGCGCGACCGTCAGCAGCATGGTCACGGTGAATTATCGCGGCATGCTTGTCGACGGCACCGAATTCGACAGCACTTGGGCGCGCGGTGCGCCGGTTCACTTCGAGGTCGACAAGGTCATTCCCGGTTGGCAGGACGTGATTCCCCGCATGCACGTGGGTGATCGCTGGAAGGTAGTGATTCCGCCCCAACTCGCCTATGGCTCGCATGGCGCGCTGCCCCGTATTGGGCCCAACGAAGCACTGGTGTTCGAAATCGAGTTGCTCGACGTTCGCCAGCCGTGAAGCGATTCCCTGCCGAATGGCGGGGAATCGGCTAGCATGATGGGGCTCATGCCCAACGATCCCGCCCCAACGTTTCCCGTCGTTCTTTCGCCCTGCAGCGGCATCTGCCGACTCGATGCGCGTGGTTACTGCCTTGGCTGCCTGCGCACGGGCGACGAGATTGCCCGCTGGCGCAGTATGGATGACGAAGAGCGCCTTCGCGTCATGCGCGACGTGCTCCCTGCGCGTAAGGCCCCGTAATGGGCGAGGTGCTTACCGACCTTAGCGCTGCGTTGCTGCCGCTGTCGTCGCCTCCTACCGGCTCGGGCTGGAATCATCGCGAGATGTCGGAGTTGCTGGGCAATGTGCCCCGGCGCCCGGCAGCCGTCTTGGTTGGCCTGCGCGAGGGCGTGCAGCCGCGTCTGGTGCTGACGGTGCGTACCGATCACCTGCAGGACCACGCGGGCCAGGTGGCCTTTCCGGGCGGACGTACCGACCCGGAGGACGCCGATGCCATCGCCACGGCGCTGCGCGAGAGCGAGGAGGAAATCGGGCTGGCGCGCAAACTGGTGACGCCACTGGGTTTCCTCGATCGTTTCGAGACCATCAGTGGCTACTGCGTCACGCCGGTGGTGGCGCGCATCGATCCGGAAGCACGACTGTACCCGGCGCCGGCCGAAGTGGCCGAGGTGTTCGAAGTGCCACTGTCGTTCTTTCTTGATCCAGCCAATATGCGGCGCTACACCATGGAGTTCCGCGGGCATCGTCGCGACATGGTGGAGTTTGTGCATGGTGGTCATCGCATCTGGGGTGCTACCGCCGCCATGATGTTCAATCTTCTGCAGAGGATGGGTCGCACATGACGCTCAAGACCACGCTGATCGACGTCGACGAACTGGCCGCGTTGCCGGTGGATGCGGTGCTCATTGTCGATTGCCGTTTTGAACTGATGGCGCCGGGCACCGGCGAGCGCGACGTTGCCAAGGGTGAGCGCGATTATCGCCAGGGGCATATCCCCGGCGCGGTGTACGCCAGTCTTGACCACCATCTCTCCGATCTCTCGCGGCAGGCCGAAGGCCTGGGTAGGCACCCGCTGCCGCTGGAGACTGCGTTTTCCGCTGCCTTGTCTGGCTGGGGCTGGCGCCCCGGGATGCAGGTGGTGTGTTACGACGCCGCGGGCGGTTCGCTGGCGGCGGCGCGTTTGTGGTGGCTGCTGCGTCTGGCCGGCGTGCGCGAAGCGGCCGTGCTCGACGGCGGTTATCTCGCCTGGCTGGCTGCCGGATTACCGGTAGAGTCGGGCGAGGTGGTGCGTGCACCCAGCAAGGTGACGCTGCAATTCGATGCCACGAAATATCTGGTGGATCACGCACAGCTGCGGGATGTGCCGCAACGATTGCTGCTCGACGCACGCGCGGCGCCACGCTATCGCGGTGAAGTGGAGCCGATCGATCGCGTAGGCGGCCATGTGCCGGGTGCGCTGAATCGACCGTTCTCGGAGAACCTTGCTGCCGATGGGCGCTTCAAACCGGCGGAAACCTTGCGCGAGGAATTCCTTGGCCTGCTCGGCACGCATGCACCGCAAGACGTGGTGCACATGTGCGGCTCCGGCGTAACCGCCTGCCACAACCTGCTGGCGATGGAGCGTGCAGGCCTTGCCGGCTCACGACTCTATGCGCCGTCGTGGAGCGGCTGGGTCAGCGACCCGAACCGCCCCGTGGCCAAGGGTACCGAAACAGGCTGAGCTGTTTGTAGGTGCGCGCCCTGTGCGCGCGACAAGCCTGCGTAGTGAGGCCGTTGTGGCACCGCGGTCGCGCACAGGGTGCGCTCCTACAAGGGTCTTCAGGCTGAGCTTTTTTAGGTGCGCGACAAACCTGCACAGCGAAACCGCCGCCGCGCGGCGGTCCCCCATCCGGTTCTCAATCCTTTTTCTTCAAGCGCGCCACCAGCTGCTGCAGCACGGCCTGGGTTTCCGGGTGGAAATATGCGTCGATAAACTGATCGATCGGCAATTTCTCCGGATGCGCCCACACGGCGGTGAGGTCGGCGCGTGCGGTGGCGCGCGTGACCAGCATCGCGTTGGAGGGTAGGGCAAGCATGCCCTGCAGCCAGTTGATCGAACGCGTGACGACCTGTTCCACACCGGTGAGTTCGTCCACCAGGCCGCAGGCCAGCGCCTCCGCCGATTCCACCATGGCACCGGCCACCATCAGGCGTTCGGCACGGTAAGGCCCAACGATGCGACGTAGCGCGAGCTGGATCGACTCAGGTACCACCAGGCCCACCTGCACTTCGTTGAGGCCGATGCGGAACGGGCCTTCCGCCATCACGCGGTAGTCGCAGAACAGCGAAAGCACCGCACCACCGGCCGGGCTGTGGCCGGTGATGGCAGCGACGATAGGCACTGGCGACGTGGCCAATTTCGAACTGGTGAGGAAGAACTCGCGCCAGAAATCGCGCACGCCATCGCGGTCGCGACCCAGCAGGGACGGCACGTCCACGCCAGCGGAGAACAGGCCCTGCGCACCCGACAGCACCAGCCCGCGCGCGCCGGCGGCTAGTGCGCCATCCACGGCGTCACGGATGGCGCCCAGCAGTTCGACGTTCAGTGCATTGACCGGCGGGCGCGCCAGGTTGATCTCGGTGATGGCGTCGTGCGTGATGACATTGAGCATGGGCTGGCCCGTGAGCGGAAGGATGCAATGAGAGTAGCAAAACCCGGATCGGGGTCGCCGTTTTCCCTTGCTCAGCCCTGGGGTTGCTCCTCGGCGGTCCAGCCATAGCGCACGGCGTAATCCAGCGTGGCCTTGCCGCCAGCGGGCACGTTCACCTGGAACTCCAGCGCATCGGTGCTCTGCTTGCTGGGTTTGAGGTTCGATGAGGTCAGTGTCCACTGGTGCCAGCGTGACGGGTGTTCGCGCACGGTGATTGTGCGGGCGCTGTCGCCGGCGTTGGTCAGCGTGATGCGAAAAGCCTCGTCGAGCGTCCGAGCCGCCTTGTCTATGTTGAACGCGGTGCGCTCGCGTTCGCCGCGCAAGTCGAACGCTGTGCCGAGCGTGATATGCGCATTGCTGCCCTTCGGGATGTCATTGATGCGACCTTCGCCGATGAACTGCGGCGTGCCCTGGCGATCGGCCGTCAGCACACGCAGGTAACCGGCGGGGAAGCTATCGAACGCGCGCAGCTGCAACGTACTGACGACAGCGTTGTTGCCACCTGGCGAGAAGTCGCGATTGATCATCGGCTGCGGTGGCGTCCAGCCGCCACCGTTCTCGTAGAGCGCGGTGCGTTCGCAGTCGAGCGTGCGTGTGGTGTACAGCGGCACCTGGCTCACGCTGCCATCAGGAAGATCGACCGGGGTGGGCAGCGCGTAGGTGCGGTAATCGGCGAGGGTGGATTGCTCGGGCATCTCGGCACTATCAGTTTTAGCGCGCGCAGCGTACGCCATCATCGGGCGCGGCGCGGACGGCTTGGCGAACTGGGGCTCGCCCGCCACCAGCGTCAGTTGCACACCGGACCAGTCGCGGCCGCTGCGGTTGGCGATGCTCGCGCGCGATTCGAACTGCAGCTTGCAGCTATTGCCCGGCTGCAGCGTGCCGACATAGGCGGCGCGCCAACCGAGGCCGCCGGTTGGGTAACTCAATATGGCGTTGGCGGTGCCGGAGTGGCTGGCATCGACGCGAAGTTCCAGGCTGGAACCGGTCTGGAAACTGCCCTGCGCGCGCACGGCGGCGAAGTCGCGGATCAGGCTCGTGCGACCGGAAGCGTCCAGCACCAGCAGGCTGTCACCTGCACGCAGCAAGGTGCCGCTGGCCAGCGGTTGCCCGCTGGTGGCGAGCACGTCGACCGGTTGGCCAATCAAGCTGCCCAGCGCGGCATTCTGGCCTTGTCCCAGCCGCAGGCGCTGGAACACCACGTTGGCGGAACCGCCCTCAATGCTTAGCGCCAGCGCTTCGGAGTCCAGGTATTGCGGCAGCCCGCCCAGGCTGATGTCCTGCACACCGCTCTTGAGCTGCAGTTGCCGCGGTTCGCGCGCGACCGCATAACCAGCCTGCACGCTGCCGTTGTCGGCAGCGCTGAACAGGGCGGCGTCATCGCTGCGGTAAAGCGTAAGGCTAGTGGGCGCGGTTGCTGCGGTCGCCACCGAGGCGACGCTGGTAGCGATGGCAAAGGCCAGGGGGCGGACGGGAAACTTGCTCACGGTCGAACTCCTTTCGGGTGGTCGCCGTGCATGTTACGGATGTCGTATGAAGCTACGACATCCGTCGCGTCGGAAGGGTTAACCCCGAATGCAGTCGACGCCGTTCAAGCAGCCGTTTCCGCGGCGTCGCGGATCGATTGCGGCAGCGGCACGGTCTTGCCGGTGGCGGGATTCATCCACACCATCACGACGTGACCATCGCTGTACAAACGATCTCTGTCATCGGCATCCACGATGCGATGGGCAAGGGTAATAGAGCTGTTGCCGAGTCGTTGGCAGGTCAGCTCCACATGCAGTTCGGCGGGCCACTCGATCGGTCGCCGGTAATTGACTTCGCTGGCAGCGAGCACCGGCATCGAATGCTCATCGAACCAGCCCGACACATGCCGCAACCACTGCAAACGTGCCTCTTCCAGATAGGTCAGGTAGTTGGCATTGTTGACGTGGTTGAACGCATCCAGATCGCGCCAGCGCACGGCGATGGGCGCGACGTAAAGCATGTTGGCAGCTGCCGCCGCGGCTTCGATGGCCGAGGCGCTGTCCGCAGCGCTGGTGTAGTCGGCGCGATTGCATTCCACAAGCGCCGTATCGGTAGAACTCATGCCGTCTTCTTCCGTAATGCTGGTTTGCTCTTGCCGTTGCTCTGGGCCTTGGCGGCTTTGGCCGGCTTCATGTCCAGATGCGAGGCAAGGAAGTGTCCCGTATGCGAGCTCGGCGTGGCAGCCACCGTTTCCGGCGTGCCCGATACCAGGATGCGCCCACCACCGCCGCCGCCTTCCGGACCGAGATCTACCAGCCAGTCGGCGGTCTTGATCACGTCGAGATTGTGCTCGATCACCACCACGGTGTTGCCCTGGTCCACCAACTGATGCAGCACGTCGAGCAGCTGTTCGATGTCGTGGAAATGCAGGCCGGTGGTGGGCTCGTCGAGGATGTACAACGTGCGACCGGTGTCGCGCTTGGACAATTCCTTGGAGAGCTTTACGCGCTGCGCTTCACCGCCGGACAGCGTGGTCGCGCTCTGGCCAAGCTTGATGTAGTCCAGGCCCACGGCGCGTAACGTTTCGAGCTTCCGTGCGATGGTCGGCACGTTCTCGAACAGCTTCAACGCATCTTCCACGGTCATGTCGAGCACGTCGGCAATCGTGTGGCCCTTGTAGTGCACTTCCAACGTTTCGCGGTTGTAGCGCTTGCCGTGGCACACGTCGCAAGGCACGTACACGTCCGGCAGGAAGTGCATCTCCACTTTGATCATGCCGTCGCCTTCGCAGGCCTCGCAGCGACCACCGCGCACATTGAAGCTGAAACGCCCCGGCGTGTAGCCGCGTGTGCGTGCTTCCGGCACCTGTGCAAACAGTTCGCGCAACGGGGTGAACAAGCCGGTGTACGTGGCAGGGTTGGAACGCGGCGTGCGGCCAATCGGCGACTGGTCGATATCCACCACCTTGTCGAACAGCTCCAGTCCTTCGACGGACGCGTGAGGTGCCGGTTGCGCGCTGGCGCCGTTCAATTCAGCGGCAGCAAGACGGAACAAGGTGTCGTTGACCAGCGTGGATTTACCCGACCCCGAAACACCCGTGACACAGGTGAACAGACCAGCGGGGATCGCCAGGTCGACGTTCTTCAAATTGTTGCCGCTGGCACCCCTCAGATGCAGCCACGAATCGGGATCGAGCTGTTGGCGGCGCTCGGTCGGCACCTTGATGCCACGCTTGCCGGACAGAAACTGGCCGGTGACCGAGCGCGGCGAGGCAAGCAGATCTTTCAATGTGCCTTGCGCCACGATTTCACCGCCGTGCACACCAGCACCCGGGCCAATGTCCAGCACGTGGTCGGCCATGCGGATGGCATCTTCGTCATGCTCGACCACGATCACCGTGTTGCCGAGGTC
>OUWB011209510.1_pt1 | contig 11184 bp, 9 predicted proteins | sample 1779821 | NCBI WGS metagenome assembly OUWB01 (sample SAMEA3914806, study PRJEB12502) | metagenome | biome: forest; material: soil | place: Canada | collected 2011-08-03 | depth 0.1 m
CTCAAGGACGATCCGGAACTCGACGCCTATCTGATCGACGAAGGCACGTCCGACGCGGTGCTGGGCCTGCCGACCGGCGAACGCATCATGGGCGCCGACCTCGACGCCCAGGTGCGCGCCGCCAAGACCTTCAAGGCCCATGTCGATCGCCTCAGCAACCGGGCGCCGGCCTTCGCCGTCGAACAGGCGGCGTTGGGCGGCCTGTTCGGCGCGCATTCCAGCGAAAAGGGGGCGGACCTCGCCAAGGTGGCGGTCAACCTGACCCGCCTCAACGAGGACGGCGACGGCCCGTGGACGGTCGAACCCGGTCCCGCGGGCGGCTATATTTTTTCGCGCACCCGCCGCGGCGTGCAGGAAAAGGTCGTGCTCGACGAAGCCATCATGGTGTCGCCGGACGCGCGGCGCCTGGGCGAACGCGCCGAGGGCCTGGGCGACATCTACGCCCAGGTCGCGGTCTATACGCGCAAGGACAAGTCGACCGACATCCGCGGTCCGCTCGACCTGGTGGCCGCCGTGCTCGACGCCGGCCGCAAGGGCCTCAGCATCCAGCGCTACAAAGGCCTGGGCGAGATGAACGCCGAGCAGTTGTGGGAAACCACGCTCGACAAGGACGCGCGCACGCTTTTGCAGGTCAAGGTCAACCACGCCGACGAAGCCGACGACATGTTCTCCAAGCTGATGGGCGACCTGGTCGAACCGCGCCGCGAATTCATCCAGGAAAACGCGCTCGACGCCGAGGTCGATGCGTAGAGACCATCAATGATCGTCGACGTGCTCCATGCCTATGCCGGTCGTTTCCCGGGCGAGCGCGCCATGGTGGCGCAATCGCTTGACCTGATCGCTCGGGCCAAGGGCGATGTGCTGCGCCGGTCAACCGTGCCGGCGCATATCACCGCTTCGTGCCTGATCCGGCAAAAGGATACGCTGCTGACCATCTGGCATCCGTTCCTGCAGACGTGGTTGCAGCCGGGCGGCCATGTCGATCCGGGCGAGACCGTGGTCGAGGCCGTGCTGCGCGAGGCCCGCGAGGAGACGGGCCTCGACTGCGAACTGATCGAAGATCAGCCCTTCGACATCGACTGTCTGTTCGTGCCGGCCAATCCCAAGAAGGGCGAGGGCGATCACTATCATATCGACTTCCGCTATCTGCTGCGGCCGGTGGCACAGGTCGGCGAACCCGAGCTGCCGACGTGTTGCGTGCCGTTCGCCGATCTCGGTCTTCATAATGAGTCGCTGGGCCGTCTGGCGCCGAAGCTGGCGGCGTCACTGGTTTTATAGGCTTCTTTCTTTCCTCCCATGCAAGCGAAGCGCCGCGGGGGAGGTGGCGCGGTGCCCGTGCGGAGCACGGAGCCCGCGACGGAGGGGGCCATTCCACCGTCGGCGGCCCCCTCCGTCATCCAGCGCTTGCGCGCTGTCTGCCACCTCCCCCGTTTCGCTTTGCTCACAGGGGAGGAAAGGTTTGAAACGCCCAGTCGCGATTTCGTGACGAAAGCTCACGGCGCCGTGCGCGCAATCGGGCCATGGATGTGCTAAGGTCTTCTTACGGGATGATGCCCGTATAACTCCCCGGACTCTTGCCTCGGGGCGACACATCGACGTAGCGACGCGCTGGGTAACCAATCAGGTTCGACAGAGAAACGCAAAGCTTTACGTGCCAAATGATCGGCCCCTCAAGCAATTGAGGGGCCTTCGTTTTTTGCCGCAAGCGCCCAGCGTCAAGCTGCGTGCTTGACACATATGGGCTTCGGTCTATTTGGCTGATACGGACCGTATCATGACCAAAGCCATTACCCCCCTCGGTTACGCCCTGATGGGCCTGATCAACCAGAAGCCCGGCTCGGGCTATGCCCTGCGCAAGCTGTTCGAAACGACCCCCATGGGCAATTATTCCAGCAGCCCGGGCAGTATCTATCCGGCGCTGGCGGGGCTTGGCCGCATGGGACTTGTCGAGGCGCGCGGCGGCAAGGGGCGCGCCAAGGGCCTGTTTCACCTGACGCCGGCGGGTGAGGCGGCGTTTCAGGCGTGGCTCATGGCGCCGGTCGATGGCCGGGACCTGGCGACCGCGATGTTGCGTTTCGCCTTTCTGCAGGATCACCCGGATCGGAGCCTGACGTTCGCCTTCCTCGATTCGTTCGCGGCGGCGGCGGCAAGCGAGGCCGCGGCACTCAAGGCCTTTCTGGACAGCGATTTCGGCCGGGCCATGCCGCTGCAGAGCCGGCTGGCCGTGGTCCAGGGCCTCGGCCAGTTCGAAAGCTCGGCGAAATGGGCGGTCTGGGCCAAGGGCGCGCTGGAAACCGGGGAAATGCCGATCGAGCACGTCCCGACAAAGTGGACGCCCCTTTTCGGTTAAGACGTGCGACAAAATAAAAATTATGATTAGCGGCTCGACAGCGCCGTAAATCTGAGGTCGCCGCGAAACAGCGCCTTCAGCCGGTCGCCGTCGCTCAAGCCCACGATCGGCATGCGCTCCTGGTACAGTTCTTCCTGGATAATGCCGTGCGCCTCGCACAGGTCGAGCACGTGGGTCAGCAGTCCGGCCTCATAGCCCTTGGCCACGCCGAAGGTCTTCATGCGCGTGGTATAGTCCTGGCCCTCGGCCTTGCCCAGCACATGGTCGATCAGCTTCTTGCGGCCGCGCGGTCCGTTCAGACGGTACAGGGCCGACATCAGCATCTGCGCCGGCTCGGTGACGTCGGCGATCTTGCCGCGCGCCAGGCAGTTGTCGCACTTGCCGCAGGTTTCGCCAGCCGCCTCGCCGAAATAGCCGCGCACGCCCTGGGTCCGGCAGTCGTGGCCCAGCACCATCTGGAAGAAGTCGCGCGCCTTTTGTTTCTGCACGCTCTGGTCCGGCGCGCCTTCCTGTTCGCGCAGGGTCAGGCGGCGGATGGCCCAGCCGAGATCGCCGGCATTGTAGAAACAGACGCCCGAGGCCGGCTTGCCGTCGCGGCCGGCGCGGCCGACCTCCTGCCAGTAGGCTTCGAGCGAGGACGGCGGATCGGCGTGGATGACGAAGCGCACATCGGCCTTGTTGATGCCCATGCCAAAGGCGATGGTGGCGACGACGATGCGCGTCTTGCCGGATAAAAATGCCTTAAGCCGCTCCTCGCGCACCGAGGCCGACAGGCCGGCATGGTAGGCGGCGGCGGAAAAGCCTTCCTTGGTCAGAGCCGCGGCCAGCTTTTCGGTGCCGTCGCGCGAACCGCAATAGACGATGCCCGAAGCGCCCTTCTGCCGCGCCAGGAGCTCGACGACCGCCTTGGCGGCCGAGCCCTTGCGGCGGACGAAGCGCAAGCTGAGGTTCGGCCGGTCGGAACTGGCGACGAATTCGACGGCATTGTCGAGGTGCAGGGCGGCGCGGATGTCCTGGCGCGTCACGGCGTCGGCCGTCGCCGTCAAGGCCAGGGTCGGCACGTCGGGCAACAACGTCTTGAGCTGGCCCAGCGCGCGATATTCCGGGCGGAAATCGTGGCCCCAGGCGCTGATGCAATGGGCTTCGTCGATGGCGATCAGCGACGGCTGAAGTTTGACCAGCCGGTCGAGGACGAAGGGCGCGAGCGCTTCGGGCGCCAGATAGAGCAGGTCGAGCTCGCCATTCTTGGCCGCGTCCCATACCGCCTGGCGCGCCTCGAGGCCTTGCGAGGAATCGAGCCGCTCGGCGCGCACGCCGCGCGCCTTCAGCGCCTGGACCTGGTCGCTCATCAGGGCGATCAGCGGCGAAATGACCACGGCGAAGCGCTTCTTGACCAGGGCCGGGATCTGATAGCACAGGCTCTTGCCGCCGCCGGTCGGCAGCACGGCCAGCACGTCGCGGCCGGAAAGGATCGCCTCGATGACGTGGGCCTGCTCGCCGCGGAAATCCTCGTAGCCGAAGACCGAGCGCAGTATGGCTTCGGCGTCGGCCAAAGCCGGACTATGCTCAGGCGTGCGAGTCAGCAGATCGGCGGTCATGACGGCCTTTGGAACGCGGAAACTGGGGAAATTCAACCACGCGTTTTGCGGGACACGCATGGCGATTCAACACGCACGCGTGACGTCAACATAGCGCCAGACTGGCAAACCGCAAGGCGGGAAAGCAAGAAACCCCTCCACCACCCTTCGCTGCGCTACGGGCGGTCCCCCTCCCCGGTCAAGCCGGGGAGGTACAAGAAATTCAACGCCTTATCGTACCTCCCCAACTTGATTGGGGAGTGGGACCGCGCCCGAAGGGCGTGGTGGGGGGTATCTTTCTTTACCTCCCACAATTTTGCCACCAAGTGGCATTAACGGTGACGAAGACCAACGTCATCCCGGCCGGGCCGCCGCTTGCGTTTGTTCCTGGTCGCGCAATTTAGCCGAAAAGTGGCTGCCACTTTTCGGATTGCGCTCCGGATCTGTTAAACATGTTTCACGCGACAGCTCTCCGCAGTTGGGTTATATCCCGGGAGGGCTGGGCGGCCGCTTAATTCGTAAGTGTTCGGGGAACGAGGGTTTCATGGCAAAAGGTGGTGCGCCCGGTGGCGGCAATGGCGGCAAGCGTCCGGCAAAGATTCGCACGCCGCTCCAGTCCCTGGTCTATTGGGGCGCCGTCAGCTTGGTCTGGATCGGCATTTTCGCGGTCGCCTTCATCGGCGTCATGGCCATCGACCTTCCCGACACATCGCAGCTCTACAAGGTCAATCGCCAGCCGTCGATCACCTATCTCGACCGCTCCGGCGCCCTGATCTCGACGCGCGGCACGCAGTTCGCGCCGCCCGTCGATATCGACAGCCTGCCCAACTATGTGCCCCTGGCCTTCGTCGCCATCGAGGACCGCCGCTTCTTCACCCATCCGGGCTTCGATCCCATCGGCATCAGCCGCGCGGCCCTGCGCGACCTGACGCACAAGAAGGGTTCCAACCTCGCCGGCGGCTCGACGATCACGCAGCAGTTGGCGAAGAACCTGTTCCTCAGCGACAACCAGAACATGAAGCGCAAGGTCCAGGAACTGATGCTGGCCATATGGCTGGAGCATAAGTTCACCAAGAAGCAGATCCTGGCGCTCTATCTCAACCGCGTCTATTTCGGCGCCGGCGCCTACGGCATCGAAGCCGCGGCGCAGCGCTATTTCAACAAGCCGGCCAAGGATCTGACGATCGGCGAGGCGGCCATGCTGGCCGGCCTGATGAAGGCGCCGAACTCCTATTCGCCGCTGTCGGACAAGGAGCGCGCCGGCCGCCGCGCCCTGATCGTGCTCAACGAAATGGTCGACGCCAAGGTGATCACGCCGGAGCAGCGCGACGACGCCCTGTCGCATCCGATCAATGTCTCGAAGTCGCTCGCCACGGCCCACGCCCAGTACTTCATCGATTGGCTGGACAACAATATCCGCGCCCTGGTCGGCGAGCCCAAGGAAGACCTGATCGTCGAAACGACGCTCGACCTGCCGATCCAGACCGACGCCGAGCGCGCCGTCCAGACGATCATGGAGCGCGACGCCAAGCGCGGCCCGCAGCAGGCGGCCCTGGTTTCGGTCGACGGCGAAGGGCGCATCCGCGCCATGATCGGCGGCGTGTCCTATGCGGATTCGCAGTTCAATCGCGCCACCAATGCCTATCGTCAGACCGGTTCGTCGTGGAAGCCGTTCGTCTATTTGACCGCCATGGAAGCCGGCTATACGCCCGAAACCCCGGTGGTCGACGAGCCCTACAGCATCGGCTCGTGGTCGCCGCAGAACTTCGAGAAGGAATATCTCGGCCTGATCAATCTGCAGACGGCGCTGGAACAATCAATCAACACCGTGGCGGCGCGCCTGGCCAATGATGTCGGCCGCGACCGCGTGGCGGCGACCGCCCATCGCCTCGGCATCATGTCGAAGATCAATACCGACCCGGCCATGGCGCTGGGCACGTCGGAAATGTCGCCGATCGAAATGGCCCAGGCCTATATCCCGTTCTCCAACGGCGGCTTCAAGGCGACGGCGCACGGCATCATCCGTATCCGCACGACCAGCGGCAAGATCCTCTACCAGTACCGCGATCCGTCCGAGGACGGCGGCCGCGTCCAGGTGATCAACAATCCGCCGCTGATGGAAATGAACCAGATGATGCGCGGCGTCGTACAGCACGGCACCGGCGTCGGCGCCAATGTGCCGGGCTACGACATCGCCGGCAAGACCGGCACGACCAGCGATTTCCGTGACGCCTGGTTCGACGGCTTTACCGGCGGCTTCGTCACCGTCGTCTGGACCGGCCGCGACGACAATACGTCGATGAAGAAGGTCACCGGTGGTCAGACCCCGGCAGCCATCTGGCACATGTATATGTCGTCGGCGCTGCGCCGCATCCAGGTGTCGCCGATCCCCGAAGGCCCGGCCAATGCCTCGGCGCTGTCGACCCCGGCCGAGGACGCGCTGAAGGACCTGCTGGGCTCGCAGGCCAATAATCCGGCGGCTTCGGCGGCGGCCAACGCGTCGGGCCAGCCGCCCGCCGTCAGCGTACAACCGGGCGGCAATCCGGAAGATCCGCAGCCGCCGGCCAACGACAACAAGCCGGAGAAGAAGGACAAGACGCTGGACGATATCTTCTCCCAGGCTCAGCAAAGCCATCAGCAATAAGGGAAACCCCGGCCGCCAGGCCGGGGTTTTTCGCTAGCCACTCACTCTGCTTGACAGAGTGAACATCTCAGAGTACTCTGTATTTCAGAGTTACCCTGAAAGGACGCTCAAATGGACATTTCTCGTGACGATGCGGCGCAAGCCCTGTCCGATATCGCATCCGCCCGCGGGCGCAGCCATCTCCTGGCCGGCTACAATATCGCCGGTCCCATCCTGATCCTGTGGGGCGTCGCATGGGCGGTCGCCTATAGCGGCATGGGCCTCCTGCCGGTCAACGACTGGGCCTATATCTGGGGGCCGGCGGACCTCGTCGGCATCGTCGGGACGATCCTCATGTCGCGGCGGCCGAAAGGCCAGGGCGCGGCGGGCGCAGGGGACACCTGGCGCATTATGGGCGGCATGGTGCTGGCGGGTGTGTTTTGCGCCGGCCTGTTCTCGATGATCCAGTCCAGTAATGTGAATGTCTACATGGCCATCCCCGGCTTGATCACCGGCACGATCTACGCCGCGCTCGGCCTGTGGCGCATGACGCGCTACCTGTGGGTCGGCGCCCTGGTCATCGCCGCCTCTCTGATCGGCTTCTTTGCCTTCCCGTCCATCCTGCCCTTCTGGATGGCGGCCACCGGCGGCGGCGGGTTGATCGTGGCCGGCCTCCTGTTCCGGAGGCCGTGAGCGTGGCCGAACCTGACGAACTGATCCACCAGCCGCTGCGGCTGAAAATCATGGCGGGACTGTCGGCGGCGCTTAACGGCGAACCTGTCGAGTTCTCGCGCCTCAAGGCCATCACCCAGGCGACCGACGGCAATCTCGGCAGTCATCTGGCCGCGCTCGACAAGGCCGGCTATGTCGCCATCGCCAAGGATTTCGTCGGCAAACGGCCGCGCACGCGCGTGTCGCTGACGCCCGAGGGCCACGTCGCCTTCCGCCGCCACGTCGCCTATCTGCGCGAACTGGTCGAAAGCTTCGGCGGCGACCTCTGACGAAAAGCCCGGTCGAAAGACCGGGCTTTTCATTTGGCTTGCCGTGCCCCTTTATGAAGGTCGGGACGTAAGAGAAGGGGACCACAGATGGCACAGATCGCCGCTACGCGGCGTCACAGATAAGGAAGGGTTTCCACAGATTACTCAGATTATACAGGTGGTTAGGTCGCTCCTCTACCGCGTGTAGCGCTTCGAAATCGCGGGTTGAGGTCATTGCCCGGAAAATCCGCGTAATCTATGGAGAGCTTTAATAGGCTTGCCGCTTCGCGGCGGATAAAGGCAAGCTGTGGACATCTGTGCGCCGCGTAGCGGCGATCTGTGCCATCTGTGGCCCACTTTCTTACGGCCGAGGTCGGTCCCGGCCCTTGATCGGGCGCTATTGATACGCAAACAACGTGTGGCCCTGCTTTTTCAGCCAGGCGCGCGCCGGCTTGTAGTCGCCGCCGTACAGCGCCGTGACCTGGGCCCAGAATTTGGGGCTGTGGTCGGGGTGCTTGAGATGGGCGACCTCGTGGGCGCACAGATAACTCAGCACCGCCTTGGGCGCCAGGATGACGCGCCAGCTATAGCGGATGGCCTTGCGCGCCGGCGTGCACGAGCCCCAGCGTCCCTTGGCGTCGAACAGCGAAACCTTGACGTCCGAATGACCCAGCAGGGCAGCATATTTGGCGGTTTCGGCCTCGAAGGTCTTCATGGCCTGCTGGCGCAGATAGCGCTCGATACGCCGCGCATAGGTCGCCGCATCGCCCGAACTGACCAGCCGCCACGTGCCGTCATCGCCCTGTTCGGCCTTGGGGGTAATGACCCCGTCGCGCGCCGCGAGCGTCACTTCGTGGCCCTTGATCGACAGCTTGAGGCCGGGCGCGAAGGGTTGCGGCTGGGCCTGGCCGCGGCGCGTTTTCAGGATCCAGTCGTGGCGCGAGCGGGCGAAGTCGACGGCGTCGGCCAGTTGCCTTGGCCTGGGCGCGGTGACCACGGCGTCGCCGGTCTTGTTGTCGATACGCAGCGAAATCCGCCGCGACCGGGCATTGACCTTCAGCCGCAGCCTGTAGTCGCCGCAATCGATGACGTCGCCCGGCGCATAGGCCGTGACGCTCGGCTGGTTTCGGAGGAGGGCCGAAACCAGTCCGCTCATACGACGTCGTGCTTGGCGATGAAGTCGCGGATGCGCGGATAGATGTAGTCGCGGAAACGCCGGCCGTTGAACACGCCGTAATGGCCGGCGCCGTCCTGGACGTAGAGTTCCTTCATCTTGGCCGGGATGTTCGGGCACATGGCGTGCGCCGCCTGGGTCTGGCCGACGCCGGAAATGTCGTCCTTTTCGCCTTCGACGGTCATCAGGGCGATATCGGTGATCGCCTTGGTGTCGACCTTGCGGCCATCGTGCACCAGCTCGCCCTTGGGCAGGGCGAACTTCTGGAACACCAGCTCGATGGTCTGGAGGTAGAATTCCTCGGTCAGGTCGAGCACCGACAGATATTCGTCGTAGAATTCCAGGTGCTTTTCGACGCCGTCGCCATCGCTGTCGACCAGCGAATGGAAATACGACCAATGGGCGTCGGTGTGGCGCGCCTCATTCATGCTCATGAAGCTGTAGAGCTGGACGAAGCCCGGATAGACGCGGCGGCCGACGCCGGGATAGGGCGGCGGCACGGTGTGGATCATGTTCGAACGGAACCAGGCGAACGGCTTGTCCTGAGCCAGGTCGTTGGTCACGGTCGGATTGAAGCGGGCGTCGATCGGCGAGCCCATGAAGGTCATCGACGCCGGGCGCACCGGGTCGTTGTCCTCGCTCATCAAACAGGCGGCGGCCAGGACCGGCGGTCCCGGCTGGCAGACGGCGACGACGTGGACGCGCGAGCCGATGGCGTGCAGCACATCGCGGATCTGGTCGATATAGCTGTGAAAATCGAAGCGGCCTTCCAGCACCGGCACCTGGCGCGCATTGGTCCAGTCGGTGATGTAGACGTCGTGGTCGAGCAGGAATTCCTGCACCGTGCCGCGCAGCAGGGTAGCGTAGTGGCCGGACAGCGGCGCGACGATCAGCACGGCCGGCGCGGAGGTCTTCTTGCCGGCGCGGCGCAGATCGGAATTGTCGCGTTGGAAGCGCAGCAGCCTGACCCAGGGCGTCTCGAAATCGGTGATGATCGAGACACGCACCGGGTGACCGTTGATCTCGACCTGGTCGAAAGCCCATTCCGGCTTGCCGTAACGCCGCGTGACGTTGGAGAACAGTTCCGCGGTGGCGTAGAGGGTGCGCCCGATCGAGGTATCGGAGGCGGGGTTCATCTTGGAACCCCAGAAATCGCGCGCCATCTGGGCCATGGCGCGGAAAGGCGCCGCGCTATAATAGGCGTATTCATGCAGGGAATAGAGCATCAGGTGTGCACTCGTAACTCGAGGTGAAACTGGCTTCAGCCGGGCTCGCCCCGTGTGACAGCGATTACCTCAACAGCAACTAACACTATCACAGCAAAGCTGCCAATTGGTTACGCGGGGATTCACGCTGATTGTGATAGTACCATATTGCGGCGCAGCATGCAGTCAATTTGCGTTTCCGGCGGCCGATCGCCCGGCTAGTTGTGCGCGGCGTACTCCGCCTGGGCGCCGGCGATCTGGTCGGCGACCTGCTGCGGTGACATATCGCCGGTCAGCGGCACGGTGAAACGGCCCTTGGGGTCCATCAGATAGACGATATCGGTGTGCGCCATGATGTAGGTGCCGTCCGGTTGCGGTTCTTTCTGATAGGTGGCGCGATAGACCTTGGCGGCTTCGTTGATTTCCGCATCCGTGCCGGTCAGGCCGATGACGTGCGACGGAAAGCCGCCGCTCTTGACATAGGCGCCCAGTACGGCCGGCGTGTCGCGCGCCGGGTCGACGGTGACGAACAGGAATTGCAGGTCGTCGGCTTTCGGACCGAGGATTTTCTGCGCGCGGCCCAGCACCTGGAAGGTGGTCGGGCAGATGTCGGGACAGAAGGTATAGCCGAAGAACACCGCCGTCCACTTGCCGTCGAGCGCCGTCTGGGTAACGACATGCCCCGCCGTGTCCTTAAGCGTGAACGGCCCGCCGATAGCGCTATTGGGGTCGGTCGCGGCGCCGTAGCTGGCCATCGGATGGCTGAGGCTGCGGTACCAGCCGAAGCCGGCCAGCGCGGCCAGGGCGACGACACAGGCGACGAAAAGGCTCAGGCGAATGCGGTTCATGTGGGGGACTCGGTCCTGCGACCCCGTGTCATGTGGCTTCGGAGCGCCGCAGTGGTATATAAGCCCTCATGCCTTTGCGCAAACCTCTGAAATGGATCAATGCCGCCCTGAGCGACGGAGCGGCGGCCGAGTCCCCGATCGCCCGCTTCTATGACGGCGACCGCGACCGCTTGCGGCTGCGCACCCTGGTCATGCTGCGCTGGCTGGCGATCGTCGGCCAAAGCGCCATGCTGCTGGTCGTCGCCTTCGGTTTCGGCTTTCATATCAATATGTGGCTTACGCTCAGCGTCATCCTGGCCAGCGTGTGGGTGAACATCGTGCTCACCGTCGGACGGCGCAATGTCCAGCGCATGAGCGGCTGGGAGGCGGCGGCGCAGCTCAGCTTCGACGCCCTGCAACTGGCCCTGCTGCTGGCGGTCACCGGCGG
>OUWB010000308.1_pt1 | contig 11173 bp, 11 predicted proteins | sample 1779821 | NCBI WGS metagenome assembly OUWB01 (sample SAMEA3914806, study PRJEB12502) | metagenome | biome: forest; material: soil | place: Canada | collected 2011-08-03 | depth 0.1 m
GCGGGCGTGCTGCTGGCGGCGACGTCTATGGCGGGTATGGCCGGGGCGCAGAACTTGTCGGGCAAGGACGGCCCGGTACAGATCACCAGCGACAACTGGCACGGCGACCAGACCATTCACACCCAATACTGGGACGGCCGCGTCGAGGTGCAGCAGGACGATGCGCGTCTGCGCGCCGACCACATCAAGATGATTCACGACAGCGGTCCGAACGGCGATTCGAAAAGCTGGGGTGACGTCGTTCGCATGGAAGCGACCGGCAATGTCTACTACGTCGCCGAAGATCGCACCGTGACCGGCGACAATGCGATCTATACCAAGAATGACGATACGGTGGTCGTCACTGGGAACAAGGTCATTCTCAAGCAGGGCCAGAACGTCATGACGGGCACGCGCCTGGTCGCCCATCCCAATGCCGGCACCTCGACCATCGATTCCGCCCCAGACTCGAGCAATCACGGCCGCGTGGTCGCGGTTATCTACCCGAATGAGGACGATAACGGCAATCCGAAGCCGAAGAAGGCGACCGCCACCCCAACGGGCGGCAAGCCCACCGCGCCCGCCAAACCGGCTGCCGCTGCCAGCAGCAGCGCGGCGGCGCACTGACTTATTTCACGCACTTTTTCCGAAACGAAGTTCGACGAAATCAAACGAAGTTAGACGAAGTCAAAAGTGCTTTGGGGCGTTCGCCCCGGAGACGTCTTTCATAGCGGCTTGGTTAATCTTTCCGCTTAACTCAGCCATTCTTAAGGGGATTTGCCGATAGTGCCGAAGGTGAATGCAGAACAAGCGATCTATACGGCGACTCGTCCGGCGCCCGGCGACGGCATTGCCGTCGAGGGTATCGGCAAGTCGTACCGTGAGCGCGCGGTCGTCAAAAGCGTCAGTCTTCAGCTCGGCCGTGGCGAGGTCGTAGGCCTTCTCGGCCCCAACGGCGCCGGCAAGACCACCTGTTTCTACATGATCACCGGGCTTGTCGAGGCCGATTACGGCACCATCATGCTGGACGGCCAGGACATCACCCACCAGCCCATGTACCAGCGCGCGCGCATGGGCATCGGCTATCTGCCGCAGGAAGCGTCGATCTTCCGCGGCATGACGGTGGAGCAGAACCTGCTGGCCGTGCTGGAATTGCGCGAAAAGAATCCGACGGTCATCAAGGCGGAAGTCGACCGCCTGCTCGAGGAACTGCGCGTCACCCATATCCGCCATTCGCCGGCCACCGCCCTGTCGGGCGGCGAACGTCGCCGCGTCGAAATCGCCCGCGCCCTGGCCAGCAAGCCGTCGTTCATGTTGCTGGACGAACCGTTCGCCGGCATCGACCCGCTGGCCATCACCGATATCCGCGAGGTCATAAATTACCTCAAGGGCCGCGGCATCGGCATTCTGATTACCGATCACAACGTCCGCGAGACGCTGGAAATCGTCGATCGCGCGCAGATCATTCACTCCGGCGAAGTCCTGTTCGAAGGCACCGCCCACCAGATCACCAACGACCCCGAAGTCCGCCGCGTCTATCTTGGCGAGGCCTATCACTAATCCTCTTTTTGCCCTGGCGTGAAGCGCCCGGTGCGATGCCAAGAAATGGCGATCTACTTTTTGGACGGCCACCTTCTTTTTGGACTGAAATTCGAGAGCGTTAACCTTTTCCTGCTATCGCAGGAGCTCTGGAATTTCGTTTAACGCACCTTCGAATCGCATGGCACTCGGACAAAGGCTCGAACTCAGGCAAGGACAGGGGCTGGTCATCACGCCCCAGTTGCAGCAGGCCATCAAGCTGCTGCAACTGTCGAACCTCGAACTTGAAGCCGTCATCGAGGCCGAGCTGGAACGCAATCCGCTCTTGCAGCGCGAGGACGGCGAGGGCCCGGCGGATACCACCTCCGAAGCCGAAGCGCCGGCCGCGGATGGCGGCGAGTACGAAACCCGCGAGCTGGAGCTGGGCGATCGCGATACGGTCGCGGCCAATAGCGATCTCGACGCCAATGCCGCCGACGTCTATGGCGAAGAATCCCCCACCGTGCGCGAACGCGACAACGTGGTGAGCGACACCGCCGAAGGCCCGATGGTCGACTGGTCAAAGGCCGGCAAGGGCGGCGGCGGCTTCGATGGCGACGAGGACGCCATGGAGCGGTCGTTGACGCGCGAAAAGTCGCTGCACGAGCACCTGACCGATCAGGCGCTGATCGCGCACTTCACCGCGCCGGAAATGGCCATCGCCCAGATCCTGATCGATTCGGTCGACGATGCCGGCTATATGCGCGCCTCGCTGGCCGAGATCGCCGAGCGCCTGGGCTGCGAGCCCGCCCTGGTGGCCAAGGTGCTGACGGCGTGCCAGGGCTTCGAGCCGACCGGCATTATGGCCCAGTCGGTGCCGGAATGTCTTAAACTGCAACTGCTCGAACGCAATCGCTTCGATCCGGCCATGGCGGCGCTGATCGACAATCTCGAACTTCTGGCCCGGCGCGACCTGTCGGCCTTGCGCAAGCTGTGCGGTGTCGACGACGAAGACCTGGCGGAGATGATCGCCGAGTTGAAGTCGCTCAATCCGCGCCCGGGCGCGCAATTCGGCGCCGAGCCGTCGCCGGCGGTGGTGCCCGACGTCTTCGTCCGCGCCGACGCCTCGGGCGGCTGGCGTATCGACCTCAACTCCGACACCCTGCCGCGCATCCTGGTCGACCAGCGCTATCACGCCCGCGTCACGGCCGGCGCGCGTTCGGACCAGGAAAAGGCCTATCTCACCGATTGCCTGAGCCAGGCCAACTGGCTGATCAAGAGCCTCGACCAGCGCGCCCGCACCATCCTCAAGGTATCGAGCGAGATCGTCCGCCAGCAGGACGCCTTCTTCGTCCACGGCGTCGAATATTTGCGGCCGCTGAACCTGAAGACCGTCGCCGAAGCCGTCGGCATGCACGAATCGACCATTTCGCGCGTCACCTCGAACAAATATATCGCCACACCGCGCGGGGTATTCGAGCTGAAATTCTTCTTCACTTCGTCGATCGCCTCGAATGACGGCACGGCGGCCCATTCCGCCGAAAGCGTGCGCTTCAAGATCAAGAGCCTGATCGACGGCGAAAAGACCAGCGGCGAAATCCTCAGCGACGACCGCCTGGTCGAACTTCTGAAGGAAGCCGGCGTCGATATCGCGCGGCGCACCGTCGCCAAATATCGCGAAGCGCTGCGCATTCCCTCCTCGGTGGAACGCAAGCGCGCCATCCGCTGACGACTTGGCCTGTCGCTGAGTTAACCTATTGATAATTAATAATCATTCTCGGCAATTTGCCGCGGCCTCAACACGGGACTGTGACTAGCGCGCGGCTCCAAAGGGCGTAAGGTGAGGGGGCTGACGGCGGCTTGACGCCCGGTCCCGCAGCGTCTGTACCGCACCTCCACGCCCTCCGGCGTCACGGCGCAGGCTAGGTTCTTGATCAAGAACGGAGCACTTCCCGATATGCAAATCCAAATCAGTGGCAAACAATGCGAAGTTGGCGACGCTTTACGCCAACGCATCGAAACGGAACTGAACGACGGCATCGTCAAATATTTCGACCGCGGCGGCGAGGCCGAGGTCATCATCTCCAGGCAGGGATATCTCTTCAAGGCGGACTGTTGGGTCCGTCTCGCCTCCGGGCAGACCCTGGTCGCTCACGCCTTCGGCAGCGACGCGCACCAGGCTTTCGACGGCACGCTCGACAATATCGAAAAGCGCGTGCGCCGTTACAAGCGCCGGCTGAAGAACCATCATGCCGACGGTCAGGGCGCCGAGCGCGCGCCGATGACGGTGCTGCGCGCCCTGGAAACGGTCGACGGCGCCGAAAGCTTCGACATGGAGGACTATGACGACGGCATGGACCATGGCGCGCCGCCCCAGGCGATGGTCATTGCCGAAACCGAGGCGGCGTTGCGCACCATGGCGGTCGCTCAGGCCGTGCTGGAACTGGAAATGTCCAACTATCCGGTGATCATGTTCCGCAATGCAGCTCACGGGGGATTGTCGGTGATTTACCGCCGACCGGACGGTAATATTGGCTGGATCGATCCGGAACGTACAAATAACCGTAAAGTGTCCTGATTTTAACACATAAGGTTCATGCTGGGGCGGTTGACGCGCCATCGCCGCCCCGGTATGCGTGCCGAAAATAAAATTAGCCGCAAATTCGGGGCGTTATATGTTTTTGAATAGTCTGCTCGACCGTCGTGCCGTTAATGGCCAGGTCAGCGTCAATTCCAAGCGTCAGGCGTTGCAGACCGTCGCCGACATGGCGGCGCGTCAGTTGGGCCTGGATGCAAACGACATTTTGCAGGCCCTGCTCGAACGCGAACGGACCTCTTCGACCGGCGTCGGTCACGGCGTCGCCGTGCCCCACGCGGCGCTGAAGGGCCTGGACCGCATGTACGGCCTCTTCATCCACCTCGACACGCCGGTTGAATACGATTCGATCGACGACATGCCCGTCGACCTGATCTTCGCCCTGCTGGCCCCGGAGGGCGCGGGCAGCGAGCACTTGCGCGCCCTGGCCAAGGTGTCCCGCCTGCTGCGGCAGAAAGAACTGCGCGAACAACTCCGCACGATCGACAATGCCGACGCCATCTATGCCCTGCTGACCGCCGGCGCGGACAGCAACGCTGCCTGATCCGCTAAGCGACCCTCTATCGCATAGTAGCAAGAAGAAATTAGCCACGGAAGGCACGGACGCGCTTCGCGCACACGGACGTCCGTGCTGATGGCGAAGCCATCGTCCGTGTCTTCCGTGGCCCAAAATCTTACGGACATTGAAATCGCCGCTGACGCGGCAAGTCCGCACTATCCCAGCACTTCGATCGGGATGAGCCGCACCTGTTCGCTGGCCTCGGGCCGGGTGAGGTCGATATGCAGCAGCCCATAGGCCAGGGCGGCGCCCGCCACCTCCCAGCCGTCGCTCAATACGAACGACCGCACGAAACCGCGCAGCGCGATGCCGCGATGGACATAGTCGCGCGCCGGCGTTTCGCCGCCGCGGTCCTTGGACGCCGTGACGGTCAGAGACTGGCCGTGCAGTTCGACGCGCAACTGGTCGCGCGTAAAGCCGGCCACCGCGATGGAGATGCGTAGCCGAGCCGGGGTCAGGGCTTCGACATTGTAGGGCGGATAATTGTCGCTGGCGCGACTGATGCGTTCGATCAGAATGCGTGTCTGATCAAACCCGACAAGGAACGGACTATCGAAAACCACTTCGCGCGCCATAAATCAGATGTGCGTGCGGGCCGCGGTATTTTCAACCCTGGCCTTCGAGGAAATCGTGCACGGCCGCGCGCGCCTGCGGTTCGGTCAGGGCCGGCGCATGGCCGACATAGTCGACCGTGACGCGCTGGAAGTCCGACGACACCGCCGCCATGGCCTTGGCGTCCTTTTCGGTCAGCAAGTCGGACAGGGCGCCGCGCACCAGCAGGATGCGCCGTCCGGTCGCCAGGCTGAGATAGCACGGCTCCATATCGTAGGCCGCCGCCGTCACCGCGCCGCCGATAAAGGCTTCGGTGACGCGCGGATCGTAGGCCAGATGAAGCAGATGGTCGCGGCCCTTGATGAAGACGCGCTTGGCGAACTTTTGCCAGTCCTGCGGCGTGTAGTTGGGATAGGCCGTGCGGTATTGTTCGGCGACATAGACCGCCGCGTCGTGCCACGTCTTGAAGGCGACATGCTCCTGGCGGGCGTAGTCGGCGATGCGCGCCAGGCCCTTGGCCGACAGCACCGGGCCGACATCATTGAGGATCGCCGAGCGGATCAGGGTCGGCCGCAGGGTCGACAGCACCATGGTCAATAGCCCGCCCATCGACGTGCCGACGAAGATCGCCTGGCCGATGCCCATCGCGTCGCACAGGTCGAGAATATCGCGGGCATAGGTCCACAGATGGTAGTTGGTCGGATCCTGGTCGTGTTGCGACAGGCCGCGGCCGCGAAGATCCGGTACGATGACGCGACGGTCGAGCTTGGCGATATAGGGCGCGACCTCCTCGAAGTCGGCGGAATTGCGCGTCAGACCGTGCAGGCAGATGACCGGCAACCGCACCCGCCCGGAGGCGGCCGGATAGTCGCGGGCGTAGAGCCGCAAGCCGTCTTGCGTCAACCACCAGCGGTCCTGATACACCGGCACCTTGCGCAGCAATTGGGTGCCTTCGCCGGCTCCGCTGTCCACCGCATCGGGTGTGAAGCTGGCCTGCTTTCGCGTATTGTCGGTGAGACTGATCAAAACCGCTTCATCCGGAATAGGGGCGCAACCTGGGACTGATTCTATACAGACTTGTGGCCTGAGGTCACAGCCTTTTCGGTTTGACGCAGTGTTCCTTGCCAAAGGGTTAATGCGATTTGTGCAAGAAGTATATATTGTCGGATATGGGGTCGCCGGCTTGCTTTTCAGCGCCATTTTGCGTATGACCCGCTCCGGGCCGTCGGGACGGCCCGGCCTCGCGAAAGACGGTGTCATCCCGAACGCTGACCGCGCTTACCTCACAATTCACTTCTTTGTGGCCCTCCGGGACGGGGACGGGCCTTAGCGCAAAGGAGTTTTCACATGTCCGCATCCGCGGTTGCCCCCCTCGATACCTATAAACGCGATGCCGCCCGTCTGCTGAAGCAGGCGCGGTCCGGCGACGCGTCCGCGCGAGCGCGTTTCGAGCGCCTCGATAACCCGCCCGACGCTCCACAATTGAAACACGCCCTGGCCGTGGTGGCCCGCGAGGCCGGGTTCGCGGGCTGGAGCGACCTGAAGTCGGCGCGAACGGGCCTGGACTTCAGCGAGTTCTTCGCCGCGCCCGGCCTTGTCGACAGCGTCAATGCGTGGTTTGCCACCTATGACGAAGCCAAGGCGTTTCACGCCGCCAATAGCGGGGTCCTGCTGCCCTATCGCCGGCACTATTTCGTCACTTCGCCGGCACTGCTCGGCCGGCTGGGCTTCGAGGCCGGGCACGCCGACTGGGCGGCCATCGGCTACGACTTCGCCCGCCCGGCGTCGGACGCCGCCCATGCCCGCATCAAGGCCGCTCTCGAACGCCGCTTCGGCCAAAAAAGCCAAGAAGGATAAGCATCATGCCTCTCCTCGATGTCTCCGCCGTCAATCCGATCACCCTGCCCAATGGCCAGGTCATCTACGGCACCGTATATCTCAAGAACTTCCTCGACCATCCGCGCATCGAGGTCGGCGACTATAGCTATGCCAGCCGCTTCGACACGCCCGAAGACTGGGCCCAGGCCCTGGCGCCCTATCTCTTCCCGGTCAGCAACGAAAAGCTGGTGATCGGCCGGTTCTGTCAGTTCGCCCACGGCACGACCTTCATCACATCGTCGGCCAATCATCCGATGACCGGCTTTTCGACCTATCCGTTCAAGGTCTTCAAAGCGGAGACCATGCGCGCCTATGTCGACCTGCCGTTCAAGGACACGGTGGTCGGCAACGACGTGTGGATCGGCCATGGCGCGACGATCATGCCCGGCGTGACCATAGGCGACGGCGCCATCATCGCCACGGCGGCCGTGGTGACCAAGGACGTCGCGCCCTATGCCATTGTCGGCGGCAATCCGGCGCGGGTGATCCGCCGGCGCTTTACCGACGACGTGATCGCCGAACTGCTGCGCATCCGCTGGTGGGAATGGGACATCGACCGCATCGAGGCGAATCTCAAGGCGATCGAAGGCACCGATATCGCGGCCTTGGCTCGGGGTTAACCGGTGACAGCGGCGATGCAGGCCGCGCGCGCCGCGTCGCTCAGCCCGGCCGGCACCACCACGCGCTGGCGGATGTGGCTGGTCTTGCCCTGAGGCAGATAGGTGATGCTCAGCGTGCGGCCGGCGGCGTCGCGCACCACGAAGGTCACCGGCACGGAACTGTCGAACGGATCGCCGCCCTTGCGGTCGATGCGCGTCATGCCGTCGCGCAAGCCGGCGGCATAGGCCTTGCCGGCGGGATCGACGCCGGCGAACACACCCGTCTGCACGGACGCCGCGCGGTCATAGCCGAAGTCGACGTCCGGCGCGTCCTCGGTGGTCACTTGCAGGCAGCCGCCGAACGCGTCTGGCGGCAGGACAATGGCGTCACCCTTGTCGATGAATCGCGCCAACTCGCGGCTCACCGGCACGCCGAGATCGGCCGTCACCTGTTCCATGCGCTCATGGATCGGCACCGTGCCGAAGGCCGGATCCACCGCCACCTTGTCGCGAAGGGCGTGCATGAAGCGATCGAGCGTCATGCCCTTGGGGCGCCATTCGGCGTTGAGATAGGCGGCCAGCAGCGCACCGCGGTCATAGGGCATTTTCTGCCAGGCCGGATCCTGCCAGTAGGTGTCGCGGACGTCGGCGTTCGGCGCGGTCTTGTGCGGCGACGTGGCGTACCGGCTCATCGCCTCGTTCCACTCCGCGGCGAAATCCTCGAGGCTGATCACGCCGGCCTTCAGTGCCAGCTTGCGCCCGTAATAGTCGGTAAAGCCCTCGGAAAACCAGTACCCCGTGGCCGTGTCGGGGTCCGGCTCGGGCTGGCCCAACCGGTCGATGTTCCAGCTGTGAAAATATTCGTGGGCCAGGGAGACGCTGATGCGCGCGATCGGCATGTCGGGCGCCGTCATCATGGCGAAGGCGTCGCCGAGGGCGGTGCCGCGGTTCGACTGGGCGCCGGGCGTCGCCGTGATGGGGACCAGGGTGACCAGATAGTCGGGCTGGCCGTCGCCCCAGAAGGCCTGTTCCGTAGTGATGATGCGCGTCACCCGGTCGTCGAAATCCGGCAGGGGAAAGTCGAACGTGCCCGCCGTGGCGATGCGGAGCTGGGTATTGGGTGTCTTGGCCGAGGTAATGTGAACATCGCGGCCGGCCAGCATGACGCTGCGTTTGACATTGGTGTCGGTGCCGTGAATGGCGGCGAGATTCTCCAGATTGGAGGCCAGGGTCCAGCCGTCGGGCAGGTCGGCGTGGAAGGTCGCCGGCAGATCGCCGTCGCCGGCAAGCGTCGGCCAGAGCTGCTGACCCAGTATGTGAAAGCGATCGGGTCCGATGACGGGATAGGTCATGTCCGTATCGGCCGGGGCTTCCTCGCCGGCGTCGCGATTGGCGTCGAGATGATAGCGAATGACGATTTCAGCGCCGGGCGCCGCGGTGATCAGCCGGTGCGCCGGCTGGTCCGGCGGGATCGAGATATCGCTCGCACCGGTGATTTCCAGGTCCTTGAGCGCCCTGTAGAAATCCGTTCCGCCGCCCCAGCTGTCGGGCAGATCGATCTCGGTCTGGGCCTGGGGCGCGTAAAAGCGCATCTCGAACGCCACCGAGGTGAGCTTGCCATTGGTCAGGACGGGCTTGAGGCTATAGGCCACGGTCGGGTCGGGCGCGGCGCGCGCTTGCCCTGCGATCAGAAGACCCGCCAAAACGGCCGCTTGATACCGCATCCACCCCTCCATCATGCTTGCTGTAACGACCATATCACGCGTTTGCCCGCATCGCCGGGACCGCGTCCGCTCATGTCCGCGGTCAACACCCGCTCGCCCTGGCGCGCCGCATCGATCATGTCCCAGGTCAGGCTCGACAGCCGCGTCTTGACCCGGTTGATATAGTCGCCGCGTTCGATCGCCCGCCACGACAGATAGACGAAGCGGTCATCGACCGGACCGCTGGCGAAGCAGCCGGTGAACACCGGCTGGCCCGCCTTGCCCGGCTTGACGTCGAGACTGAAATCGAAGGCCAGCCGGCCATCGGCCAGAATCGTCGGCGGCACGATCACCTGCGCCTTGTCCTGCAGGCCGAAGAGATAGGTGAAATTATGCGGATTGGTCGCCGGCCGGTCGTCGTCGCGCAGCAGCCGAAGGCGCACCGGACCGGTGAACATCCTCAGAGCCGCGAGATCAAGGTGTGGCGGCGGGCCTTCGATACGGCGCCGGGCACCCGGTTGAGCTTGATCAGTCCTTCCGGTTCGCCCCACAGGTCGTAGGCATCGGCACGCGTCACCTTGGCCTTGACCCGGTCGCCGGCCTTGAGCCCGGTAAAGCCCTTGAGGAAGATGTGGCCGTCGATTTCGGGGGCGTCGCCGCGCGTGCGGGCGATGGCCGTACCGTCATTGCGGATATCGTCGACCAGCACCTCTTCGATGCGGCCGACCTTGGCCTGCAGCTTGGCGGCCGAGATGCGCGAGGCCACAGCCATGAAGCGCGCCAGGCGGTCCTGCTTGACCTCTTCCGGCACATGGTCGGGGAGGTCGCGGGCCGGCGCGCCCTCGACGTTTTCGTAGGCGAAGGCGCCGACACGGTCGATCTGGGCCGCTTCCATCCAGTCGAGCAACAGGTTGAAATCAGCCTCGGTCTCGCCCGGGAAGCCGACGACGAAGGTCGAGCGCAGAGTCAGCTCGGGGCACACTTCGCGCCAGCTCTCGATGCGTTGCAGGGTCTTGTCCTGATTGCCCGGGCGCTTCATCGCCTTGAGGATTTTCGGGCTGGCGTGCTGGAACGGTATATCCAGGTAGGGCAGGATTTTCCCTTCGGCCATAAGCGGTATGACCGCGTTCACATGGGGGTAGGGATAGACATAATGCATGCGCACCCAGATGCCGAGCTCGCCCAGGCCGCGCGACAGGTCCTCGAACGACGCCGCCCAGTTCTGGCCGCGCCATTCGCTCTGGGCATAGCGCAGGTCGAGCCCGTAGGCCGAAGTGTCCTGTGACACGACGAGCAACTCCTGCACGCCGGACTTGGCCAGGACCTCGGCTTCGCGCAGCACTTCGGCAACCGGCCGCGAGGCCAGGTCGCCGCGCAAGGAAGGGATGATGCAGAACGAACAGCGGTGGTCGCAGCCTTCGGAAATCTTCAGATAGGCATAGTGCTTGGGCGTCAGCCGCACACCGGGATCGTTTTCGGGAACCAGGGGGCGAAACGGATCGGGCTTGGGTGGGACGATCGAATGCACGGCGTCCATGACGGCGTCGTACTGGTGCGCGCCGGTGATCGCCGCCACATTGGGAAAGCGCGCGCGGATCAGGTCGGCCTCGCCGCCCATGCAGCCGGTGACGATGACCTTGCCGTTCTCGGCCAGGGCCTCGCCGATGGCGTTGAGGCTTTCTTCCTTGGCGCTGTCGAGGAAGCCGCAGGTATTGACCACGACGACGTCGGCGCCGGCATAGTTGGCCGCCGTGGCATAGCCTTCGCCCTTCAGGCGCGTCAGGATGCG
>OUWB010001126.1_pt2 | contig 11166 bp, 8 predicted proteins | sample 1779821 | NCBI WGS metagenome assembly OUWB01 (sample SAMEA3914806, study PRJEB12502) | metagenome | biome: forest; material: soil | place: Canada | collected 2011-08-03 | depth 0.1 m
GGCGCCTCGGCGGCGTCCGCGACCTCGGCAGCGGCGGCCTCGGCCTTGGGCTCGACGTCCGGGGCGGCTTCTGCGATCGCTTGGGCCGGCTCAGCGGCGGCTTCGATGGCGGCTTCGGCCGGCGCCGCGGCTTCGACCACGGTGGCCTTGGCCTCTTCCAGCACCGCCGGCTCAGGCTCGAGGGCCGCCGGAGCCGCCTTCAGCGCCTCGGCCGGCAAGGCCAGGGTCGCTTCGAGATTGGTGCGGCGCAGCCAACTGGCCATCCACCAATAATAGACGCCGGCGCTGGCCGCGCCCGCATAAGCCCACCACAGGGGCGAAGCCGCGCCAAGGGGCGCGCTGATCAGACGCTCGGCCGAGAGGCCGGCGCCAAAGACCTTGGGGAATTCGGCAGGGGTGTCAGTCATCCGAAGAAGCTCCTGTGCCCAGCGATGAAATTTGTGCATCGCAGCATAACACAGGACCCGGCCGGCGCACCGGCAAAAGTCGCAATTCGCCCCGTCATCGCCCGCGTCGGGCGAGCGCGCGGCTCAGAGGGCTGGAATCAATCAACAGGGCGGCCAACTAAGACTCGTCATCCCGGCCGCAGCGAAGCGAAGAGCAGGGACCCAGGAGCCAGCGCGCTTGCCCTGGGTCCCGGATCGGTCCTCCGGACCGTTCGGGATGACGGCTGAAAATAACGATTCCCGACCTTCCGCTGTCCGCCGCTCAGCTCAGATCCTAGAGGGTCCAGAGACGCGCCTCGCCGCCCGCCTCGCCCAGGACGCGCACGATCCAGTCGCCGCAGGCGCGCAGCGCCGGCTCCAGCCGTTCCGGCGGGTTGATGGTGATCAGAGCGCAGCCGTTCATGCGCATGGGCTGGCTCAGGGGCCGCAGCCGCGCCTCGCCCACCAGGGCCGGCGGCGGGTCCAGGCCCTCCAGCCGGCGCAGCAGCCGGTCGAAGGTCTCCAGGTCCTTCAGGGGGGTCCAGATCATCACGCTGGCGGCAGGCGCCCGGGTCAGGACCTGGCCCACGCAGTCGACGATGCGCTCATAATCGTCGCCGCGCTCGAAAGGCGGGTCGATCAGCACCAGGGCCGCGTCGCCGGCCCTCAACCGCGCCGGCGCCCCGGCAAAGCCGTCGCCGGCGACCACCTCGCAATTCGAGGCCGCCTTACCCAACGCCGCCTGGAGGACGCGGGCGTCCTCGGACCGCCATTCGAAGGCGCACAGCCGGTCGCCGGGCCGCAAGGCTTCGGCGGTCAGCAGCGGCGAGCCCGGATAGTAGCGCAGCGACCCGTCGGTGTTGCGCCGCCGCACCGCAGCCTTGAGCGCGGCGAACGCCTGGGGCGCGGCGGCGTCGGCCATCAGCCGCCCCACGCCCTGAGCCGCTTCGCCCGAGCGCTGGGCGGCCTCGCCCTCCAGGTCGTAGAGTCCCGCGCCGGCGTGGGTGTCGATCACGCTCAGCCGCGGCTGGCCCTTGGCGGTCAGCACGGTCAGGGCGGCCAGCAGGCCGGCGTGCTTGAACAGGTCGGCGAAATTGCCGGCGTGGAAATGGTGGCGGTAGTTCATCGCGCCCTCGATCGCGCTTTCAGGCCGTGGGCGACTCGGACGAGCGGTCCGGCGGCGGCAGCGCCTTGCGCCCGCGCGAGCCGCGCACCAGCAGCAGGGCCAGGGCCACGGCCAGCGGCGTCAGGTAATAGAAGAACCGGTAGCCCAGCAGGCCCGCCGCAAGGGCGCCGCGGCTCACCGACGGGGTCAGCAGCAGCATCACGCTCTCGAACACTCCCACCCCGCCGGGCACGCCCGAGAGCAGGCCCGAGACCACGCTGATCAGATAGGAGCCGAGGAAGGTGGTGTAGTGCGGCGCGGCCGGCCCCAGCAGCACCCAGAACACCGCCGCGCTCAGGGCTACGTCGGCGACGCCGAACAGCACCTGGCAGATGGCCTGCAGCGGCCGCGGCGGGTGGAAGGCGTGGCCGAAGATGTCGAACTCGCGCGGCAGCAGCGCGCTGCCGATCACATAGGCCACCGGCGTCACGCTCAGCACCAGGCCCAGGCCGCGGCCCAGCGCGGGCGCCAGGCTGAGGGCCGCGAACAGGCTGTCGGGGGCGCGCAGGAAGCTGATCCCGGCCATGGCCGCCACCCCCAGGGAGAAGGTCGCCGTGCCGTAGGCGGTCACCTTGGCCACCTGCACCAGGGTCACGCCGTAGCGGCCATAGACGCTGGCGCGCAGGGCGCCGCCGACGATCACCCCCAGGCCCAGGTTGTTGGCCAGGGCATAGGCGGTGAATGAGGTCGAGGCGCCCGCCGACAGCTTCACCGTCGCCCGGGCCCAGCGCAGGGCGATCTGCTCGTTGGCCACCAGCATGGCGTAGCTGGAGAACACCAGGCCCAGCACCGCGGCGATGCGCTGCGGGCTCCATTGCGAAATGGCGGCCATGAATTCGGCCAGCGACATGTGCCGCAGTTGAGCCCACAGCACGCCCGCGGCCAAGGCGGCCAGGGCGAAGGGCGCTACGCGCAAGCCAATGGATTTCAAGCGGCTGAGGGCGATGCTGCTCAAACGTCGATTCTCTCGCCAACCGCCTCGGGACGCCGCGCAGGGCGGCCCTAAAACCGCCTTTCGAGGCGCACAGTTGGGGCTGTCTTGTGCGCAGGGTGTTGACCAAGGTCAATGGCGAGTGATCATGATCTCCCATCACGGGGGGCCGGCCCGCGTCGGGGGGTTGGGTTAAGGGACGGAGCCGTCAGGACTTTGACGAGTTTTGACGTTCGGCACATATAGGCCTTAACCGAATCTGCTTGAGCGCGGGCTTTTGGCGGGGCATGCGGAGCTTTACCGCAGACACGCGTTCCGCCTGGGACGGGATGGAGGTGCATGGCGTTCAAGATCGTGCTGTCCACGGCGGGCACCGCCGGTGACTTGAATCCCTTTGTGGCCATAGCCTTGGAGCTCAAGGCGAGGGGTCATCACGCCTATATCGCGACGCAACGGGAGTTCCAGGCCACCGTCGAAGACGAGGGAATCGGCTTCTACCCGCTGCGCCCGAGCATGGCCGAGGTCGGCGAAGAGCTGGGCCTGGAGCCGTCGGAGATTTTTGAACGGACCACGCGCCTGAGCACCGGCTTGGGCTTTGCGGTGCGGCATATCGCCATGCCGTTCCTGCGCCGCACCTTCGAAGACATGATGTCGGCCACGGCCGACGCCGATCTGGTGGTGACCCACACCTCGGCCTTCGCCGCGCGTCTGGCGGCCGAAAAACGCGGCCTGCCCTGGCTGTCGGCGGCCCTGTCGCCCTTCACCTTCATGTCGGCCTATGACCCGCCCCTGCTCAGCGCCGCCCCGGCGATGAAGATGCTGCGCGAAATGACCAACGCGCGCTCGGATGCGGCGCTGCTGCAGATCATCAAGCTGGCCACCTCCACCTGGACCCGCAAGTTCCAGCGCCTGCGCACCGAGCTGGGCATGCCCAAGAGCCCCAATCCGCTGTTCGAGGGCCAGTTCTCGCGCCTGGGCACCCTGGGCCTCTATTCGCCGCTGTTCGGCGCGCCCCAGGTCGACTTCCCCTCGCAGTGCAACCTCACCGGCTTCTGCTTCTTCGATCACCGCCATGGCGCGCCGCAGTCGCTGTCGCCGGAAATCCGCAGCTTCCTCCAGGCAGGCCCTCCGCCCCTGGTCTTCACCCTCGGCACCGCCCTGATCTGGGATCCGGGCGATTTTTATGACATCAGCGTGGCCGTCGCCCATCGCCTGGGCCGGCGCGCGGTGATCCTGGTCGGCCCTCATGGCGCGCGGCTGCGCGCGGGCAAGCCGACGCCCAAGGACGTGCTGGTGGTCGACTACGCCCCGCACTCCGAGCTGTTCCCCTATGCGGCGGCGATCATCCATCACGGCGGCATGGGCACCACGGGCCAGGCCCTGCGCGCCGGCAAGCCGCAGATGGTGGTGCCGCATTTCGCCGACCAGCCCGACAACGCCGAGCGGGTGCGCCGCCTGGGCGTGGGCCGCAACGTGGCGGCGGCCAACTACACGCCGACCCGCGCCCGGCGCGAACTGGAGCTGATGCTGACCAGCCCCGACTACGCCGCCCGCGCCGGCGAACTGGCCCGGGCCATGCGCAGCGAGGACGGCGCCGGCGCCGCGGCCGACATCATCGAGGCCAACCTCACCCGCCAGAGCCTGCGCCGCACCGCCTGAGCCGCGCGCTCCGAGACGGAATTTCACCGTTCACCACGTTCGTGCGCGGGGGATTCACCGTGGGCGCCCTAGGTCTGGCGCGGATATCGCCGGAGCGCCGCGCATGAACATCACCTCGACCGCCGCTTCCGGGCTCGTCAGCGCCATGAACCGCTTCGACCAGGCCAGCCTGAACGTGGTCCAGGCCACGGCGCCGGGCTCGACCGCCGACCCGGCTGCGGCCATCACCGACCAGATCAGCGCCAAGGCCGCGGTCCAGGCCTCGGCCGCGGTGCTCAAGTCGACCGACGAGATGTACAAGTCGACCCTGGACATCCTGGCTTAGGACAGCCCGGCCTGGACGCCGCACATCCGCTCACCCCGGCGAAGGCCGGGGCCCAGATTCATCCGGAGGCGTGTGAGGTTGAATCTGGATCCCTGCCTTCGCCGGGATGAGCGGTCAGAGGTCAGCCCGACCGCACCCGCCGCGCCGCCGGCTGGCCATAGATACGGATCGCGAACGGCTCGCCCCAGAACACCTTGCCCAGGCCGCGCATGGTCCGGTCCAGCATCCAGGCCCGCGACGGGGCCCGCGCCAGCCATAGCGCCGCCGCCGCCAGCCCATAGACCAGGGCCTGGGCCAGGCCGATCAGGGTCCAGCGCGCAATCCCCAGATAGTCCGGCGGGACCTGGGCGGCGCATTGCACGGTGGGACCCTGGCCATAGGCGAAGGCGCGCTTGAGCGTATAGGCCAGGGTCAGGCGATCGGGCGCGGGATCTTCCCAGACCCAGGCCTGCGGCGCCCAGGCGAAACGCGCGCCGGCCGCCTTCATCTGCGCGAACAGCAGGTCGTCCTCGCCGCCCTGCTGGTTGCGGTCGGGCGAGAACGGGCGCCGCGGATCCGGCAGGGCCGCGCGCCGCACCAGGCTGCAGCCGCAGCCGTAGTAGCGCTCGAACACCCCCTCGGGCGCGGGATCGGTCCGGGAGAAGAAGGCCTCGAAATAGGCTCGGTGGCGATGCTGGGCCGGCGGGGCGCGGCCGCGCACGGGGCCGAACACCACGTCGGCGTCATAGGTCTCGCGCACCCGCGCCAGCTCAGCCAGCCAATTCGGCGGCGCCTCCTCGTCGTCGTCGAGGAAGGCGATCAGCTCGCCCCGGGCGACGGCCATGGCGGCGTTGCGCACATTGGCCACGCCCGGCGCCGGCTCGTGCGCATAGACCACGGCGAAGGGCGCGCCTGCGGCCATGGCTTCGACCTGAGCCCGGGCGGAGGGCTCGGCGTCGTTATCGGCGATCACCACCTCCACCTCGGACGGCTCGATCCCCGCCTGGGCCAGGGCCGAGCCCAGGGCCAGGGCCAGCGGGCCAGGACGGCGCTGGGTGGGGATGATCACGCTGATGCGCGGGGACATGCCGGGCTCTGGCTCTGCTGTTCACCCTGCATTGCCCGCAAAGGGCCTGGGCCGGCAACCCGAAATTCCCGCAAGCCCACGCTGGCGCCCCGTCGCCCGGGGACGGCGCCTGCGACGCCTGTGTTTCACGCCTCTCGCCCGACATCGTCCTTTACAAACATTCGCGGCGCCGGGCCGTCCGAACCGATGCATCGGCGCGCTCGACGACTGCATAGCTTCGTACGCTTTACCCCAGCACCGACGACCGCAGTCGCCAAACTCAGATGACCAAGGGCTTATCGGAGGCCAATTTTTTCGTTTGTGACATCTGACTGCATTGAAAGCCGATATCGATGCGACACAACAAGAACGGCGACTTGTCTAACACGCCAAATCAGGCCATCAATCCGTCAGCCTATGGTTGATTCCAGCCATTTTGATTAGGCAGCCGACAGCCGGGCGCAATATTTATTGAGCCGCCCAAGGAATCGCCCTTGCACGTGGCGGGGTTGTCGTTCAATGCAAAGCGCTTCCAGGAAAGGGACAAGACAATGTCTGATAAAGTTAATCTCATTGAGCTGACCGCTGATATCGTTTCGGCCTATGTGGGCAATAACAGCGTCAGCGCAGCTGAACTTCCGGCGCTGATCAAGTCGACCTACGGCGCCCTGACTGGCGCTGAAACCCCGCCGGTCGAACCGGTGGAGGCCAAGGCCCCCGCGGTGCCGATCAAAAAGTCGCTGGGTGAAGACTACCTGATCTGCCTGGAGGACGGGCGCAAGTTCAAGTCGCTGAAGCGTCACCTGCGCACCAAGTATGACATGTCCCCCGACGAATATCGCGCCAAGTGGGGCCTGCCCAAGACCTATCCGATGGTCGCCCCCTCCTACGCCGCCGCCCGCTCGAACCTGGCCAAGCAGATGGGCCTGGGCCAAGGCGGCCGCCAAGCCGCCAAGCCGGTCGCCGCCAAGGCCAAGCGCGTGGTCAAGGCCAAGGCCTGATCTAAGATCCCGCCCTGGAGCCGCCCCGGGGGCGAAGCCGGCCACGCCCTTCGCCCCCGCATGCGGCTCTCTATCTCATCGATAAAGAACGAGGTTTTCCCGGCTTCCCGATCTCGGGCCGGAAAGTATCGCTGCGCGCGCTGAAAGCGCCGTCCTCTGGTGACGCACCGCGTCAAGAATGTCACAGGCGGTTAAGGCTCCGCTACTTGACGCAAAACCGTCACCAAAGCTTGGGCGAAACGTCATGGGCCGCGCCTATCCCCTGCCCCGTTGACGGCCTTTTCAAAGGCCAGGGGAAAAACGGGGAATCCACCTCATGCAAGTCAAGAAATCGCTGCTCGGCGGCGTGGCGCTGGGCGTGCTGCTCGCTGCTGGCCTGAGCGCCGGCGCAGACGCCAAGACCAAAAAGCACCACCATGTCGCCGCCAAGGTCGCCGCGACCTCGGATGCAGACGCCAAGGTGGCCGCTCTCGCCGACGAGATCGAATCGCTGAAGGCCCGCCTGGACCAGGAGACCCTGGCCCGCGAGCAGAGCGAATCGCAGATCGCTCAAGCCCAGACCCAAGCGGCGGCCGCCCAGGCCGACGCGGCTCAAGCCCGCACCGAGCTGGCCGAGCAGGTCCAGACCCTGCCGGGCGAAGTGAAGAGCGCGGTCGACGCGGCCAAGCCGAAGACCGACAAGATCTATTATAAGGGCGTGACCGTGACCCTCGGCGGCTTCGCCGAAGCGGCCGGCATCTATCGCAGCCACGACGAGACCGCCGACATCTCGTCGAGCTTCTCCAAGCTGCCCTTCAACAACGACCGCGCCAGCCACACGCCTGAAACCGTGCTGACCGGCCGCCAGTCGCGCTATTCGGCGCTGATCCAAGGCGACATCAGCCCGACCATTCACGCCGCCTTCTACGGCGAATTCGACTTCCAGGGCGGCGCCCAGACCGCCAACTCCAACCAGTCCGACAGCTACAACCCCCGCGTCCGCAACCTGTATGGCAGCGTGGACTGGGACGATGGCGGCTGGCACCTGCTGGCCGGCCAGAACTGGTCGCTGGTGACCATGAACAGCAAGGGCATCTCGCCCCGCAACGAAGTGCCGCCGCCGTCGATCGACGCGCAGTACGTCCCCGGCTTCGCCTGGGCCCGTCAGCCCCAGCTGCGCCTGGTCAAGGATTTCGACCAGCAGCTGTGGGTCGGCGTCTCGGTTGAAAACCCGCAAACCACCCTGTCGCTCAACGGCGGCAGCAATGGCGGCGTGGCCACCGGCGTGACCGTCACCGACAACCAGGCCCCGACCAACGGCTACTTCAGCGGCACCAGCTACTCGCTGAACCACATCCCCGACGTCGTCGGCAAGGTCGCCCTGGAAGAGCCGCTGAACGGCCACACCCTGCACGTGGAAGCCTTCGGCATCCTGCGCGACTTCTCCGACCGCGTGACCATCGCCCCGGCCGCCGGCACCCAGGCCCTGGCCCTGGGCTATGCGGCCGGCACCTCCAGCCCCGACACCTGGGGCGGCGGCGTGGGCGGCGGCTTCACCCTGGCGGCCATCCCCAAGCTGGTCGACCTGGAAGGCTCCGTGCTGACCGGCGAAGGCATCGGCCGCTATGGCAGCGCGGGCCTGCCCGACGTGACCGCCAATCCGGACGGTCGCCTGGAAGGCATCAAGGAGACCATGTGGCTGGCGGGGATCACCCTGCACCCGGTGCCGCAACTGGACGTCTATGCGTTCGGCGGCTCTGAGCAGGAAGGCCAGAAGGTCTACAACTACGCCGCCCTCAAGGGCGTGAACTTCGGCTACGGCACCCTGGCTGGCCAGAACTATGCCGGCTGTCTGACCGAAGGCGGCTCCTGCTCGCCCCTGACCCGCGCCGTGACCCAGTTCACCGGCGGCTTCTGGGACCGCGTCTACCAAGGCTCGTTCGGTCGCGTCCAGGTGGGCCTGCAATACTCCTACACCGAGCGGAAGACCTTCGACGACGTGAACGGCCTGGCCCCCAAGGCCACCGAGAACATGATCTTCACCAGCTTCCGCTACTATCCGTTCTAAGACGCCACAGCGTCACAGGACACCGGGGGGCCGCGCTGAGCGCGGCCCCTTTCGTTCGTACGGTCTCTTTCGGAGCCGCATGCAGCCAGCCGAGCGGCGATGGCGGCGGCCGAGCAGCCCCATGGGCCCGGTCGCCTACCGAACGCGGATCTTTGATTTTATTGATAAATCATATGGATTGGTAGGCCCGGAGGGACTCGAACCCCCAACCAGACCGTTATGAGCGGTCGGCTCTAACCATTGAGCTACGGGCCCTCCGCGAGGGAGAGCCTGGCGGTTAGCACGAGCCGCAGCGCGCATAAAGCCGCTCGGCCGCCTGTCGGGCCTCAGAAAGGCGCAGGCGGCCGAATGCCCGGCCTCGCCTCAGGACAGGCTGGAGGTCCCGCGGGTGCGGCCCAGTATGACCAGGATCAGTTGCGCCCGATCGGACAGGTCGCTGGCCAGCCGGCCGGCCACGTCGCGCACGCCGGCGGGATAGGCCTCGCCGCCGCTGGCGATCTCGGCCGCCTGGGCGCCGAGCCGCTGCAGATCGTCGGCCAGGGCCTCGACCTGCTCGGCCGCCAGCGATCGGGCCTCAGCCTGCAGGCGGCGGACCCGCTCGGCGGGGGTTTCGATGCTGCGGTCGACGGTGGCGATCGAGGTGAGACGGGCGACGGTCATGGGAGCATTCCCGGGTTTGAAACACGACCCAGGTTCTGTGGCCGCGTTTGTTCAACCCTTAAATGGGATCGCCGTTCCAGCCTTGCAGGGGCCTGCCTTCGGCGCGCAGCAAGTTCAAGCCACCGTGTCGCTGGAGCCACAGTGATCACTGTGGCGCACGATCGCCTACTTCGCTGGAGCCGGCTCCAGCAGCGCCTGAAAGGCGGCGCAGATAGTGTCGACATAGGGGTTCTTGTGCGCCAGCGGGCCGCTCACCGCCTCGTGGTGGACCAGCATGGTGGCGTTGGCCTCGAACACCAGCACTCGCCCGTCGGGCAGCAGCGAGAAGTCGACTCCGCAATAGTCGAGGTCGATACGCCGGCCGATGGCCGCCACCGCCGCATAGGCGCGCGCGCCCAGCACGCCCTCGGGATCTTCCAGGAATTCGCGCTCCTCGGCGATACGCAGGGGATCGCCCGGCATGTCCGCGCTCTCATAATGCACCAGCCACTGGCGCGAGATGGCCAGATGGTAGGGATAGGGACGCCGGTCGACGAAGATCATCCGATACTTGCGCCGCCAGCCGTCGCCTGACTCGAACTCGTGGAACTCGGTGGCGAAGACGTCGTGGCCGGGGACCAGCGCCACGGTCTCCAGGTCGGCGGGGCTGTCGGCCCGCACCAGGCCCTGGCCGCCGTGCGAGCCCATCGGCCGGATCAGCAGCGGATAGGCCAGGCCGGCGCGCGCCAGGGTCTTGGCCAGACCGTCGAAGGCCAGGTCCTCGGCCGACAGACGCGCGATGCGGGGCGTGACCAGATCGGGGACATCGGCCAGCAGACCCGGCAGTCGGTCGCGCGCGGTTCGCGCCACCTTGGCCGGCGCATTGATCTTCGGTTTGTCGCAGCGGGCGAAGAAGGCTTCGGTGGGCGCGGCGGTGGGACCGGCCAGGTCGGCGTCCCCCACGGCGTTGAACACCGCGTCGAAGGCCGGCAGGGTCTCGGCCTGGCTCTCGGCGGCGTATTCGATCGCCCAGTTGATGCGGGTGAACCGATGGCGGGGCAGGAGGTCGCGGTGGGGGACGTTGCCGCTCTCGGCGGTGGTGATCACCAGCACCGTGCGCTCCGAAGCGGGCGCGCGCTCGATGACCAGGTTCTGGCGGCCATAGACCTGGTCGCGCCGCCAGCGCGCCTCCTCGAACTCGCCGCGCGCCATGTGGACGGCCGCCAGGTTCAGATGGGCGATGACCAGGTCGGGATCCAGCTCCAGGGCCAGGCGGGCGTGGTGTTCGGCCGCCTCCCACTCCGCAGCCAGCGTATAGACCGAGGACAGGCTGGCGTGGGCTTCCTTGGACATGGGCTCCAGGTCCACCGCTTGGCGCAGGCTGGCGGCGGCCGCGTCGGCCTGGCCGAGCTCCACATAGGCGTTGCCCAGGTTGAGATGGATGGCCGAGCGGTCCGGCTGCAGGGCCGCCGCCCGCTCCAGGGCCGGCGCCGCCTGGGCCGGGTCGCCCAGGGCGTTCAGAGCGGTGCCGAGCAGGAACCAGGCCTCACCGTCCTTGGAGGCCATCAGCACCGCATCGACCACACTCAGGGCTTCCTGGGCCTGGCCGGCGTGCAACAGGGCCCGGGCCAGGCCCAGCTGGGCTTCGGTCGCTTCGGGATCCAGGCCCGCGGCCGTCCGATAGGCCTGGGCCGCGCCCTCGCCGTCGCCGGTGGCCAGCAGCGCCGCGCCCAGGGTCATGTGCGCCGCCGCCAGGCTGGGCAGGCGCGCCGCCGCATCGCGGGCGGCGGCCACCGAGCCTTGGACGTCGCCCTCCTGCCTCAGGGCCTCGACCAAGCCCAGCAAGGCGCCGGGATGGTCGGGGGCCAGGCTCAGGGCGCGCCGATAGCCCTCGATGGCGGCGCGATAGGCGTCCTGCCAGTGGCGCAG
>OUWB010001925.1_pt2 | contig 11157 bp, 10 predicted proteins | sample 1779821 | NCBI WGS metagenome assembly OUWB01 (sample SAMEA3914806, study PRJEB12502) | metagenome | biome: forest; material: soil | place: Canada | collected 2011-08-03 | depth 0.1 m
CTCAAGGAAATCATCATGCGCGGTGGCGAGAAGATTTCACCGCGCGAAGTCGACGAGATCCTGATGGATCACCCGGCCGTGCAACAGGTCGTGACCTTCGGCATCCCGCACGACAAGCTCGGGGAGGAAGTCGGCGCCGTCATCGTCCTGCGCGAGGGCGCGAGCGCGACCGAGAAGGAATTGCGCGACTTTGCAGCAATACGGCTGGCCGACTTCAAGGTGCCGCGCAAGATACTGTTCCTTGCCGAAATCCCGAAGGGTGCTACCGGAAAACTGCAACGCATCGGCCTCGCGGCCAAACTTGGACTCTAGCAGGATTCCAGGAGCGTATTAATGGTGCGCGCCGCAGTTTTGCTTCAACTCTTCGGCGCGCTTGCCGATGCCGGGCGCGACGTCGGAATTGGCGACAAATTTCTGGTCGATCAATAACCGGCCCGCGCTGGTCTGGGCAAAGCGCTGCACCTCGATTTGCTCATCCACCGTCAATGGCACGGCCGGCTCGTGTGCGGTTTCGCCTGCATTCTGGTTGAGTTGAGCCAGGATAGCCTTCCCCACCTTGCGTCCGGTGTTGCCGGCAAAAAAACTGTTTGCGGCTTGCAGATCGCCTGAACTCATCGACGACGACAAGGCTTTTTGCGAGGCCGCATCGAATTCCTTGCCTTTAAGCGACATCAGGCAATTCGCTATCGGGTCGGGCAAATGCCCGATCTGCTTTTCCTTGCGCGCCCAGGAGTGCACGCCTATCATGGCGGCGTCCGCCATCAGGGTGACGAGCGCGGAACTGCTATTGGTCAGTTCCACCGACTTCCCTGCGGCGCCGGTCTGGCATGGCGTATCCTGATAACTGGTCTGGCCATTGGCCGCAGTACACTTGTACGCGGTGGCATGCGCAGTCAACGGAAGGCATGCAAAAACCAGGGCCAGCCGCAATGGCCGGCCAAATGTCATGGCTGCTTTCATCTAGGTCTATCCCCTTATCCCTTGGTCGCTTGGCGACTTTTGATTTCAGGCCGAACGAAACCAACCGTCGGCAGCACATGCTACCGTGACGAGTGTTTTTTTTGCAAGGAGAAAAGAAACAACCCGAGCGGGATGAGGGAATATAAGTGGCCCGATATCAAAGTCCCAGCCACTTGGCCGCTTCGTCCATGGTGGCGTCATTCCACGGGACGAAGCCTTTCATGTTGGTTCCTTTGAGCGCTTGCTTGCCGGCTTCGCTGTCGCCGAGGCGCAACAGCAAGTCGCGCACCTTGTCGCGCTGCTCGGTACTCAACCGCTTCGACACGAGGAACTGTTTGATCGGCACCGACTTGGTTTCACCAAGGATGCGCCCGCCCTTGGCGGTCCAGTCCTTGATGACCGACGCCGAAGCGGTGACGCCGGCTTCGGTGAATTTGTTTTCGACCATGAAGGGCACGGCATCCTGGTAGCGTGTCGCCGAATAATAGGCTGCGGGATTTCCCTCCCCCATCCCTTTCATTGTGGCGGTAAACATGACTGTGGTGATCGATTCGAGCGCCGGCACACCGATCTTCTTGCCGCGCAATTCTTCCATGCTGTGCAGCGGCGAATCCTTAGCCACCAGCACTCGGGCGTGGTAATCGGTATAGCCCTGCGCCGTTGCCACGCCGACGTAGTTGCCGCTCTTGACCGCACGCAGGCCGATATGGGCCGGATGGACGAACGCCAACTCATATTGCCCGGCCTCCAGGCCCTTCTCAAGGTCGCTGTAGCGATCGACGTTTTTCACCTGGAACGGATGCTTCAATTCCTTTTCCAGCAAATCGAGCAAGGGTTTATAGCGCTCCGCCATCGACCCGCCTTCCTGGTAGGTCACGCCTTCGTTGACGGCGAGTATCCAATCGTCGGCCCAGGCAGCGCGGGCAAAGACAAAGGTCATGAGGAGCAAGGCAAACAGACGAAATGAGCGTTTCATGCAGACCAGTCTCAAGAATATATTTCCCCGCGACATCATTCCTGAAAATGTGTATTTGCGCAACTGTAAGCTTTAACAGTTGCGCGAATTGCGCGGAATACAACGCTATTTGGCCGCTTGCAATATTTTCCTTTATGATTCAAGTACGTAGAAAAATTCGGTAGAAACGATGCTAAAAGTGGTGATCATTGATACCAGCGCCATTTCGCGCGGCTTGTTGAATACGGTATTGACCGACGGCGGGCACGAAGTCGTCGGCGACGCCAACACCACACCGGCCGGTTTGGCTCGCATGATCAAGCTGCAACCCAACGTCGTTTGCGTCGACATCGGCATCGAGCCGGATCGTCTTTCCATCCTCGATACGCTGCATCAGGCGTTGCCGCGCGCGATCATTTTCCTCGTCTCAGGCAAGATCGAACCGGAACTGGTCACCGAAGCGGTCAAGCATGGGGTGCAGGGTTTCATTGTCAAACCCTTCAATTCGGTGACGGTATTGAAGACGATACGCGCCACCATTCTGAAATTCGTGCGGCGCCAGCAGACGCGCGCGGTGGAAACCGAAGCGCTCGATACGCCCGAAGGCGGCGAGGAAGAATCGCCCTGATCGGTTTTACCCGATCACTTCGGCGCGCAAGGCGTCCTGCAGCGACGTGATCAGCCCGCCGGCGCGGTACTGAAAGCTGACGCGCAAGCGATCGCCCTCTTTCACGTCGACCGGCTGCGCCAAGGGAAACGCCATATAGCGGTTCAGCCAGTCTATCGTCGAGGACGATTCCAGCAGCACGGCCAGCACATTCTTGGTGATGAAACGCAAGGCATTGACCGTGCCGTCTCGCTCGATGACGAACTCGCCTTCCCAGGCGATATCCTGCGACACCGGCTGCGTGAAGTCGAGCAGGCTGTATAGTTCGGGCCGCGCCATTTCCACCGTTGCCGGATCGATGACGAAATCCTGCACCTGCACGATGGGTGCGTAATAGCCCTCGAAGCGATAATCCTGCTGCAAGGGCTGGACCGCCATCAGGACGGCGGTGGGCATCAGTTTGGGCAAGGGGCCGCCGAAGCGTTCAAGATAGCGCGGCTTGAACGACTCCATCATTTCCACCTGTTTCTCGCGCAGCATGGCGACGTGGATCATTTCGCAGATGACGACGTCGACCGGCTCGGGCGGCAGATAGGAAAAAGCGTCGGCATGCACCACCTCGACCTTTTCGCCGTTGGGATTCATGGTCAGCATCTTGCGCGATTCGCGCACTAGGTCGGGATTGAATTCGACGCACCACACTTTGTCGGCATGGGCGGCGGCAAACCACGACAGCACCCCCGTGCCGCCGCCGAGTTCCAGCACCTTGGCGCCGGGCTGCACGACATGGTCGATGGCTGCCTTGAAGGGCTTCATGCGATTGGCATCCATCAACATATTGTGATGGTATTGCAGCGGGATGAACTGCCCGAGATAACCGCCTTCTGCTTCTTTTTCTGTTTGCATGTGATCGCCGCCCGAGAACGGAAGTTGAATGGAAAATACGCTATTTTAGGCTTCCGTATGCATCGATGTCGTCGGCACCGGATTCATCACCGAAAGATAGGCCGCCACCCCGGCGCGATTGGCGTGCGGCATCGGCGCGATTGGCGTGCGGCATCGGCGCGGGCAAGCCCTTGGATGACGCTGTCTCGTCGACAGACTGCACGGCGGACTGCATCATGCGTTGCTGCCCGATACTTTTGGTGTATTCCGGTTTGGTATTTTCCGGTACGGAAGCGGCCCCGCCGCCCGAGATTGCGGTCAATGACATAGGCTTGCGAATATTTTGCTGGTATCGGGGCATTATCGGCACCCGGCGTAATTTCGAAGCGGCGAGAAGGCGGACCTTTCACGACCTGTTCCAGCAGAATCCCGTATCATGGTGCGATTGAAATCATCCGCATGAACCATGTCCGAACTCACTCTACCCAGCGTCTATATTCCGCACGGCGGCGGCCCCTGCTTTTTCATGGAATGGCCCGGCGAGCCACATCTGTGGGACGAGATGGGCCAGTTCTTGCGCAACCTGGGATCTCAGCTGCCGGCCAGACCCAAAGCCATCGTGGTCGTCTCGGCGCATTGGGAGGAAGAGGCGTTTTCGGTGACCGGCCTCACCCGTCCTCCGCTTTTTTACGACTATTACGGTTTCCCGCCGCATACCTATGCGCTGCAATACCCTGCGCCGGGCGATCCGTCATTGGCACAGCGGATTGCCGCGCTGCTGGGCGATGCCGGCCTGCCGGCCCGGGTCGACAACCAGCGCGGCTTCGACCATGGCGTGTTCATCCCTTTGCTGCTGGTCTACCCCGAAGCCGATATCCCGGTGGTGCAGCTGTCGCTCAAGGTCGGACTCGATCCCGAAACGCATCTTGCCGCCGGCCGGGCGCTGGCACCCCTGCGCGATGAGGGCGTGCTGTTGCTGGGCAGCGGCATGAGCTTTCACAACATGCAAGGCTTTTTCCGCGGCGGGTTCGACCACCCGTCGCGCCAGTTCGACAACTGGCTGACGCATGCATCAACCGGCGGCCAAGTCGAACGCGTCGCGCTGCTGCGACGCTGGGAAGACGCGCCGGGTGCCCGCGACTCTCACCCGCGTGAAGAGCATCTGCTGCCCTTGATGGTGGTGGCGGGCGCTGCCGGCGAGGCGCCCGGCAGGAAAATCTTCGAATGCGACATCAAGGGTTCGACGATTTCGGCCTTCAGTTTCGACTGAGTTTCGACTGCGTTTCGACTGAATTCGCTCTCCGGTACGAGGTAAATCCCGGTAAATTGTCATCCGGTTCATGCTTTGCGTGTAACAATGTCGGATCATGGCCACACTGGCTCAACGCTGGCTCCTTACACTGCCGGGAATCAAGTAGACTTAAAGTGTTTTCTGAACTTGGTAAACCTTTACTGGCCCCGCTTGGCGAATGATCTAGTGCATGAGAAAGCGTATTTCTGTACGTATCCGCAAGTTTTTCGACCGCTTCCGGGTACGCATCTCCACTGGCATCGTCATTTCGCTGCTGCTGCACGCATTGCTGTTGACGCTGCGGCTCGGTCTGCCAGGCTTGGGCTTGCCGGGACTTAGCCTGCCGTTTTCCGACCGGCAGGCGCAAACACCCGACATCCGGGCTACCATAGTTCGGTCCGGCTCACCCGCGCCGGCGCCGCCACCCCCGCCAATTGCCAATAGCGCCGAACCCAAGCCGCTGGAAGCACAATCGAGCGAAAAACCGCCGACCGACCTACCCAACGCACGCGTCAAGCGCGCACCGAACAAGACCGCGCAAAAATCGACGCGCAATGCGCGCGCGCTTGAATCGACGCCGGCACTGGCGCGAACGCAGCGCAAACAGGGTTCCCTGCCGCAAGACGACCAATCCGCCCCTGCGCCGGTCTCGACGCAGCAGCAGGTGGTCACGGCCAAGGGCGATCATCCCGATGCGTTCAAGGTGCCGCCGCCGCAGCCGGACGATTTCGTCCGCACCGTGCCCAAGATCGACAGCACGCCGATGCCGCCGCAGCCGACGCCGACGCCTGCACCGCCGGCCATCGCCATGCAAACGCCGAAGCAAACCATCGATCAGGCGCAGGAGCCGACACCCGCAGTGGAAAAGCCGGCCGAGGCACAAAGCTACGAACGTCCCGAGGCAGCCAAGGCCCAGGAAACCGCACCGCCCGAGGAAACCAAGGACGTGACGATGGAGCCGGGTGAAAAGAAGGACGGCGAGGAAGTCAGCGAGCAGGAGAAAGAGCGCAAGCAAGTGGAACAGGAAGCTGCGCAACGCGCCGCCGACGAAGAGACGCGTAAGCAGGAAGAAAAGCGCAAGGCGGAAGAACTGGCCAAGCAGGAAGCCGCCAAGAAGCAGGCCGAACAGGCAGCGCAGCAGGTTGCGGCCGCAGCAGCGGCCAAGCGCGAGGCCGAACAAAAGAAGGCCCAGGAACAGCAGGAAGCGCAACGCCAGGCCCAGGAAGCCGAAGCACGCAAGACGGCGGAAGAGGCAGCGCGCAAAGCGACTGAAGTGGCGGCGGCAAAACAGGAAGCCGAAAAACAGGAAGCTGCGCGGCAAGAGGCGGCGCGGCAGGAAGCGCAAAAACAAGCTGAGACTGCGCGCCAGGAGCAATTGCGCAAAGAAGCCGAGGAGCAGCGCAAGGCAACCGAGCTTGCGGCGAAGAAGCAAGCCGAGGAAGAGCAACGGCAAAAGGCCCTGGCCGCCGAACAGCAAAAGCAGGCTGAGCAGGCAGCGCGCGAAAAAGCGGCGGCTGTCGAGCGCCAGCACCAGGAAGAATTGGCGGCGGAAAAACGCGCACAGGATCTGGCAGCCAAGCAAAAAGCCGAAGCCGACGCGGCAGCCCAGCGTGAAAACGCGCGTATTGCAGCGGCAGCAGCAGCGGCGGCCGCACGCACCAATGCACCGACAGGAAACGGCACGACCGCCTCAAACAGCCCCGGCAATGCCGCAAACGGCAATGGCAATGGAAACGGCAATGGCCAGGGCAACGGCAAAGGCAACGGCAACGGCAATCAAAGCAGCGGCAATATCCCTGCCAACCTGACCGCCAGTGTCATGAACCAGTTGGGCAAGCTCGACTTGACACCTCGGCTGCCGCCGACCGGCGAATCGGATCGCCCGGCGGACGATACGCGCCCGCGTTCCATCTTCGGGCTATACGACCACGACTACAAGGTCGAGGCCTACATCCGAAGCTGGCGCACCAAGATCGAGAACAACGGCGATTTGAATTATTCGCAGCATATCGCCGACATAGCTCGCCAGGATCCCGTGGTGACCGTTTCGATCCGCAGCGACGGTAGCGTCAAGGATATCGTCATCAACAAATCAAGCGGCCGACCGGAAATCGATGAGGCGGTCTATCGCATCGTTCGTGTACGCGCGCCCTATTCGGTGTTTCCGCCCGAACTGGCGAGCAAGTATGAGGAAATCGTGATTCGCCGCGTGTGGAATTTCGGCGAGAAGCTGCAGTTGCTTGAAGAAGTGCGTTGATCCGGTCTACCGCCTGCGCAATCCCCGTTCCGCCAATTCAAACAACAACTGTGTCAACAAGGCCAGCACCGCCGCAGGAATCGCGCCGGCCAGCAGCATGTCGTTATCGTTCAGGGCGAGGCCGGTGGCGATCCGCTCGCCATATCCCCCTGCTCCGATAAAAGCGGCGATGGTGGCCGTCCCCACGCTCATGATGGCAGCGGTCTTGATGCCGCTCAGGATGACCGGTGCCGCCAGCGGCAGCACGATGAAGCGCATCCTGTCGCTGCGGTTGAGCGCCAGGGCGACGGCGGCCAGGCGCAATTCGCGCGGCACTTGCAAGATGCCGGTGCAGGTGTTGCGCACGATGGGCAGCAAGCCGTATAGAAACAAGGCGATCAGCGCGGGTATGGTGCCGATGCTGCCCAGTAGCGGAATCAGCATGGCGAGCAAGGCCAGCGAGGGGATGGTTTGCAGCACGCCCACCACGGCCATGACCGGCTGGTTGAGCCGGGGCTGGCTGGCCGCCAGCATGCCCAGAGGAACGCCGAATAAGGTTGCTGCCAATACCGAGAGCAGCACCAGCATCACGTGCTGGCGCGTCAGGCGCCATAGGCTGGCGTCGAACAGTTTGCCCCACAGGTTCGAGGTCGGCTGTGCAGCCGTGGCAGGATGCAGCCAGGTGCGCGCGATGACGTCGAACGATCGGTGTTCGAGTTCGGCGGCGGCGTTCAAGGCCACCATGTCGCGCTCGGCGATGCGTCCCTGCAAGCGCTGCAAGGCTTGCCAGGCTTGGGGAAAGCGCTGCGGCAAATCAAGCCGGTATAGCAGCACGGCGTCATAGCGCGGGAAGAAGCCGGCGTCGTCGGGCAGCACGAACAGGCCGTAGCGCTGAATTTGCGCATCGGTGGAATAGATGTCGATCACGTCGACCTCGGCTTGCGCGAGCGCCTGGTAGGCAATGCCGTGATCGAGTCCGGTCGGCTGTTGCGGCAGACGGTAGCGCACAGCCAGGCCCGGCCAGCCGTCGGCACGGCCGAGGAATTCGTGCGACAGGCCGAAGCGCAGCTCGGGGTGCGTCGCCAGATCGGACAGCTGCGTCAAGCCCAGCCGCTGGCGATCCGCGTTGCGTACCGCGAGTGCATAGCCATCGTTGAAGCCCAGCGGCACGGCCACGCCCAGGCCGATGGCCGACAATTCACGATTCATCTCGGCCAGCCCAATCGGCGCCGGATGGTGCAACAACTCAAGCGCAATCGTGCCGGTGTATTCCGGATAAACATCGATGCTGCCCGACTTGAGCGCTTCGAACACGATGGCGGTGTTGCCCAGGCCGGGTTTGCGCTCGATTGCGGCATAGGGTTCGGCGCTTTGCGCCAGAATTTCGCCGAGCACATACGATTCGGTGAAGCGTTTGCTGCCTATTTTCAGCGTATCGGCATGCGCCAGGCCGCAGTTGAGCACCAGGATGCAAGCCAACACGGTGAGGAGGCCCTGGCGCATGGGTCAGGGTGTCGGTTTACGGGTCGGCGACTCGAAGAAATACGTCACGTGCGTGCGCGGACTCAGGTATTCGTAGACCTCGACGCCGATCTCGCCGGGACGCAAACTGTCTTTCACGCTCAAGTCCGGCTCCTTCTGCAAATCGAGCACGGTGGCTTCGTGTTTGGGCACGGACGGGTCGAAGATCAGGATCTTGGGCCGCAGCGGCATGCCGAAGTTGGCCGCTACCACCAAGCCTATGCTTTCGTCGGACAGGCGCACCAGCGTGCCCGGCGGATACACGCCCATGCAACGCACGAAGACGCTGAGGTAATTCAAGTCGAAGCGGTGCCGCTCGTGGGCATACATATGCGACAAGGCTTCGTAAGGCGTCAAGGCCTGCGCCGGGTTTCTCGGATTGCAGTGATTGTCGTAGGCGTTGACGATGGCGGCGATGCGCGCCAGCGGTGCGATCTCGTCGCCTATCAGGTGCTTGGGATAGCCCGTGCCGTCGTGGCATTCGTGGTGCTGCATGATGATTTCCAGCGCCTGGCGGGTCAGGCCGAGCCTGGTGCCGATGGCAAGTCCATAGGCGCAATGCTGCTGGATCAGGGTCAATTCGGCGCGCGTCGGATTGTCGATACGCAGCGTGCGTTCGGGAATCTGGGTCTTGCCCACGTCGTGGAACAGGCAACCCAGGCCGAGCTGTTCGATATCCTCGGTTGCCATGCCGAGTTCCTTGGCCAGGATCATGGCGAGCACCGAGACGTTGAGCGCATGGAAATACAATTCCTCGCCGCCGGCCTTGTCGTTCATCAGGTGGATCGCCACGTCCTTGTCGCGCAGTATGGTCTGCACGATGCCTTGCACCAGGCCGGTGGCATCTTCGCGCGCCTTTTGCGGACGGGCATGAATGTTGGCGCTGATGTCGCGCAGGCTGGTCGCGGCTTCGGCGAACTTGCGCTCGCATTCGTCGAGCGCGGCACGCTGCTGGTTGATGAATTCCTGGCGTTCGGGAATGACCGGATGCACCGGCGTGCGCCGGGTCCACGGCTGTTCTGCCGGTTGCGCTTCTTCGGCAACGGGCTCGGCATATGGCTCAGGGACGAGGGCGCTGCGCGCGGGGTCGATGCGGATTTTTTTCAGGCCGAGCGCCTTGATCTGCGCGATCTGCCCGACGTTCCTGATTTTGAAGCTGTTGAGCGAAAAGCCGTGCTCCACCCATCGCATGTCGAGATGCACGTAGACGCCTGGGGCAAGATCGTCAACGGATACGTAGTAGGCGTCGGGCATGTTGTGGTTACAGGCTGTCCTCGTGGCACGATGTTGATAACATTATACGTGTGAACGGGTTGTAAATGGCGCTTCAGGTGTTGCGGTAAATGGCGACTACCGGATCGCTGCCATCTACCACGAAGCCGCGGTACATGCCTTCGGTATTGAAACCGAATTCGACATTGCCGTCCGCGTCGATGGCGATCACCCCGCCCTGCCCGCCTCTCGCGCTTAACGCTTCGTCGAGTGCCTGCGCGACGGCCTCGCCCAGCGGCGCAGCGCGGTATTTCATGCGCGCGGCGATATCATGGGCCAACAAGCCACGCATGAAAAATTCGCCGACGCCGGTACCGGATACGGCGACGCGGTTATCGGCATAGGTTCCGGCCCCGATGATGGGCGAGTCGCCGACGCGGCCGTAGAACTTGTTGGTCAGGCCGCCGGTCGAGGTGGCAGCGGCCAGGCAGCCCGCGCGGTCGCGTGCGACGGCGCCGACTGTGCCGAATTTATTATCGGTGCGCCATGGCTCGAATGCCATCGCGGACGGAGGGCCGTCATGGTCCAGCACCACGGCGGCAGCGGCCTTGGCCTTTTGCAATTGTTCCCAGCGATGGGCGGTATAAAAGTAATCAGGTTCAGCCAGCTCGATGCCGTGAGCGGCGGCGAATTGTTCGGCGCCGGCCCCGATCAACAGCACATGGCGCGTCTGTTCCATCACCGCGCGCGCGGCCAGCACCGGGTTCCTGATGCGGCCCACGCCCGCAACGGCGCCGGCCTGGCCGCCGGCACCGTCCATCACGGCGGCATCGAGTTCGATCTTGCCTTCATGGGTAAACACCGCGCCTTTTCCGGCATTGAACAGGGGATCGTCTTCCAGTTCGCGCACGGCGGCGCACACGGCATCGAGGGCCGAGCCGTCGGCTTGCAGAATGGCCTGCCCGGCTTGCAAGGCGCGCATCAGCCCGGCGCGGTGGGCCGCTTCCGTCTCGGGCGTCAAATCGCTTGCGCGGATGGTGCCTGCACCGCCGTGGATGGCGAGGGAAAATGTGTTTGGCATGATGGATATCAAAACAAAATGCTTGACTCTGGGGTATGGTACAGAGTCTACAGTACGATTGCTCCCTTAATCATCCCCGAATTGATATGAACCACGCGCAACATTCCCAGGCCAAAGACACGCCTTCATGCTGTGCCCACCACGCGCAGCCGGCCGCGCCCGAAAAGCCCCACCGCGACCCGGTGTGCGGCATGCAGGTCGCCGCCAATCCGGAACGCGCCTTCGATCATGCCGGCACGACCTATTATTTCTGTTGCATGCGCTGCCGCGAGCGTTTTATCGCCGATCCGCTTTCCTTCCTGCAGCCGAAACAGGCGGCGCAGCCGGCGGCCGGCGACTACACCTGTCCCATGCACCCCGAAGTCGTGCAAAACGGGCCGGGGGCCTGCCCCAAGTGCGGCATGGCGCT
>OUWB010020666.1_pt1 | contig 11155 bp, 16 predicted proteins | sample 1779821 | NCBI WGS metagenome assembly OUWB01 (sample SAMEA3914806, study PRJEB12502) | metagenome | biome: forest; material: soil | place: Canada | collected 2011-08-03 | depth 0.1 m
ACGCCGTTAAATCCGTGCGCGTGATTGCTACCTCTGTGGCCATCGCTGTCTCCTCCGATAGCCAAGTGAATCAGAGTTCGAACGATTTGGGAATCCCCAGAGTCAAAACCCAAGGCCGTTGGTATTATCTGTGCAATCTGTGGCCCCCTTGTACTTTACAGGTTGCGGCGCGACAGGTGCCGGCAGTCTCAAACCGCTCAGTAGTCCTGGTTGACCGTGCCCGATCCTGAGATCGAGGTGGTCAGCGCCGCCGGCTTGGTGGTCAGGGCCACCGTGCCCGAACCTGAAATCCCGACCTGCGCCTTGCCGGTCGCGTGGACCTCGGTATTGCCGGAGCCGCTCAGGCTGATATCGGCGTCCTGGGCGTCGAGGCTGGACAGGTCGACAGCGCCGCTGCCGGCCTGATCGAGCTTCACGGCCTTGGTGTGGCCATCGACATCGACGGCGCCCGATCCGTTGAGTGCGATATCGAGCGCCGGCTGGGCGTAGTCGTGGACGCTGAGGTCGCCGCTGCCCGAGACGGCGAACGAGGTTACCGACGGCGCCACCACGGTCACCCGCAAAAGCGTATCGGGACTGGTGGCGTCGACGCGGCCATGGTCGATGCTGAAGTGGATCGATTCACTGGGATCGGGGCCGGGCGCGAGATAGAGCCGTCCGCCGTCGATGCGCACGCGGTCGACCAGGCTTTGCGGCCCGGAGACGGTAACCGAGGCGGTGGCGCCTTGCGTGTAGACGACATGGCCGGGCAGGTCGATGTCGAGGCGGTCGCCGCCGGGCCAGGCCAGGGTCGTATTGGCGACCTGTTCGGGCTTCGCGGCTTCGCCCTTCACGATGTGGACGTGGTCGCCGATCTTGACCAGGTTGAGGTCCCAGCCCTTGTCGCGCACGTCATGGCCGATCAGGGCCCCGGCGCCGGCGAGACATACGGCCGAGACCACAAGGGCGCCGGCGGCGGTGATAAGCAGGTTCTTGATCATGATTTCCTCCCGGTCTAGGCGGCGTGCGCGTCGAGCGCGGGTTTGACGACTTGGTAGTGCAGGCGTGCGTACCAGATGGTGGCGTTGACGAGGCCGATCGAGGCGGCGAGCGCCAGCAGGCCGATGCCCAGCGCCCCGGCCATCAGGCCGAAGCCGCCCAGAAGCGAGGCGGCGATTCCACCCGGGAGGCCCATGAAGGGTCCGGCGGCGAAGATCACCCCGCCGCCGATGAAGCAGCCGATGGCGGCGGCGAAGATGCCGACCAAGCTGCCGACCAGGCTGCCGGCGATCGGCAGCAGGATCAGGATATCCAGTGCGCCGAGACCGAGTATCGCCAGGATCGCCGAGGCGGCGGACGAGGGCGACTTGGCGGTCTCCCAGTTCTTCATGCCGGCCTCGGCGCGCAGTTCGCGGGCGAGGCGGGTGGGATTGCCCAGGGCGTCGGCGACATCGGCTTCATTACGGCCGGCGGCCAAGGCATCGGTGAAGTGCGCGTCGTAGTCGGCGACGATGTCGTCGATGGCGGCCTGAGGCATTCCGCTCAGACCCCGCCGCAGTTGATCGAGGAATTCGCTTCGCGTCATGGTGTCAGGCCTTTTCAAAAGGATCGGTAGGGGCGGCGTCGGTGACGACCGGAGCGGCGTCGAGCAGGGCGTCGACTGCGCTGGCGAAGCCGCGCCATTCGTCACGCTGCGCTTCGAGCGCCACGCGGCCGGCATCGGTCAGCCGGTAATATTTGCGCGACGGGCCGGAGGGGGATTCGACGAGATAGGTCGAGACCCAGCCGTCGGTCTGCATCCGCCGCATCAGCGGATAGATGGTGCCTTCGCCCATGCCGATGGCGTCGGACATTTGCGAGGCGATTTCGTAGGCGTAGCTTTCGCGGTGGGCCAGCATGGCCAGCACGCACAATCCCAGCACGCCTTTCTTGAGTTGAATGTCGATGGTTTCGGGCATCGCGGGTTCCTTAAACCGGTTTCCGGTTGAACCACAGCATATGGCAAGCTACCTGCTACCGCAAGGTACCTATTATTAAATGATTGTAATACGCCATACGGCACAGCGGTGCGAAAGCGCTTTAACCCTTATAGAATACGAAACCCGCCCCGCAGGCGATCAGCGCAAAGCCGACCGCGGTCTGCCAGCGCAGGGCTTCGCCGAGATACAGCCATGAAAAAAGCACGAAGACCGACAGGGTGATGACTTCCTGGATGGTCTTCAATTGCGCGGCGGACAAGGTGCCGTAGCCGATACGGTTGGCCGGGACCTGGAAGCAGTATTCGAAAAAGGCGATGCCCCAGCTCACCAGGATCACCACCCACAGCTTTTCGAACTTGAACTTGAGATGGCCGTACCACGCCGCTGTCATGAACAGGTTGGAACAGATCAGCAGGCCAATGGTGGCGACGACAGGTGGAATTTTCGGCATGGCGGTCTTTCAGGGCGATCCTCGGCTGGAATCACCCCTAGCAGACGCGAAATAAACGCGCCATTACGCCATATTGAAGCGCTGGGCGTCGCGGGCGGCGTTGTCGGCCATAGCCTTCAGGCCGGGATGGTCGGGCACCTGCGCCGAGACGTCGGCGAAGGTTTGGGCCGCCTTTTTGTAAAGCGGGCCGGCCTGGCCGAAATCCTGACCCAGCTCGCGCGCCTGGGCGGCGCGAGCAAAGGCGATGGCATAGGCCGATTTTGCCTGGACATTGCCGGGCTGGGTCACCGAGGCCTGTTCCTGCAGCCGCGCCAATTCCTCGAAGGCGTCGCCGGCGGTCTTGTAATCCTCGGCCTTCAGCTTCAGGTCGGCATAGGGCTGCAGCAGTTCGACGCGGGTCGCCGGATCGCTGATCACCGCCAGGGCGCGGCCCAACACCGCCGGCTGCTTGGCTGTTTCATTGGCCATGGCATACCGGCGGGCGAGGTAGAGATGGATATTGGCGTCGGCCAGATCCAGCGCCGAGACGTTTTCGTAGGCCATCATCGCCTTGGGGTCGTCGCGGCCCATGTGCAGGGCGCCGAAAATGCGCCACTGCTCGGCGGCCTCGGCATTGAAGCCTTGAGAGGCCAGGGTCTCGGCGTGCTTTTGCAGGCTGGCGGCGGCGGCGCTGAGATCACCCTGGGCGATCAGGTGGAAGGCTTTGGAATCCTCAGGCGCGCGCGAATAGTAGAGATGGGCGATGCGGCCGCCGACTTCGCCGGCGGCAATGGCCCGGGTATTGTCCGGCCACACCGAAAGCGCCGTCTGGACCGCCTGGCGAATTTCAGCCTGGTCGTCCACGGGGGCCGTGACCGGCGCGGCAACGGCCTCGACGGCGGGCATGACCGGCGACGGCGTCACGGGCGCCGTCGCAGGCGCCGACTCTATCGCCGGAGCGGCGGCGGTTTCGCCGATAAAGCTCATCGCCGAAGCGATCACGGCGTTCATGTCGCTGTGCGGCGCGGACCGAATGATCGCCGGCGTATCGGCCAGCAAGGCCGCTTCGACCGGATCTTGCGCCTGGTTGGCCGTCAGAGCGGGATTGGAAATGTCGGGCCGGATCGGCACGACGTCGGCCCCGCTCCTGACGTGCAGGCCGTGGGTGTCCGACAGCGCGGCTTCGGGTTCGAATACCGCGGCCACCGGTTCGGTCTGCGGTTCGGACGTGACGGGCACCTGGCTCAGAAAGGAATCCGAGGCATTGTCATGGAACACAGCCGGTTCCAGCGAGGTGATTTCATGGATCGCGGCCGCCGGTTCGGCGATTACCGGCACGGCGGTTTCCGCCGGGGCCTCGAACTTCAGCGAACCGCCGCGGGCATCGCCCTTTGCCGGTGTAAGGGTCTCGGCGTCGATCGGGGCGGCCGGGGCGACGGTCTCGGCCATGCGCGTGCCGTCGAAAGGATCGTCGTAGCGCGTGCTTTCGCGGCGCTTTCTGGCCGCCGACTTGCCCCCGCCCGCCAGGGCGACGACCATGCCGATGATGGCGATCAGCGCGACGATGACGGCGATGGCCAGGATGCCGGCGTCGGTAATATCGACGCGCGCCCAGCCGATCCAGTCGTCCACATGGGCGGTCAGGGGCGCATGGCCGTCGTCCCCGCCGAAGAACAAGGCATAGACGGCAGCGCCGCCCGCCAGCACCAGCAGGATCAAGAAGCCCAACATTTTGGGTTTCTGCGTTTCGACTTCGCCGGACGTGCTGTTCATTCCTGCCCCCAAAACCGCTTGTTCACGAAAGATTAACTCCGAGATCGGCCTTCTGGCAACCAACCTTTCGTTGCCACGTCCCGAATTCATCCATTTGCCTGACCAAAGCGGCGGTATTGCAACTTTCCGGCCACGCCGCCCGCCACCATCTTGCGCGGTCCGGCGCGTCAGGATAGACACTGAACATATGAAGAACACGATCCGGATTTTGGGGCTGGACCCCGGCTTGCGGCGGCTGGGCTGGGGCATTATCGACGCCGAGGGCGCGCGGTTGCACTGGGTGGCGCACGGCGTTATCGAGCCGCCGCACGACGAGGCCCTGTCGGTGCGATTGCTGCATCTTTTCGAGGACCTGACGGCGGTGATTGCGCAATGGCACCCGGACGAGGCGGCGATCGAAGAGACCTTCGTCAATATGAACCCGTCCTCGACCCTGAAGCTCGGTCACGCCCGCGCAGCGGCCATGCTGGCCCCGGCAAAGGCCGGCCTGTCGGTGGCGGAATACGCCGCGCTCGATATCAAGAAGTCGGTGGTCGGCGCCGGCCGCGCCGACAAGGACCAGGTGCTGTTCATGGTGCAGCGTTTGTTGCCCCTCGCCGGTAAGGGCCCAGAGGGTGAAAAGACCAAGATGAAGGCCGACGCCGCCGACGCCCTGGCCTGCGCCATCACCCATGCGCACAAGCGCAAGATGGCGACGCTGAAACAGACGCTGCAACAAGCCCCGACCGCGCGAAGCGCGCCTGGCGCCCACTTGAAGAAGGGCGCCGCATGATCGGGCGTCTGCGTGGACCGCTGCTGGAAACCAGCGATGAGGAGGTCGTCGTCGAGGCCGGCGGCGTCGGCTATATCGTGCGTTGCGGCGTGCGCACCATCGCCGCCATGCCGGAGCCGGGTGACGAGGTCGTCCTGCACATCGAAAGCCAGACGCGCGAAGACGGCACAAGGCTCTACGGCTTTCTGCACAAGGACGAGCGCAAGGCGTTCCAGACCTTGCTGGCCATCCAGGGCGTCGGCCCGAAGGCGGCCCACGCCGTGCTCGACGTACTGACGCCGGCGCAACTGGCCCAGGCCGTGGCCAATGAGGATAAGACCGCCATCAGCCGCGCCTCGGGCGTCGGTCCGAAGCTCGCCGTGCGCATCCTGACCGAGCTGAAGGGCAAGATCATCCAGACGGCCGAGTTCGGTCCCATGGCCGGCAAGGGCGCCGCGCCGGCCAAACCGACGGTCTCGGGCGAGGCGATGGCGGCGCTGCTTGGGCTCGGCGTCAACGACATGCAGGCGCGATTGGCGGTGGAGACGGCGCTGAGGACGTTGGGCGCCGACGTCGAACTGCCCGTGCTGATCCGTACGGCGTTGAAGAGTTTGGGCAAGTAAGATGGCGCGTATTGTTTCGGGCGAATCCTTCGAGGACGATGTCGAGGAGCGAATCCAGGATCGCGCCCTGCGGCCGCAGTCGTTCGACGACTTTGTCGGCCAGGCGCCACTGAAGGCCAATCTCAAAGTGTTCGTAGCCGCCGCGGCGGCGCGTCGTGAAGCGCTCGATCACGTGCTGTTCTACGGCCCGCCGGGGCTGGGCAAAACCACGCTGGCGCAGATCGTCGCCCGCGAACTGGGGGTCGGCTTTCGCGCCACCTCGGGGCCGATGCTGGCCAAGGCCGGCGACCTGGCCGCCATCCTGTCGAACCTCGAAGCCAATGACGTGCTGTTCATCGACGAAATTCACCGCCTTAATCCGGCGGTCGAGGAAATCCTCTATCCGGCGATGGAAGACTATGTGCTCGACCTGATCATCGGTGAAGGGCCGGCCGCGCGCACCGTGCGCATCGACCTGGCGCCGTTTACCCTGGTGGGTGCGACGACGCGGGCCGGCCTGTTGTCGACGCCCTTGCGCGACCGCTTCGGCATTCCGTTGCGCCTGGAATTCTACACGCCCGAGGAACTGGTGCGCGTGGTCATGGGGACGGCGCGCAAGATGGGCGCGCCCATATCGGAAGACGGTGCGCTGGAGATTGCCTCGCGTTCACGCGGCACGCCGCGTATCGCCGGCCGGCTGCTGCGCCGCGTGCGCGACTTCGCCACGGCCGACGGCGCCGCGACCATCGACAAAAAGGCCGCCGCCAAGGCCCTGGCGCGGCTGGAGGTCGATCCGGTCGGGCTCGACCATTCCGACCGGCGGTATCTTCGGGCGCTGATCGACAATTATGGTGGCGGCCCGGTCGGGCTCGAGACCCTGGCGGCGGCGATCGCCGAGGCGCGCGACGCCGTCGAGGACATGATCGAGCCCTATTTGCTGCAACAGGGCTTTATCCAGCGCACCCAGCGCGGCCGCGTCGCTTGCGCGCGGGCCTATCTGCATCTCGGCCTGACGCCGCCGGCGCAACCGCCCGTGCCGCCGGATCTGTTCGAAAGCTAGCCAACTTTCCTCCTTTTTGCTAATATGGAGGAAAGAGAGATGCCCTATGCCGCCATTGAATATCAAAGATGAAAAAACTTACGCATTGGCGCGGCAACTTGCCGATCAGAGCGGGCAGAGCTTGACGCGCGTCGTGCGTGATGCCCTGGAGCGGGAAGTGCAAAGGTTGGCCTTGGCGCAAAGACCTGCGGTGCCGCTTGAAGACATCAGCGAAATTATCGACCGCATTGCGGGGCGCCCGGCAAAAGACGTCCGGGCGGCGGACGATGTAATCGGTTACGACGAGAACGGTCTGCCTTCATGATCGTGATCGATACCTCGGCGGTCCTCGCAATCGTATTGAAAGAGGCCGAAGGCTCCGCTTTTCTGACGGCGATGCTGGCGGGAAACGATTGTCTTCTCGGCGCGGCCAACTTGCTCGAGACGCGAATGGTGCTCCACGCCCGTGACCCAGCCAATATCCCGGATATGGACCTGTTATTGAAGCGGCTGCGTGTTCGTATCGAACCCGTTACAGAAAGCCAGTCCGATCTCGCTTTCGCGGCTTTCCGCAAATTCGGGAAAGGAATGCGGCATCCGGCGGGGCTGAATTTCGGCGACTGCTTTGCTTACGCCTTGGCGAAGGATTTGGGATGTCCATTGCTATTCAAAGGGAATGATTTCATCCACACGGACATTACGCCCGCGATTTAGCCGCCCAATAGTCGGCGCCGAACAGGCCCGAGCCGTGCGAGATCAGCACGAAGGTCAGCAGGAAGATGTAATAGTTCTCGGTGGTGCCGGGATAAACGAACAACTCGATCACCAGCGTCATGCAGAAAAAGGCCAGTGCCGCGAAACGGGTGAACAGGCCGAGCACCAGCAGCACCGGCAGGCTCAGTTCCGCCGTCGCCGACAGCACGGCGGCGAGTTCGGGGGGCAGGATCGGCACATGGTATTCGTCCTTGAACAGGGCGATCGTCGCCGGCCAGCTCTTAATCTTGGTCAGGCCGGAAAACATGAAGAACTGGGCGATCCACAGGCGCACCGCCAAAAGCACCAGGCCCTTGAACCAGGCCTGGGTGTCAAGGCGCGCTTCGAAGGCGCCGTAGGCCTTGAGGAGCGGGGCAAACGGGGCGGGTGGCGTCGCGGTGGTGGCGGTCATAAGAGCGGTCCATCTGTGGTTATGAGAAATCCGGCCTGAACCAGGCGGGCGATTAGGGTCTGGAGGGACGCCAGGGCGTCGGGCGGAAAATGTCCGAGCACGGCGGTCAGCGACCCGGTTGCGACCAAATGATCGACGATAGCGGCCTCATCCGGGGCCAGGCGCAGGCGGGCGACTTGGTCGTCGCGGTCGCGGCCGATCAGCCATCGGCTGTCGATGCGCCGCAGGACGAAGGTCGCTTCGCCGCCACGCCAGGCATCGGCATTATGGCTCAGGCGAACGGGCTGCACCGAGGGATGCAGGCTCACGCGGACCTCCGGATCGAGCAGGTCGTGAAATCCGCAGGGCGCGGCATCGGCGGCGTGATGGGCGTGATGTTCGGCCCATTCCAGCCGCGCCAGGTCGGACAGCCAGGCCAATGGTCCGGCCTGGGGATGCGCCTCGAGAAAGGCGGGAAAGCCGGTGCCATAGAGCGTCTGGTCGCCCGAGGTCAGCGGATGGGATCGGATATAGTCGCGGGCGTAGGCATTGAATGCCGGCTCGCCCAGGGCCTGCGTCGTCGCCGGATAGACGTCGCGCAAGCCGTCGAGCAGGCCATGAAACCAAGTGTCGTGAAACACGCGCAAGACGCCGGACGCTTGGGGCGAGGTAATCTGGTCGAGGAAATCGGCCTGAAACCGGCCGAGGTCGCGCACGTCAAAGGGCATGGTCGAGCTCCGGCGCGCGCACCGCGTCGCGTACGGCGTCCGCCTTGGCGGCCTCGGTCAGCAGGACGTCGAGCGCGGGCAGGGCGCTGTCCCACTCGATCAGGGTCGGCCGGTCGCCGAGGCGGCCAAGCGCGCGGCGGTAAAGCGCCCAGACCTCGTCGCAGACCGGCTGGCCATGGGTGTCGATGAGCCGGCTGGCGCCGTCCGCGCTCGGCGCCACATCATGGCCGGCCAGATGGAATTCCCGCACGTCGCGGCCGTCACCCAATGCGACGAGATAGGCGTCGGCGTCACGGCCGAGATTGCGCGCGCTGACGAAAATATTGTTGATGTCGAGCAGCAGGGCGCAGCCGGTACGGCGCACGAGTTCCAGCAGAAACGCCGGCTCGTCATAGTCGAGGGTTTCAGGAGAAGTGTTTTTGGCAAAAGCCAGGTAGTTGGACGGATTTTCGATTAGCACCCGCCGCCCGATAGCGGTCTGGAATTGGTCGACATGGGCCGCGAAGACATCGAGGGCCGCGTCGGTGAACGGCAAGGGCAGCAAGTCCGGCACATGGATGTGGCCATAGGCGCTCCAGCTGAGGTGCTCGGACACCAGGGCCGGTTCAAAGCGCTCGACCAGGGCGGCGACCTGCCGCAAATGATCGGCATCGAGATCGTCAGCGCGGCCAAGCGACAGGCCGACGCCATGAAACGACAGGGCATAGTCCCGGCGCAATTGCTCCAGCACCTTGAGCTTGGGCCCACCGCCGAAATAGTTCTCGGTATGGACTTCGAGGAAACCGAGCTGCGGCCGGCGTGTAGAAAGCTCGCTGATATGAGGCGCGCGCAGGCCTATGCCTGTACGAAGATTTGGGCCTGAACGCGGGCCGATAACCGTCGGGGGGGAGGGGGGTGAGCCGGTCATGGCCTGCCTCATATCAGCGATGGCGAAATGAAATTAGCTGACGACGTGGCCGCCGGCGATCTTGCCGCAGGTGCCGGTCGGCACATAGACCCACGAATCGGGCTCGCTGTCCTTGGCGGCCTGGCCGGCGCAGGAATGCATCTTGGTGGCGCAATCGTTCTGGTGCGCCTTGGCGATGCCGGCGCACTTTTCGAAGCCGTCCTTGGCGGAGGCGGTGGTGGCGACGACGGCGGCGCCGCCGACCAGGGCCGCCAGGGCGGCGGTGACTTGAAGGGCGCGAACAGTGGTGTTGGACATGGAAACCTCCTTGGATATGTCTGCGGGAACAGGCCTCGGTATAGCGTGTTCAGTGACCAGTACGGCGAGCTGCGGCAACGGGTTACACGGCGGGTTCATTTTTTGACTCGTAAAACCCGAATGCCTTGCTAACTATGGCGCGTCCGGCCGAGGCGCCGATTCCCCAGGGGTGTAACCTTTTCCGTCATGGCGACGTACAACACCCAAGACTGGCAGACCTGGATGATTGCCGCGCAGAGCGGCGACGCAAAGGCCTACCGCGCCCTGCTGGCGGCCTTGCGGCCATGGCTTCTTTCCTATTTCCGGCGGCGCCTGCCCGGCGCGGACGTCGAAGACCTTGTTCAGATGACCCTGTTGAGTTTGCATGAAAAACGCCACACCTACGATCCGGGCTCGCCCTTCATGCCATGGATCGCGGCGGTGGCGCGTCACAAGCTGATCGACCATGTGCGCAAGACCGGCCGCCACGTCCACGTCGAACTGGACGAGGAACTCATGGGCGCGGGCGGCGATCTGCCAGCCGAGCTGGCGGCGCGCGACGTCGAGGCGCTGTTGAAAACCCTGCCGCCGGAACAGGCGCGCGCTATCCGCCTGCACAAGCTGAACGACCTTAGCGTCGACGAGGTCTCCGCCACGACCGGCAAGAGCGCTTCGAACGTCAAGGTCATGGTCCATCGCGGGCTGAAGAAGCTGCAGGCCCTGGTCGGTGTGCAGACGGTCGACAAGTCGGGGGAGGGGTCCGATGACTGACACCCTGCTCGACAAGTTGGCCTCGGGCCTGAAACCGGTCAAACCGATGCGCGTGTGGCCGCTATGGCTGATGGCCGGGGCCGGCCTCGTCCTGGCGGCCCTGTTCGTCGTTTTCGTCTATGGGCCGCGTCCGGAAATGGTCGCGCTCAGCCACGGCTCATGGCCGGCGGCGTTTGTCGTGATCGGCAAGCCCCTGCTGTTCCTGATCACCGGCCTGTCGGCCCTGTGGAGCATCGGCGGCCTGATCCGGCCGGAAGGCCGTTTACGGCCGCTGACCCTGGCGCCGGTGGCGCTGCTGGTCTTGCTGGTCGTGGCGCTGTTCGGCGTCCAGTTCGTCAGCGAAGGCCCGGCCAAGGTCGCCGCCAGCCTCAATGGCGGCGATATGCTGTGCTTCGAGACCATCGTCGGCGGCGGGGCGATTGGTTTCGCCCTGTTATGGGGGCTATGGTTGCGCAAGGCGGCAACGTCGGCGCCGGTGACGCTCGGCGCGCTCAGCGGGCTGGCGGCGGCGTCGCTGATGGCGGCGGCCTATGCCATCCACTGCAATATGGACGCGCCGGTCTATATCCTGCTGATCTATGGCGCGGCCGTTGGCGTGTTCACCGGCGTCGCGGCCCTGGCCGGCCGCCGGCTGTTCAAGTGGTGAAGCGCGGCGCTTGAGCGCCATCTCCGAACGCCTGCGTTCGGCAAGGGCGCCAACCCTTGCGTTTCTTGGCCGCCCGAGCTTATGCGGCGCTGAGCGCACGGGCCCGCGCGGCGCTTGAGCGCCATCTCCG
>OUWB011205075.1_pt1 | contig 11136 bp, 10 predicted proteins | sample 1779821 | NCBI WGS metagenome assembly OUWB01 (sample SAMEA3914806, study PRJEB12502) | metagenome | biome: forest; material: soil | place: Canada | collected 2011-08-03 | depth 0.1 m
GATGAATTCGTCGCCGACGCCGTCAACTTCTTCGAGAAGCTCGACGTCAATCACGACAACTACATTTCGAGCGTCGAGAATACGCGCTACGAGACCGAGATCGCGCCGGAAATCACACGCATGGATCCGCGTATCCAGCAGCCGCGCATCATCAAGGAAGAGATCGACGACCACCCCGATCAGTCGGATTCCGACATGCCGAATGGCGGCAAGTACATCAAACAGATCCTGGGCGCGGCGCAGTACGGGCTGATCGACGAACCGCAGCCGATCCGCGCCGCCGACGCCAATTTCGACTTCCGCGTCTCGATGGACGAATGGTTGGCCGCGACCGAGGAGCGTTTCAAGCTGCTCGACCGCAATGGCGACGGCTACATCACCATGGACGAACTGCCGACGACTCCGTTCCAAAAGGCGATGGAAGTGGACAAGGGCGACAAGGGTAAAAAGAAGAAAAAGGGCTGGTGGTAAGCCCTCCGGCGAAGCCGCTCGTGCGCTGAGGGGTTTCGTCTCGCGCCCGGCCGGTCTATATGCTACCGCCACAGCTTCAATTGTAGCGAGACCACACGTGGGCAAGAGAGTATCCCGGCTGGGCCTGTTCGGCCTTGGCGCCTTCGGGCGCCTGATCGTCAAGCATCTGTCGCCCTATTTCGACATCCATGCCTACGACCCCAGCCCGCACGCCCGCGCCTTTGCCCGCCGGCACAATGTCACCCTGACCACGCTTGAGGACGCGGCGTCATGCCGTATCGTCGTCCTGGCCGCGCCGATCCGCGCGCTGCACGACCTGGCGCGGCAGATCGCGCCCTACGTCCATCCGCGCGCCCTCGTCATCGACGTCGGCTCGGTCAAGATGAAGCCGGCGGCGTGGCTGACCGAGACCCTGCCCGCCAGCACCTACATCCTGTGCACCCACCCCCTGTTCGGACCGCAATCGGCGCGCAAGGGCATACACGATCTGGAAATCGTCGTCTGTCCGGTACGGTTGCGCCGTCTGGCGCCGATCATCCGCTTCCTCAAGGAAGCCCTGGACCTGAAGGTAAGCGTGGCGACGCCGGAGGAACACGACCGGGCGCTGGCCGCCGTGCAGGGCCTGACCCACCTGATCGCCAAGGTGATGAGCGGGCTGGGCCCCTTGCCGACCCAGCACACCACCAAGTCCTACGATCTGCTGATGCAAGGCATCGGCCTGGTGTCGGGCGACAGCGATGAGCTGTTCCTCAGCATCGAACGCGACAATCCGTTCGCCGCCGAGGTGCGCAAGCGCTTCTTTTCCGAGATCGACGGCCTGCGCGCGCGGCTGGAAGCGCACGACGCCAGCGAATAGCGAGCGTTCCTCCCCAACTTCGTTGGCGGGGGTGACCACGCGCCTTCTTCAGGCGCGTGGGGATGGGTTTTTACTTTGCAGGCTTGGCCGGAGCCGGCGCAACCGGTGCCGGCGGCGCGGGCGGTTGAACAGCGGCGACAAGCCCCAGAATGCTGCCCGGGTTCATGGCGTCGACCATCTGCGACGGGATCAAGATGGTCGCGCCGCGCTCCTTGGTCGTCTCGTAGATGATGTTCATGGCGCGCAGTTGCAGCGCCGTCGGGCTCTTGGCGTAGATCTCCGCCGCCTCGACGAACTTCTGCGCCACCTCCTGTTCGGCCTGGCCCAACAGGATACGCGCCTGGCGTTCACGCTGGGCCTGGGCCTGCCGGCTCATGGCATCCTGCAGCGCCTGCGGCACGCCGATATCGCGGATCTCGACCGAGATCACCGACACGCCCCAATCGGCGATCTTGCGGCCGATGTCCTCGCGCAGTTTTTCGTCGCCGACCTTGCGATCGCTGAGCAGGGTGTGCAGTTCCGACGCCCCGACCATTTCGCGCAAGCTGGTCTGGGCGACGCGCTGAATGGCCGAGCGATAGTCGGTGATCTCCAGCGCCGCGCGTTCGGCGTCGTGAATCTGCCAGAAGACGACGGCATCGATATTGATCGGCACCGTGTCCTTGGACAGCGCCTCCTCGGCGTCGAATTCGGTGGTCTGGATGCGCTGGTCGAGCCAGGTGGGCACGGCGTCGATGAAGGGAATGACGACGAACAGGCCCGGACCGCGGATGGCGTGCAATCGCCCCAGGCGCAGCACGATGGCGCGCTCCCACTGGTTGGCCATTTTCAGCGACTGCGGGATCAGCAGCGCGATGATGACCAAGATGGCGCCGATTGTGTAGAAAACGACTGGCGAGCCCGCGGCGGCGCCGCGCCAGAAGCACAGCCCGGCGCCGACCAGGGCCAGGAAGGACAGCAGATTGCTCAGTCCGGAAGCGCCGCCCCCGCGGCGATAGGTGGGTTCAACGACGACATTGGCCATGGTCAGTTATCCCTGTTTGTTGCCTTGTCTTGGATGAGGTGCAGGATGCGTTCGGCGAGGTGGCGCGGATCGACGCCCGCCGTGCCGGCCAGCCGCAAGGCCTGGCGCGCCAGGGCGTCGGCGGAATCGGCCGCATCGGAGGTTTGCGGCACAGTCACGTCCGGCGCGGCCCCATCTTGCGCATTTGCGGCGACGAAACTGCCGCGGCCGCGGATCAGGACGATGGCGCCGGCGCGCTCCAGTTCGTCATAGGCGTGGCGCACGGTGTTGAGATCGACGCGCACGGCGACGGCCACCTGACGCATGGTCGGCATCTGGTCGCCGGGCTTGAGCGCGCCGGTGGCGACCCAACGCAGCAATTGGTCGCGCAGTTGAACATAGATCGGCACGCCCGACGATTCGAGGCGCAATGCATTGACGATCCTGTGCTGCATTGTATGCATACACTCATACAATACCCGTTGACCATCGATGTCAAGCGGCAGACTTATATCCCTGTAGCCAAATCGGCTTTGACATACGCCGGGTTTCCCGACGATAAGCGTTACACCATCAGACCGCGCGCCTCGTGCCGCGCTTAGGAGAAACTGTCCCATGAAGTTGAAGCCGACCGTCATCAGCCTGGGCATCCTGGCCGCGACCCTGTCCGTTGCCACCGCCGCCCTGGCGTTCGACGCCGCCGCGGTCGAAAAGGCGCGCTCGGACTATTTCCACTCGCTCGGCAAGGCGTCCAAGGGCCTGCGCGACGAGTTGCAGAAGGGGTCGCCCGATGCCGCCGCGCTGAAGGCTTACGCCGCCAATATCGCCCAGATCGCGCCCAACCTGCCGGCGCAATTCCCGGCCGGCAGCGGCCCGGAATCGGGCGTCAAGACGGAAGCCCAGCCGAACATCTGGACCGATGGCGCCGGCTTCAAGAAGGACGCCGACGGCCTGGCCTCCGCCGCCACGGCGCTGAACGCCGCGGCGCAAGGCGGCAATATCGACGCCATCAAGGCGGCGGCCGGCAATCTCGGCCAGGCGTGCAAGACCTGCCACACCACCTACCGCAAGGAAGATCACTAAACCATGGCTGGGACGGCCCAGACCACGCGCATAGCTGTTTGGGACCTTCCGACCCGGCTGTTTCACTGGCTGCTGGCCGGGCTGATCGTTTTCGCCTGGTGGAGCGCCGAGACGGATCACCTCGCCTGGCACAAGATGGCCGGCGCGTGCGTCGCCGGCCTCCTGGTCTTTCGCCTATGGTGGGGGTTTTTCGGCGGCTCGACGGCGCGCTTTGCCGGCTTCCTGCGCGGGCCGAAGACGGTCCTCGCCTATCTCTCCGGCAAGACGGACAAGACCGGCATCGGGCATAATCCGATCGGCGCGCTGAGCGTCGTCGCCCTGCTGCTGACCACGCTCGTCATCGTCGTCGCCGGCCTGTTCGCCGTCGACACCGACGGGCTCGAATCCGGGCCGCTGTCGGCCTGGGTCGACTATGACGGCGGCCGGTTGGCCTCGAAAATCCACGGCTATGCCTTCGAGGCGCTGGAGATCCTGATCGGCCTGCATATCCTGGCCATCCTGTTCTATACCGTGATCAAACGCCGGCCGCTGGTGCCCGCCATGATCCATGGCAAGGCCCCCGCCACAGGCGATGACGCGCCGTTGAAGCCCGGCGGCCTGTTGGCCTTGCTGATCGGCCTGGTCCTCGGCGCCGCCACGGCCGCCGGCCTGATCTGGCTCAGCGGCAAGAGCTAGACGTGAAGGCCGTCGCGCGCCTGATGCTCATGTTGCTCCCCCCGGCGCTGTTTTCCTTGCCGGCCCAGGCCCAGGACGCGGACTTGACGGCGCCGCCGCGCGACGCGGTCCTGGCCGTCATTACCCAAGAGGCCTCGGCCGAGGTGGCGCGGTTGACGAACCCGGAAGCGCATCGTCAGCCGAGGCGCGCGCCTGTTGCCGATGGCGCGTCCGCCCCCTTCCTGGTCGCCGCCATGCAATTGTCACTAGCGGCCGACGTGCCGTCCGTGAGCGACTATGTGGCCCGCGCGGCGGCGAAGGGGCCGCTGCCGGACGATGTCGACGAGCGTCTCTATGAGCGCGATGGCCGGCCGGACAGGCTGAAGCTGCTGGCGCAGCGGCTCGGCGATGCCCTGCCCGACCTTGTGTGGAGACCGGCGCCGAAGCGGCTGACGTGGCCGGGATGCGACGCCCTGTTCCTGGGGCCCGCGGCCTATGCGCGGCTGTCGGTCCTCACCGGAGATCCCAAATACCTCCAGGCCATGGATGCGGCGTGGTGGGAAAGCTATGACCGGTTGTGGGACGCCGATGCCCACCTCTATGCCTGTGGTCGGCGCACCCGCGCCGTGAAGACGGCGTCGCCCGGCGGCGAGGGCGCGGTCATGGCCGGCCTGGCGCGCGTGTTGGAGATCATGCCCGCCGATTTTCCGTCACGGCCGCGCTATGTGGCGCTGTACCAGGACATGGTGGCACGGACGATCGCGCGCCAGGGCGAAGGCGGCGTGTGGCGACGATACCCGCGCGATCTCGCGGATGCCGAGGTCTTGGACACGGCGCTCGAAATCTATGCCGTGGGCTTCGGAATCAACCATGGATTACTGGACCGCCAGGCCTATCTGCCGCATGTCCTGAAGGCGTGGGAGGCGTTAGGCGGCCATGTCCCTCACGCGGCCGCCGGACCGTTCATCCTGGCCGGGCTTCAGATCATGACATTGGGCGATCCGGCCACGCCCTTGCCCGTGCCGCTGATCGTGCGCGATCCGACAAAGACGATAACGCCAGAGGCCGAACGCACGATCGGGACCGTCGAGCGGCCGGACACGGTGAGCGAGGCGCGGGTGCGTCCCTCGGCCTCCGATCCGATCACCGACGATCCGAGCTACCGATCGCCTAAGACAATAATCAGCCGACCCGCTTCGCCGAGATGATCTTCACCGGCACGGCCAGCATCTGACCGGACCAGCCGCCGGCCTTGGCCTTGCCCTTAGCGATACGGCCGTGAAGGATGCCGTTGACGACATTCATGCCCTTCACGACGTGGCCGAAGGCGGCATAGCCCAGGTGATCGTCCGAGCCGCTTTGCGGACCGGCGTCCATGAAGGTGTTGTCGCCGACGCACAGTACGAAGTCGCCGGTCGCCGTGCCGACGGCGAAGCGCGACATGGAGATGGTGCCGTCGGTGTGCGAGAGGCCCGTCTGCTTGGTCGATTCGTGCTTGATCGGCGGGAAGGTCGGGCCGACCGGGCTGGCCTGGATAAAGCCGCTGGGGCCCGAATTGGCGGCGCGCCAGAAGGTGGCGCCGTCATATTTGTGATTGTCTACATATTTCAGGAAGTTGGCCGTGGTCACCGGCGCCTTCTTGGCTTCCAGCTCGATGACGACCGTGCCCTTTGCGGTGGTGAAGGCGACGCGCGGATGATCGGGATCACCGGCCGCATGCGCCGCGCCCGCGAAGGCCAAAACGGAAAGGGCCAGCGCGCCCGCCAGGAAGTTTCTTCTCATCTGCTGTCTCCAACTCTTTCATCGGCACTATCGGGAATTTTACGGCGCTTTCAAGCCCTCCCGTCGCCGACGGATCGGCCCGGCCGTCGCGTTCATTGGACATAAGGCCCTATAAAAAGGAAATGCCGCCAATGCCGACGCCCACGACCCCAGCCCTGCCGCGCCGTTCGGTGCTGGCCGCCGTCCTGGCGACGGCGCTGATCGCACCCGCGGCCCGCACCCAAACCGCGCTGCAAAAGCCGGCCTTGTTTCTCATCGGCGACTCGACCATGCGCAACGGCAGCAAGGACAATGGCGCCACGGCCGGCCAGTTCGGCTGGGGCCACATGCTGCATTATTATTTCGACACGTCGCGCATCGACGTCGTCAACGACGGCATGGGCGGGACCTCGTCGCGCAGCTTCCAGACCTCGCCCAATCTGTGGCCCAATGTCCTGCGCATGATCCGGCCCGGCGATTATGTGCTGATGGCCTTCGGGCACAATGACAGCCGCGCTACCTTGCGCGGCAATGGCGATGAGACCGGCCCGGCACCGGCCCCGCCGGCCAAGAACACCACCGGCGCCACGCCCGGCCAACCGGGCACAGCCCTGACCGCCGGCGCCCAGCCCGCCGAAGTCCACAGCTTCGGCTGGTACATGCGGCAATATATCGAACAGGTGAAGGCCAAGGGGGCGACGCCGGTCGTGCTGTCGTTGATCCCGCGCAATCGCTGGAGCGACGGCAAGGTCAATCGCAATGACGAAGACTATGCGCTGTGGGCCCGGCAGGCGGCCGAACAGGCGCACGTGGCGTTTATTCCGTTGAATGCCATGATCGCCGACCGCTACGATGCCCTGGGGCAAGCCAGGGTACAGGCCGAGCTGTTCCCGCCGAACGAGGCCGTGCATCCCAACTGGGCCGGGGCGACGCTCAATGCCTCGCTCGTCGTCGAGGGGATCAAGGCGCTCGATACGCCGCTGAAGACCTATCTGCTGGCCGATCCCCAGGTCCCGGGGACACCCGACGTCGTGCCCCCCGCCGTCGGCGAGATGGGGCCGCCGGCTATGGCGCCAACCTCGCGCACGCCCGATCAAGCCAACTGATCAGGCGATACGAGTCGAAGAGTCCCGCACGCCGAAGCGCTGGCGGAACTGGTCGCGCTCCTCGTGGATCGAGGCGATGACCAGGCCCATCGGCACGCCGAGGTCGATCAGGGTATTTTCCGCCAGCTGCAGACTGGCCTCGAACGTCTCCGGCACGGCGTCGGTGGCGCCCAGCAGATAAAGCCGCTGGGCGTGGCGCGCGTCGCGGGCGCGGGCGATAATGTGCACGTCGCCGCGGGCCCGATGGACCGCCTCGACGCAGGCCTCGGTCAGGGCGGCATTCGACGCGGTAACGACCACCGCCCGGGCGCGGTCGAGGCCCATGCGTCGCAGCAGCTCGATGTTCGAGGCGTCGCCGTACCACGCCGCGATTCCGGCCTTGCGGGCGCGGGCGGCGACGCTCGGGTCGATATCGAGCGCGGTGAAGGCGATATTGTGGACGCGCAGCATATTGGCGACGTGTTCGCCGACCCGGCCGAAGCCGACGATCAGGACCGGCGCGCCTTCGCCGACGATGTCCGGCGCCTCGGACGTCACCGGTCCGGCCGGCGCCAGCCGGCGCGACAGGCGCAGGCCCAGATCGGCCAGCAGCGGCACGCAGAACAGCGACAGGATCGCCGACAGGATGACGGCCTCGCCGAAAGCGTGCGACAGGACGTGGCGGGTAATGGCTTCGTCGATGATGACGAAGGCGAATTCGCCGGCGGGCCCGAGGACCAGGGCCGCCTCGAGCGCCGAGCCGCGCTTCAAGCCAAACACCCGCGCCGCCGGATAGACCACGGCCGCCTTCAACACGATCAGGCCGGCGGCGATACCGAAGACCAGGACCGGATTGGCTAGAACCGAGGCGATCTCCAGCCGCGCGCCCACCGTGACGAAGAACAGGCCGAGCAGCAGGCCCTTGAACGGGTCCATCATCACCTCGATCTCGCGGCGATATTCGGTTTCGGCCAGCAGCACGCCGGCAACGAAGGCGCCGAGCCCCATGGTCAGGCCGGACATGATGGCGACTTCGCCGGAGGCCAGAACGACCAGCAGGCACGCCGCCATGAACAGCTCGCGGCTTTTCGACGCCGCCACACCCTTGAACAGCGGCCGCAGCAGGAAGCGGCCGCCGACCACCAGCACGCCCATGCCGATCAGGGCGGGGATAAGCGCCAAGAGACCCTGGGAGCCCGTGGCTTCGTCGGCCGCCCCCTTCACGGTGGCGCTGGTGATCATGCCGATGGCCACCATGATCGGCGCCACGGCGAGATCCTGGGCCAGCAGGACGGCGAACACGCTCTTGCCGGCGGGGCTGTTCAGCGCCTTGCGCTCGGCCAGGACCGGCACGACCATCGCTGTCGACGACAGGGCCAGCGCCATGCCCAGCGTCATCGCCGCCGGAAAGGAGTGATGCATCAGCATGAACGTCGCCGTCAGGATGGCGGTCGACATCAACAACTGCACGGCGCCCAGGCCGAAGACCAGCCGGCGCATCATCTTCAAGCGCTCGAAGGTCAGTTCGAGGCCGATGGAGAACATCAGGAAGACGACGCCCAGCTCGGCCAGGCTGTGCGCCGTGTGCGAGCGCGTGACGGCGAAGGCCGCGGCCTGAGGCCACAGATGAGCGACCTGGCCCATGATGTCCGGCCCCAGGAGCACGCCGACCAGCAGGAAGCCCAGCACCGGTGAGATCTTCAGGCGCTGGAAGACCGGGACGATGACCGCCGAGGCCAGCAGGAAGACGATGATAAAGACGTAGTAGTCGCCCGACCGCGCCGCCGGCGCCACGGGCGCCAGCGTCTGGGCGCCTGCCAGATTTTGAGCGATCAAAACTATCGACATAGGCTACGCTCCCCGAAAACGGCCGCGCGCCCGGAATAGGGGTATTGGCCGCGCTTGTCACCCTTGGATGGCGAAAAGCGCGCGCTACGGTGGCACGGCGCCGGCGCCAATCCTTAACAAAATTTCATGTTTCCGTTTTGTGAAAGTCGGATAGGGTGCCCTTGGTTGAAATTACAACTTTCTTTGCCGCACCGCCGGTAAACGGCGGGCCGCATGTTCCAGGGGTCTTACATAATGCGTCTTCTCAAAGTCCTGGCCGGATCGACGGCCCTGCTCGCCCTCGTCGCGGGCGCCGCCCACGCCGCCGACCGCTGCCTCGACACCTATTGTCATATGCAAAGCCTGGAAAGCCTGGACGGCTTCATTCCCGCCGGCGCCGATGCGACCGCGGCGGGCGACGAGTCCACCTCGACCGTCGCCAAGCGCTTCGGCACCTGGGGCATCGACCTGAGCGGTATGGACACCTCGGTCAAACCCGGCGACAGCTTCTATGACTATGTCAACGGTACGGCGACCAAGAACATGGTCATCCCCGCCGACAAGACGTCTTACGGCTCGTTCGTCGCGCTGCTCGACCTGTCGCAAGCCCGCTCCAAGGCCATCGTCATGGACCTCGCCGCGAAGAAGGGTGTGACCGGCGACGACGCCAAGATCTCGGCGCTGTATAACGCCATGATGGATGAGGCGACGGCCGAAAAGCTCGACATTTCGCCGCTCGATTCCCGGCTGAAGGCGATTTCCGCCATCAAGACCAAGGGGCAGATGGCCGCCTATATGGGCAAGTCGCATATGGGCTTCGGCAGCAGCCTCTTCGGCATGGGCGTCGGCCCGGACGAAAAGGATCCCGAAGTCAACGCACTCAGCCTCGGCCAGTCGGGCCTGGGTCTGCCGGACCGCGACTACTACCTGCAGGACAAGTACGCCGACAAGCTGAAGAAGTATGAGGCCTATGTCGCCGACATGCTGGGCAAGGCCGGCTATCCCGACGCGACCAAGGCCGCCCACGACATCGTCGCCTTCGAGACCGAAATCGCCAAGGTCAGCTGGTCGCGTATCGACCGCCGCGACCCGCTCAAGACCTATAATCCGATGAAGCTGGTCGATCTCGATACCGCGGCGCCGGGCTTCGACTGGACGCCCTTCTTCGCCGCCGCCGGCGTATCCAAGGCCAGCAAGATCGTCGTCGCCGAAAGCACCGCCATGCCGAAGATCGCCAAGGTCTTCGCCGACACGCCGCTGGAAACGCTGAAGGCGTGGGAAACCTTCCACGTGGTCGATGAAGCCGCGCCCTATCTCTCCAAGCGTTTCGTCGACGCCAACTGGCAGTTCCACGCCCATGACCTGTCCGGCGCCCTGGCGCAGCAGCCGCGGTGGAAGCGCTCTATCAACCTGGTGAGCGGTGAACTGGGTGAAGCGCTGGGCCGCGACTATGTCGCCGCCTATTTCCCCGCCGAATCCAAGGCCAAGATGGTGCAACTGGTCGCCGACCTGCGCGCCGCGCTCAAGGTGCGCATCCAGAACCTGACCTGGATGAGCGACGCCACCAAGCAGAAGGCGCTGGAAAAGCTGTCGCTGTACACGGTCAAGATCGGCTATCCCGACAAGTGGCGCGACTATAGCAAGCTGGTCATCAAGCCGGGCGACCTGACCGGCGATGTCGAGGCGGGCTCGGTCTTCGAATGGAACCGCTCGCTGGCCAAGATCGACAAGCCGGTCGACAAGACCGAGTGGGGCATGACGCCGCAGACGGTCAACGCCTACTACAATCCGACGATGAACGAGATCGTCTTCCCGGCCGCCATCCTGCAGCCGCCCTTCTTCGACCCGCAGGCCGACATGGCCGTCAACTACGGCGGTATCGGCGGCGTCATCGGCCACGAAATCACTCACGGCTTCGACGACGAAGGCCGCCACTACGACGGCCACGGCAAGCTTGCCGAGTGGTGGACCGATGAGGATTCCCAGAAGTTCGAAGTCCAGGCCGACAAGTACGGCAAGCAATACGACACCTATGAGCCGGTCCCGGGCTTCCACGTCCAGGGCAAGCTGACCATGGGCGAGAACATCGCCGATCTCGGCGGCAACCTGCTCGGGCTCGACGCCTATCACCTGTATCTGAAGGGGGCGGATGCGCCCGTGCTCGACGGTTTCACCGGCGACCAGCGCGTGTTCATGGGCTTCGCCCAGGTGTGGCGCTCGAAATATCGCGACGAGGCGGTCAAGCAGCAGGTGGCGACCGATCCGCACTCGCCGGCCATCTTCCGCGTCATCGGCCCGGTGCGCAATATCGACGCCTGGTACAAGGCGTTCAACGTCCAGCCGGGCGACAAGTATTATCTGGCGCCGGAAGACCGCGTGCGCATCTGGTAAGCACC
>OUWB011208219.1_pt1 | contig 11108 bp, 9 predicted proteins | sample 1779821 | NCBI WGS metagenome assembly OUWB01 (sample SAMEA3914806, study PRJEB12502) | metagenome | biome: forest; material: soil | place: Canada | collected 2011-08-03 | depth 0.1 m
GCGGCGCCATGTCGTCACCGCTCCGTTGGCTTGTCGCGCACAGGGTGCGCCCCTACAGGGGAGCTTCCGCCAGTCGCAAACGCGCGACATCGCGCAGCGGTGGCGCGCCAAACTGGCGGCTGTATTCGCGGCTGAATTGCGACGGACTTTCGTAGCCCACGCGATGCGCAGCGGTGGCCACGTCGACCTGCCCCGCCAACAGCAAGCGCCGCGCTTCATGCAGCCGCAGTTGTTTCTGGTACTGCAACGGACTCATCGCCGTGATGGCGCGGAAGTGATGGTGCAGTGACGATGCGCTCATGTTGACGCGCCCTGCCAACACCTCGATGCGCAGCGGCTCGTGATAATGCCGACGCAGCCACTCGATCGCACGCGACACCTGATGACCCTGGCTGCCTGACGTGGCGATCTGCGCCAGCCTTGCACCCTGCTCGCCGGTCAGCAGGCGATAGAGCAGTTCGCGTTCGATCAGCGGCCCCAACACGGCGAGATCGCGAGGGGTATCCAGCAGGCGCGCAAGCCGCAACAGGGGATCGAGCAAACCGGCATCCAGCGGCGTCAGCGAAAGCCCTGGCGACGAGGCACTACCCGTGCGCGCGGGTTCCACTTCCGGCAGCAGTTCGCGGATGCGCTGCAGGTCGAGCCGGAAGGTCAGGCACAGGCATGGCTCCTCCGGCGACGCACGCAGCACCTGGGAGGAAACTGGCACGTCCACCGAGGTCACCAGGTAGGAGGCCGACTCGTGCACGAACGGTTGCTGCCCCAGCAGAATCTGCTTGGCACCCTGCAGCGCCAAGCCCAATCCCGGCTCGTACATGGCACAGGTGGGTGCGCCCGGGACATCGGCGCGAAACAGGCTCAGAGCCGGCCAGTGGGTGGTGTACACGCCTTGCTGGGGCGCCAATCGTGCAACGATCGCTGTCAATTCCTCGCGATCCTGGTCCAGGCGTGAATCGAGTGAGGGGGAAGAAGGCTTATGGTTCATGGCATTGCCGGGAAATCGAACCCGGCTAGATTGCCTGTTCCTCCAGCGCTTGGCGAGGGCGACGCGCTGGGTGCAGCAGGATCAGGCAAGGATCTCGCAGGATCCGGCTACCGCCGATGGAGCGCGACTCGCATACTGTCGCCCTCGCTGAAAACCGTCCCCAAGGAGTTATGCATGGCCCTCTCCATTCGCGGCTACGCCGCCCAGTCCGCTACCACGCCGCTGGCCGCCCACGACTTCCAGCGCCGTGACCCGCGCCCGGACGACGTAGTGATCGACATCCTTTACTGCGGCGTCTGCCACACCGATATCCATCAGGCCCGCAACGAATGGCACGGCAGCATCTATCCGATCGTGCCGGGCCACGAAATCGTCGGCCGCGTCAGCGCGGTGGGCGACAAGGTCACCGGCTTCAAGGTCGGCGAAATGGTCGGCGTCGGCTGCATGGTCGACTCCTGCCAGCATTGTTCCGCCTGCAAAGCCGGCCTCGAGCCGTACTGCGAGGAAGGTCCCACCTGGACCTACAACGGTACCGACCGCCACGATGGCCTGCCCACCTTCGGCGGTTATTCCGAGCGCATCGTGGTCTCGGACAAATTCGTGGCGCGCATCTCCGACAAGCTCGATCCCAAGGCTGCCGCGCCGCTGCTGTGCGCCGGCATCACCACGTGGTCGCCGTTGCGCCACTGGAAAATCGGCAAGGGCAGCAAGGTGGCCGTGGTCGGCCTTGGCGGCCTGGGTCATATGGGCCTGAAGTTTGCCAAGGCGATGGGCGCCGACGTGACGCTGTTCACCCGCACGCCCGGCAAGGAAGCTGAAGCACGCCGCCTCGGCGCCGACCACGTGGTGCTCTCCACTGACCCGAAGCAGATGGCCGCCGTTGCTCGCCAGTTCGATTTCATCCTCGACACCGTGCCTTCGCAGCACGACCTCAACCCGTACCTCAATACGCTGACCATCAACGGTGTGCTGTGCCTGGTGGGCCTGCTCGAGGCCATCGAGCCGCCGGTGCAGGCGGGCATGGTGGTGCTGGGTCGCCGCTCGATCTCGGGCTCGGCCATTGGTGGCATCGCCGAGACGCAGGAAATGCTGGATTTCTGTGCCGAGCACGGCATTGTCAGCGACATCGAAATGATCGATATCGCTGACATCAACAACGCGTTCGAGCGCATCCTGAAGAGCGACGTGAAGTATCGCTTCGTGATCGATATCGCCTCACTCAAGCAGGCTGCCTGAGTTCATGCCGGGCTGCCCCTGCGGGTGGCCCGGCGTCTTCCGCGCTTCGATCAGACGGTTTTCTTGCTGCCGATATGACGGCTGGCTTGGCGAGCCTCGCGCAAGCGTTGCGAGTGCGCTGCCAGCAGATCGCCACGGGTGATGATGCCCACCATCTGGCTTGTCCCTGCCCCGCCCATCACCACCAGCCGGCCCACGTCCGCCTCTACCATGTGATCGGCGGCTTCGCGCAGGGTGTGGTCTTCGCGCACCACCAGCGGTGGTCGCTTCAACAGTGCCCCCACCAACAGCTCGCCTGACAGGTTGGCATCGAGCAGATCACGCCGTGTCACCACGCCTAGCAATTGGCCTTCCTCGCCAAGCACCGGAAAACCCTGGTGCCTGGCCGAAGCACTGGCGGTAAGCAGCCATGCCCGCAGGTCGCCGAGGTTTTGTGCGGCGCGCAGGCTCACCACGTCACGGCTGCACGCGTCGCCTACGGCGATTCGTTCGAGATAGTCGGCGGTGTACTCTGCCGGCACGCGCACGCCGCGGCGCGCAATCTTCTCGGTCATGATGGTATTGCGCATCATCAGGCCGGATACGAGATACGCCGCCGCGCAGGCGGCCAGCAACGGCAACAGACCGTGTGGCTGCTGCGTGGTCTCGAAGGCAAACACCACCGCGGTAAGGAACGCGCGCGATGCACCGGCAAAAATCGCCGCCATGCACACCAGCGCCGCAACATGCACATCCACCTGCAGCCACGGCGCCCACGTGGCGAGCGTCAGCCCGAACACGCCACCAAGCGCGCCGCCAATGGTGAACAGCGGCGCCAACGTGCCGCCCGACGTGCCACTGCCCAGCGCCACGGACCACGACAACAGCTTGAGCAGGCATAGCGCCAGCATGCCGCCCAGGCCGATTTTCCCCGCAATGACCGCGGCGATATTGTTGTAACCCACGCCCAGCGTGGCGGGCATCACATAGCCGACCACGCCCACCACCACGCCGCCGATGGCGGGCCACCACATCCAATGGATCGGCAGCTTTTCGAAGCCGTCCTCGATGGCATAGGTCAGTCGCGTGATGCCGACGCTGGCGACACCGGTCACCAGGCCCATCGCCATATAGGCGAACAGGGCCGTCAGCGTCGGCGTGGCGATGTCTGGCATCGGGAACATCGGCGCGTTGCCCTCGAGCATGTAGCGCACGCCGGTGCCGATCACTGCCGCCAGTGCAACCGGGATCAACGAGCGAGCGCGACGCTCGAACAGCAGCAGTTCAATGGCCAACAACACCGAAGAGATAGGCGCCGAGAACACGGCCGCCATGCCTGCCGCCGCACCGGCGGCCAGCAGCGTCTTGCGTTCATCGGCAGTCACATGCAGAAACTGGCCGATCAATGAGCCCAGCGCACCGCCGGTAGCGATGATGGGCCCCTCGGCACCAAACGGACCGCCGGTGCCGATGGCGATGGCCGAAGACACCGGCTTTAGCCAGGTCATGCGTGCAGGAATTCGGCTCTCGTTAAGTAGCACCTGCTCCATCGCCTCGGGAATGCCATGGCCACGAATGGCCCGTGAGCCCCAACGCGCCATCGCCCCGACGATAAGGCCGCCAAGTACCGGCACGCCAATGACCCAAAGCCCCAGATGGTTGCCGGCAGGACTGCTGAATTCGACGCTCCAGCGGCCATAGAACGCCAGGTTGGTGACCAGGCCGATCAGCGCAGTGAGCGCACGCGCCACCAGCGCCACCACGGCGCCCAAGGCCATGGCGAGGCCAGCGATCCATAGCACGCGCCGTCCAAGCGGACGGAAGTGACGCGGCATGTGGGCCGCGGCGAGCGTGGGGTCCAACGAAGGGGCGAGCGGAAGCGCCGCACGGGAGTGCGGTTCGGGCGTCGTGTCGGGGTGCATCGGAATGCCGTCGGAAGCGGTTAGCCCGACAAGGTTACGCGGATACGGCCGCGATAGCTGGCTGGAAAATGAACGACTGAACGAGGCGAATCAGATGGCGAGCGACGGCGCTTTTGCTGCATTCCAGCCCATCACGTTGTAGACCTGATAGCGCAGTATGCCCAGGTATTCGTGCAAGGCAATGTCGGCCGCGGCGATATTCCAAGCCGCAGGAAACGGCGTCCACACCGTCGCCACCCAATCACCCGCCACCGGCTGCGGAGTCATGCCGAAGTGTCCGAAATACAGCAGGCTGCGCTTCAGATGCGTGCCCGAGGTCACCAGCAGCACGTGCTGTGGCGCATAGGCCACCAAGAGCGGACGGCTAAATTGCGCGTTCTGCCACGTCGTCATGCTGCGGGTTTCCGACATCAGGTCCGACGCGGGAACGCCCAGCTGATTCAGTGCGCGCACGTACACCGTCGACTCTGCCTCACCATGTCCCTGCGAATCGCCACCACTCACCAGCAGGCGACATTGCTTGCCCGCATCCTTGCATGCCCGATACAGCTGCGCCCCACGCAACAGGCGGCCACTGGCCATGAACAGGGGCTGCAGTGCCTCGTCTCCCGGCTGCACAGTGCCAGCACCAAGCACCAGGATGACATTGCGCGAGGCCCAATCGACTGGAGGTTGCGCGAGATAGCTCCCCTGCAAGCCGTACACCATCAGGGTGGCAATGGGTCCACATGCCACGCCAAAGAACAGCAACACCGTCAGCGCCATGACCACATGGCCCCCAGTCCTGCGACGCAGGCGATAGAGCAGCGCAGCCACCAGCAGCATGACCAACAGCATGGTGAGCATGGGCTCCCCCGGATCCGAAAACTCGTGGCATCTTAGAGCCTGACCACAGCGCGAGGCGAGCGCGCACACTATGCGCCAACAAGCGCCTATGGACGCGCCTCCCGTGAAGAACGCGACAACCCTGGCAACGCTTGGAATCTGCGCATGACCACTCTCGTTTTCGTGCACGGCTGGAGCGTCACCACGACCTCGACCTACGGTGCCCTGCCCCAGCGCCTGCAGCAGCGGGCCGTTGCCGAAGGGATGGCACTGGACGTTGCCGACATCTGGCTGTCCGAATACGTGAGCTTCGATGACGTCGTCACCATGTCCGATGTGGTGCGTGCCTTCGATCATGCGCTGCGTGATTTGCATCTACGTGACAGTTGCTTCGCCTGCATCACCCATTCCACCGGCGGTCCGGTGGTGCGTGAGTGGTTGCGCGCGCAGCGTGATCGTTCGGGTGCATTCAGCACCATTCGGCTCACGCACCTGATGATGTTGGCACCGGCCAATTTCGGTTCGGCGCTGGCCCAGCTGGGCAAAGGCGTACTCGGCAAGCTGCGCGCATGGACCGATGGCGTCGAGCCCGGCCAACGCATACTCGATTGGCTGGAGCTGGGCAGTGCCGAGTCGCTGTCGCTCAATCTCGACCATATCCACGGCGACGATCTGGCGCAAAAGGACCAGTACGTGTTCGTGCTCACCGGCGATCGCCCCAATCGCTCGCTGTACGACCCCATCAACAGCTATACCGGCGAGGATGGCTCCGATGGCGTGGTGCGCATTGCTGCCGCCAACCTCAACGCCCAACATGCCGTGCTTGCATACGATCGCGGTGCGTCTAGCGATACGCTCACACTGCATCTGTCGACGGCGCCACGCACGGCCTTCAAACTTATCCCCGGTGCGTCCCATTCGAGCGACGAGCAAGGGATCATGGCCGCGGCGTCTGACGCAACGGTGGATGCCTTGCTGCGCTGCCTGCGCATCGCCGATGCCATCGGTTATACGCAACTATGCAACGACTTCGACGCTGAAAACGCCTTGCGCGATGACGACAAGGTGGAGCTGGAATCGGTGGGCCCGTTTCCGTCGCGCGTGCACATCCATGATCCGCGCAGCCTGCTGATCGTGCGCCTCACCGACGAAGGCGGCGAGCCTCTGTTTGGCAGCCGCCTGCTGCTCAACGCGGGCACGCCGCCCAATCCGGATTGGATGCCGGAAGGTTTCATGCTGGATCGCCAGGCCAACAGCCAGCATGCGAACGTGGTTTCGTTCTTCCTTAATCACGCGTTGCTTGCCGGTACGGCACGCGTGTCCGAGCCGGGCAGCCGCCGCAAGTCGCTGCGCAACGCCATCATGGCGCACCGCCCGTACGGCGCCACCGTGCAACCGGCCGATCTCAGTGGGTTGGTCCACCATGCCATTGTCAGCACCTCGGCTGGTGACGATCTGTTTCAGATCGTCGGCCCGCACCAGACCACCGTGCTGGACGTGGTACTGCCGCGCAAGGTGCATGAGGGCGTTTTTCGCCTGACCAGGAAACGCGAGCCGGAGGATTTTCGCCATCCGCTCGTTGGGGATGTCATTCCCTGAGCCCGATCCACTGCAGATGACTTCGTCGGCGCGTCATGCCATAGTCGAAATAACTTGCGATCCGTCAGGGAATCAGGGTCGCATCAGTCAGGGATGACCTAGACATTCAAGGAAGAATGCGATGAAGAAGCTGCTTCTGCTGGCCGTCCTTGCCGCGCTTGCCGGGTGGTATTTCGATGGCAGCCGGCGCATCACCGAGGACATGGTGCGCGAGAACTACCAGATGGAACTGGAGGCGATGCGAAACTTCGATGCCCCCTTGCTGTGTAAGCGCGTCTCCGACGACTTCCTGGCGACCGATACGGTCAACAGCGGCGATGGCCCGGTCGAGCAACATCTGGACAAGCAGAGCTATTGCCATGAACTGACCCAATCCATCGAGGCCATGCGGCGCATCAGCGGCTTGTCGCGAGGCCGGATGACCTTCAACGTCAACACCGAAATCAAGAGCATCACCCTCGCGGCCAACCACAAATCGGCCGCGGTGGAACTGGTCAGCACGATGAAACTGGGTGACATGATCCTGGCCCGCAGCCGCGGCACCGAGACGCTGATCCGGCGCAACGGACACATCCTGAGCACCGGTGGCGAATTCAAGTCGTGGGCCTATAGCGGGGAGTGACGGCGCGTATTAACCCCGTCAGCCATCGAGCAGCGTTGCATGGATATGACCTGTCCAAAGCCACGCCATCTCCATGCCCAGTGCCCCGTCGGCGATCCGCGCAGCCATTGATGCTTATCACGCTCACCGGTTTGGCTTAACCTCGCCGCCCATGGATGCCCCTGTGGACGACGATGCGAAGCTGATGCTGGCCTATGCGCACGGCAAGCTGTCCGCATTCGACGCGTTGTATGCGCGGCACCGGGGCACCCTGTATCGCTTTCTGCTGCGCACCACCCGCGATGCGCGGCTGGCCGAGGAGTTGTTCCAGGAAACCTGGAGCCGCGTCATCGCCGCGCGTACGCGTTACACGCCGCAAGCGAAGTTCAGCACCTGGCTGCTGCAGATCGCACATAACCTGCTGATCGACAGCCATCGACGCAAACGGCCCATGGCCACCGGCGAAGATGCGGAACACGCACTGGCCAACATCGCCACACCCGAACACGAACAGCCCGAGCATGTACTGTCCGAGTTCGAGCGTCGCCGTCGATTGCAGCGAGCGATCGAGGAACTGCCCGATGAGCAGCGGACCGCCGTGCTGCTGCGCCTGGAGAACGACCTGAGCGTGGAGGACATCGCCCAAGTGACCGGCGTGGGGCGCGAAACTGCCAAATCGCGACTGCGCTATGCCATGAACCGTTTACGCGAACAGCTGGCCGAATGAATACGCACGACCACCATGACGAACCGCTGCCGGGCGAAGATGAGCTCAAGGCGCTCTACCGCAGCCTGCCCCGCAACGAGCCCACGCCGGCGCTCGACGAGGCCGTGCGGCGTGCGGCGGCGGCACCGTTGCGCGCAACAGGGCCGCGCCGCATGGCGCGCTGGCCGGTGGCTGCGGCAAGCGCGGCGGTATTGGTGCTGGCGGCTGGGCTGGGCTGGCATATGCGCGAGCAGGTTCCCAGCATGCGACAGGCGCCCACCGTTTCCGCCAGCACGCCGGCGCCAGCAGCAACTCGCACGGCAGCGATGCCAGCCGCGGCCGACAACGCCGCCAGCGGTGCGGTGCCCGCCGCCGCTTCACCCGGTCCGCTTGCATCCGCCACGATCACTCCACGTCGAATCCATGAATCCATCCGCTCGACGACCAAGCCCAAGGTGATTGCGTCCGCTGCGCCTGCCCAACCGGTTGCACCGGCGCCAGCCCTGGAGCTGAATGCCGTGCCGGAACCTATAGTGGCGCCAGCGCCGGCACCGCCTCCGCCGCCCGCACCAGCCGCGCCAATAGCATCGGCACCCGCCGTCATGCCGATGCCCGCCCCTGCCGAAACGCCCAACGGTGGTCATCGAGCGATGACCATGAAGGCAATTGCCGCCCCGCCCATGCCCGTGGCGCCAGCGCCTATGCCCGCGATAGATCCCACAGCGGTCAATCCCTCCGATACCCCCGCGCAAGAGCTGGACAAGATCCGCCTGCTATTGACCCAGCAACGTCGCGACGAAGCGCTGCGGCGCCTCGCCGCCTTCCAACGCGCGCATCCGGAAGTGACACTACCGGACGACTTGCGCGCCCAGCTTCCTGACCATGAGTGACACGCTGTACACCCTCGCCTCCGCCTGCCAGCACAGCGAGGACATCAAGAAAAGTCGCTTTCTCGCCCAGGCCGCACCGGCGCAGACGCCCGAACTAGCGCTGGCTTTCGTGCGCGAGGTGAGCGACGCCGCGGCCACCCACAACTGCTGGGCTTATCGCATCGGCCAGGACTATCGCTTCAACGACGACGGCGAGCCGGGCGGTACGGCCGGTCGTCCGATCCTGCAGGCCATCGAGGGCCAGGGTATCGATCGCGCCGTGGTGGTGGTGACACGCTGGTACGGCGGCACCAAGCTCGGTGCGGGTGGACTGGTACGCGCCTACGGCGGCACGGCGGCCGAATGCCTGCGCCGCGCAGAGCGCGTGCCTATGGTGGCGATGGCGCGGCTCGGGCTGCGTTGCGACTTTGGCGAGCTGGCGTTGCTGAAGGCGCGCCTGCGTGAACTCGATGCCGAAGTCCAGCAGGAGCATTTCGATGCTGATGGCGTGGAACTCGAGATCCAACTGCCCGAAGGTCGCGTGGAGGAAACGCTGTCCCGCATCATTGATATCAGCCGTGGACGCTACAGCGGACGACGGCTGGATTGATATCGGCGGCAGCCTGCCCCACGTTCACTAGGTTGTTGAGCGCTGGTCGCGCACAGGGTGCAACGCCACCATGTAGGAGCGCACCCTGTGCGCGACCAGCCTCACCGAAACCTTCAAACGCCACCGCCCGCGAGACCCCATGAGCGAATCCGCTGCCACGCCCCGCCCATCACGCCGTCTCGGCACCCTGCTGCAGCTATGGCCCTTCCTCCGGCCTCACCGGGCGCTGGCCATCGGCTGGCTGGTGTTCCTGGGCATCTCGTCGGGGGCCACCCTGGTGTTGCCGATAGCGGTGCGCCACATGATCGACCAGGGCTTTGGCCACTCCAGCGAGGCAGCGATCAACACCACCTTCCTGGGCCTGTTCGGCGTGGCCCTGGTGCTCGCCTTCGCCACCGCTGCGCGCTACTACTGCATCACCTTGCTTGGCGAGCGTGCGCTGGCATCGCTGCGTTCGAAGTTGTACGCGCATGTGATCCGGCTCGATGTCGGCTTCTTCGAACGCAGCCGCGTGGGCGAACTGACTTCGCGACTGGGCACCGATACCGAAGTGATCCAGGCGCTGATCGGCTCGGGCATCTCGGTCGCCCTGCGCAGCGCGGTGATGCTGCTGGGCGCCACCGCCATGATGGTGTGGACCAGTCCGCGCCTGGCGGGTCTTACCGCACTGGTGATCCCGGCGGTGATGCTGCCTATTCTGGTGTTCGGTCGCCGCGTGCAGAAGCTGTCGCGCGCCAGCCAGGATCGCCTGGCCGATGCCGCCGCCGTCGCCAACGAAACGCTCAACGCCGCGCCAGCGGTGAAAGCCTATGCCCGCGAGGACATTGAAAGCACCCGCTACGGCGGCGCCATCACCCGCGCCCTAGCCACCGCGCGCAAGCGCATCGGCATGCGTTCCATGTTGACGGCCGCGGTGATCGTGCTTTTCTTCGGTGCCATCACCCTGGTGTTGTGGGTCGGCGCCCGTGACGTGCTGGGGGGCACGCTGGATGTGGGCGTGCTGGGCCAGTTCGTGATTTACGCTTTCTTTGCCGCCGGCTCGCTGGCCGGCCTGTCGGAAGTGTGGGGTGATGTGCTGCGCGCCGCCGGTGCCATGGAACGCATCGGCGAGCTGTTCGAAGAGCGCGCCGACATCACCAGCCCCGCGCAGCCCACCGCCCTGCCGCGCCCCACGCAGGGCGCGCTGCGTTTCGACAACGTGGCGTTCCACTATCCGACCCGACCGGACGCGCCGGCCCTCTACGATTTCGACCTGGCCATCCAGCCGGGCGAAACGGTTGCGCTGGTCGGCCCTTCCGGCGCAGGCAAGAGCACGGTGTTCGCGCTGCTGTTGCGCTTCTACGATCCGCAGACCGGCCGCATCACGCTCGATGGCATCGACCTGCGTGCCCTCGCCCTACCCGAGCTGCGTGGTGCCATTGCTCTGGTACCACAGGAAACGGTGATCTTTGGTGGCAGCGCCGCTGACAACATCCGTTTCGGCCGCCAGGACGCCGGCGATGATGAAGTGCGCGAGGCCGCCCGCGCCGCCGAAGCCAATGACTTCATCAGCGCCATGGGCAAGGGCTACGACGAGGAACTGGGCGAGCGCGGCGTGCGCCTATCCGGCGGACAGCGTCAGCGCATCGCCATTGCCCGCGCGATTCTGCGCGATGCGCCGTTGCTGCTGCTCGACGAAGCCACCTCGGCGTTGGACGCCCAATCGGAAGCAGCCATCCAGCAGGCGCTGGAGCGACTCGAAAAAGGCCGCACCACCCTTGTCATCGCGCACCGCCT
>OUWB010000108.1_pt1 | contig 11091 bp, 13 predicted proteins | sample 1779821 | NCBI WGS metagenome assembly OUWB01 (sample SAMEA3914806, study PRJEB12502) | metagenome | biome: forest; material: soil | place: Canada | collected 2011-08-03 | depth 0.1 m
CTGCGCGACGGCTTGATCGCGCACTGCTTCAGCCTCATGCGCCTGATGGCGCGCTTCGGCACGCAAAGCAGTCAACTGACTAGTTGCCGTTTCCGATGCCGCATGCCAGATGGTGAGCACCGCTTCGGCCGCCACTTGCTTCATTGCGTCCGGCAGGTCCGGGTGTTCGATTCTCACACGCGTTTTATCGCGCAAGTCCTGCCAGAACTGGTTCAGCACGTCGGCGGGCGTCGTCATGCTGCCCTTGCGGACCAGGCCATAAAGCTTGTTGGCCGTGGGCGTGATGCCGTATCGGAAGAACAGCAGCGCGCAGACTTCACGATAGAGCTCGCGGGTGTCGGTAAAGCGCGGGCGCAGCGCGGCGATATCGGCCGACAGGGCTTGTTCATCCGCTACAGGCTCGGAATGCGGTGTCATGGCGGGACTTGGTTTGGAGTGAGGATAGTAAATAATACAACGTAATACGGTAAATTTCTTAATTCCGAATGTATACTTTAGACATAAGTATAGTTCTGTCTAAACTATGCTCGGGATATCCACTGCAGACCGCGCCACGCCATGACTCTCCCCGCATCCACGCTAGCGACGCTGCCGGCCCTAGCGCTCGACCGTCTGACCATCCCGCACGAACTGTGCGGCGCATCTGGCGTCAACCGGGCGCGCGGCGCCGTGGCTCAAATCAGTGCGACCGACGATCTGGCGGCCATCGCCGCTTGGCTCGCCCGCTATACCGACGTGCCCGGCACGCTCGCGACCTATCGCAAGGAAGCCGAGCGGCTGCTGCTGTGGGCCGTCTTGCAGTACGGTAAGCCGTTATCCTCGCTCACGCACGAGGACCTCCTGGTCTACCAGCGCTTTCTCGCGGATCCTCAACCAGCCTGGCGCTGGGTCATGACCGCGCGCAAGAAGCCTGGCCGCGCTTCTCCGGACTGGCGGCCATTCGTGGGGCCGCTGTCACCAAGCAGCGCGCGGCACGCGATGACCATTCTCAATGCGCTGTTTGCTTGGCTGGTCGAAGCCGGCTATCTCGCGGGCAACCCGCTGTCGCTCGCGCGGCGCCGTGGCGTCAAGGCGAGCCCGCGCGTGACGCGTTATTTGCCCCACGATCTCTGGGATGTGGTCAAGGCCACCATCGAAAGCCTGCCGGCGGCCACGGATCGCGAGCGGTTACATGCAGCGCGTTGCCGCTGGCTTTTTACAGTGTTGTATTTGGGCGGCCTGCGCGCGGCAGAGATCGCCAGCACCCCGATGGGCGCGGTGTTCTGCCGACGCGACGCCACTGGGGTTGAGCGTTGGTGGATCGAGGTGCGCGGCAAGGGTAACAAGATTCGCCTTGTGCCCGCGACCGATGAACTGATTGCCGAATTGGCCCGCTATCGCCGCCTTCACGGATTACCGCCGTCACCCCAAGTGGGCGAGACGCGCCCCCTGCTGCTGCCATTGATCGGCCAAGAGCGTCCCCTGTCACGTGGCGCGATCCATCTGATCGTCAAGGCGGTGTTTCGGCAGGCTGCTGGGCGGTTACGGGCCCGCGGCCCGCAATGGCACGCCCAAGCCGATATGCTCGCGGCCGCCTCGGCGCATTGGGTCAGGCACACGGCGGGATCGCATATGACCGACCAACAGGTTGACCTGCGTTTCGTACGCGACAATCTCGGGCACACATCGTTGGCCACCACGAGCGTCTACCTCCACACCGAAGACGACGCGCGGCACCAGGCGACGCAAGCGCATCACCGCCTCGGCTGGACTTGAACCGTAACGTGTTCGGCGCGGCGGATTCAGAGCTTTTGCCCGATCGCGAGCGTGAGAATTTTGGCCCAGCGCCGCGCGTCGCTGCCGTTCGAAAGCCGCAACGGCCATTCGGGGCGCGCGTTATGCCTGAGCCTTAACATCAAGATCCAGTCGTCGCCCGCTTCGGTGACGGAAGGTGTGTCGATGTCGGCGAAGATGAATGCACTGTTCTGCCCGTCCAGCGCGACGGTGCCGCGTTTGTGTTCGACATCCAGGCTTAGGTTGCCCCAGGAGCCGCGCAAGGCCAATATGCGCTCGCCGTTGATCTTGACGCCGTGCACCGCACGGTAGCGGCGCAGCGCGTAGATGGCCATGCCGGCGACGATCGCCACGCAGGCAAGGACCGCGGCCGCGCCCGCTAGCGGGCCGAATCGGGCACTGACCGTCCAGTATAGCTTCAGCGCGTAGTAGACGGCGGCGACAAGAACGGCGAGTCCGGCGAGGATGAAAGGCATGGCAGCAAGAACGCGTGAGAAGACCCGAGAAAATTATACGGGCACTCCCGTGCCGGGCCATGCATGGCACGGCATGATCGCGACGTGCACCGCGAACTTGCCGCGCCGCCTGTGGAGCCAGCTGTAGAGCCACTGGGTTGCCGGGGGCTCACCCCTTCTTAGTCGCCATCCCTGCCGCCGTCGGCGTTGCCGCGGCAATGCCAGCCGCGTCGTAACCGAGTTCCCCCAATATCTCCCCGGTGTGCTCGCCGATTTTCGCGATCGGCGAACGGACCGGCAAGCGAGCTCCGTCCAACGTAATCGGCAGCAGCGGCACCAGCGTTTGGCTGCCGTCGTCGACGGTCAAGGGAGCGAGGCCGCCGCTTTGCAGCAGGTGAGGGTCGTCGAACAGGTCCTGCGGCCGGGTGATCGCGGCGAACGGAATCTGGTTCTGTTCAAACAGCGGCGCCAGTTGCGCGCCCGTCCAATGACGGAACGACTCGCCCAGCGCCGGCAGCAGCCAGCTGCGCGCCAGCACGCGGTCGTTGTTGGTGGCAAGACGCGTGTCCTGCAACAAGTCGTTACGCTGCAGGATCGTGCACAGCGCACGCCAGGGGTTTTCGCCGGTGGCGGCGATGAACATCTGTTCGCCGTCCTTCAATTCGAATATGTCGTAGACGCCCCAGGCGCTGATGCGATCGGGCATGGGCGCGGCGGCCGCGCCCGTCACCGCATATTGCTGCATATGCTGGGCCGACAGCAGGACGCAATTCTCGAATAGCGCGCTTTGCACTTCGCGTCCGAGCCCGGTGCGTTCGCGCTCGTGCAGCGCGGCCAGCACGCCGATCGCGCCGAACATGCCGCCCATGATGTCGTTGACCGAGCTGCCTGCGCGCAGCGGCCGGCCGACCGGGCCCGTCATATAGGCGAGTCCCGCCATCATCTGCACCACTTCGTCGAGCGCCAGCCGGTTCTCGTAGGGTCCGTTCAGGAAGCCCTTGTGCGATGCGTAGATCAGCTTGGGATTGCGCGCATGCACCGACGCGTAGTCGAGCCCGAGGTCCGCCATGCGGCCCGGTTTGAAGTTCTCGAGAAAGACGTCGGCGCTGTCGACGAGACGATGCAATGCTGCGCGGCCCGCCTCGCTGTCAAGGTCGAGCGCGATGCTTTTCTTGTTGCGGTTGAAGGTGCGGAAAAAGCCCGCGCCTGCGCCCAGCAAGCGCCGCGTGCCGTCGCCGCGCGGCGGTTCGACCTTGATCACCTCGGCACCGAGATCACCCAGTATCATGCCGCAAGTCGGGCCCATCACCATATGCGACAGTTCGACCACGCGGATGCCGGCGAGCGGTAGCACGGCGGGTGTCTCGGCAGCGCCGGCGCTCGGCGGGCTTATGGGATTGCTTAAGGGATTTATTGACATACGGCCTCCCCTGCGTTTGATGGCCGCGACTGGGTAAATTGCAGCGGCAGTCCGGCCCGTGCGAGATAGCCGTACAGCGGCTCGTTCGGCAGTCCCTCGGCCAGCACGGCGCGCGACTCGAGCAGCGCCGCCAGGTCGATTCCGGTGTCGTAACCCATGCTTTCCAGCATAAAAACCAGATCTTCCGTACACACGTTGCCGGTCGCACCCGGGGCATGCGGGCAGCCGCCCAACCCGGCCAGCGACGCGTCGAATTCGCGGATACCGCATTGCAGGGCGACGACGGTATTGGCCAGGCCCATGCCTCGGGTGTCGTGGAAGTGCATCGAGCGCAGCTTGTCGCCCGCGATATCCTGCACCTGGGCGACGATGTCGCCAACCTGGCGCGGGGTGGCCTGGCCGGTGGTGTCGGCCAGCGCCAGGCTGTCGGCGCCGACGCTCAGCGCGTCGCGCACCAGCGCGGCGATGTCGGCGCGAGGGACTTCGCCTTGCAAGGTACAGCCGAACACCGTCGACATGCCTGCAACCAACTGCGGGCGACGGGCGCCCGACTGCGCGTCGATCAGTTCGCGTATCTCGGCGAAAGTGGCAATCATCTGTGTCGGCGTGCGCTTGACGTTGGCGAGACTGTGCGCGACGCTGACCGAGATCGGCGCGACGATGCGATGTACGCCGGCCTCGAGCGCACGCTGTGCGCCCTTCACGTTGGGTACCAGGGCGGCCACGATGAGATCCGGATAGTGCAGCGCATGGTCCACCACCAAGTTAGCGTCGGCCAGTTGCGGCAGCAGATGGGGCGGCACGAACGAGGTGACTTCCATACAGCGCACACCGGCCGCGTAGGCGGCATCGATCCAGCGCAGCTTGGCCTCGGTAGGCATGATGCGGCCTATGCTTTGCAGGCCATCGCGCATGCCGACTTCGGTGACATCGACGCGCGGTTGGTAAGAATGGGTCACGGGCACGGTTCCTTCATTCAGCTTGCGTAGTCAGCTTGTTTAGTGGGCGCGAGTTGAAGGGTGCTACACGGGCGGGGCCTTGCAAAGACGGCATTGGCGATGATCGCCATCGTCACCCACGATGGCCGAAAATGGCCGCCACAGCGGCCTGAGCGCGAGTAATGGGTATACCTTGAGCACAGCACTGTATTCGAGACGCGCGGTTCGATCAATGGGCGTAACCTCAGGCGAGCACGGGATCGCGGGGCGCCAGCAGATAGTCGAGCAGCTTGGCGGCGGGCCGCGACAGTGCCGCCCGTTCACGCATGCAGATCACGAAGCGGCGCGCAGCCCACGGGTCGGATAGCGGTACCAGGGTCAGCCCCGCATGCGCGCCGATCAGCCGTTCCAGCGCTTCTCGCGGCAGGATGGCGACGGCCAGCCCCGCCTGCACGAAACGCAGCGCCGCATCGAAGGTGGAGACATAGCTGCGATAATGGATCGCCGTGCCCGCCTCGGCCGCGATGCGTTCCATCAGCGTGTTGATCGACGCATTGGAGGCCAGCGCCAGATGATCGTAGTCCAGGGTGCGGGCGAACTCGATCTGGTCGAGTTCGGCGAGTGGGTGGCCGCTAGGCACCACCAAGGCCAGATGGTCGGTGCGGTAAGGCAGGACTTCCAGCGCGCCCAAGGACACCGTGTCGCGGCAGATGCCGAAATCAGCGCCCCCCTCCTCTATTCCGCGCGCGATTTCGCCGCTGACACGTTCCTCGACGTCGACGCGAATTTGCGGATGGAGCGACAGAAATGCCGACAGGACGTCGGGCAGGAATTCGATCAAGGACGAGACGTTCGCCAGCACGCGCACATGACCGCTCGCGCCAGCCGCATATTCGCTCATTTCTGCCTGCATGCGCTCGTGGCTGAGCATGATATGGCGCGCGTGTCTGAGCATCGCTTCCCCTGCCGGCGTGGCGGACACGCCGCGCTGGCTGCGCGACAGCAAACCGACGCGGGCGAGCGATTCCAGGTCGGCCAGGCGCTTGCTGACCGCCGACGGTGCAATGAATTCGCGTTCTGCCGCGCGCGCGATCGAACCTTCCTCGCATACCGCGATAAACAGCCGCAGCGTGAGCGGATCGACTTGCCACATGAAAATACCCCTGCGAAATAAGCCTGGCGGCCGTGATTGGCCGGGCGCCACGAATTTAGCATGAGCGCGGGCACCGTGGTATCGTTACGGCGCCGCCCCCCAACCTTGCCGCGCGAGGCCCAATGCACGAAAAGCGCATCATGAGCATCATCCGCTCGGCGATGGAGGTCATCATCACCATCGACGAGTCGCAGCGCATCGTGATTTTCAACCCGATGGCCGAGAAGGTGTTCGGCTGCAGCGCAGCCGAAGCCATCGGCACCTCGCTGACCCGATTCATCCCTGAGCGCTTTCGTACCCATCACGAGCACCATGTGCGGCAATTCGGCGTCACCGGGGTGTCAGATCGCAAGATGGGCCAGCAGCGTGTACTGTACGGCTTGCGCGCGAATGGCGAGGAATTCCCGATCGAAGCCTCGATCTCGCAGGTCCAGGGCGAGGAAGGCAAGCTCTATACGGTGATGCTGCGCGACGTAACCGAACGGGTCAAGGCGGAAAGCGCGCTGAAGGCGTCGCAAGAAGAACTGCAGCTGCTCTCCGCGAATATCCAGAACGTGCGCGAGGAAGAAAAAACCCGCATCGCGCGCGAACTGCACGACGATCTGGGGCAACAACTGACCGCGCTGAAAATGGATCTGTCCATACTCGACACCGCGCTGAAAGATGGCGGCAGCCTGGCCGATGCGACCGAACAGATCGCGGCCATGCATGGCCTGATCGACGCGACTGTGGCCTCGGTGCGCCGGATCGCGGCAGATCTGCGGCCGGTCATGCTGGACGACCTGGGGCCAGTGCCGGCCATCGAGTGGCTCGTCGCCGATTTCACCAAACGTTACGGGATTCCAGTCAAGATGCGCATCCACCAGGACCAGTTCGAATTCAACCCGGCCGGCGGGACCGCCCTCTTTCGCATCGTGCAGGAAGCATTGACTAACGTGGCGCGCCATTCGGGCGCAAGCAAGGTCGAATTAATCTTGAGCCGGCTGCACGGCGCCTGCGTGCTGTGCGTGCGCGATAACGGGCTAGGCGTCGATACCGGCGGCGAACGTAAGACGGCCTCGTTCGGTTTGCTCGGCATCCGCGAACGGGCGCGTCTCTTCGGCGGCTCGGTGGCAATGCAAACCGCTCCGGGTCAAGGCTTCAGCCTGACAGTCGCGCTCAGCCTCGCAGCCATCGAGCAAATTCCGCCCGATGCGTCGAGGGAGCCGGCATGATACGGGTTCTGATTGCGGACGATCATGCCCTGGTGCGCGACGGATTGCGCCATGTGCTGCAAAGTGCGGCCGGCTTCGAGGTTGCGGGCGAAGCGGTGGACGGCATCAGCGCGCTGCAGCTCGCGCGCAAACAGGACGCCGAGGTGATGGTGCTCGACCTGTCGATGCCAGGGCGCAACGGCTTGGAGCTGATCAAGCAGATCCGCGAGGAAAAGCCGCGGTTGCGCATCCTGGTACTGACCATGCATGCCGAGGAACAGTATGCGGTACGCGCCTTCAAGGCCGGCGCGTCAGGCTACCTTACCAAGGAAAGTGCGAGTACCGAACTGGTCAATGCCGTATCCAAGATCGCGGCGGGCGGTGCCTATGTCAGCGCGACGATGGCCGAGCGCTTTGCGCTCAGTCTGACCCAGCCGGAAGATACGCTGCCGCATCAGCGCCTGTCGGATCGCGAACTGGACGTGTTCAAGCGCATCGTCACCGGCTCGACCATCACCGAAATCTCCCAGCAGCTGTGCGTCAGCGCCAAGACGGTAAGCACCTACAAGACGCGCATTCTGGAGAAAATGCAGATGCAGCACGATGCTGCCTTGGTCCGCTATGCCGTCGAACACAAGCTGTTCGACGATGGCGCCTGAGCTTCCGAAGACGGATCGGAAAGCGGAAGCGGCCGTGTAGGTGGATTCCTACACCCTTTCTCACCGTCCTACATCAGTATCATCCTGCGCTGATTTTCTTCTTCCTTGGCACCCACCATACTGGTGTCCATGGAAACGACAACTGCCCCCCCCACGCTAAAAGTCTTCTTGGTGGAAGACTCTGCCCTGATACGGCAAAGGCTGCACCGCTTGCTAGCTTCCGTGGCCCATGTCGACATCGTCGGCGAGGCGGACGACGCAGATAGCGCGCTGGACGGCATTCATGCCAGCCATGCCGATATCGCGGTGGTCGATCTGCACCTGAACGGCAGCCACGGTCTGACGCTGCTCAGGGGGCTGGCCGCGCACGAGCCGCAGGTGGTTGCCATCGTCCTGACCAATTACGCGACGCCTGAATTCAAGAGTGAATGTCTGTCGGCCGGGGCTCGCTATTTTTTCGACAAGACCAACGAGTTCGAGCTGGTGCGGCAGACTATCCGCAATATCGCCGCCCATTGAAACGACTGCTAAGCTCACACGACAAGGACACCATCATGCTCTCTCCTTACCGTCCCGACTCCACCACCGTTTCTATCATGCCGTCCATGCAAGGCGGCTACGCAACGACCAAAGGGAGTGCCGCGCGCTGCTCGAACTGCGCGTTGCGCAGACTGTGCATGCCGACCGATTTGTCGAGTGGCGATCTTGGGCGCCTGGACGCGATTATCACCAGCTCGCGCACGATCAAGAAAGGCGAAGCGCTTTATCGTGCCGGCACCGAATTTCAAAGCATTTACGCGGTGCGCGCGGGTTCCTTCAAGACCCTGGTGTTGCACCGCTCGGGCCGCGAGCAGGTCACCGGCTTTCATATTGCCGGCGAACCACTGGGTCTGGACGGTATCTACGGCGGCACGCACAGCTGCGACGCGATTGCGCTGGAAGACAGCGCGGTGTGCATCATTCCATTCCAGCTGCTCGAGATCCTGTGTAGCGAACTGAAGGTAATGCAGCATCATGTGCACAAGCTGATGAGCGGCGAGATCGTGCGCGAGTCGGGCTTGATGATGCTGCTGGGCAATATGTCGGCCGAAGAACGGGTCGCGGCCTTCCTGGTGAATATGTCGTCGCGCCTGGCGGCACGCGGCTACTCGGCCAGCGAATTCAATCTGCGCATGACGCGCGATGAAATCGGCAGCTATTTGGGCATGAAGCTGGAGACGGTCAGCCGCATGTTCTCCAAATTCCATCGCGACGGGTTGATCGACACACACGGCAAGCAGGTATGCATTCTGGATATGGAGGGGTTGAAAGGTGTTTGAGTCTGGTTCGTCGCTCGACGCAACCACGGTTTAGCCGCGGGCTCAGGGCGGCCACGCCGCCCTCCTGTAACAAGTTTCCCCACTGCCGGTACAATCGACATCCGGCAGCACCGATTTGCCCCCTCCTCCATCGAAGCGACAACCTTAGGCCGGGTACGATTCTGCGTTCCGTACCTGTGGACAGATACGCATCTAGACCGGAAACTCCCATGACCACCTCCAATTCCCGTTTGGCCGAACATCCGATCGACGCCCAATTCCTGAACCGCTGGTCGCCGCGCGCCTATACCAAGGAAACCATTACCGAAGCTGAGCTGCTGACCTTCCTGGAAGCTGCCCGCTGGGCGCCGTCCTCGTATAATTCGCAGCCCTGGCGCTTTGTATATGCACGTCGCGACACGCCCCACTGGGATCGCTTCCTGGGTTTTTTGAACGAGTTCAATCGCGGTTGGGCGCAGCATGCGGCAGCCATCTTGATCGTCCTGTCCAAGCGCACCCTCCTTCCGCCGGGCGCGCAAGCCGAAGTGCCGTCGCCCACGCATTCGTTCGACACCGGCAGCGCCTGGGGTTATCTTGCACTGCAAGCCAGCCTGAGCGGCTGGCAAGCGCACGGCATGGCAGGCATCGAACGCGACAAGATCCGCGCCGAACTACAGATTCCGGAAAATTATGCCGTCGAAGCCGGGATCGCGATCGGCCGCCCGGGTGACAAATCGACGCTACCGGAAATGTTGCAGGCCCGTGAGACACCGAGCCCGCGCAATCCACTGAGTGCGATTGCCGCCGAAGGTCGCTTTATCGTCTGATCATGGCGCGAGCGGCAGTCCATGCTCGATGGTCCGCCGCTCGCGCCACAGGCTTGACACCTGCTCGCTCGCTGTATGTCACTGTGTGTCGCGCGCCCGCTCATCCCGCTTCGTAGCACAACACCAAGGCCGAGACCAGCAAGGTGGCATACAGCGAGCGGGCGGCCCAGGGATGGAATCTGCAAAACCGCATCCAGGCGCGGTCAAACCGGATCAGAAACTGGCTCATGTCATACCTCTTCGATTGTTCAGCACGTCCGATCCTAGGCCGGACGGTGTTGCCGCTGCCTGGGGCCGACGCGGATTGAACGCGTCCAGGACCAAGGCCGATATCGCCATGCCACTGGCGATACATGACGGGTGCGCGGCAATGAAGATTGCCTGGGCATCCATCGAAGATTCTGGGTAGAGGTTGGGTGATTCGACACCCGACGGGAGACATAGGTTCAGCTCCCATGCCAGATTAACTTTACGCGCTTTTCATTCAACCGACAATCATTAGGTCAGCGTAAGAATTGCTATTTTTTGCGTCAATTTCATGACACTTTGTCGGCGAATATGGCGCGCTCGCTTGCAGCGGCAATAGACGCATCTTATGAAGCTACCCTCTACTCTGCCGTTCTGCCCTGTTGCGGTGCACCGGCGGCAGCGCCCACAGGCGCTGCCTGAACCGGCGACTATCGATCTGAGCCGCCATGCGAACGGTGCCGGACGCTCAGAATCCCGAAACAATTTCGTGCGTCTCGATATGCTCCTCCACGCGTTTCACACCCGGGATCCCTTCCGCCGCCACGCGTGCGGCGCGAATTTCCTCGCTTGACCAAACCGATCCCCACAGGTGCACTACGCCGTCGTGCACGATCACGTTGCGGCCCATATACGACCACTTGCGCCCGGCAATCTCACCCATCAAGGTTGCCCGGATTTCCGCGTCCGACAGCACGGTCGAACTTGGTTCTTCCTGCGGTGCACTGGCCAGCGCCTGCACCAAATTGGCGCGGCTGACGATGCCCACCAGCTTGCCGTCTCGCAGTACCGGCACACGCTTGATGCCGCGCAACTCGAACAGATTGGCAATTATCTGCAGCGACGTATTCTCGTCGACCGAGATCACGTCGCGGCTCATCACGTCACCGACCGAGCGTGCATGCGATTTCACATAGTCGGCCGCTTCTCTGGTCGAGAAGAAAAACGAGAGCCAGTGCGACCGACGGGGCTCACCGCTATCCAATTCTTGCCGATGCAATAAATCGCCTTCGCTGAGCATGCCGATCAGCCCCCCACTTGCGTCGACCACCGGCGCACCACTGATGCGGCGTTCGACGAACAACTGAGCGGCTTCGCGAACCGAGGCTTCGGGCTTAAGCGTGGCCAC
>OUWB010002519.1_pt2 | contig 11084 bp, 6 predicted proteins | sample 1779821 | NCBI WGS metagenome assembly OUWB01 (sample SAMEA3914806, study PRJEB12502) | metagenome | biome: forest; material: soil | place: Canada | collected 2011-08-03 | depth 0.1 m
TCGCCGGCCAGGACGATGCGGTTGGTGGTCACCAGGGTCTCGCAGGCCACGCGGGCCACGGGATCGGCGGCCAGGAAGGCGTCGACCACGGTGTCGGATATGCGGTCGGCCACCTTGTCGGGATGGCCTTCGGACACGGATTCGCTGGTGAACAGGTAGGACGAACGGGCCAAGGGGAGGGGCTCCTTGCAAAGGCGGTGACCGGAGAGGCCGCCAGGATCTGGGACATCATATAAAGATATCTTTATATCAGCAAGCGATCTGCAAGCCCCAGGCCATACAAGCCTGTCCCTTGGCTCCCGCCCCGGCCAATTCGCCGCGGCGCGCAGGGGCAACCCGCCGCCGGGCTTGGGTGTTTGACGGGATATGGCCAAGCCGGCGCCCCGCCGGCGACCTTGCGGAGATGAGCGTCATGCGCTCGCGCCTGCCCCTGTTGGTCCTGACCGCGCTGCTATTGGCTGGTCAGGCCGCCCATGCCGCGCCCACCTGCCAGACGCGCCAGGGCCTCGTCGCCCGTTGCGGGACCCCCGCGGCCATGCCGCTGGGCTGGACCGCGCCGGCGCCCCACGCCGACAGCGGCGCCGACCCACGCCAGCTGGTCAGCCTGGTGCTGCTGCTGGGCGGGCTGTTCGGCCTGATCGCCATGCTGCCGGATTTCGACGGCTGGAACGCGGCCGACGACGGCGACGGCAAGTCAGGCGACCCGCCCGGACGCAGTCAGCTGAGATAGAGCATCACGTCGACCGGCGAATCCTCGACCGCCTGCCGGCTGATCGGTCGCGGCCGGCCATGGCTGTCGATGGTCCGCAGGCTGAAGCGGCGCTCCAGCGTCTCGAGGAAATCCACGCCCTGGGGATAGCGACGGCAATTGACCTCGATGACGATCCGCACGCCGGGCGAACGGTCGAGGGTTTTCTGCATGCCCTGCCACACGCGCCATTCGGCGCCTTCGACGTCGATCTTGGCGAAATCGATCCGCGGCAGGTCCAGGTCGTCGACCGTGATCTCGGCCACGTCGAAGCGGACATAGTCGCCATTGGCCACCCGCTCGTCGCCCACGTCGCCCACATGGGCGTTCTTGGGTTCACCCGCAGGCATGACCATGCGCACCTGACCCGTCGCCGCGCCAAGCGCTGCGGCCACCACCTGGGTGCGGTCGGCGAAGCCGTGATGGTGCAGGTTCCGCTCGAGCAGGCGCCGGTTGGCCGCGAACGGCTCAGCCGCCACCAGGCGTCCCTGGGGGCCGACCAGATCGGCCATCAGCACGCTGTAATAGCCAAGGTTGGCCCCGGCATCGAGGCAGACCATGCCCGGCCTGACCGTCTGTGCGATCAGCCGCGTGATCCAGATCTCCCAGAAGCCGTCGGCGATCAGGTGCGGGGCCAGGCCCACGTCGCCGGCGTCGACCAGCATAGTGTAGCGGCCGAGGGCGCGGCACAGCACGTCGTCCCCAGACAGCCGGGCGGAGAAGGTCAGGGCCCGGCAGCGCGCCTCCCAATCCTTGCGGCGGCCGCGGAACAGGGCCCGCGCGTCGAGCAAAGGCGCCAGGGCCTCGCCCCTATCGAACAGGCCGCCGAACCGAGCCATGTCATCTCCCTGCCGCCCGCCAGCCGCACGCTGGCTCTGCGCCTATAGCCGTCCGCCGCGCACGGAGCCAGGGTGCGGGCCTTTCCCGGCCAGATCGGCTCGATCCGGCCGCCGGAGCAGGCCCCGCTTCGACGGCGAGCGCTACGGTCATCTCTCGTCAACCACGTCGGTTGGCGAGGCGTAAGGGCTTGCCGGCTAAGGATCGGCGCAGGGCAGAAGCCTTGAGGATCGATGATGAGCGACAGGGATTGGCTTTGGTCGGCGCGGATCGCGCTGGTGGGCGCGGCCGGGCTGTTCATCGCCCTGGTCATCCTGGGAGGCGGGCTGGGAAGCGGGGCGCATGACGGCAAGCTGGCGGCGGCCCATGGCGTGATCGCCTATGGCTGCGGCCTGGCCGCCTTTCTCGCCTTCCCTGGCTCGCGGCGCCACGACCTTTGCCTGGGCCTGATCGTGCTGGCCGCCCTGGCCGAGGCGGCCAGCGCCCTGGCCCTGGGCCAGATCCACGTGCTGGGCGCGGCGGCGGATGCGGCCGGACTGCTCTGCGCCTACGCTCCGGCCGCCGCGGACGAGCCGCGCCGCCGCCTGCGAGCCGGACCTGGCGCGACGCCCGTCCGGCATGACCGGCGCAAGGGCGCCAAGCGCGGCCTGGTCTCCAAGCTGGTGGCCTCGCCCGCCGCCTGGCTGCTGCTGGCCGGGCTGGCCTTCGCCACCCTGTGCCCGATCGGCCTGCGCCCGCGCCTGGGCGATCCCCAACTGGAGCGGTTCGGCGCCTTTTTCATCACCGCCGCCGCGTTCGTCGCCGCCTATCCCAAACGGCCGCTGATGGTCGCCGCCGGCCTGGCCTGCGCCGCCGTCGGGCTGGAGCTGGGCCAGCTGCTGGTCCCCGGCCGCGACGCCGGCATGATCGACGTGGTCCAGAAGACGGGCGGCGCGGTGGTCGGCGCCGCCTGCGCCTGGGCCGTGCTGTCGGTCACGCGCAGCCGATCGGCGCAGGCCGAGGCGACGCATCAGGCGCGATCCGCGCCAAACCTCAAGGTGTCGCCGCGGTCCTGAGCCGAGGCGGTCGGACCGACCGCCTCGATCCGTCCGGCCTAGTAGGTGCGGCCTGCGGCGCCGCCGCCGGTGCCGAAGTGGAGAGGCAAGCTTTGATTACCCTGCCCCGGGGTGATCATCTGCATCCCCATCATGCTGACGTCCTCCTCGGACTTCCATTCCAAGGCGTCGGCCGAACCCGTATTCTCCGGGGCCGGGCCGGTGGCCAGCTGGTCCGCGCTCTGCTTGGCGATGTCCACATGCCAATAGGTTCCACTCCCCCCATCGGCCGGGGTCCACAGGATGACCGAGTTGAAGTCGGCGCTGGCTGAGACCAGGCGCGGCTTCTGGCCGTCAAAGGCGCTGAACACGGCCTTGAGCCGGGCGGCGGCGGGGGAGCCCGTGGCCAGCGCATCCAGCTGGCCGTCGTCATTGGCCGCGCCCAGCCAACGGTCGGTGGCGCGATCCACCAGCACGTCATGCGCGGTCTTGTCGTCGACCGGGCTTTCCGCCGCGCCGCCGGCCAGCGGCAGCTCCAGCAGCTTGGTCGCGCCCTTGTCCTCGATCTTGACCAGAACGGTGTCCGGGCTGCGGCCGAAGCTGATCAACGCTGGACCGTGATCGGGGCTGCTGCCCGACAACAGCGTGGGGCCGCCGTGGCCGCCGCGGCGGATCACCCAGCTCTTGTACTTGTGGTCATAGACGGCGGTGGCCACCACCGAGCCGTCGGGCGCGATCAGCCAGCCGGTGATGCCCGGCTCGCCGTGGGCGGCGACGCTGATCTCGCCAGTGTCGAGATCGACCCGGTAGAGGTCGGGATAGATATTGAAATCGATGTCGTGGCGGACGACCGAGCCGAGCGAGCTGGTCTCATAGGGGACGTCGCCGAAGAACCCGTACCAATGCCCGTCGATCTGCGCGGCGCCATACTGGCCGAACACAGCCGACACCACGCGCGGCTGGACGGGGTCGATGAACACGTTGATCGCCTTGTGGGTGGCCAGGTTGATCGCCACCACCGAAGTCAGGTTGCTCTTGGTGCCCTTGAAATGCGCCGGGTCGACCGTGGCGTTGGTGACGTTGGTGATCAGCAGGTGATCCTCGCCGGCCCATTCCAGATCCTTCACGGCGTCGGGCGTGGCGGGAATGGACAGCAGCACGCTGTTGTCGGCGGCGTTGGCGACGACGATGCGCTGGACGCTCCCCTGCTTGGCCAGGAAGGCGTAGCGGTCGCCCTGGGGCGACAGCCGGACCAGGTTCCAGGTCAGTTGAGGCCCGGCGCTCGCCGCGGCGGGGGCAGGAGCCTGGGCTTGGGCCGCATAGGCCGTGAGCCCGATCGCCAGGGCGGAAACCGCGCCCAATAGAATCCGCTTCATCAGACTTCCCCCGACTACGACAGGTTTATTTTTCGGGCAGAATGACGCACAGGGTTGTCGCGTCAAGGGTCGCGCCGCTCACATCTTCGTCGTCGCCGGCCCTCGGCGCCCGATCCGCGGCCCGCGCCGAGAAGGCTCGAAACTTTACGGGTGAACAACCGACGCCTCCCCAGCGTCGCCATTCGTCGTGAGCCCGTCCGACAAGCAAAAATTTTCCAAGCTTAACTATTGAACGCGATCTGACCTCAGCGCCCCAGCCGTCATGGCCGAGGTTGTTCAATAACAATTCATACACTGTTCGGTTGTGCGGACAGACGCCGCCTGATTAATGAAGATGGCTGAATTTCGTCATCGGTTCGCTGGGAGGGCTTCATGCGCTCATCTGTCCGATTGGGATCTGCGGTTTCGATCCTGGCGCTCGCCGCCGCGGTCTCCGCTCACGCAGGCGTCCTGCCGACCGGGGGCGCCGTCGCCCAAGGCTCGGCCAGCATCAGCGCCTCGTCGCCGAGCCAGGTCACCGTCACCCAGACCTCATCCAAGGCGATCATCAACTGGACCAGTTTCTCGATCGGCGCCGGTGACACGGTGCGGTTCGACAACGGCTCGGGCGCGACCCTCAACCGGGTCGCCGCGGGGCCGCCCTCGACCCTCGACGGCCTGCTGAGCGCTACCGGCTCCGTCTACCTGATCAATCCGTCCGGGGTGATCGTCGGCAAGAACGGGGTGGTCAAGGTGGGCGGCGGATTCGTCGCCTCCACGCTCGACATCACCGACAGCGCGTTCATGGCCGGGGGCGACCTGACCTTTTCCGGGACCAGCACGGCGAGCGTGGCCAATCTGGGCCGGATCGGCGGCCTGGGCGGCGACGTGGTGCTGATCGCCCAGACCGTAAGCAATGGCGGCCGGATCAGCGCCCCCAAGGGCGACGCCGGCCTGCTGTCCGGAACCCGCGTGACCTTGCGCGACCAGACCCTGGCTGACGGCCGCTTCGCAGTGCTGATCGGCGCGCCGGGCGGCTCGGTGACCAATAGCGGGGCGATCCGCGCCAGCCTGGCCGAACTGCGCGCCAATGGCGGGAATGTCTACGCCCTGGCCGGAAACACCGCCGGGGTGATCCAGGCCACCGGCGTCGCCAGCCAGGGCGGCCAGGTGTTCCTGGTCGCCGAAGGCGGAACCCTGGACCTGGGCGGGACCATCACCGCCCGCAGCGGCACGGGCGGCGGCGGCTCGATCGAGACCTCGGGCGCGCAGGTCGATATCGGCCAGGCCGACATCGACGCCGGGGCCGGCGGAGCCTGGCTGCTGGACCCCACGGACCTGACCATCGACCAGGCGGCGGCCAATTCCATCGCCATCAGCCTCGACCACGGCACGGACGTCACCCAGTCGACCTCGGCCGCGGGGACCGGCGGCGCGGGCGACATCACCGTCGATCCGGGAGTCAGCCTGAACTGGACCACCAGCGCCGGCCTGACCCTGTCGGCCTATCGCAATATCGACGTCGGCGCCGGAGCGCAGATCGCTTCAGCCGGCGGCGGGGCGGTGACCCTCCATGCCGACAACTCCGGCACGGGGGTGGGCGCCATCAGCTTCGGCGCCGGGGCCAAGGTCTCCACCGCAGGGATGGTGAGCCTGTTCTACGATCCGTCGGTCAATCCGGCGGGCGGTGGGGTGAATTCGACCAGCTATGCGGCGCCGACTGAAGACTACGCCCCCTATGTCACCGGCGGCGGGACGCTGACCGCTTACATGCTGGTCAACTCCGCGGCCGATCTGCAGAACATGCAGAACAACCTGTCGGGGACCTACGCCCTGGGCCGCGACATCGACGCCAGCGCCACGGCCTCGTGGAACAACGGCGCCGGCTTCAATCCCGTCGGCGGACCGTCGGCGCCGTTCACCGGCTCGCTCGCCGGCCAGGGATACACGATCACCGGCCTGACCATCGACCGGCCCAGCCAGGACGATGTCGGCCTGATCGGTTATGTCCCGCTGAGCGCTTCGACGGCGACGCTGGTCAGCGACCTGACCCTGGCGGGCGGTTCGATCACCGGGCATGAGAATGTCGGCGCCCTGGTCGGCTGGGATGGCGGCGGCCAGATCATCGGCGTCGCCGAGACCGCCCCGGTCAATGGCTCGATCTCGGTCGGCGGCCTGGTCGGAACCCTGGCCGGAGGCCAGATCGTCGGCAGCTGGGCCAGCGGCGACGTCGACGGGGGCGATTTCGGCGGCGACGCCGGCGGCCTGGCGGGCGACGCGGACGCCGGGGCCAGCATCACCGGCAGCTACGCCACGGGCGCCGTCTCGGTGGGCGCCGGGCCGTCCGGGGGCGCAGACGATCCGCACGGGGATCCCGACGACCTGGTCATCGCAGTGGGCGGGCTGGTCGGCTCGAACGCGGCCACGGTCAGCGACAGCTATGCGACCGGCCCCGTATCCGCCGGCGGCGAGGAAGACGGCGCCGGCGGCCTGATCGGCCTGAACACCGGACCCCTCAGCCAGGTCCATGCGACGGGGTCGGTGTCAGGGAACGGGATCAACTATGTCGGCGGCCTGATCGCCTGGAACCAGGGCGACATCACCGGGGCCTACGCCACCGGCCCGGTGATCGGCGGCCTGCGCGCCGGCGGCCTGGTCGGCGACAACGGCGGCTCGATCACGGAGTCCTATTCCACCTCGTCCGTCTATGGCGAGAGCCTGTTCGACTACACTGGCCAGGGTCCGGATCTGGGCGGGCTGGTGGGCTTCGATACCGGCCCGATCACCGCCAGCTGGGCCAGCGGCCCGGTGGGGCCGGCGCCGGGCATCACCTCCGCGACGGTGGGCGGCCTGGTGGGCGCCGACAATGGCGGCGCCATCAGCCTGTCCTACGCCACCGGAGCGATCAACGCCGACGACGGCCAGACCGTGGGCGGCCTGGTCGGCTCCGACAGCACCGGCGACATCAGCCGCAGCTACGCCGCCGGCGCGATCACCGCGACCTCGGCCCAGGACGTGGGCGGCCTGGTCGGCGCGCTCTACAGCGGAACCACCCTCTCGCAGAGCTACGCCACCGGCGCGATCACCCTCAGCGGCGTGGCCGACTATGCCGGCGGCCTGGTGGGCTTCAGCTATGGCCAGATCAAGCAGAGCTACGCCACGGGCTCGGTGACGGCGGGCGCCGGCTCCACCGGCGTCGGCGGCCTGGTGGGAGCCAATTTCACCGGCGGCTCGATCGTCCAGGCCTATTCGGTAGGCGCGGTCAGCGCCGGCGCCGGCTCGGCCCAGGTCGGCGGGCTGGCGGGCGATAACGGCGGATCGGTCAGCGACGGCTATTGGGACACCCAGACCAGCGGCCAGAAGACCAGCGCCGGCGGCATGCCCATGACCACGGCCCAGCTGCAGGCCGCCCTGCCTCCCGGCTTCGACCCGACGGTCTGGGGCGTCATTCCCACCCAGACCTTCCCCTACCTCTTGTGGCGTTTCCCCGCCGCGCCCGAAGTGATCGCCGGCACGGTCTACAGCGCTCCCGGCGGCGCGGCGCAGACCGGCCTGACGGTGGCCGGGCTGATGAACGGCGCCGCGGTGGGCCAGGCGACCACCGGCGCCAACGGCTATTACCAGATCCTGCTGACCCCCGGCGCGATCAGCGACGCCGACATCCTGACCTACCTGACCGGGACCTTGAAGGGGAACGCCTTCGCCGACCACGTCACCGGCTCGATCTACGACCTCGACATCTATGGCGGCCAGCTGACCGCCCTGACCTCCAGCGCCAGCCTGTCGGGGCTGAGCGCCGGCCTGGCCCAGGCCCTGGGCGTCCACAGCGGCGGCGACTTCCTGTTCACCCTGCCCGGCGGGGCGCTGACGCCCACGGACGGGGCGTCGATCACGGCGGCGGGTCCGTTCACCCTCGACCATCCCCTGACCGCGGCCGGCGCCCTGAGCGTGGCCGCTGGCGGCGCCCTGGACCTGGACGCCGCCTTGAGCGGGACGGCTGTGACCCTGACCGCCACCAATGGCGGGGCGATCAGCATCGGCGCCCCGGTCAGCGCCAGCCAGCAGCTGTCGGCGACCGCCCAGGGCGACCTGGGCGAGTGGGGCCAGGGCGCCATCACCACGCCCTGGCTGACCGGCGCCACAGGCGGCTCGGTCTGGCTGGGCGGGGCGAACCATATCGCCGCCCTGGGCGCCTTCACCGTGTCCGGCCCCAGCGGCTTCGGCCTGGCCGACGACCAGGACCTGACCATCGCCGGCATCCTCGACGCCGGGACGGGCCAGCTATGGCTGACCACCAGCGGGGCTGGAGCCGGGATCACCTTCGCCGCGCCGGTGTCGGCGCAAGGGACCGTCTATGTGTCGTCGGCCGCGGGGATCGCCCTGGACAGCAATCTTTCGACCCTCACCGGCCTGATGCTCTATGCGGGGACCGGGATCGGCCAGTCGGCTGGCGGGGTGATCAGCACGCCGGCCCTGACCGCCTCCACGGTCGACGGCCTCTACCTGCCCGGCGCCAACCGGATCGGCGAGGTGGACCAGGTCGAGGACTGGGGGCCGGGCGTGACCATCAACAACGCCGGGACCCTGGTGGTGAAGGGCCCGATCACCGCCCATGACGGCGATGTCAACCTGACCAGCGGCACGGGCGGCCTGACCCTGAACGGACCGGTGACCGCAGCGGGGACACTTTACCTCTCCAGCCCGGGCGCGATCGCGCTGGCCGCCAAGCTGACTGGCCAGACCGTCGATCTCTACACCGTGGGCGTGGCGGCTGAGACCGGGGCGGGGGCGATCGACGCGGGCCTGTTGAATGTATCCGCCGGGGCCGGGATCGAGCTGGCCGGCGCCAACGCCATAGTCCAGATCGGGACCGACGATCCCGGCTATGGGCCGAACGTGATCAACCGGTAGGGCCTAGCTTCCTGGTCGCCATAAACCCGTCCGCTCATTCCGGCGAAGGCCGGAATGAGCGGCGGCGAGCAATCCCGGGTCGGATTCGCTCTAGTCGCGGGCTGGCGCCGCGAAGGTCGCTCCGGATGCGTCCTGGAATGTATTTTCCAGCAACCTCAGGGTCTGACCCATGCCCGCCTCGAAGGACAGGCTCTCGGCGTAGAAGCGCCGGCCCGCGCGGCCCATGGCTTCGCGCTGCTCGCGGGGCAGGTCGGCCAGGGCGCAGATCGCCTGGGCGAGCGCCGGGACGTCCTGCGGCGGCGCGATCACGGCGGCGCCCGACTGCTGCAGCAACTGCGCCGCCTCGCCGGCGATCCCGGCCACGATCGGCCGGCCCACGGCCAGATAGGCCTGGGTCTTGGACGGGATGGTGATCGCAAACAGCGGATCGTCGGCCAGATGGAGCAGCAAGGCGTCGGCCCGGGCGAAGATGGCCTTGATCTCGTCACGGCCGACGCGCGGGTGGAAGCGCAGCACGGTCACGCCCAGCCGCGCCGCCTGCGCGCACAGGGCCTGCGCCTCAAGCCCGTCGCCATAGAGGTCGATCTGGATGTCCTGGCGCTGGCCCTGGATCAGGGCCGCCGCCTCCACCACCGTCGCCAGCGCCTGGGCGCGGCCGAGATTGCCGCCATAGACCAGGGTGAAATCGCCGGCTGGGGCGTGCGCCGGCGCCAAGTCTGAAGCCGGCTCGACATCGGCCCAGTTACGGATGACGGTGACCTTGGCCGCCGGGACGCCGCGCGCGATCAAGGCCCGGCGCATGCCCTCCGACTGGACGATGATCGCCGAAGCCCGGCGATAGACGAACTGGCATAGCCGATCGAGCAAGCCGATCAGGCCGGGGGCCCGGACCATGCCCGTAGCCGCCACCGTATCGGGCCACAGGTCCTGGATCTCGAGCACGAACGGCAGGCCCCGCACCAGCCCGGCCAGCGCCGCCGCCAGCCCGACGGTGATCGGCGGGTGATAGACGTAGGCGAAGGCGTAGCGCTCGCGCCGCACCAGCCCATAGGCCAGGGCCGAAACGAAGAACGACAGGAAGTTGAGCGACCGGCGCAGCGAGGACGCATCGTGGCTTGGAAACAGCGGCAGGCGCAGCACGCGCACGCCCTCAAGGGTCTCGCGCAGGAACGGCGCCAGCCGGTAGCCCGGATAGAGCCTGCCGGTGGGATAGTTGGGAAAGCCGGTGACCACGATCACCTCATGCCCGGCCGCCTCGATGGCGCGCACGAACCTCAGGCCCTTGATGACGCCCGGCTCGGGATCGAACCATTGCGTCAGATACAGGATCCGCATCGGCCCTCCTTCGACGCGCGGCGGCGGCGTGAACCCCGCACGCAAGACGCCGGGCCACCTGCATGAGTGTGCGGCGGCGCGGGCGGCGTTCATCCCGCGGCGCGATGGGCTTGGGCCAAGGCCGCCAGCTTCGCCGCATGGCTATTGACCCGCCCGCCAACTCGCCACACCACCTGGATGCGAGCGCGGCCCTGGCGGCGCCCACCGAACCCGTATGCGCAGCCCATCGCCATGGCCCCCAACCATCCCGCCGCCGCCCTCGCGATCGCCGCCGCGCTGACCGCAGGCCCGACCGTGGCCGCGCCGGCCCCAGCGACGCTCAATCTGGACCCGCCGGCCGCGAAGATGGCCCTGTGGACCCACCTGCCCCGCCAGCGGATCCTGGCCATCATGCCGGATGTGGGGCTGGTCCTGCTGCAACCCGGCGTCCGTGACGCCGCCAAGGGCGTGGTCCAGGGAACCGAGGTGCAGGGCGAGGTCATGGACGATGACCTCGCCGCCGAACGGGGCTGGCGCTCGCTGCGCCTGCGCCTGGACATCGCCTGCCCGGATCGCAAGACCTTGATCCGGCAGTTCGACGCCTATGCCGACCACGACCTGAAAGGCCAGGTCCAGAAGGTCCAGCCGCCGGCCGGCTGGATCCGGCCCGATGTGGGGGCCTTCCTCAATCCGGTGATCGACAAGGCCTGCGGCGAGCTCAAGGCCGCGTCGCCCTCGCCGCTTCCAGCGCCGACGCCGCCCGTGACGCTCATCGCCGTGACCGCGCCGGAGCCGAAGCCGCCTGCGCCGCCGCCCTCTGCGCCAACGGCCATTCCGGCCGTGGCCCCGTCAGCGCCCCGCGCCACGATCCCCGCCGCCGCGCCG
>OUWB010003989.1_pt1 | contig 11068 bp, 12 predicted proteins | sample 1779821 | NCBI WGS metagenome assembly OUWB01 (sample SAMEA3914806, study PRJEB12502) | metagenome | biome: forest; material: soil | place: Canada | collected 2011-08-03 | depth 0.1 m
TCGTCGACCAGCAGCACGCGGGCGCGGCGCAACGGCGCCTCACGCCACTCGAAGCGGCCCTGGCCGGATGCAGATATCTCGCCGCCTGTCTCCGCGTGAGTGTCCGAACCGGATGAAAACGGGACACAGTCGCCCATGTGTCGGCTCCGTCTAGATGTTACGCTCCCTGGGCCCGGCCGATCTGCGTGTTGAGTTGTGTTACGCGGTGTCGACGAAGCTCAATCCTGGACACAACCATAAGTGTATATTCTAAATAAGTTCTCAATACTTGTTGCGCGTCCGCTTATATTTCCGCACGCGTGGATATGGTAAGAAAATTCCTAACGCTTGCGGCGTGGTTTGCCCGAAATCATATCGGCGACCATCTCGCGCCGCTTGCGCCGAGCCCGCAGCGAAGCGGGGATGACGATCACGCCGACCAGGATGGCAAAGGCGGTAACGACTCCGGCCACGATCACGCCGAAGCTGGTCGGTCCTGACTGGGGGGTGGTCACTGTCGCGGCACTGGCGTCGGACTCGGCCTGGATGTCGGCCTTCAGGCTGGCGGCGGCGGCCATCAACTCGTCGTGATATTCGGCGTTTTCGGAGGCGACCGCCGAACTGTCCACCACCGGCGCTTCCACCGCGGCCGGCTGGGCGCTGGCCGAGGCGGCAACAGCGGCGGGCGCATGGTGAGGTTTGGGCGCGGCGGACGACGATGCAGAAGCGCTCGAAGGGGTGGCCTCGACCGGATCGCCGGCGGACGACTGGGCCTGGCTGCCGACGGGTGCCATGAAGGTAGCGGCCAGTGCGGCGGCAATACCCAAAGCCGCCCAAACGCGCCTGCGACAAGTCACCATGTTCTGCGATTCCCGGCAAAATAACGCTGCGACTGTACGGCTCGCCCGCGCCCCCCGCAAGCCGCCATTTCCCGGCGCCCCCTCACCTATGCTGTGTCATCAGGGCGAAGATCATCCCGATCGCCCCGCCCAGCAGCGTGACCAGGGTGGCGATCGTCCAGGCCACGGCACTGTCCTGCTTGCGGGTCAGGCTCAGTATGGCGCGCTCTATCCCCTCATACCTTACAGCACAAAGATCCTCATGGGCCCGAATCTCCGCCCGCGCGGTTTCGGCCTCCTTCATCGCTTCGGCGACCGTGGTGCGGCTCATCCGTGCATGAAGATCAGCACCCCGTCGCCCGGCGTGCGGATGGCGTCGCGAAACACCTTGAAGCCATCGGCCTCGCCCAGCCCGAAGGCCGACAACTTGGCTTCGATCAGCCGCTTGGCCGACTGCGCCAGGTCCTTCTGCATCTCGCGGATACAGACGCCCAGCAGCCCCTCGCCGCTATCGCCGGGTGCGGCGAGACAATCCTCGACCATCAGCCCGGCGAAGAAGTGAGACTTGCCCGACCCCCGCCCACCGAACGCCCCCTTGTCACGCGCCGGCGCCACCAGCGGCGCAAAGACCTCAGCCGTCGGGATTTTCAGGACGGACAACGATGCGCTCGATCTTGTGAATGACCTCGACCGGCTTATCGGCCTCGCCAGCGCCCTGCAGCTTGACCCACAGCGCGTAGAACTTCTCGGGATTGTCCCGCCCCCATTGCGTCAGCGCCTCCAGCCCGCCCATGCCCTCATAGGCAGCCGCCAGAACGTCCCTGATCGTGGGAACGCCTTTCCTGGCGGCGGGCCGCCGAGGCGCCTTAGTTGCCTTCGGCCGGGACGGCATAGCCGACATAGACCGAGACCGTACCGGCGGGCGCCGTGCCGCCATTGGCTGTGCACTGCAGATAGACCGGCGTCACCCCATTGGCCGTAATCGCGGTCTGGTTCAGCGCCGTGGCAATCGTACCGGCCAGATGGCCCTGCGCCTTGACGTCGCTGTCGGCGACGATCTCCTGGCCGCCGCTGGTCAGGCCGACGCGGGTATAGATATTGGTCGGCGAGCCGGAAAAGGCGGCGGGCGTCTCGAACATGACCATCAGGCGCTGGGCATTGGCCGGCAGGTTGATCTGCGCCGACACCGTGCCGCCGGCGGTCATGACAAGGTCGACGCGCTTGTCGATGCGCACGAAGACATTGCTCTTGTCGCCGGCGCCAAAGCGCGTGAATTCATTCTGGTCGATCGTCGCCATCGGCGCACCTTTTCAGCTTTTTGGGGAAGGGTGTCCGCCCGACGCGCAAAAGGCGTCCAGGGCGGCTAGGTTAAGGTTGGGCGGCTGCGTCCGGGCACAAAAAAAACCGCGGACCGGTTCCGGCCGCGGTGGGTGTGTCGCGCAATTCGCTGATGTTGGTAATTAAACCCTATTTCGCTCGCGCCGTCAAGCCAATGTTCTTAAAATGTTCCAAAATCTGTCTGATACCCAATTTAAATGAAGAGCGTGGCGCGGCTTCCGCTTCGAGCTCCGGTGACATCCACGAACTTACAAGCTTGGCTTCGCTGGGTGGCGCCTCATATTCAAAAAGGCCGTTGATGAGATCCGAAAAACTATCGAAGGCCGGATAAAATGCGTCAGCCGGCTCGCCAAAATGCTCGTGATCCCAAACATATATCCGGCCACGGTTTTTTCCGGTGCAAGATATGCAGACCGGATTGGCGCCCGTCGTCTCGCCGATGGCCAGATAGCGGCGACCAAATTCATCGAGATAAGCGTCTCGAACGTAGATGATGTCGAGCGAGCTGACATCACAACGTCCATACAAGTTTTCCAGCATGGTCACGCCGGAATGCTGACTCCATGGTGTGGACTCTCGGCCACGAAATCCGACCTCCCGATCAAAAACCCCGGCATCGGGGAATTCCGCCAGGAACGCCGCATAGTCGTCCGGCAGGTCGACGCCAAGGCGCTTCAGCGCCAAACCGGGCAGGTCTTCATTGACCGGCGGCGCCTCGTCAAACACGTGATAGCCCAACGCAGTGAGTTGGCGAGCAAATTCGGTCATTTCCATCCCCCGTATCTCAATCCGAACGCACCGCCCAAGTGCGGGACATATTTGTGCAGATCCCAGGGAATAAGCTCAATCGTCGCGCCGTCGGGCACATGATGCGGGGTCAAGTGTCGCGCACTAAGCCATTGTTGTGCCGCGGTACGATTAGGCAATCCCTGGTCTTTCGCCACCCTATCATAGACTTTTTGAAAATCGCTGTCATTGCCCGTCAGATCGTCGAATTTATACGTCCCCTGCGCCCACTGGCTAAAGTCGGGATAACCGTGCCTAAAGGGAATAGGCTTATTACCCGTGACGGCGTTCACGGTAGGATTGGCGGAAATCCAATCCGAGTCCCCAGGTTCGTCAGCCCAGTGCCTTTTTGTAACCGGCAGTCTCCATCCGGGCGGCCGTGTCCACTGACCTTCCTCGAGCTCCGCCGTTGGCTTTGCGCCATACGGCGTCCCCTCGAGCAATCCGCCGCCGACATCGTCGGCGAAGCTCCCCAAAGCGCCCCAGCGATTCGCCACGTCGTCAGACGCACCAAACAATTTCGAGTAGCCATATCCAATTGACGCGAACGAGCCCATCCCCGGCTGTTCATCCGGACCATACCCGTCCACCCTGCGGATTTCGTCCCATTTCCGCTGCCAATCGTCTTGCCCACGATTATCCGGCGTTATTTCGGACCCATCGGCCCCTTCTGACAGAGCGTAGCGTTGACCATGGCTGTCGATGTAGTAGTCCTGCCCGGGGGGCTTGGGCCGCAAATCCGCCCAAGGATTGACTGGCGCCCACGGGTCTCCGCCGGCGGGCGGCGTAAATAGCTGCCCAGACGAAAAGTCCGGCTCCGGCCGGCTATTCGCGGGCATGCTCATTGGCGGATGGATTCGGTCCAAAAGCTCAAGATCGGCCTTTTGAGTCGCCGCTTGAGCGGCTACCTGTGCCGCCCGTTGCTGGGCCCGCAACTGCGTATTGGCCGCTATCATGTTCCGGCCGTAGCCGATCGCCGCCGGATCGGATCCGGAAGTCTTCGGGATCAGCAGCAAGTCACCCGGACGAACAATTGGACTGCCATCTGCCGCCAGCTTCAGACCGTTTCTCTGGGCGACGGCAGCCATCTCTGCGTAGTCGCCGTGGGTGATACTCCAAAGCGTTTCCCCCGGACGGACCATATGGAAGTCCGCGGGCTGCGATTTGGGATCCAGACTCAGCTGGCCCACCGCGTCCGCGTAGGGCTGGGCAGAGACGCCGTCGCCCAGCAGCCCCTGGATGGCCAGCGGATAGTCGCCACTCGCCGGGTCCCGCATATCGGGAGCCGTTATCCCATCCGCGACCGACGGCGACGGGTTCGGCTGAGGCGACGTGGCGTCGAAACTCAGCCGGCTCAACGCGTCCGTATAGGGCTGAGCCGACACACCGTTGCCCAACAGTCCTTGGATGGCCAGCGGGTAGTCGTCACTCGCCGGGTCCCGCATATCGGGAGCCGTTATCCCATCCGCGACCGACGGGCCCGGGTCCGGCTGAGGCGACGCGGCATCGAAACTCGGCTGGCTCAACGCGTCCGCGTAGGGCTGGGCAGACACCCCACCACCCAGCAACCCCTGGATCGCCAGCGGATAATCGTTCGCCGCCGGATCAGCTGTATTGTCAGCCATCGTCATATCGGGTAGCGGCGGGTACGCGTCCATCACGTCGTCGATGCCACTGCCGGTCAACGGACCGTCATTGGCCAACTGGCCGGCCGCGGCGTTCTGGAACACCTGCATGGCATTGGGAACGCCCGCCGCCGAAGACGGCGGCGTCGCTTGGCTTGAGGCTTTCATGAGGTCTGACCCGTATCTTCGCCGTCAAAGGCGAAGCCCCGCAAAGGGAAAGCCCCTCCCTCCCCCCGCCCCGGTTACGGGCGCGGGCCGGTGAGGCAGAGCTTGATGGACTGAGGAAACCGGCGGCTGGCGCCAGGCACAAAAAAACCGCGAGCCGGTAACGGCCGCGGTGCGTATCGCGCAATTCGCTGATACTCTTTATTAGACCTTATTTCGCTCGCGCCGTCAAGCTATCGTTCATGTTTTGTTCGTTTTTGCGCAAGGATTGAGACTAAGCAAAAGTCCCACCTAACCCAGTCCGTACTGAACAGGATCGCCCTCCAAGGCTTTGACACTTCGTCCGAGATTCAGGGCCAAGCGCTCACGGACCTTCGGCTCCAGCGTCATAAGGCTTTCCTGGATCGCCTGGCGCCAGGCCGGCCCCCTGTCCCAGGCTTCCATATAGGCATCGGCCAACGCGCTTCCCTGGCGAAGCGCCATCATGGCCTCCATTAAGATAAGGGCCTGCTGCCGATCTTTTCCGCTTTTTGCCGTGCCGTCATTATCTCTGCGCCGACGGGTGCCGACGATCAGCTTATGGATGGCGAACCGTTCGGGCGCCGGCACCAGGACCGGGATGCCAGCGCCATGCAGAACCACGGCCCTCACGGGCTGATGGATCAGAAAATCGAGAAAGCGCAACGGCTGAGCCGAAGCGCCCCCCAGCGCCGGCATATCGGCAGGCTTGTCGCTATAGTCTTCCGACCCGGTGTTGGGCGTCAGAAACTCGACGCGATAGCCCGATCGCGTCGCATATCGGGTGGTATGACGCGTGTCCGCCTGGTGGGGAATCTCCGAAAACGTCGGGTCGACCTCACGCAGGACCTCCAGAATCGGAGGCAGGGTGTCGCCGACGGCGACCGAGATCGAGTGAAATTGGGCGAAATCGGCGTCTCCGGTCTGCATCGCGGTTTGCGGCAACCGCACCCCCAGGATCGCCGAATAGCCTTGAAAGGCGACCGTGCCGACCATAACGCCACGCAGCCGGAAAAAGCCCGCCTTGGCCAAGGCGCCTATGACGTCGCCTACCAAAGGTTCCGGGCGAGGCAGATAGGCTTCCCGAACAAGCGTCGAGACCAGTTTTCTTCGCGCCCGATTGTCAGCCTTCAAATCCTTGAAGTGCTCCACCCTTCGGTTGATATCCTCGTCGTCGACCGGGCCAACATAGCGCCTGTCTTTTCCCCCGCCGGCCTTTGCCGTGTCAAAATACCAATAGCGGCGCCCACCGCTTTGCATGGAAATGAAGCGGCCTTCGACGGGGAAATCAGATGAGAATTGGGCATCCAGCGTTCGCTGCGCCAACTCGGAATACAGGACCTGATAGGTGTGATCGAGCGTTTTCATGGCCTATTACCATTTTCACAAAAATGGTAATATATCAAGCCTGTCGACCCATATTACCATAATTGCGAAAATGGTAATATGCCCACCCCATCATGGTTAACGGCCCGTTAATTGCAACCTTCCGGGAAACGTCCCAAAGTTGCACGGAGCGCGTCATGACCAACTCGCCTTTCGATCTCAACGGGTCCGCCCGTTTTTCAGCCCGCTCGGCCGCCACCTTCGCCGAACCCGCCCCCATGGCCCCCACCCCGTCGCGCCTCGACGGAAGCGACGCCTTCGTCGCCTTCCTGTTCAGCGCCAAGGGCCGCGTCTCCCGCGGGCAGTACTGGCTGGCCTTCCTGGCCTTTACCGCCATCAACCTCGTCGTGCTCTACCTGGCCTTCCGCCCCTGGATTGCCATTCTGACCGGCCACGCCGATGCCATCCTGGCCGACGGCGTCTGGTACAATCTGGCCCAGAGCCTGAGCGTGTTCATTGCCTCTTGCCTGATCTCCTGGTGCAGTGTCGTCGTCACCGTCAAGCGCTGGCACGACCGCAACAAGTCCGGCTGGTGGGCCCTGATCCTCTTCGTCCCGCTCATCGGCAGCCTCTGGCAGCTCGTCGAGTGCGGCTTCCTGCCCGGCACGCCCGGCGCCAACACCTACGGCCCGTCGCCTACCCGCTACTGAGCGCCCCGATCCTTGGCCATAACCGCGATTTCTGCTATGCGGCCCTAAAGCGTAATCCGATAAAGTGCCGGCACTTTTCGGTTAAATTGCGCGACAAACCAAAGAGTTAGAGCGCCGATTTGGTTCACCAAATCGCACAGCGCTCTGAGGGGGCCACATGTCCGAAGCCGAAATCCGCTCACAGCCGTATAGCCTTAGCCGGGCCGACTACGTCCACTACTACCTGTCGACCTATTTTCGCACCTTCATAACCCTGCCCTGGGGGCCGGTCAGTGCGCTCATGCCCATCGCCGTGGCGACCTTATTGGCCTACGACGCCCTGTCCGGGGGACACTACACGACGGCAGCCTTGACTGGCCTGGCCTTTGTCGCCCTCTGGGTCGTCATAATCCCGGGCGTCGGCCTCATGACGATGCTGCGCAACCTGGCCCGCACGCAAAACAGCTACATCACCCGCACCGCCGTCGCCGGCGGTCCCGATTTCAGGCTCGAAAGCCCCGGCTTCACCAATCGCCAGGCTTGGAGCCAGTTCCGCCGCGTCCGCACCACGCGCCGGTCAATCTACCTCGTCCTGGCCAACAGGACGACGATGATCGTCCAGAAATCCGCTTTCGCCAGCCCGGCCGAGTGCGAGGCCTTCATCGCCACCTGCCGCCGTCAGATCGCCGGCTCCCGCGACCGCCACGCCCGGGTTTTCGACGCCCCCATGGTGCTTGCGCCCCTGCCGGACAGCCAGGAAACACCGCCGCACCGGATCGGCTTTCGCCTGTTCGCCGTACTCTACCTGCTTGCCATCCTGCGCATCTTTACCCGGCCGACCACCCTGATCGGGCTCCTCGCCGGCTTCGTCGGCGTGCCGGCCTGGATAAACCGCGCCCGGATCGCGGCGGGCGACTGGTCGCTGCTTTGGCCCTCGCTCGGCGCCGTGGTTATCTTCTATATCGCCATGCCGCCATTGCTGCTCGTCTTCAGCTGGCTGACCTCCCGCAACAAACCGGTCCTGCGCAACCCGCGGCGCCTGGCCATCACCCCCGAACAGGTCCGCCTCTACGGCGAAGGCTTCGACGTCTCCGTCGCCTGGCCGTCGATCCGGCGCATCAACCGGCGCTTCGGCGCCCTGCAGTTCTGGACCGGCCCCGCCAGCGCTTTTGCCGTCCCTCTCTCGGCCTTCCCCTCCCGCGACGCCGCCCAGGCCTTCCAGGACCAGGCCACGGCCTATTGGCGCGCCAAGTCCCCGCCACCGCGATAAAGCGGATTGGCGATTCCCTACCCCTCCACCCCAATCGGCAGAGCCGTCGAATATTTCCGCCGCTTCTTGATAAACCGGGTCTCGTAGCGCCGCACGACCGGATCTCCGGCCAGCACCTCGTCGGCAAACCGGTTATAGGCCTCCATGTCGCGCACGACGACCAGCACGACCAGATCCGCCGCCCCGGTGACCTCCATCACCGCCTGAACGTGGGGACTGGCCGTCAGCTTGCGCAGCAGCTTTTCCAGATCGGGCAGGGCATGCCGGTCGAGCTGGATATCGACCAGGGCCGACAGAAACGGCCCGATCTTTTCGGAGATTTCCGCGACGTGGCCGCGGATGGTGCCGTCCTCGCGCATCCGCCGCACGCGCCGGGCAATCGCCGATGGCGACAGCGGCACATGCTCAGCCAGCTCCTCCGCGGTCTGCAAGGCATCGGCCTGCAGCCGCGCCAACAGCGCCAGGTCGTGCCGGTCATAATCGCCCATATTACCCACCTTTCCGACCAATCTTGCCAAAATTTCGCGTCAAGCGACCTCACTTTGCCTGCACGGCGCATCAAGTCAAGTTACAGTGTTACGTTATAGCCGGTGAAATCAGGCCTGGCCGCGACCCAGGCGCTTTCAGACGCACGGCGGGGGTTACAACCGGGGATGTGGTTCGACATTTCGGAACAAGAGGGCCGGCACAAGAGGGGGCAATCATGCGTACACTGACAAGATGGGCTTTCATCGGCCTGATGGCGACCGGCGCCTTGACCGGCACGCTCTTACCGCAGATCGCTGCCGCGCAAACCGCGCCGGCCGACGCACCTCCGGCCATGCCGCCCTTCGACGCGGCGGCCAGGCAGCAGGCTGTCGAAACCATGGCCAAGCTGATGGCCGACGAATATGTCCTCCCCGATGTCGGCGCACGATGCGCCGCCATGCTGCGGCAAAACCTGGCTGCCGGCAAATACGATCACCTGGCCACGCGGGCCGAGTTCGCCAAACAAGTCGCCCGCGATTTGCAAGACATCGTTCACGACAAGCATTTGGTCGTACGAGGGTGGGATGAGGTCCCTCCGTCATCGCCACCGCCTGGGCCAGCTACCCCGCCGCCGGTATATTCAATGGCCGAATTCCAGCAGGTCGACCGCCTGCAGGGCAATATCGGCTATATCCGCTTCGACAACTATGCCCCGGCTGCGATGTGGAAATGGGCCGCTGACAGGGCCATCGGCCTGATCGGGTCAACCGATGCGTTGATCATCGACCTGCGACACAACACAGGCGGCGGCGACACCCTCGCGCCTGAGTATCTTGCCAGCTTTTTCGTCGATGGAAAAACGCCCGTGCACGTCATCGATCTTCTATGGCGCAAACCCGGGACAACCGATTACGAACGCGAGGAACATTGGACCGAGACCACCCCCGTCAGCTATCTGGGCAAACCGGTCTATCTGCTCACCAGTCCCACGACCCTTTCCGGCGGCGAAGCGTTTGCCTACGACATGCAGGGGTTAAAGCGCGCCACGATTGTCGGGGAGGCCACGGCCGGCGGCGCCCACGCCAGTCCGCCGAGGCCGGTCGGCCCGGGCCTCGTGATGCGGGTGCCGGACGTCAATACCGAAAGCCCGATTACCCATGGGAACTGGGAAGGCAAGGGCGTTCAGCCCGACGTCACCGTTCCCGCCGACCAGGCCTTTGCCACAGCCTATACGGCGGCCCTCCACGCCCTCGGCCGCCAAGGCCCTGCCGCACCGGCCACCGCCGAGCCGGTTACCGAGGCCCATCTGCTGGTCGTTGCGCGCACCACGCCCCTTCCAGGCAGTGAAGCCATGCTGCGCCGCTGGATGGCCGGTATTGTCGCCGGCCATTTGCCGGACGAGATATTCGCGCCCGACGGCTTCAAGCAGGACGATGATTTTCTGCCTGTGCTGCAAGCCAATATGGTTCGGCGCGGCGCGCTGCAAAGCCTCACCTTTGCCGAGGTCGCCCTGGGCGGCGGCGACGTCTACGAAGCCACCTTTGCCGACAAAAGCAGGGTGCAATACACTGTCTATCTGAACGACGACGGCAAGCTTCTCTTCGTCCAATTCCAACCCTATTGAGCGGCTTTGACCTGAGGGGACCCATCATGCGCACACTGAGACGTCTGGCCATCATCGGCCTGCTGGCCACCAGCGCCCTGACCGGCACGGCCCTGCCGCACATGGCCGTGGCACAACCGGCATCCGCCCCCCAATCCCCCGAGTTTCCGTTCGATGCCGCCGTCAAGCGCGACGCGATCGCCGCCGCCGCCAAGCTGCTGACCGACGACTACATCTACCCCGACATGGGCGCCAAGGCCGCCGCCCTGCTGACGCAGAACCTGGCCGCCGGCAAGTATGATGCGATTACCACCCAGGCGGCCTTTGCCGAGCAATTGACCCAGGACCTGCAAGGCTTGACCCATGACCTGCACATGATCGTGGGTTCGGCCGATCATATGCGGACCACCCTGCTGCCGTCCCTGCGGCCGCCCGATTTTTATGGCTTTGTGCAGGCCGATCGGTTGAAGGGCAATATCGGCTACATCAGGCTGGACGCTTTCCTCCCCAAGGTGCTGTCCAGGCAAGGCGCCGACAAGGCCATGGGTCTGATCGCCTCGACCGACGCCCTGATCATCGACTTGCGTGGCAATGACGGCGGCGATCCGGCCGCCGTCTCGTATCTGGTCAGCTTCTTTTTCGATGGCAAGACGCCGGTCCATGTCAACGACATAGTCTGGCGCGACCCCGGGACGACCCATTACGAGCGCCAGGTCTTTTCGACCGAACCCACGCCCGTCAGCTATCTGAACAAGCCGGTTTACGTGATCACCGGTCCCCATACCATTTCCGGCGCCGAAGAGTTTGCCTATGACCTGCAAACCTTGAAGCGTGCCACAGTGCTCGGCGAGGTCACCGGCGGCGGCGCCAATCCCGCCAACGGACAGCCGATCGGCCCGGGTTTGACCCTGTATGTGCCCAGCGGGCGCGCCGAAAACCCGATCACCCACACCAATTGGGAA
>OUWB010000240.1_pt3 | contig 11040 bp, 9 predicted proteins | sample 1779821 | NCBI WGS metagenome assembly OUWB01 (sample SAMEA3914806, study PRJEB12502) | metagenome | biome: forest; material: soil | place: Canada | collected 2011-08-03 | depth 0.1 m
GGCCGCACCGCGCGCGCCGGCAAGACCGGGATTTCCATCACGCTGTGCGCCGACGATGAGCGCAAGTACCTTAAGGACATCGAACGCGTGACGCGCCAGCGCATCCCGACCTTCGACCGCCGCAAGGACCAGGCCTTGAAGCTGTACGACGAGGCCATGCTGGCCGCCGGCGTCGCCGAAAAGCCGAAGACGCCCGACCGCATCAAGGAAGCCCGTCACAGCGATCCCAATGCCGAGAACGTGCACAAGCGTTCGCGCCAGCGCCCGGGCCAGAAGGACCGCGCGCGTTCGCGTGAGGACGGCCGTGGCGGTCAGGGGCGTTCAAGTGAGGGCCGCACGGAATTCGCCGATACGCGTCCGATCCGTTACGATCCGATGGCGGCCGAACGGCCGGCCGGCGAGCGCACCGAGCGTCCGGCCGGTGAACGCCCGGAACGCACCTTCGGCGGCAAGCCGGGTGGCCGTCCGTTCAACAAGAAGCCGGGCGGCAAGCCGTTCCGCGACGGTCCACGTGAATCCCGCTCCGAAGGCGGCTTCAACCGTGGCGCTCGTCCCGAAGGCGCGCGCGCGGAAGGTGACAATCGTCCGCGCAAGACCTATGACCGTCCCGTCGAGGGCGCCACGGCCGAAGGCGGCAACAAGCGTCCCTTCAACCGCGACAAGCCTGCCGGCGCAAAGCCGTTCGCTGGCAAGCCCGGTGGTGGCAAGCCCAATGACGGCCGGTCCTTCGCCAAGAAGAGCGGCGGCTTCAAGGGCAATGCCCGTCCGGCCGAAGCCACCAATGGTCCCCGCACCGAAGGCGCCCAGTTCAAGCGCCGCAGCCGCGGTTAATCGTACAGCGAACCTCTACCTTGCCCTCTCCCCGTTCGCACGGGGAGAGGGCTATTTTTTTGCCTTCGGCGCCATGCTGTCCCCCCCATATTTCACGGTTGTGTGACCACAGGTTTATCCGTTACATATGCGCCGTGCGGCAGTCGCGCATGTGCGGTGTAGCAGGCGGGTCAATCGGATGAAGTCTTGGATGCGCGCGACATCGCTGGCCGGACTCGCGGCCGCCTTGGCCTGCGCCCTGACCTTGACGTCCTGTGCCCCCAAGGATTCGACCTCGACCACCACCGGCGTCAACGCCATCGTCAATCGTACCGCCGACGACCATTCCTTCGCCAAGCCGCAGGAAGCGCGCGTCATAAGCGTCGATCTCGACCTGACCGCCGATTTCGAGAGCAAGACCCTGCGCGGCACGGCGTCGTTGACGCTGGAAACCCAGGCCAATGCCAAGCAGGTCATTCTCGACACCAAGGCGCTCGACATCGAGGGCGTCACCGACGCCTCGGGCGGGCCGCTGAAATACGTCCTGGGCAAGGGCGACCCGATGATGGGCCGGCCGCTGACCATCGACCTGCCTCAGGGCCGGCAGAAAGTGGTTGTCCACTACCGCACCACCAAGGACGGCACGGCGCTGCAATGGCTCGACCCGGCCCAGACCGCCGGCCACGTCCAGCCCTTCCTGTTCAGCCAGGGCGAAGAGATCAATACCCGAACCTGGATCCCGACCCAGGACAGTCCCGCCATCCGCCAGACCTATACCGCGCGCATCGTCGTGCCGCGCGCCCTGACGGCCGTGATGAGCGCCGACGGCAAGCTGACGCCCGACGGTGAGGCCATACCGGGCGATCCGGACGACCGCGCCTTCCGCTTCACCATGTCCAAGCCGATCGCGCCCTATCTGATCGCGCTCGCTGCCGGCGATATCGGCTTCAAGGCCGAGGACGGACGCACCGGCGTCTATGCCGAAAAGGCCATGCTCGACAAGGTGGCCTACGAATTCGCCGACATGGGCAAGATGGTCGACGCCGCCGAAAAGCTGTACGGCCCGTACCAATGGGGCCGCTACGACGTGCTGGTCCTGCCGCCGTCCTTCCCCTATGGCGGCATGGAAAACCCGACCCTGACCTTCGCCACGCCGACCGTCATCGCCGGCGACCGCTCGCTGGTCTCGCTGGTGGCGCATGAGCTGGCCCATTCGTGGTCGGGCAATCTGGTGACCAACGCCACCTGGGAGGACTTCTGGCTCAATGAAGGCTTCACCGTCTATTTCGAGAACCGCATCATGGAGCAGGTCTACGGCAAGGACCGCGCCGACATGCTCAAGGTGCTGGGCTACCAGGAGCTTCAGGGCACGCTCAAGGATCTCGACAGCTCGGGTCATGCGAACTTCACCGAGTTGCACCCTGACCTAAAGGGCATCAATCCCGACGACTATTTCACCGACGTGCCCTATGAAAAAGGCGCCGCCTTCCTGCGTATGCTGGAAGCGCATTTCGGCCGGGCCAAGTTCGACGCCTATCTGAAGGGTTATTTCCACCGTTATGCCTTCAAGAGCATGACGACCGAAGCGTTTCTCGCCGATCTGCGCGTCTATCTGCTGCGCAATGACGACGACCTGGAAAAGTCGCTGAAGATCCACGACTGGATTTACGGCAAGGACCTGCCCGACAATGCCGTCGTGCCGACCTCGCCGCTGCTCGACGAGGTCGCCTCTCAGGTCAAGGCCTTCATCGGCGGCGCCGATCCCAAGACGCTCAACGTCAACGACTATGCCAGCCAGCAGTGGCAGTATTTCCTGACCCAGATGCCGGACAGCCTGACGACCGACCAGATGGCGACGCTCGACAAGGCCTTCGCTTTCACCCAGTCGCACAATGACGAGATTCTGTTCGACTGGCTGATGCTGACGGTGAAGCACCAGTACAAGCCGGCCTTGCCGGCGCTGGAAACCTTCCTGACGACCCAGGGCCGCGCCAAGTTCTGTCAGCCGCTATATGAGGCGCTGATGAAGACGCCCGATCCGTGGGGTCCGCAACTGGCCAAACGCATCTATGCCGAGGCCCGGCCGGGCTATCATGCCCTGACGCGCGAAGGCATCGATCCGCTGATCAATGCCCAAAAACCCTGAGCGCGTCGCTAAGCGGAAAATGACGCGCGAGGGTATCGATCCGGTGGTCAACGCCAAACTGCCCTGAGCGCATCAAGCCAGCCCCCTCCCGTGGTTAACCCCGATAAAGGTTAAACCGGGGCGCGATCACGACTTTATGTTCGCGCCCGAGAGGAGTTTTTAAGCATTCCGCGTCACAATCCCCGGTAGTGATCTTGCTGCCTGTTTTTTGCTTTGTCGCGCTCCTTATCCGCAAAGTGGCGGCCACTTTGGCGGGAAGCGCTTAGGGGGGTCGAGTCTTGATGTCACAGTGTCTTCGCGACGACGACGAACAGGTCGCCGCCACCCGCCGGCGTACGCTGGGCCTGCGCCTCTTCATGGCCGGGCTGGGCGCGGTGACGGCCTGGCTGCTGCACGCCGGTCCCTGGCCGGCCGCGTGGCTTGGCGTCTATGCCATAACGCAAGCCGCCGACGTCTTCGTCTTTCGCCGGCCGCGCGCCGCCTGGCTGCGCATGGCGAGCCTGGCCGCGTCCAGCGCCGTCTTCTCGTCCCTGCTGGTCTATGACTGGTTCACCGGGGGCGAGGCCGGCCGAGTCTTCGCCGCCGTGTCTCTCTGCTGCGCCATGATGGGCGTGACCGTGACGCTCTACGCGTCGCGGCGCTATTTCCTGGCCGCCGTCGTCCCCCATGCCCTGTGCCTGGTCGCGCCGCCCCTGGTCACCTGGGTGCTGACGCCGCGCGCCGACCTGCGCGCCATGGCCGTGATCCTCATCGGCATTGCCGCCTATCTGTTCTATCTCGTCACAGCGGCGCGCGCGCTTAACGGCGCCATGGCCGCGTTACGCACTACCGGCATCGATGCCGAGCGCCTGCGCCGCACCGCCGAGGCGGCCAATGCCGCCAAGTCGAACTTCCTGGCGGTCATCAGCCACGAGATCCGCACGCCGATGAATGCCGTCGTCGCCGCCATCGCCCTGCTGCGCCGTACCCGCCTCGACGACGACCAGAAGGCGCATCTGCTGATGCTGACAGAGGCCGGCGACGTGCTGCTCGGCCTGCTCAACGACGTGCTGGACCTGTCGAAGCTCGAGGCCGGCAAGATGACCTTCGAGACCGCCCCGGTCGATGTCGCCGCCCTGATGGCCAACCTGCAAACCCTGTTCTGGCCCCAGGCCCAGCAAAAGGGGCTGAGCATCCGCACCTATATCGAGCCCGATGTCGCGCCCGAAGTGCTGACCGATCCGTTGCGCCTGCGCCAGATCCTGTTCAACCTGGTCTCCAACGCCGTCAAGTTCGCCGACACCGGCGCCATCCGTATCCGGGTGCGCAAGCACGCCCCGCAAATCGGCGCGACGCGGCTGATCGTCATGGTCGAGGACGAAGGCGCGGGCATTCCCGCCGCCGATCTGGACCGCATCTTCCAAAGCTTCGAACAGGGCGAAGCGGCGACGCCGCGCCACCACGGCGGCTCGGGCATGGGCCTGGCCATTTCGCGGCGGCTGGCGCGGCTGATGGGCGGCGACCTGACGGCGCGGTCGATCGAGGGCCGGGGCTCGTGCTTCGCGCTCAGCCTGCCTTACGCGGCCGCCGATTCGGCCGGCCGGCCGGCGCCGCTGCCCGAGCCGGTCGCTCGCCCCCCGGCGCAGACCAAAAGAGCGCCGGTCCATGTGCTCATCGTCGACGACCATGAGGTCAATCGCCGCATCGTCTCCTTGTTCATCGAACCCCTGGGCTGGGGCTGGACCATGGCCGAGAACGGCCTCGAGGCGGTCGAGCTGTGTCATTCCCGTGCGTTCGACGTCATCCTGATGGATATGCAGATGCCGGCCATGGACGGCGTGTCGGCGACGCGCGCCATCCGCGCCGAGCGTGGCCCCAACCAGGCGACACCGATCATCGCGCTCAGCGGCAACGTCATGGATCACCACCGCGCGGCGTGGTCTGAGGTCGGAGTCGACGACTTCCTGGCCAAGCCGATCGATCCGGAACACCTGATCACCACCTTGGCCTACAAGGCGTCGGGCTTTACCGCGGCGATCAGCGAAGTGGCTTGATAAGCGCCCAGGAAGAAAGAGTTTTGAACCACGAAACACACGAAAAGCACGAATAGGAAAAGCGGCGCGACCATCTGCGCGAAGCGCCTTGTTTTCACTCAATTAAAGCGCTTCGCGCGGGCGCCGGCAAGCCCCTGAAGTTCGTGTATTTCGTGTGTTTCGTGGTTCAAAATCTTTTTTCTGCGACGAGGCGGATCGCCGCCCGTCTCTCGACATTCGCTCGGCATTGACGTACCCCTTCGCCATGCGCGATTTCGCTGACATCTTCGCCGATGCCGCCGCCCGCCACGGTGGGCCGGAGGCCCTGAACGCCGCCCTGGCGCGCACCCTGCCCTTGCCGCCCGATAAAATCGCCGCCATTGCCGACGACCGCATCCTGGCGCAGATGGCGCGGCACATCTTCCAGTCCGGCTTTTCCTGGGCGGTGATCGACAAGAAGTGGCCGGGCTTCGAAACCGCCTTCGCCGCCTTCGATCCGGCCATCAACGCCGCCATGTCCGACGAACGCCTCGACGAACTGCTGAAGGACCCGGGCATCATCCGCAACGGCGCCAAGATCCGCTCGGTGGCGCTGAACGCGCAATTCCTGATGAGTCTCGCCGCCGAACACGGCAGCGCGGCGCGGTTCTTCGCCGGCTGGCCGCAGGACGATTTCTCAGGCCTGCTTGACTATCTGAAAAGCCACGGCGATCGCCTGGGCGGGCAGATCGGCGCCCGCGTCCTGCGTAACCTCGGCAAGCCGGCCTACATCCTGAGCGACAGCGTCATCGCCGCCCTGATCAAGGAGGGCGTCGTCGCCACCAACCCGACCTCGAAGCGCGATCTTGCCGCCGTGCAAAAGGCCTTCAACGCCTGGTCACACGAGTCGGGCCGCGACCTGACCTCGATCAGCCGCACCTTGGCGATGAGCACGGGCGAGATCATGAGCGGCCATCACTGAGTCTGTGCGGCGCAATTCAATGACATGCAGGTTGCCGACGCCGGGCAAAGGCCGGTGAATTCCTCAGACTGAGCAACGGTTTGCGGCGCGGCGGAACGATCGCGCGTCCGCCAGCCAAGCTTTTCAAAGAACGGCCTCGCCGTATTGGTCAACAGCCAAAGCTCGGTGAGGCCGATGGATCGCCCATGCCGCAATACATGCTCAACGAGGCGCTTCCCGACACCCCTGCCCTTGAAGGGCGGAAGGACGACGAGCGAGCGAAGCAGACCCGCCGGTGCATAGATTTCGAGTCCGACGTATCCCATCACGAGGTCGTCCTCGCGGACGGCCCAGAAGAGACAATTGGGCTTGGCGAGGTCTACCGTCGGCATTCGCTCTTCCATGAGCGCCGCAATCAGTTCCGGCGACGTTGGAGATATGGACTCAAACACGACACCCCTCCGCGTCGATCATCAAGCCGCCGTCCTCCTTGGCGTAGGGACCGTGCGGCCAGTGTTCCAGCAGGTCGAGCACGGTTTCCGATGGCCGGCACAGCTTCACGCCCTTACCCGTGACCACAAACGGCCGGTTGACCAGAATCGGGTCCTTCAACATGGCGGCGAAGATGGTCTCGTCGCTCACCCCGTCTTCCAGCAGGCCGAGATCCCTGGCCGGCGACTTGGTCTCGCGCAGCGCCTGGCGCGGCGTCAGGCCGGCCGCCGTCAGCAGGGTCAGCAGCAGCTCGCGCGTCCAGCCGATCCTGAGATAGTCGACGACGACGGGCCGGTAGCCGGCGGCCTCGATGACCGCCAGCACATTGCGCGACGTGCCGCAGTCGGGATTGTGATAGATGAGCGGGTTCATTCAGGCCTCGCTGATTTTGGTTGTGGAGGATAGCAGCCAGCCGAACAGACCGACGGCCGTCAGGGCACCGATCACCTGGGCCCCAATGAACAGCGGCACGGAGTACGGCGCGATGCCGGCGAAGGTGTTGGACAACGACCGCGCCACCGTCACGGCCGGATTGGCGAAGGACGTCGATGCCGTGAACCAGTAGGCCGAGGTGATGTACAATCCAACCGCCACCGGGGTAAATCCGGGTTTGAACTTGATCGTGCCCAAAATGGTGGCGATCAGGCCAAAGGTCGCCACCGCTTCCGAAAACGCCAAGGCTGGACCGTCGCGCAGTTTGGCCGACATTTGAAGGATCACCTCACCGAACATGGCGTGCGCCGCCCAGACGCCGAGGATGGCACCGCCAAACTGCACGGCGATATAGCCGAGCGCCGGAACCACCGGGATGTCGCGGCGAAGCGCAAAGGCCAGCGTCACCACCGGATTAAAATGGGCGCCCGAGATCGGCCCGAAGACGGTGATCAGCACGACCAGTCCCGCGCCGGTGGCGAGGGTGTTGCCCAGCAGGGCGATGGCGGTATTGCCGCCGGCCAGTCGCTCGCCCATGATGCCGGAGCCGATGACGATCGCCAGCAGCAGGGCCGTGCCTAGCCCTTCGGCCGCCAGGCGTTTCGTATAGGTGAAGGTCGGCATCAACATCCACACGCAAGCTGGTCGAAAATCGGCTGGCACAGGTCCTCGCGGCCGCCGCAACAGTCCTTCATCAGGAACAGCACAAGGCTCTGAATGGCCGTATAATCCGCCGCATAGCGGATGGTGCGGCCTTCGCGTTCGGCGGTAACCAGGCCCGCCTGCGCCAGGACCTTCAGATTGACCGACATGGTGTTCTGCCTGACGTCCAGCCGGTCGCCGATCTCCCCGGCGGGAATACCCTCCGGTCCAGCCTGGATCAGCAGGCGCAGGACGTCGAGCCGGGTTTCCTGGCTGAGGGCATCGAAAGCTGCGAGTGCGGCATTTTTATCCATATATCATGATTAATTGATTTATTGTGGACACGCAACCCCCGCCGATCGAAACCGGCGGGGGTTGGAAAATCTTACAGCAACGATCTGAACTTCAAGGTCCCGGGCACAGTCCGCAGCGCGTCCAGGGCTTCCTTGGGATAGCCCTTGTCGACATCGACAATGACATAGCCCAGGTTCTCATTGGTCTTCAGGTGCTGGCCCAGCACGTTCAGCCCGTATTCCGCCAGGACGCGGTTGATCGCCGCCAAAACGCCCGGCACGTTGGAATGCAGGTGCAGCAGGCGATGCCGGCCCTCGACGTCCGACAGGGCGACGTGCGGCATATTGACCGAAAACGTCGTGTCGCCGCGGTTGAGGAAGTTCAACAAACGCTCGGAAGCGAACTCGGCGATGGCTTCCTGCGCCTCTTCGGTCGAGCCGCCGATATGCGGCGACAGGATGACGTTCTTCAGCCCCATCAGCGGGCTCGCGAACGGGTCGTCATTGGTGCGCGGCTCTTCCGGGAAGACGTCGATGGCGGCGCCGTGGATCTTGCCGGCCTTCACGGCCTTGGCCAAGGCGTCGATATCGACGACGTGGCCGCGCGACAGGTTGATGAAGATCGCGCCTGGCTTCATGCGCGCGAACTGCGTGGCGCCGAACAGATTGGCATTGTCGGCGCGGCCGTCGACATGCAGCGAGATGACGTCGGCCTCGGCGATCAGGGCATCGAGCGAGCGATAGCGCTTGGCATTGCCGAGGCTGAGCTTTTCGGCCAGGTCGTAATAGATGACGCGCATGCCGAAGGCCTCCGCCAGGATCGACAGCTGCGAGCCGATGGCGCCGTAACCGATGATGCCCAGCGTCTTGCCGCGGACTTCGTGGGCGCCGGTCGCCGACTTGTCCCACTTGCCCTTGTGCATGCCCTGGGACTTGTCGCAGATGTCGCGCGTCAGCATGACGATCAGGCCGATGACCATTTCGACGACCGAGCGCGTGTTGGAATAGGGCGCGTTGAACACGGCCACGCCGCTCAGCGAACAGGCCTTGAGATCGATCTGATTGGTGCCGATGCAGAAGGCGCCGACGGCCATCAGCTTGTCGGCGGCCTCCAGAACCTTGGCCGTCACATTGGTCTTGGAGCGGATGCCCAATATGTGCACGCCCTGGATAGCCGCGATCAACGCGGCTTCATCGAGCGCGCCCTTGACGGTCGAGACGTCATAGCCTTCCTCGCGGAAGCGGCGCACGGCGTCGGGATGGATGTTTTCGAGCAGCAGCACCTTCATCTTGGAGCGCGGGAAGGAATAGCGGCCCTGATAGCCCTCGGCGTGCAGCACCTCGTCGAACGAAGCCGCCACGTGGGTGGCGTCGCCGCCGTCCTTGGCCGCCTGGACGACCTTGGGCCGCGCCACGTTTTCGGTAAAGGCGTAGAAGCGGTCGGCCGCGCCGCCCTTGAACACTTCGAAATCGGTCCAGCCGTCGCCGACCATGGCCACGGCGCCCGCCATGTTCAGGCCTTGCAGCGCGGTCGCTTTGCCGCCGTCCTGCGACAGCGGATTGGTCAGGTCGATGCCGATAGCCACGCCGTCTTCGTTGTAGATCAAACGGTTGGCCAGGACGTATTCCGGCGCGATATTGTAATCGGCGACCACCGGGTCGATGAAGTCGTGAAAGCCGCCCGAAATGATGCGGATCTTGCCGGCGTGCTCGTCGAAGGCGGCGCGGTTGCGCACGATCGAGGCGGTGACCTTTTCCTTCAGCACCTCGACCAGGGCGGCGATATCCTCGCGCGTCGGCTTGAGCAGTTGGATACGGCGTTGCAGTGCGTCGGCGAACGAGATCTCGCCCGACATGGCCTGGTCGGTCAGGGTCTTGATCAGGCCGACATCGGCGGCGCGCGCCGGATCGGCGGCGGCGACCAGTTCGGCCAGGATGTCGAGCGCCTCGACCTGGGTGAAGGTCGAATCGAAATCGAGCACCAGGGTGGCGAGATTGGGCTGGGCGAAGGTTGCATTCATGAGGCACGCGCCTATTTCTACAGGACGGCGCCAGAGCCACTCTTTTCGGGCGCGGTCGCCGGGATGCGCCGTGCGATAGGATAAAAGTCGCCCCCGCACAACCGCCTTCATGATTTATTGTGGCGGTTGCCGCCGTAATTCTCTAAATATTGTGCTGTATGGGCTTTGGGAAAGCAGAGCCGTAAAATCCGTAACGAGTTTTCATGCCCGATCCCATATCCCCGTCCCCGCCACCGTCCGAAGACTATTCGGCGCGGTTCGTCATCGAAACCCATCCGGTGCACGGGCGGCTGGTGCGGCTGGGCGAGACCCTCGACGAAATCCTGCGCGCCCACGACTATCCCGACGTCATCGCCACCCTGTTGGGCGAGGCCTGCGTGCTGGCGGTCATCGTCGGCGCCTCGCTGAAGTTCGAGGGCCGCCTGATCCTGCAGGCCCAGGGTACCGGCGCCGTGCGCTATGTCGTCGCCGACTACGACACCAAGGGCGGCCTGCGCGGCTTCTGCCGTTACGACGCGGATGAACTGGCCGAACTGGTGAAGGCCAATGCCGGCGGATTCCTGGGCCTGGGGGCGCAGGCCCTGCTGGGTTCGGGCACCTTCATCATGACGCTCGACCCGGCCGACGGCGGCCAGCGCTATCAGGGCATCACGCCGATCGAGGGCGAGAGCCTGGCCCTGTGCGCCGAACACTATTTCGCCCAGTCCGAACAGGTGCCGACCCAGATCAAGCTGGCGGTCAGCGAAACGCCCGATATCGACGGCCGCCACTGGCGCGCCGCCGGCGCCATGATCCAGGCGATCGCCGGCGACGCGACGCGCGGCGAAACGAAGGAATCCTTCCGCCATATCCAGGCGCTGTTCGAGACGCTGGGCGAAGAGGAGCTGACCGATTACGACTTGCCGGCCGATCGGCTGCTGTATCGGTTGTTCCACGAGGACGGCGTGCGGCTGTCGGCGCTGAAGGGTGTGTACCGCCTTTGCCGCTGCTCGCAGGAGCGTGTCGAGGGGCTGGTGCAGTCGTTCAGCGAGGACGAACAGCGCGACATGCTGGAAGACGACGGCAAGGTGCACATCACGTGCGAGTATTGCTCGAAGACGTTTCTGGTGGGGTTGTAACCGCGGTTCGGCCTCTCCTTCCCTGCGAAGCGGACTATCATATTCACACATATGCCTCTCCTCCCATGCAAGCGTAGCGCAGCGGGGGAGGTGGCGCGGTGCTCGTGCGAAGCACGAAGCCCGCGACGGAGGGG
>OUWB010002939.1_pt5 | contig 11029 bp, 13 predicted proteins | sample 1779821 | NCBI WGS metagenome assembly OUWB01 (sample SAMEA3914806, study PRJEB12502) | metagenome | biome: forest; material: soil | place: Canada | collected 2011-08-03 | depth 0.1 m
CATCGACGCCCTTGGCCTTGAAGTCGGCGGCGTGGTCCTTGAAGCCCGGCAGGTGGCGCGCGCTGCAGGTCGGCGTGAAGGCGCCCGGCACGGCGAACAGGACGACGGTCTTGCCGCCGAAGAAGTCCTGGGTCGAAACGGGCTTGGGGCCCTCTTCGTCGACCAGGGTCAGGGTCATTTCGGGGATATGGTCACCGGCGTTGACGGTCATGGGGGCGCTCCAATGTTAAGTGGCGCCACCTCTCGGCCGCACCGGATCAAATGTCGATAAGGATCGTATCGCGGAAATGCGAAGCTTGTACCTCGCGACAGGCGCCTCTTTATCGGCTATGGTCGCATTGTCAAATGCCGTTGCGTGATTTGCCCCTCCTCCCCGCAAAGGTCCCTCATGCACTCGCCCAACGAAGACCTCCCGCCCGAAGATCACGTGTCGTTCCAGGGCAGCCTGCTCATTGCCATGCCCTCCCTGCAGGAACAGACCTTCGACCACACGGTCATCTACCTCTGCCAGCACGATGAAACCCACGCCATGGGCCTGATCCTCAACCAGCCTATCGAAGGCCTCGACTTCGGCCGCATGCTGCGTGAGCTCGGCATTTCGCCCGGTCTGGCCGGCGGCGACCGGCAGCTGTCAGGCAAGAATATCTTCCGCGGCGGCCCAGTGCAGAACGATCGCGGTTTCGTCCTGCATAGCCTCGACTACAGCATCGCCGACATCACGCTGAACCTCGGCACAGTCCCGGACACGGGTCCCGCTGCCGCCGAACCGGGCGAAGGCGTCGGGCTGACGGCGACGCGCGACATCTTGGTCGACCTGTCCAAGGGCCAGGGCCCGCAACATTCATTGATCGCTCTGGGTTATGCCGGCTGGGGCCCCGGCCAGTTGGAAAACGAACTCAGCCACAATGCCTGGCTGGTTGCCCCTGCCGCCCAGGACCTGATCTTCGGCGATCCGGAATTCCTGTGGTCACGCGCCCTGGAACGGCTGGGCGTGCAGCCTGGCCACCTGTCCAGCGTCGCCGGAACGGCCTGACACCGCCGGTCCAGGTCTCCCTATTTCGGGCCACCTGGCTTGGCTTTCGGCGCTGTCATGGAAAGTACCGTTTCTATCGCGTTGGCCAGGACGACGAATTCCGTGACGCGTTGGTCCGTGACATCCCCGGCTTGGCCGTGCGCGGCGAGATTGCGCATCGCGTTTAACCCCCGCAGGGAGTTGAACTGATCGTCGGTAAGCAGGCCCGCCGATTTGGCTTCCTCTAGCAGAGCGATGCCACGGAGATCGCTGGCATGCACGCGGGCATCCTTTAGCCGCCTGCGCACGATATCCTCAATTTGGCTCCAGGTCGCGATGATCCGGCCAACGTTCGTAAATCCGCCGACATTACTCGTAGCTGCGAATGCAAGCTCAGGCGTGGCGAGCGATACAGAGTCATCAGCCTTGGGAATGTCGGGTACAGCCCCAATCGCGCCCGCCGCCGTCGCCGCATTGGCGAGGGACGATTTGACTTCACTCGCCTGCAGGTCAAACTCGGCCGCGCCGCCCGGAAAGGAGATCTTGGACAGGTCAGCGATCCGGCTTCGAAATTGATCCTTGAACATCACTAGAAGGATAAGGACCACCAATGGCCACGCCAGGTTTTTGGTCATCTCCGCAATGAATTCCAGTCCATTCATCGTATGCACTACGGCCTGATCCGACGCCTTGCCGATTTCCAATGCGATCATCATGGAGTCCTTCCGAGCGCGAGGCGGCATGGATGGGAGGGTGAATTTAGCGCCGAGTCAATCTTCAGGGGAATTTTAGTCGCGACCTTTTTATCGGTCGCCGGCTTTACACGGCCCCAAATTATGGATATTTTATATCCATGATTATGAAGGAGCCACCCATGTCCCAGCGCATCGATTACATGCAACAGTCGCCCGAGCTGTTCAAAGCCTACCTCGCCTTCAGCACCGCCCTTCGCGGCAGCGCCATCGACGCCACCACGCGCAACCTGGTGCAGATCCGCGCCTCGCAGATGAACGGCTGCGCCTTCTGCCTCGACATGCACGTCAAGGAGGCCAAGATCCACGGCGAGCGCGAACTGCGCCTGCACCACGTCGCCATCTGGCGCGAATCCCCGCTGTTCTCCGATCGCGAACGCGCGGCCCTGGAGTGGACCGAAGCCCTGACACGGCTATCCGATCACGGCGTTTCCGACGAAATTTATGCCGCCGTACGCACGCAGTTTTCCGAGACAGAACTGTCCGATCTCAGCTTCGCCGTCGTGGCCATCAACGGATGGAATCGGATTAGCATCGGCTTCCAGGTCGCGCCGGGTTCGGCCGACGCCGCCTATGGGCTCGATAAGGCAAACCTGACTTGATTTTACGCAACCACGTCGAATGGGCCCTGCACTGCTGCGCCGTCCTGGCCGGCCTGCCGGAGGCGCGCTATCTGTCGACCAAGGTGCTGGCCGAGTTCCATGGCGTGCCGAAGGACTATCTGTCGAAGGCCCTGCAGGGCCTGTCGCAGGCCGGGGTCGTCGCCACGGTGCCCGGGCCGACGGGTGGCTATCGCCTGGCCAAGCCCGCGGCGGAGATTACGGTGCTGGAGGTGGTCGAAGCCGTCGAAGGGCGGCGCTCGACCTTCGCCTGCACCGAAATCCGCAAGAACAATCCCTGCCGGCCCACGGATGCCTGCGACGCCCGACCGTGCGGGATCGCCCGCATCATGTGGCAGGCCGACGAGGCGTGGCGTCAATCATTGCGAGGGGTCAAGCTGGCCGACATCGTCGCAGAACTGCCGCAGGATGTCCCCTCCGAGCAGCTGCGCGCCAATATGGAATGGCTTCTGGCGCGCTAATTTCAGGCTGAAAGGATGCCGACGTCCTGGCCCAGCGACTTGGCGAGGTACGTCTGGGCATCGGCCAGCTTCAACGGCTTGGCGAAGCCGTAGCCCTGGCCCATGCCGCAGCCCATGCCATGCAGGCATTCGGCAGCGGCCATATCCTCAACCCCTTCGGCGACGACATCGAGACCGAGGTCGCGGCCCAGCGCCAGGATGGTGCGCACCAGCTTGGCCGAGGCTTCATCCTGCATCATGGTGATGACGAAGGAGCGATCGACCTTGAGCACGTCGAACGGCAGGCGGGCGAGATAGCTCAGCGACGAGAAGCCGGTGCCGAAGTCGTCCATGGCGATACCGGCGCCGGCGTCGCGCAGGGCCTGCAACACCTTGGCCGAACCTTCCGGATCGCGCATGACGTCGCTTTCGGTGACTTCGAGCTTGAGACACTTGTTGGGCAAGCCGGCCTCGGTGATCATCCGGGTCACATCGGCGACTAGGCCCGGCCGCTCCAGTTCCGGCGCCGACAGGTTGACGCTGATGAAGAAATCCATCGGTAAAGCAAAGGCTTCACGCCAATTCTTGAGAGTTTCGATCGTCGCGTTGAGGATGATCGAGCCGAGATCACCCATCAAGCCGAGATCGCGCGCCGCGCCCAGGAAATGATCGGGCGGGATCAGGCCGCGCTTGGGATGGTTCCAGCGCGCCAGGGCTTCGAAGCCGGCGATCACGCCGGTGTCGAGGCTGACGATCGGCTGGTACCAGGCCTGGATTTCGCCGCTGACGAAGGCCTTGCGCAGCTCAGCCTCCAGCGCCAGCCGGGTCAGGCCGTCACTCTCAAGGTCGCGCTTATATGAAGCGACGCCGCCGGCGCCCTTCGATTGGGCCAGTTCGACGGCCATCTCGACCCGGCGCAGCAGTTCGGCCGGATCGAGCGCCTCGACGCCGCCATCGACCGAAACCGCGCCCATGGAGAAGGTCGGGTGGATATCGAAACCGGCGATGCTCAAGGTCCGCTCCAGGGCCGAACGCATGCGCTCGGACACGCGCGGGAAGCCGCGCTGGGTCAAGACGGCGAATTCGTCCTCGCCGAGCCGCGCCAGCAGCCCGGTCTCGCCGAACTGGTCGCGCAGGCGATCGGCCAGCATGGCCAGCATCAGGTCGGCGCGCTCGTGGCCCAGGGCTTCGTTCAGCCGGCGGAAGCGGTTGAGGTCGGCGACCACCAGGTCATAGTCGCCGGGTTGAGCCAGGCGCTGACGCGCTGCGGCCAGAAAGCCCTGGCGGTTGAGCAGCCCGGTCAGCGAGTCGACGCTGAGATCCTGCAGCGGCAGGCCGTCATCGGCGGCGCGCGCCCGCGGCAGGCGGATATCACGATCCAGATCAACAATTGTTCCGAGAATATTGTTCTTGCTAGCCTTCTGGCCGCGCAGATAAACCAGGCGATGATCTTTCAAGCGGATAACGCATTGCATGGCGTCCTGGGCGCCGCCGGGGCGCGCGACATGGACGTCCAGCGAGGCAAAGACCTGGTCGAGGCGGGCGATCTCGCCGTCGGCCAAGGCCGGTTCGAGGTCGTCGAGGAAGACCCGGTTCCACATGGCCGGCAGGCCGAGAACCTTCAGGTCGCCCTTGAATTCAAAGCGCCGCGCCGTGAGGTCATAGGCCCACAGCAGGGTGTCGGCCGCCTTCAGCGCGCTCATCTGGACGCCCGCCGCCTCAAGGCTCAGGCGGGGTTCGGACTTGTCCTGGGCCGAAACGAGCAGGTCGTGGCCGGACTTGCCCCCCTCGCCGGACTTGGCGTCGCCACCGATTTTCCAGCCAAAGAGGTTCCGTTCCGACATACTGCGACCTGAATTGCGTCCTGCACCACCGTTTCTGTTAACGGTAATTCGTTGATTTTTGCCTTATGCGAGAAACGTTTTCCACATCTTATCGCAGTGCGGAAAAGAAAGAATTTTTGAAACGCGGGACGACGAAAGTCGGACCAAGTTCGGCGAAGCCAACCACGGAATACACGGAAAAACGCGGAAATCCCGGGCTTATTGGCCCCGCGCGGAGCACTTCATACGCGATGAATTTGCCTTCGGCGGTTCGAAATTGCCGGAGATTCCGTGTTTTTCCGTGTATTCCGTGGTTCCAATCTTTCAACGCACCGGCCCCAAAAGCGCACTGGCCGGTTCGGGCTGGGCCAGGATGCCGGTGCCGACGCGCTTGAGGTCGTCGAGCGTCACCGCTTCGACCTCGGCAGTTTCGTCCTCGAAGGAAAAGACCTTGTCAAAGCTCGACAACTGGCTGGCAAAGGCCGAGCTGCGCCATTCCGTGTCCTGGAAATTGAAGGCAAGCCCCGTCAGGTACTGTGCCCGGGCGCGCTCCAGCTCCTCGGGCCGAGGGTCAGTCGCCAGGCCCGCCAGGACCTCGCGCGCCAATCCCGTCAGTTCGGCGACGTCCTTGGCGGCGCAGCCGGCGGAGATGCCGAGCACGCCGATATCGCGATAGGTCGTGGCCCAGGCGTCGATGTCGTAGGCCAGGCCCCGCTCCTCGCGCGCCTGCTGGAACAGGCGCGACGCCATGCCGCCGCCCAGGATTTCGCTGAACAGTTTCAAGGGGATGTTATCGGGGCTTAACCGGCCCTCGGTCCGCCAGGCCATGGCGACATTGGCCTGTTCGATGCGGCGCTTCAACACGCGGCTTTCGGCCGTAAACCGCGCCGCCGGAGGTTCGATCAATGTTGCCGCAGACGCGCCGTCGAAGCGGCCGCGCGCCGCGCCAAGGACGTCCTCGGGAGTAATGCCGCCGGACACACAGACCACCATGCGCGACGGGTCGTAGAGGGCGGCGGCAAAGGCGCGCAGAGCGTCAGGCGTAACCGGCTTCAACGACGTCTTGGTCCCCAGGATCGGCCGGCCCAGGGATTGATCGGCGAACATCGCGCCCTGAAGCATGTCGAAGACATGGTCATCGGGCGTGTCATAGGCTTCGAGCATTTCCTGCTCGACGACTTTTTTCTCGCGCTTCAGCTCGGCGGCATCGAGGGTCGGACGGAACATCATGTCGGAGACGATTTCCATGGCCAGCGGCATCAGCGAGCTTAAGCCCCTTACCTCGAAGCGCGTGTGCTCGTAGCCTGTGGAGGCATTGAGGCTGCCGCCCTTGTGCTCGACGGCTTCGGCCAGGTCGCGGGTCGAACGCGGGCCCGCGCCCTTGAAGACCATGTGTTCGAGCAGGTGCGCCCAACCGGATTGGGCCTCGGTCTCAAAACGGGCGCCGCCGTGGACCAGGGCCGTCAGGGCAAAGGTCTTCTGGCCGGGGATCGGGTCGACCAGCAGGCGCAGGCCGTTGTCGAAGCGGTAGAGGGTCTGGCTGGCCAGAACGGGATCAATCATTGTTGAAGGTCGTTTGCTTTTTGGGCGGCCTGCTTCTGGCGCACGAAGGCGATGAAAATGCCAAGCATGATCCAGGCTAGCGAGAACCAGGTCAGGGCATATTCGAAATGACGGTTCGGCAGGGGCGCCGTCACCGGCCCTTGCTGCAGGCCGGGTAGACTTAGCTTGGAGGCGGCGACATCGAGCACCAGGAAATAGTCCTGCCGCAGCGGCGTATGCCAGAATTTCGCGACCTCGACGGTGCTGCGCGAATACCATTCGCCGGCGGCCGGGGTATTGACGGGCGTGAAGGCGCTGATCTTGTCGGCCGGACGCAGGCGGCCGACCGGATCCATATTGACCGGTGCGGGGAGAGACTGGCGATCCGTGGAAAAGCCAAGGTCGACCAGCAGGGTTTGCCCGCCCGACAGCGGACAGATGGTCAGGACGCGATAGCCGAGTGTGCCGTCGACCTCGGAATGCATATTGATGAGATGCGACGGGTTGACCGTGCACGCCGGCAAGGTGACAGACCGCCAGGACGGTTTGGGTTGGCCGAGCACGGTGGCGATCGGCACCGCCGGCATGCTTTCGGTGCGTGCCAGGTCGGCGATCAGGCCTTCCTTCCACTGCAGGCGGTAGAGCTGCCACACGCCCAGGCCGTTGAGCAGGATGAAGGCGATGATCGCCGAAATCAGCATGCCGCGCGGCGCAGCCTTGAAGAAAGCCAACATCAGTCCCGAACCTGGTTTTTGAGTTGCGCCGCCACCATCAGACCTTTCAGCGGCTGCATCAAGCCGAGACTCAGCAGGCAGGCGAAGGCCGGCCAGACCACCAGATGCAGCCATGCCGGCCAGTTATAGGTGAGAAAGGCATAGAGCATGCCGAAACAGGTGGCGAAGCCGGCGATCAAAAGCACGAAGACGACGGGACCGTCACCGGTATCCGCCGCCTTGAAATCCGTGCCGCAGCTGGAACATTGCGCGGCCGGTTTGAGAAAGCTCTTGAACAGCTTGCCCTGAGTACAGATCGGGCACCGGCCCATCGCGGCGGCGGCGAAGTGGACCGCGCCGCCGCTTTTGGGGGGTGACGTCAATGCGGGCCGCCGAAGGTGACGTAGACGAAGGCGAACAGGAAGAGCCAGACCACGTCGACGAAGTGCCAGTACCAGGCCGCCGCTTCGAAACCGAAGTGCTTTTGCGGGGTGAAGTCGCCGGCCAGAAGGCGCAGCAGGCAGACGATCAGGAAGATGGTCCCGATCAGGACGTGGAAGCCATGGAAACCGGTGGCCATGAAGAAGGCCGAGCCGAACAGGTTGGCCGAGCCGTTCTGATCCGCGCCGTCCGGCAGCAGGAAGAAGTGGAAATTGTGATCGTGGATGATCTCGATATATTCCTTGGCCTGGACGCAGGTGAAAGCGGCGCCGAGGATAACCGTCAGCAGCAGGCCGAGCTTGGCGCCGTTGCGGTCGCCTTGCTGGAGCGCGTGGTGGGCCCAGGTGACCGTAGTGCCCGAAGTCAACAGCAGCAGGGTGTTGACCAGGGGCAGCTGCCACGGATCAAGCGTTTCCACCCCCTTCGGCGGCCAGGTCGACCAGGCGGTCTTGACGTCGTCGAGCGCCTCGGCGGCGCCGGCGCGGTGGCCGTGGAACAGGGCCATTTCGAAGAAGATCCAGAAGAAGGCCGCGAAGAACATCACTTCGGAGCAGATGAACATGATCATGCCGTAGCGCAGGCCGATCTGAACCACCGGTGTATGGTCGCCGGCCTTCGATTCCTTGATGACGTCGCGCCACCAGCAGAACATCGTGAAGAGGATCAGGGCGATGCCGATCCAGAACATCACCCAGTTACCCTTGGACAGGCCGAACAGGCCGCGCAGGCCGGTCACCAGGCCCAGCGCCCAGGTCAGGCCCGCGATGGACCCCAACAGCGGCCAGGGGCTCGGATTGATGATGTGATAGTCGTGCTTAACGCCGTGATGGGCCATGATCTGTCTTCAACTCACCTGCTGCGCCGCTCATTGTCGGCGGACGTTTGATAAAGGCATTTTATAGCTCAAGCGCCGCATGGCCCGTGAGCTCACGCTTCGCGTCAGCTCGGGCGGCCAGTCGGCCTTGCCGACTTGCATAGAAAGCGCAAGTCGGAAGTCTTTTGGATGTATGCCAATTTTCTCGTAAACACAATGCAACCGAGGCTGCAAAATCAAGGCTTTTTGCCATCCTTCACTTCAAAGAAAGTATAGGAAAGCGTGACATCCGGAAGGGCTTGCGTGTCGGTGTCTTTTACCAGTTTCGGATCGAGGAAGTAGACCACGGGAAACGAGCGCGTCTCGCCCGGTTTCAGGGTCTGATTCGTAAAGCAGAAGCACTGCAGCTTCATGAAGTACGGCCCCATGGTGTCGGGCAGGATATTGTAGCTGGCACGCCCCGTGACGGCATGGTCGGCGGTGTTGGTGACCGTAAAAAAGGCGACGTTGGTCTTGCCGACGCGCACGTCCTGGTAGGGCTTTTCGGCCTTGAAGGTCCAGGGGATGGTCTCGGTATTGGCGTCAAAATGGACGCGCATCATGCGGTTGGTGACGATCTTCGATTCGGCATAGACGCGCCGCGCCGTGCCGTTGGTGCCCGTCAGCTCGCAGAACTTGTGGTAGAGCGGAATGGCGAAAAAGGCCATGGCGCCCATGAAGACGCCCGCGCAGACCAGGATCAGGACGAGGCGGCTGTTCTTCGTCACGAAGCGGAGGCTCCCGCCGCGGCAGGCACGTTCGACATGGTCAGGTGGTTGGCCTTGTAGTGCTTCATGCCTTCGGACAGGCGCGCGATGGACAAGGCAAAGACCAGGATGACGAAGACCAGAAGCGCGCCGCCGATATAGAGGTTGCGTGTCTTCTGGGCGGCCTTGTAGGCGGCCATGTCGGCTTCGGAAATCGGCGCGTCGGTCATAGGTGCAGCCTCAAGCCAAAAAGAGGAAGAAACGCGTGTTCGATCAATAGGGTGGCGAACAACAGGGTCAGGTACAGAATCGAAAAGGCGAACAGGTTGCGCGCGGCCAGCGCTTCCTTTTTGACATCATACAGCGACGCTTCGCCACCCTGGGGATGGTCGCCGGCCCGCGACAAAAAGACGCGGAGGGCGAGGTAAAGGAAGATCAGCCCGCCGACGATCGAAACGGCGCCGTAAATCCAACCGCCGAGACCGATGAAGGCGGGGACGCAAGCGACCGGGGCCATGACCAGCGAATAGAGCAGGATCTGCAGGCGCGTCGACTTGGCGCCCTTGACCACCGGCATCATCGGAATGCCGGCATTGGCATAGTCCTCGGTCGTATACAGCGCCAGCGCCCAGGAATGCGGCGGGGTCCACAGGAAGATGATGGCGAACAGGATCCAGGCCGGCCATGGCGCATTGCCGGTCGCCGCCGCCCAGCCGATGACCGGCGGAAAGGCGCCGGCGGCACCGCCGATGACAATGTTCTGCGGCGTGCGGCGCTTGAGGATCATGGTGTAGAAAACGACGTAATAGGCGATCGTCAGGGCCAGCAGGCCGCCGGGCAACCAGCCGATGGCCAGGATCATGGTCAGGACGGAGAGGACGGCCAGCACGCCGCCGAAGGCCATGGCGTCGCTTTTGGTAATGCGGCCGGCGGCGACCGGACGCAGGCGGGTGCGCCGCATCAGGGCGTCGGTCTCACCTTCCAGGGCCATGTTGAGCGCCCCGGCCGAGCCGGCGCCCAGCGCGATGCACAGCACGGCGACGAAGGCCAGGAACGGGTTCATCGTCATCGGCGCGACCACCAGGCCGGTCAGGGCGGTAAACACCACCAGCGACATGACGCGCGGTTTCAACAGTTGAAAATAGTCGCCGGGCGTGGCGCGCAAGGCCACCTGGGCATACGGACTGCTTACCGCCGGCTTCTCGTCTTTGGTCGTGGCCAACACCGCGTTCCTTACAAACTCAAGGGGTGAGGTCTAAACCTCACCCCTTGTAAATTCCAGCCCCAATCTTGTCTGCCGGAGTGGTCTGCAAATGGCTGTCTTCCTGCGTTACGGTGCTCACGTACTTAAGTACGCTCCGCTCCGTTACTCGGAAGCCAACCATTTTCGCCTCACTCCAACAGCCAAGGCGTCAGCGTGACTAGTGGTGACCGTCGTCTTCGTCCTTGATGATCGGCAGTTCGGAGAACTGGTGATAGGGCGGCGGCGAAGACAGGGTCCATTCCAGGGTCGTGGCGCCCTCGCCCCACGGATTGGCGACACCCTTGCGGCGGCGGACGAAGGCTTCGACCAGCATGACCAGGAAGACCAGGACGCCGAAGATCGTGATGACATAACCCCAGGACGAGATGTTGTTCCAGAAGTGGAAGCCTTCCGGATAGTCGACGATACGCCGCGGCATGCCCTGCATCCCCAGGAAGTGCTGCGGGAAGAAGATGACATTGACGCCGATGAACATCAGCCAGAAGTGCAGGCCGCCGAGGAAGCCGTTGTACTTGATGCCGTACATCTTCTCGAACCAGTAGTAGTAGCCGCCGAAGATCGAGAAGACGGCGCCCAGCGACAGCACATAGTGGAAGTGGGCGACGACGTAGTAGGTATCCTGGAAGCTGTAGTCGACCGCGGCGTTCGACAGGACGACGCCGGTGACGCCGCCGACCGTGAACAGGAAGATGAAGCCGATGGCCCACAGCATGGGCACCTTGAAATCGATCGAGCCGCCCCACATGGTGGCGATCCAGCTGAACACCTTCACGCCGGTCGGCACCGCGATGACCATGGTCGCCATGACGAAATAGGCGCGCAGGTCGAAGCTGAGGCCGACCGTGTACATGTGGTGCGCCCA
>OUWB010000606.1_pt2 | contig 11026 bp, 7 predicted proteins | sample 1779821 | NCBI WGS metagenome assembly OUWB01 (sample SAMEA3914806, study PRJEB12502) | metagenome | biome: forest; material: soil | place: Canada | collected 2011-08-03 | depth 0.1 m
GGCTGCGGGCTGAACGTGAAGACGTCGGCTTCCGGCGCAGAAGATTGAATGAAATCAACGGCTTGCCCGTGATCGAGGCCGATCTTTTCCTGGAAACGTGGGGAAAAAAAGCCATAAAAGCTCTGCTCTTCCAATTGCTCGCCGAGCAGAAAATTCCTGATCGGCCAGTACTCGCGCCAATCGTTATGCGTGCTATTGAGATTGTCGAGCGCCAGGTAGCCGGGGGAAAGCCCTTCCAGGGTTTTTTGCGAATAGACGATCTGGTAAAGCTTGATATCGGTCATGAGGTAGGCCAGCCGTGTTGGAATTGCCTAGCAGAATAAATCGGATTACCCGGAGTAAAGCGCATACGGCGCAATGCCGTCAAGCCCACGCAACCACACACGGAAATTGGAAGGGAGCCGCCCCGCTAATCGTAAGATCGGTTTCAGGCAAACTAGGTTACCCTATTCTGGATAGGGAGATATCCTTACAAAAGATTTGCATTTACCCCTCATATCGTCACCATGAATTCACCGACCAGTCCGGCAGCAAACCAAGAAGACGCCCTGCAAGCTGCGATCACGTTGCACCTGTCGGGACAGTTGGAACGAGCCGAACAGCGCTATCGAGAAATATTGCAGTTGCAGCCGGAGCAGGCCGATGCCAATCACAACCTGGGATTGTTGCTGCGTCAAGGCAATCGGGCGGAAGAGGCTTTGCCTCACCTGAAAATTGCGTGCGCGGCCGATCCGAACAATGGGCAGTATCTCGTCTCCTGTTCGAGCGCCTTGCTCGACCTGGGGCAGGCCGATGCCGCAGCCGCCATACTCGACGCAGCATTTGCGCGCGGTACCGACGGCGCCGGCTTGCGCTGCAATCGCGGCAATGCGGCACGCGCGCTACACTTGCCCGACGTGGCGGAGCGCCACTTCCGCGCTGCCTTGGCTTTGCAACCCGGCGACGCCCTGGCCAATTACAATCTGGCCAGCCTGATGCAGGAACAGGGCAGGATGGAAGAAGCCGCAGACGGATACCGTGCTGCGCTCGCGACGGCGCCTCATTTCGTCGAAGCGCAGAATAACCTGGGTATCGTGCTACGCGCGCAGGGTCGGCTCGACGAATCCATCGCCACACTCATCGCATTGCTGCAAACCCGACCCGACTACGCCAACGCCTACGAAAATCTGGCCGACGTGCTCGCCGAACAAGGTCAGCACGCGCAAGCGCTGCAATGCTACGGCGAGGCGGCGCGCAAGACAACATCTTCCAGTCCCCTGGTCAAGGTGGGCCGGCTATTGCGGCGCTTGGCACGCCGAAATGAAGCAGCCGGCGCGCTGCAAAATGCCGTGGCACGCGATCCGGGAAACGCCGACGCGCACAACGAACTCGGCAACGTTATCATGGAGTCGGGCCGTGTCGATGACGCAATTGTGCATTTCCGCGCCGCGCTTGCCGCTCGCCCCGCCTTCCCCGAAGCTTATGTCAATCTCGCCAATGCCTGCCTGGCCCACAATGATTTCGATGAAGCCGAAGCCGCATGCCGCAAGGCGCTGGCCATCGATCCCGGCATGTTCGAGGCCCACCTGAGCCTGGGCAATATTCTGCAAACCCAGCACTGCTATGCAGACGCCGAAACCAGCTACCGTGGCGCGCTGCGCAGCAAACCCGATTCCGCGCAAGCACACTACAACCTCGGCAACCTGTTGCAAACTCTGGAGCGGCTTCCGGAAGCCGTGTCGTGCTACGCGCAGGCCTTGGAGCTGAATCCTGACTTCATCGAAGCGCACAATAATCTCGGCAATGCGTTGCGCAGCCAAGGGAACACCGACGCGGCCATCGCCAGCTTTCGCCGCGCCCTGGAATTGGAACCAAGCTACGCCGAAGCCTATATCAACCTTGCGCTGGCGCTGCGCCAACACAATCCCGCGGAAGCGGAATCATGCTGCCGCAAGGCCCTGGCGCTGGACGCCGAGATGCCGGAAGCCTTGGTGTTCCTGGCGGACCAGCACGCGAATCGAGGCCAGTTCGCCGAAGCGGAGCAATTGCTGCGCCGAGCGGTCGCGGTGTCGCCGGATATGCCGTCGGCATGGGTCGCTCTGGCCAACCTGCGTACCATGAAGCCGGAGGATCGCTCCTGGCTCGATCAAGCGCTGAAACTCGCCGGGCAACCCCTGCCGATGCGTCAGGAAACTTCACTGCAATTCGCCATCGGCAAATATTTCGACGACGTGGCGGAATACGATACGGCCTTTGCGCATTACCAGCGCGCCAATGAAATGGTCAAGCGTTACTCGCCGCGCTACGACGCAATGCAGGAAGAGGCGCTGACCGAGCGTTTGCGCCATCTCATTTCCAAAGAATTCATCTCCGCACAACATGGCGCAACATCGGACAAGCCGATCTTCATCGTCGGGATGCCGCGCTCGGGCACCTCGTTACTGGAACAGATATTGGCCGCGCATACCCAGGTTTTCGGGGCCGGTGAGCTGCCCTTTTGGACCGAATCGGCACGCCAGTCCTTGAGCTTGCTTGAGGCTGGTGCCGATCCTCGCCTCTCCGGGCAAGTCAGCCGATACCTGGATATCATCGCCGCCGCGTCCGGCGGCGCAACGCGGGTAGTCGACAAGATGCCGGGCAATTTCCGCTGGCTGGGACTGATCCATGCGGCCCTGCCGAACGCGCGCATCATTCACTTGCGGCGCAATCCGGTCGATACTTGTCTCTCGATCTATTTTCAGTATTTCAACGAGACGCATACCTATGCCAATGATCTCCGCGATCTGGCTCACTACTACGAACTGTATCGCCGCATCATGGATCATTGGCGCAGCGTGTTACCGCGCGACAGCTTGCTCGAGGTCGCCTATGAAGACCTGGTCGACAATCCGGAATACTGGAGCAAAACCATCCTGGAGTTTCTGGATTTACCGTGGGATGCGCGTTGCCTCGACTTCCAGCGCAACGAACGCACCATCGGCACGGCGAGCAACTGGCAGGCCAGGCAAAAAATAGGGCGCCATTCGGTGGAACGCTGGCGCCGCTACGCCGCCCACGTGCCCCCATTGATGCCTCTGCTGGATAGCAAGACGGGAAATCGTGAGCCCTGAAGAAAGCCGCTCCATGCTGGAACGCGCACTGCAGCTGCGCGCCCAAGGCACGCCTGAAGCGCGTCAGGCAGCCATCGCGCTGTGCGATAGCATTGCAAGCACGGATCCGCATTATGCCGCCGCGCTTCACCTGAAGGCGTTGCTGCATTACGAATTTGGCGACGACAGGCAGGCGCTCGCATGGATGCGTCAGGCTGTTGCCCTCGAACCGGACAATGCGGGTTGGCAAAACGACCTCGGCGGGCTCTTCAACCGTGTTGGCGAACTGGATCAAGCGACGGCACACTTTACACTGTCATTACGGCTTGACCCCGAAAAAGCGCAGGCGCACTACAACCTCGGGTGCAACCTGCAAGCGCAGCGCAAGCTGGCGCAGGCCGAAGCAAGCTACCGGCGTGCGCTGGAACTATCCCCGGCCAACGTCGATTTTCTATGCAATCTCGGCGGCTGCCTGCAGGCGGCCGACAAAATCGATGCGGCGACGGCTTGTTACCACACGGCGCTGGCGGTCGACGCGGGCAACGTCAATGTGCTCAACAACCTCGGCACGATATTGCAGGGGCAAGGCAAGCTGGAAGATGCCCTGAATTACTTCGGACGCGCCGCCGAAAGCGACCCGCTTTACGCAAAAAGTTTCGTCAACCTGGGCATGGCGCATTTCGAGCGAGGCGAATTGGAGCAGGCGGCGGCATGCCAGCGCCAAGCCATTGCCATCGATCCGAATCTGGTCGAAGCGCATTTCTCGCTAGGTGTCGCGCTGCATGCCTTGTGCCGCTCGGCCGAAGCGGTGGAGTGTTACCGGCGCGCGCTGTCCATCGATCCTTCCCACGTCAAGTCGTTCGACAACTTCGTGATGACGCAACAGTTCGTGCCGCAAATCGATGCCGATACCCTGTTTGCAGCACACATGGCATTTGGCGCACAATTCGAGGCGCCGTTCAAGGCATTCTGGCCCAAACATGGCAACGCGCGCGATCCCGAGCGCAGGCTCAAGGTCGGCTACGTCTCCGGCGACTTCCGCACGCACGCCGTCGCCTATTTCATCGAGCCTATCCTGGCTTTGCACGACAGGTCGGGTATCGAGGTGTATTGCTATGCCAATCAAAAGGCGGAAGACGCCATTACCGTGCGCCTCCGAGGTCTTTCCGACCACTGGCGGCCATGCCTCAAACTCGATGACGACCAATTGGCGCAACAGATCGCGGAGGACGGCATCGACATCCTCGTCGACCTGGCGGGGCACACCTCGCACAATCGCCTGCTGACGTTTGCGCGCAAACCTGCGCCGCTGCAAATAACCTATGTCGGCTACCTCAGCACCAGCGGCTTGTCGGCAATGGACTATCGTCTTACCGATCGGTTGGCCCAACCGCCCGGCAGTGAGCGCCACTACACCGAGCGCCTACTGTATCTGCCAGACAGCATGTGGTGCTTCCAGGCGCCCGACGATCCGATCGAGATAACGCCACTGCCTGCGCTGGCAAACGGCTACCTGACTTTCGGATCGTTCAACAATGTGGACAAGGTCGATGCGGCATCGGTCGCACTATGGGCTGCGCTGCTGCGCGAGATCCCGAGTGCGCGATTGCTGATGCTGGCCGCGGCGGAAACCCGGCACCACTTCCTGCGCCAATTCGCGACGGTCGGCATCTCGCCATCGCGCATCGAGTTTCGCGGCAAAATCCCGCCTTACGAATTCAGGAAGACTTTGCAAAGCGTCGATATCGCCCTGGATTCCTTTCCGGTCAACGGCGCCACCACCACGTGCGAGTGCCTGTGGCAAGGCGTGCCGGTGTTGAGCCTGGCGGGGCCGCGCTTCCTGTCGCGCAACGGTTTGAGCATTCTCTGCGCCGCACAGATGCCCGACTTCGCGCCCCGAAGCGAAACCGATTTCATTAATGTGGCTGTGCTCCTGGCGAATAATCCGGCACTGTTGAACAACATAAGGCAGGGCATGCGCGAGCACCTGACCAAGACCGCGCTGATGGATGGGCATCGATTCGTTCACAATCTGGAAACCATCTATCGCGACATTTGGCGTCAGTGGTGCAACAGCGATACCTGATATCGGCGTCGCCGAATTTCGCGTTTTTTAAAATATATTTTTCCCGGGCTAAAGTTTTTCTTCGATGTGCCGATAAACGGGATAGGCAGTACTTTGCCCGCAAAGTGCGAACACATACCGCCCCCACCTCCTCCTATATAGATTCCGCACAAACCGCTGCTAAATCGGCCACATCATTTTCGCGCCGGCGCTAAAGAATTACCCCAACGCAACCGATGACGCAGTTAATCGGTTCGACACGTCGAACGGGACCGGAAAAGGAACGCAGATGCACGCACTAAACTTTTTCCAGTCCCGGCCGATAACGGGATGACAGCGGTTTGTTTTGCGACTCACAAAGAAACAAGCTGAAGTTGGCTGCGACTGAACCGGAACACCAGATCCACATAGGAGAATCACCATGGCTTCATATATCAATACCAACGTTGCGTCGCTGCAGGCCCAAAACAATTTGGCCAATACGCAAGGTGGCTTGTCGCAATCGCTGGAACGCCTCTCTTCCGGTTTGCGTATCAACAGCGCCGCTGACGACGCCGCAGGTTTGGCGATTTCGACTCGCATGCAAGCACAGATCAACGGCTTGAACCAAGCTGCGCAAAACGCCAACGACGGTATCTCGCTCGCGCAAACGGCCGGCGGCGCACTGACCTCGGTCAGCGCCAACCTGCAAACGCTGCGCCAGCTCGCCGTTGAGTCGGCCAATGCCACCAACACCTCGTCGGACCGCTCTGCGCTCAACGCCGAAGCGCAACAGCTCGTCGATGAAATCCAGAACACCGCCACCACGACCCAGTTCAACGGCGAAAACCTGCTCGACGGTTCGTTCGTTGCGCAACAATTCCAGGTCGGCGCCAATGCCAACCAAACGATCAGCGTGAGCGTGGCGGGTGCCACCACCGACACCTTGGGCAACTACGGCGGCGCCAGCGCCACCACCGTCGGCTCGGCAGCTTGGACGACCACCGATACAATCAACATCAACGGTGTTGCGATCGGCGCATCGAACGCAACTTCCGCACCGGACGTAACTGCCAGCAGCGCCGCCGCAAAAGCTGCCGCAATCAATGCGCAGTCCGCACTTACAGGTGTGACGGCAACGGGCTTCACGACGACCGACACCTCTCAAGGTGCGGTGACCACTGCCGCAACGCAGGTTGTCCCGGCGACCGCCAACAGCTCGACGTCGTCGGGTCAATTCTGGATCAATGGCATCGCCATCGGTTCGATCAGCGCATCCAGCACCGAACTCGGCCAAATCCAAAACGCCGCCAACGCGATCAACGCCGTATCTGCACAGAGCGGCGTAACCGCAGTGGCCGATGCCAGCAGCGGCCAGCTCGTATTGAACGATGCGACGGGTGGCGATATCCAGGTTGCCGTCAATAGCACGAGCGGCGCCGCCGTCACGGCCGCGACCGGGCTGACTGGCGACGTCTATACGGGCACCGTGAACGCCAACGGCAATCTCGCCTCGACCGACACGTTTGGAACCACGAATGGCTTGTTCAAGGGAGCGTTGACCCTCAATTCGTCCTCGGCAATCAACCTGACCGACAGTGTTGCCGCCAGCACGACCGATCTTGCGGCCGGCGGTTTGGCCGGCTACTCCTCGACGCTATCGAGCCTGGCATCGCTTGACATCAGTAGCGTCACCGGGGCCAACGCGGCAATCAACATCGTCGACGCGGCGATCAATCAAATCGACAGCCAGCAAGCGGACCTGGGCGCGATCCAGAACCGCTTCACCTCGACGATCAGCAACCTGCAAACGTCCTCGACCAACCTGTCGGCTGCGCAAAGCCGCATCGAAGACACGGACTATGCGGCAGAAACCGCCAACCTGGCCCACTATCAGATCCTGCAACAAGCTGGTACGGCAATGCTGGCGCAAGCGAATTCCTTGCCGAATTCGATTCTGACCTTGCTGCGGTAATTGATTAATCGGTAATATGAGCAACCCGGCCTGATTTCAGGCCGGGTTTTAGCCCATAAAGGACGGGGATCATGGACATCACGCCTCTTGGAAGTGGGGCTCAAACTGGGATATTGCCGGCCCAGCCTTCGGTCGTGCCGACTTCCCAATCATCACCCAATACCGCAGCTTCGCAACAAAGCGGCGTGGACCAGGTATCGCCGACGCCCCAGACCGGCGCGACCAGCCATGCCGAACCTTCGGCCGACCAGGTCAAACAAGCCGTGCAAAAAATCAACGCCAGCCTGGCCTCGCAATCGCAGAGCATCGAATTTTCGATGGACAACACGAGCCACCGCATCGTGGTGAAAGTCGTGGACCAAAACACCAATCAAGTCATCCTTCAGATTCCATCGAAGGAAACCTTGGCCATTGCGGATTCCCTTGACCAAAACCAAGACGGGCAAAGCACACAAGGCTTGCTGATCAAGCAACAAGCTTGATGATTTGACATAGCAAACTGAAAAGGCGGAAAAATCTCCCTCTAAAGTCTGCTTTGCTTGCGCCGATAATCACTTATATTGCAGTTTTAGCCGGAGTCGCAAGTGAGCATTTCTTCCGTTTCGCCAACCGCCAGCTCCACCGGAGCAGCGGCGCTTACCGACGTCGGCATCGGTTCGGGCCTTGACGTCTCCAGCATCGTATCGTCGCTGATGGAAGTCGATTCGCTGCCCGTTACCCAGCTTAACAACCAGATTACCAGTTACCAGGCCACGCTTTCCGCGTATAGCCAGGTCACGTCGGGACTTTCGAGCTTCCAGAGCGCCGTCGAAGCGCTCGATACGGCAGCCAATTCGATCGCCTTGGGTGTCACGGCAAGCGACACGTCGGTGCTGTCCGGCACGGCGACAAACAGCGCGGTAGCAGGCACCTACAACGTTGACGTGACGCAACTCGCCCAGGCGGAATCGCTGGCCACCAACGGCGTCACAAGCACGACGGCAGCCATAGGCAGCGGCGCCTCGACCACCATCAATTTCCAGTTTGGCACAATCGGCTCGGGCGTCACCGGCAGCGCGCTGGATTCCTCGGTGGCAAGCGGCGGGATCGCAGCCGGCTCCTTGACCATCGATGGCACGACCATCACCACCGGCGCCAGCACGACAGACGCACAATCGCTGGCGAACGCGATCAACAATGCTTCCGCAACGACCGGCGTGACCGCAGCGGCGACGGGTGGCAATAGCGGCACACTGGCTTTCAACTCTGTTACGACCGGAGACGGCGACTCTTACACGCTAAGCGTTGGCGGCGTGCCCATTGCCAACGTCGGCGCCGATACCACGTTCACCGCAGCCGACCTCGATACCGCCCTGCAAAGCACCGGCACAGGCTCCGTCGGCGCGGAATTGGCGGCGCAAGGCATCACCTACACCGGCAGTGCCGAAGCCGGCACCTTGCAGTTTTCCGCCAGCAATGGCGCAAACCTGACGATCACCCAGGATCTGACCAACAGCAGCGGCGATGCCTCGGGCGGTATCTCCGGCCTGGACGAATCCGGTGCGGTCGAAACCTACATGGGCAACGTGACCTTGTCTTCGTCAAGCTCGGTTACCGTCGGCGGCACCGCGCCGGCGCTGGCGGGCTTGACCGCAGGCACGGCCAGCAACACCGCGACGTTTGCGCAAAACTCTGCCATAGCGGGCGGCTCGGTCACCATCAATTCATCGAATGACTCCCTGCAAGGCATCGAATCGGCGATCAACAATGCCAACCTCGGCGTCACCGCTTCGATCATCAATGACGGCAGCAACACCCCCTATCGCCTGGTTCTGACCTCGAACACCACGGGTGCCAATGCCAGCATGAAGATTTCCGTCAACGGCGATTCGACCCTCAGCAGCCTGCTCTCGGAAGACCCCGCCGGGACGCAGAATCTGACGCAAAGCACCGCCGCGCAAAATACCGAACTGACCGTCAATGGCATCCCCATCACCAGTTCCAACAACTCGGTTGCGAACGCGATTCAAGGAGTAACCTTGAGTGTTGCGGCGACCGGGTCGACCTCGGTATCAATCTCGCAAAATACCTCGACGCTGCAATCCGCCGTCAGTGCATTCGTTAACGCTTATAACACGCTCAACAGCACGATCGGCTCGGAAACCGCATACGATGCCTCGACGGAAACTGCCGGCGCGTTGCTGGGCGACGCCGGCGTCCAGACGGTGCAGGAAGGCATCGCCCAGGTGCTGGGGGCGACGATCCCCGGAGTCAGTCAAAATCTCAATTCCCTGCAGCAGCTGGGCATCACGTTCAATAGCGACGGCAGCATGTCGCTCAATTCGTCCACGCTGCAAAGCGCCATCACGAACAATCCCAATGGCGTGGCGGCACTGTTCGGCGCCATCGGCAACACCACGGACAGCGAGGTAAACTACACCACCTCGACTTCCGCGACCCAGGCCGGCACCTACGCGGTCAACATCACGCAATTGGCGACCCAGGGTACCGAAGTCGGCAACGCCGCGCCCAACCTGACGATCACCACGGGCAGCAACGACAGCCTGGGCCTCGACATCGATGGTGTCAACGCAACCGTCACGATCCCGCCCGGCACCTACACCTCGACTTCTCTAGCAGCCGAAGTGCAAGGATTGATCAACGGCTCAAGCGCGATATCGAACGCAGGCAGCTCGGTTGCCGTGACCGTCAACAGCAGCGGCGCGCTGTCGATCACGTCACAGCGCTACGGCTCCGCGTCGCTGGTGGATTTGACGGGCGACGCCGCCGCGTCGCTCATGGGTTCCACTCCCACGATGACCACCGGCGTCGACGTGGAGGGCACCATAGGCGGCAATCCCGCAAGCGGCTCCGGCCAGGTCTTGACGGGCCTGGCGGGTAGCCCCACGGCAGGGCTTGCCTTGACGGTCGACGGCGGCAGCACCGGCTCGCGCGGCAGCATAACGTATTCCCAGGGCTACGCCGACCAGTTGGGCAGCCTATTGACCTCGTACCTGGGCACCACCGGTCCGATTACCAATGAAACCGCCGGCATCAACAGCACGATCAGCAGCCTGCAAACCCAGATCACGGCGTTGAACCAGACGCTGGCGCAGCAACAGGCCAACTATATGGCCGAGTTCGAAGCCTTGGATACCACCATTGCCAGCCTCGACTCGACACAAACCTATTTGACGCAAGAGTTGGCCTCGCTCGCCGACACCACGAACAGCGGCAGCTAAACGTAACGCCAAAGCAACGAAAAGGGATAGCAATGTTTGGAATGCAGCAATACGGTGCCAAAGCCTATGCCAATGTCGACATGGAAACCGGCGTCATCGCCGCCAGTCCGCACAAGCTAGTTGTCATGCTGTTCGAAAGCGCGATGCTGCACGTGACGATCGCCACCCAAAGCATGAAGGCGGGCCAGACCGCCAAGCGCGGCAAGGCCATTTCCCGTGCCATTGCGTTTATCGAGACCGGGTTGCGTGCCAGCCTGAACAAGAAAGTCGGCGGGGAACTGGCATTGAATCTCGACGCGCTATACGAATATATGAGCCGGCGTCTGCTCGAAGCCAATACGAAGAATAAAGTCGAACCACTGGAAGAAGTCTATCGCTTGCTCGGTGAACTCAAAGGTGCCTGGGAATCCATCGGCACCGAAGGCAAATCCGTCGCCGCCGCATCTGCCGCAACCGCCGCCGCCCAGCCCGATCCGCTGGCACCGCGTCAATCTCGTCTCATGAAGGCTTGAACAATGAATAGTCAGCAAGTGGTCACCTTGTACGAAACGATCTCCGTCATCACGGAGCAGATGGTTTCGGCCGCGCGCAACGCCAATTGGGTACAATTGGCGTCGTTGGAAAAGCAATGCGCGAAGCATATCGAAACGATCAAGATCGGCGACAAGGAACCTGCGCAAGGAGAGATGCGCGAACGCAAGATCAAGATCATCAAGAA
>OUWB010165383.1_pt1 | contig 10999 bp, 9 predicted proteins | sample 1779821 | NCBI WGS metagenome assembly OUWB01 (sample SAMEA3914806, study PRJEB12502) | metagenome | biome: forest; material: soil | place: Canada | collected 2011-08-03 | depth 0.1 m
ATGTGGAATCGCATGCGGATGGATCCCACCGACCTTGCGGACGTATCCGCCGCTACCTACACCTACCTGATCAACGGTCACGCGCCGGCCGCCAACTGGACGGGACTGTTCGCAGCGGGTGAGCAAGTGCGACTGCGCTTTATCAACGGCGCCTCGATGACCTTCTTCGATGTGCGCATCCCAGGGCTGAAGATGACGGTGGTGGCAGCCGATGGACAGGCGATCGAGCCGGTGACGGTGGACGAGTTCCGCATTGGCAGCGCAGAGACCTATGACGTGATCGTGCAGCCATCGGCCGATCGCGCCTGGACCATTTTTGCGCAGAGCATGGATCGCTCAGGCTTCGCCCGCGCCACGCTGACGCCGCGCATAGGGCTGACCGCCGACGTACCGCCTGTCGACCCTCGTCCCTTGCTCAGCATGAGCGACATGATGGGCGCGATGAATCATGGCGAGCCGCATCACGACATGCCTGGCATGGACATGATGGGCATGCCCGGCATGGAAGCGCTGGCGGCAGGGCATGAATCACCCACGACCACGCTGAAAACCGGTCCCGAAGTGGACATGCGCGTGGCGATGCCTCGCAGCAATCTTGACGATCCCGGCGTGGGTCTGCGCGATAACGGTCGCCGCGTATTGAGCTATGCCGACCTGCACGCCACCGACGCACCGATATCACCGCGCGTGGATCGTGAACTCACCCTGCGCCTCACCGGCAATATGGAGCGCTACCTGTGGTCGTTCGATGCCACGCGCGCCTCCGCTGCCGAGCCCTTGCGCCTGCGTCATGGCGAGCACGTGCGCGTGGTGTTGGTGAACGACAGCATGATGACCCATCCCATCCATTTGCACGGCATGTGGAGCGAGCTGGAATCGCCCGACGGCGCTTTCCAGGTACGCAAGCACACCGTAGTGGTGCAGCCGGCGCAGCGCGTCAGCTATCGCGTCAGCGCGGATGCGATGGGGCGTTGGGCCTATCACTGCCATCTGCTCTATCACATGGAAGCGGGCATGTTCCGCGAAGTGGTGGTGGCATGAGCATGCGCCGCTATCGGGCACGTGCGCTGGTTGTGGTATCGCTGGCGCTGCCGTCCGCTGCGTTGGCGCAAAGCATGGGTATGGACGATATGCCCGGCATGTCGGCGCCTGCGGGTAGCGTGCAGACCGATCCCCACGCGGGTCATGCCGCAGCCAGTGGCAGCATGCCGATGGATCACAGCGGTCACGTTGTGCCTGCTAGCGATGGCAGCGATCTGCCGCCCAATGACCATGTCCCACCGCCGCCACCGCAAACGGTGCCGCACGCCATGTCGCCGACGCAGATGAGCGACGTGATGCAGATGGACGATGCGGAAACGCGAAGCATGCTGTTGATCGATCGCCTCGAACGTAGCGCCAGCACCGCCGGTGACTACGCCACCGCCTGGGAAGCCGAAGGCTGGTGGGGCGGCGACATCAATCGACTGTGGATCAAGACCGAGGGCGAACGCGGCAGCGACGGCACCGAGGAAGGTCGCCTCGACGCGCTATGGAGTCATGCCTGGACCAGTTTCTGGAATGTGCAGCTTGGCGTGCGACAGGATTTTGGCCAGGGCCCTAATCGGCAATGGGCGGCATTGGGTATCGAGGGCCTGGCGCCGTACTGGTTTGAAACGCAGGCCACCTTCTACGTGGGCGAGCAAGGACGCACGGCGGCGCGACTCGAAGCGAGCTACGAGCTGCGTTTCACTCAGCACCTGATCCTTCAGCCGAAACTCGAATTGAATTTCTACGGCAAGGACGATCCGCAACGCGGCATTTCATCAGGGCTGTCAGATATGGAAGCAGGCTTGCGCCTGCGCTACGAGTTCAGCCGAAAGTTCGCGCCATATGTCGGTGTGAACTGGACGCGCCGCGTTGGAAACTTCGACAACGTGCGGGGCGCGCCTGACCTGCATGCACGCGAGACGACGTGGGTGGCGGGTGTGCGGTTCTGGTTCTGAGCAGAAGGCGCCGACGGACGGCGTTCGCCGCCCGTCGCGCGACATCATCAATAGGCAACCGTGATGCGGTGCCGGCGGGCGTCATTCTTTTCGACGCGATCGAGCAGGGCGACCGCGTAATCGGGCACGTTGATCTGGCTCTTGCCATCGGCATCGACCAGCAACTGATCGCCACCGACGCGATACTTGCCGGTACGCGGGCCGTCCTCGAGCAAGGCGGCCGGACTGATATACGTCCATTCCAGATCGCCCTTGCTGCGACGGAAAACCTCAAGCGCATCGCCCTGGCCGGTGGCTTCGGGCTTCCACGCATCGGGGAAATGCGGGTCGTCGATCACGCGCACGCCCGGTGCGGTCTCCAGCGAGCCGGCGCCACCCACCCATACCAGGCGCGTCACGCCGGCACGGGGCAAGTTGTCCAGCAAGGCGGTGGCATTGGCCGGAATGCTGTGCGGCGTGCCGTCGCGTCGCGCCGACAGGCTGGCGACCACGGCATCGACACCGCGCACAGCATCGAGCCAGCTTTCCGGCTTGGACACGTCGCCCGTGACGACCTTGATGCGCGCGTCGTGGTTCGCCAGGCGCGACGGGTCGCGCACGATGGCGGTCACGTCGTAGCCGCGCGCAAGGGCTTCATCGAGGATGGCATGGCCAACATGGCCGGTGGCGCCGAACAGGGCGATCTTCATGGATGTTGCTCTCCTAGGGATTGGGGGGCGAGACCGACGATGCCGTGGGGAACGTGAAAGCTTCGCCAGCAGGTGAAACAGGAGGCAAGCATGCGCCTGCGGATAGCCTCGGATAAACGCATCAAAAGGGAATTCACTGTAAAGTTATGCTTGACAGTGAGGCGATATGGCAATGGACGTCAATCTCAACTGCTTGGCAGTTTTGGTGGCGCTTGTTCGGGCCGGCTCGTTCACGGCCGCCGCTGAGACGCTGGGCATGACCAAGGCGATGGTGAGCCAGCATGTGGCGCGGCTGGAACGCGAGCTTGGCGTCACCTTGTTGTTGCGCAGTACGCGTCGAATGACGCTGACCGAGGCAGGCAGCGCCTTCCACGCAGCCTGCGTGCGCATCCTCGCCGAGGCGGAGGCGGCCATCGAGCAAGTGGGGCGCGGCCAGGAGAAGCCCAGTGGCACGTTACGGCTGACCGCAACGAGTGACTACGGCACGCCGGTGGTGGCGCCCGCGCTGGCGCAGTTCATGCGCCTGCATCCGCAACTGCAGGTGGACCTGGTGCTTACCGATCATGTGAGCGACTTGATTGCCGAACGCTTCGACCTGGCCATCCGCATGGGCCGCTTGCGCGATTCGGATCTGCGTTCGGCGCGCTTGGGCGCATTCCGTCAGTTGATGGTGGCCTCGCCGGCCTACCTCACGCGTCACGCCGAGCCGCGTACGCTCAGCGACTTGGCGGCGCACGACTGGGTGGCGTTGACGCTCTTGTCCTCGCCATTGCGCTGGACCTTTCATGCGCCCGATGGCTCGCGCCGCACGGTGCGCATGCGCGCGGTGGCACAGGCCAACAACGTGGCAGCGGCGCATGCGTTGGTGCTGCACGGCGCCGGGGTAAGCGTACTGCCCGATTACCTGGTGACTGACGATGTGCGTGAGGGCAGACTGGTGGTATTGCTGGCGCAGTACACGCTGCCCGAGTGCGGCATTCACGCGGTATATCCCGGCCGGCAGGCGCCGGCGAAGGTGCGTGCTTTCATCGACTACTTGCGTGAGTACCTGCGCGCCTAGCTATCCCTGGAACATGTAAAACAGATAGCAGACGAACAGGATCAGATGCACACCGCCTTGCATGATGTTGGTGTGGCCACTTGAAAAGGTCACCAGGCACAGCGTGAGCGTAAGCAGGAACAACGCCAGGTCGGTATGTTGCAGTCCCAGCGTGATCGGATGGAGCGTTGCGTGGCTGATGATCAGGATGGCCGGAATGGTCAGGCCAATGGTCGATAACACCGAACCGAGAAAAATATTGACCGATCGCTGCATCTGGTTCGCGCGCGCAGCCCGCACGGCGCCAACCGCCTCCGGCGTGGCGACCAGCACCGCCATGGCCAGGCCGGCGAGCGCCGCCGGCTGTCCCATGGTTTCCACCACGTAGTCCACCGGATGGGCCAGTTTCTCCGCCAGGTACACCACCGGCACCATATAAGCGAGCAGCAGCACCACATGTGTGGGCAGTCCTCTTAGCGACGCGGGTCGTGGCAACGCGTGCGAACTCTCGGCTCCGGTGAAGTACGACCGGTGGCGTTTGGTCTGCAGGGCCAGGAACGACACATAGAGCCCGACGGAGATGATCGCCAGGAACGTTTCCTGCGCGAAGGAAAGCGTGGGGCCCGACGTGCTCGTGGTGAAATTAGGCATCACCAGTGCAAGGATGCCGAGCGGAATCACCACGCCCAGGTACGCGTTGGCACCCTGCAGGTTGTACTGCTGCTCACGGTGTTTCCAGCCGCCTATCAGTAGTGAAAGCCCGACCATGCCGTTGAGAATGATCATGGTGACGGCAAACAAGGTGTCGCGCGCCAGGGTCGGGTTGTTGGCCCCGTGCAGCATGACGGCGGTGATGCTGATGACTTCGATGGTGGTGATCGACAGCGTGAGGATGAGCGTGCCGTAGGGCTCACCCAGCCGTTCGGCGAGATGGTCGGCATGGCGTACCACGGCCAGCGCCGAACCGAGAATGATCACAAACAGCCACACGAACATGAGGCCCAGCCGTGGCAACCGGTCCAGGCCAGCCAACAGTTGCGGACCAAAGAGCAGGAATGCCACGCAGGTGGCCAGACTGAGCGCAAGAAACCACTCGGCCTTGACGAGCGACTGCACGTCACTGAGCTTCATCTTGTACACCCCGGCGAGGTTGGGACAACCAGCGCGAACGTTCCGGCGTACTTTAGTCGCAGCAACGGGCGTTGTGGGCTTATTCCACCACGCTATGGCTTTCCGCCGTACCCAGCAGCTCGGGCTGGGAGGGCTTGGCGGATTTGCGGCTGAGTAGCGGATGCATGAACACGGCCGCCAGGATCACCGCGACGCCGGCATAGAACCAGCCGTCCAATTGCCTTTGCTCGCCCAGCAATACGATAGCCAGCACGATGGCATAGACGGGCTCGAGGTTGGTCACCATCTGCGTGCCGAATGCACTCATGTGGCGCAACGCCACCAGTGCCAGCGCGAACGGCAGCAGGGTGCAACCGAACGACAGCAGCAACAGCAGCAGCGCATCGTGCGTGCTGGGCAACATGAAGGCCGGCCCCACGTGCGGCAGCAGCGGTGCCAACAAGGTGAGGAAGATCGTGCCGGTGCCCAACTCGATGCAGGTTACGGTCAATGGATCACCGTGTTCCACCAGCCGCTTGTTGTAGGAACTGAACAACGCCACCAGCAGGGCGGATAGCGTGCCGACGGCAATGCCCAGGCGCATGCTCACCGGCACGCCGCCCACCACCATGGCTACACCAGGTACCACCGCCACGCCGATCAGCAGTTCGCGCGGATCGAACTTGCGGCGCGCGATCCACGGCTCGATCAGCGACAGGAACACCGGCCCCAGCGCAATGCAGGTGGCGCCCACCGAGGCGTTGGCAAGCTTGATCGCGGCATAGAAGGTGAGCCAGTGCAGCGATACCAAAACGCCGATGCCCGCGTAGGCAAAGCGCAATCGCCATGGCATCGCCTTCAGTCCACGCCATACCTTGGGCATCAGCAACAGCGCAGCCACCACCAGCAGCATGCGCCACCACACCAGTGGCAACGCGGGCAGCGTGATGAGCTTGCCGAGGATGGCGGTAAAGCCCCAGAGCAGGACGCAGAAATGGATCTGCCAGCGGGCTTTGCTAACGGCTTGCATGGGTGGCATCGATGAGGACGGGAACGCCGCATTCTAGCGGCGTTCCCGTCCCGGTCGAGCCGGATCAGTGCGACGTGGCAGCCTTGGGCGCAGGCGGCGCCGGTGCAGGGTGTTCCTTCGACGGGCCGCGCATCTGCTCGAGCACGGTGGCGCAGGTATTGTCGGGGTCCCCCTTTTTGTTGGCGACGACCAGCGGAAGCAGTGCAGCCACCGGCGCTAGCACAGCCAGCGCCACCGCGCCGCCGCCACGCAGAATCAGCGGGCCGGGCTGCACGCCCACATCGGGGTTCTTCAGCGTGCCTTTCACGTAGAGCGGCGAACGCAGCGAAAGGATGCGTACGCCCTTGGAATGGGGCCGTACATCGAGGTCGAGTTTTTCATTGGCAAAGTTCACGGTGCCATCGATATTGATCACCGCGTCTTCGGTATCGAACACGAACAGGCGGGTGTCGAACAGACCATGGCTGGCGGTCAGGTCCGAGGCTGCGCAGTTGATCTTCACCGTCTTGTCACCGAACAACTTGCCGATGATGATGTTGCCCACGTTGAGGCCGGCTGTTTCCAGCAGCGTCTTGCTGATGGCGCCATCATTCATCAGCAGCTTCACCTCGCCGGTGGCTGTGCCCATCAGTGCACTTACCGAATTGCCCGATGCCTCCAGCGCGGCGTCGCCGTTGATTTCACCAAAACTGGTGCGCATCGGTTCGAAGGTGGGAAACAACTCCTTGAGCTTGAGATGGCGTGCGCGTAAACGGATGGTGCCCTGCATCGGCGATTTGCTGCCATCGAGGGTCAGGTTACTGTTGACCTGGCCGTCTGCCATGTCGAAGCTGAGTGGATCCAGATGCAGCACGCCGTTGTCCATCACCACGTGAGTGGACAGGGTATCGATGGGCAGCGCCGCGTCGCGCACAATGCGTGCGGCATTCATGGTGATATCGGCGTCCATCGCGCGCCAACGGTCGGTGCGGAAAGGCTCCACCGGCAACACCTTGTCCGATGGCTGCGTGGTGACATCGCCGCGTTGCTGCTTTTGCGCATTGGAGCCGCCGCCGATCAGCGGAGCCAGATCGGTAAATTGAAGCAGCTTCGATTTGACGTTGCCGCTGAGCTTGGGCCGCGGGCCGCCCGTGTCGAAAGCCAGATCGCCCTCCAGATCGCTGCCGCCCACGCGACCACGGAAGTGGTCATACGAATAATGGCTGTTGCCGGTTTTGAGCTGCGCCTTGAGATGGCCTTCGGTGGCGTAAGGCGGGGTTTCGGGCAGGGTGATGCCGGTCAGCGGATAAAGCTTGGCCATGCTGGTGCCGGAGAACCACAGGCGAATATCCAACGCTGCCAGATGCAATGGATCGGTCAGCGTGCCCACGAGGGCGATGTGGTTATCGCCCACATGCATGTCCGCCTGCACCGGGAATGGTTGATCGTTCTGTTGGATGGCAAGTACCGCGCCGGTTTTTCCCTTGCCATGCGCCGGCGCGCCCTGATAGGTGCCCTCGGCTTGCCACGTGAATTGATAGGCCGCTTGGGTGCCACGCAGGGTGGTGCGGCTGTCGTTGGCTTCACTGGCCAGCGTTTTGCGCGCATCGGCACCGACCGTCTTGCCAGCCTCCTCGCGAGCCTGCGATGACTGTTCAGCCACGATCTGGTCGTAGGCGATGGCGCGTTGCAGTGGTTCCACCTCAATCTGCAGTTGCATCTTCTCGACGGCGTCATCCAGCGTGATATGGCCGCGGTCAAAGCCGATAGCGCGCAGATCGAGCGTCCACGTCGAAGGCTGCGCGCTGGGGGTGAGCTTGATATCCCAGGTGAAACGGCCTTGCGCATCGCGCTCGAGGTCGATGCGCGGATGCACCAGATAGAGCGTTGGGATCTCCACGCGATGCCACAGCAACGGCAACGGCGCGAGCCGGAAACGCACGGCGTCAAGCTCGGCGAATTGTGGCTGTTTCGCCCAGTCGGGATTGGCAATCGACACGTTGCGGGCCACCAGCATGGGCCACGGAATCCATGCGGCAAGCCCGCCCGCGCGGCGCTCGCGGGCCCATGTCACGCTCAGGTCACCCTGGATGACGAACGGGCGGCCAATAGCCTGGCTGACGCGAGCATCGACCATGGGCTTCATTCGGTTCCAGTCGAACGTGGCGATGACGATCAGCAACACCACGATCAACAACAGCACGATGGCCAGCGGCGCATACACAAACCACGTCCATCTGCTGCGGGGCCATGCCATCACCATCTCCTGAAGGGACCGGCTTTTGCCGGTCGTTGCGTTCAGTCATAACTGCGCCCATGGCAAATTTATGTGGTGATGGCAGCGCTTGCTCAGCGGGAATTCATGCCCGTCACTCGTCTTCGTCGGTGCCGTCGGCCTTCCAGTAGCCGGTTGCGCGCAGCCAATCCTTGGGAATGCCACGCTCGTCGGTGAGGTATTGGCGCATGCGACGGGCGCGGCCCGACTCGGCGGCAATCCACCAGAAGGTGTCGCCAGGGGGCGTGGGCAGTTGTTCCAGTGCGTGCTCCAGCAGCAGGCTGCTCGCGGCATCGGTGTCGCTGCGTTCGAGCCAGGTGAAGTCGACCTGGGCTCGCGAGCTCAGCGATTGTCGGTCGCCGCTACCGGGTATTTCAGCCAGCACGATGGCGTGCACGCCATAAGGCAGTTCGTCCAGCCAGCGACCGATGGCCGGCAGCGCCGTTTCATCGCCGATCATCACGTAGTGATCAAAGTCGTTGGCCACCATGAAGGAACCGCGTGGGCCACCGACGCCGATGCGCTGGCCGGGCTTTGCCTGTTCTGCCCAGCCAGAAGCGGGGCCGTCGCCGTGCAATACGAAATCCACGGTCAGTTCGTTGAGTTCGTCGTCGTATTGGCGTGGCGTGTAATCGCGCATGGGCGAGCGTTCGATGCCTTCAGGGAATTCGAGCCGGCCCTCGCCCAGGGTGGGCAGCACTAACTGGCCCTGACTGTTGGGGAAAAACATCTTCATGTGATCGTCGGGAGATGCGCTGAGGAAACCGCGCAGCGCATCGCCGCCAAAAATCACCCGCTGCATGTGCAATGAGAGGCGTTCCACGCGTAGTACTTCGATCTCACGCAGCACCACGGTGTGTCGCTGCATGGAGTGGACGTGTCGGGTCATGGGGGAATCTCTCGACAAGGGAGTGGGGAAGGGGAATCAATCGTCGTTGTGGTTCGCAATGGCTTGAGCGGTCTGTTCCAGCAGGCCAGCCACGCGCCGTGCCTCGGCGGCATTCCATCGGTCGCCGTGCGTGAGCAGCGCGTGTTTCACCGCATCCATGGCCTCGCGTACTGCCGGGGGTAACGCCATCTTCGCTGCGGCATGTGCTGCGTGGCGTGTACGCAGCGCCATCGCCTCGACTGCATGGCGGTTGTCGGCAAGAAAGGCACGTCCCGCCACCGTGATGGCGTAGAGCTTGCGGCTGCCTTCGGGTTCCACCCGGATATGACCGAGCTCTTCCAGCAGGGTCAGGCTGGGATAAATAACGCCGGGGCTGGGCGTGTAGCGACCGTGGAACAGCTCCGCGATCAGGCGGATCAGTTCGTAGCCATGGCGTGGTTGCTCGGCGATCCGTGCCAGCAACAGCAGCTTGAGATCGCCGTGACCAAGCAGGCGGACACCACCACGCCGACCGCCGCCGCTCGCGCCATCCCAGCCGGCGAAGTCGCTGCCGGGCGCGTGGCGTGGGGTATCTCGATGGGAAGGGGGCATTCGCTGGGGTCATTTAGATATATCGATTTGAAAAAAGATATATCTAAATTGGAGGCAAAGACAAGTGCATCGCCGCGCTATCAACGCAAACGCCGGCACGGGGCCGGCGTCTGGAGGTTCGAATGAAACCATTGGCCTATGGCTTGGACTTGGCTTCCCGCACCGGCACGTTGACGCTGCACAGGTCGATCTTGCCGGCCGGGTTGCGATAGAAATCGTCGCGACGATTGCGCTTGGCATCCACCAGTGCGGCAAAGGTAGCGCTGTCGGTACGCAGCACTTCGATGGCAGGGCGTTGGTCCGCCGGAAGGTCGGCAGCCAGTCGCACCGAGTGGATGGTGACGCGCTGCGTGGGCTTCTCATAGAAACCCAGCGGGCCGGTGCCGCGAGGCAGACCCGAGAGATATTCCATGCCCTGCAGCACGCGACCGACCACGGCGAGGTTGCGGTCCAGCCCGCGCGGGGCCTGGCCGATGACGGCGTAGAGCTCGCTGCCGCTGCCGGTCTGCGGATCGTTGTCACGTCCCACGCCGACCATGCCGTAGCAATGCGTCAGCCATTCCTGTCCTGCGGCCTTGTCACGCCCGACCGGAAAGCCTTCGGAAAAACCCACTTCCGCCGCATACACGTCGCCGTCCGGCAGTGCCGTAAACGGCAGCTTCGCATCGAACGCGCGCGTGTATTCCGGTGGCAGCGTCGCCTTGGCCGTGCCCAGCGACTTGAGCTTGTTCTTGTCGCCGTTGTCGTCGCTCTGCGGGTCGCCCCATTGGGTCACGAAGTTGTCCTGCACGCGCACGATGGCCAGGTCGTCGAAGAAATGCTCGTGAGCCAGCGTGCGGATATTGGCAACGTGCAGCGGCGTGAAATCCGGCGCCAGTTCGATCAACACCTGGCCCTGCGGCAGCTGCATCACCAGCAGGTTCTGTGGATCGGGTGTGCGCCATTCCTGCGCGGTGGACTTGCCCAGCAACTCCTTCGGCGTGGGTGTATTCGCCGTGCCTTGGGCATGGAGGCCGGCCAGCGCCGGGGCGCCAAGCAGGGTAAGGCCGAGCAGGGCGGCGATGAGGCGAGGCTTGGGTTCCATGGGCATCCGTTCAAGGCAAGGAAGCCGCAACTTAGCAGACCCGTGTGGTCCAGACGCAAGCAGAGAATCAACAGGTAGAGCACTCGCGGCGCAGCTTCTCTACAATGCCGCCCCCTCTTTCCGTGACCCCGCCCGTACGCATGGACATTGTCGTCAACGAAGAACTCAAGGCCTATATCGATCCCCTCACCGCGGACGAGTACGAAGCGCTGGAACGCAGCCTGCTCGCCGAGGGCTGCCGCGATGCGCTGGTGTTGTGGGGCGATATCCTGGTGGACGGCCACAATCGCTATGGCATCTGCCGCAAGCACGACCTGCCGTTCCAGAC
>OUWB011159494.1_pt1 | contig 10992 bp, 8 predicted proteins | sample 1779821 | NCBI WGS metagenome assembly OUWB01 (sample SAMEA3914806, study PRJEB12502) | metagenome | biome: forest; material: soil | place: Canada | collected 2011-08-03 | depth 0.1 m
GGCACGTCGTCACTACCAGCGCGCACTGGAAATCTCGCCGGCCCTGCGCCGCACGCGTCTGTTCTCCCGCCTCGGTGCGCTGGCTCTGTTTGGCGATGTGCTGGGTTGGGTGCTGCTGATTGCGGCGATTTCCGCGGACGAGAATATCCTGCTGCGCTCCACCGGAACGCCGTGGTTCTACTTCCTGTACGTGCTCGGCGTGGTCTCGCTGTTGGGTGCGCTGGCGGTGCTGTTCCACGCGGTGCGCAACTGGCAGCTCGCGCAGCGCAGCCTGTGGGTTCGCGTGGGCGAGACGGTGTTGACGCTCGCTGCCCTGTACATCGGATGGTTCATTCTGGCTTTCGGAATGATCAGCTTCAACGTGCGCTTCTAAGGCTGGAGAAAGTTGATGACCACACATGAGTCCACACGTTTGAAGATGAAAGCCGCCATCGAGCGTATCGAGATGACGGCGCCATTCCGCATCACCGGCTACACCTTCACGCACAATGAAATGCTCGTGGTTGAGCTGGAAAGCGACGGCCACGTGGGACGCGGCGAAGCTCTGGGCGTCTATTACCACCAGGACACGCCCCCCTCGATGCTGCAGCAGGTCGAGGCGCTGCGTGACGCCGTTGAAAGCGGCGTCACCCGGCAACAGTTGCTCACCTTGCTGCCGCCCGGCGGCGCGCGCAACGCCGTGGATAGCGCACTGTGGGATCTGGAAGCCAAGCTGCAGGGCAAGCCAGCGTGGGAGATCGCAGGGCTCGATCCGCCCGCGCCCTTGTTGACGACCTTCACGGTCGGCGCCGAGGATCCCGAGGTAATGGCGCAGCGCGCACGCGAGTTCACCCAGGCGCGCGCCATCAAGCTGAAGCTGACCGATGATGACCGCAACGCCGAACGCGTGCGGGCCGTGCGCGCGGCATGTCCGCATGCGTGGATCATGGTCGACGCCAATCAGGGCTTTACGCCGGAAACTTTCGCGGCATTGTTGCCGGCACTGGTTGAAAGCGGAGTGTCGGTGGTCGAGCAGCCGTTCCCGGTCGGCAAGGAAGCATGGCTGGACGGGCTGGATTGCCCGATTGCCCTGGCCGCCGACGAAAGCGTGCAAGATCACCGCGACCTGCAAAAAATGGTCGGCCGGGTCAATATCATCAACATCAAGCTGGACAAGTGCGGTGGACTGACCGAGGCGCTGATTCTGGCGAACAAGGCGCGCGAGCTTGGCTTCCAGTTGATGGTGGGCAACATGGGCGGCACGTCCTGGTCGATGGCACCGGCTTGCGTGGTCGGCGCGCTTTGCATGGTGGTCGACCTGGATGGCCCGCAGTTCCTGGTGTCTGACCGCTCGCCAGGGGTCATCTACAAGGACGGACGCATTTCGTGTCCGGAGAGCGTGTGGGGCGGTCCTGCCAACGCAGGCTCATAAGTCATCAGCCGGAGTGCCGTTGCGCATGATCGAAGCAGGAACTGTAAGTCGGGAACGAAACTGGTTTGGCCATCCGGCGGGCCTGAGCATCCTGTTTCTCACCGAAATGTGGGAGATGTTTTCCTTCTTCGGCATGCGCGCGCTGCTGGTCTATTACATGACTATGCATCTGAAGATCGGCCAGGAACATGCCTCGCTGATCTACGGCACTTACGCTGCTTTTGTTTACTTCACGCCGGTGTTTGGTGGCGTGATTGCGGATCGGTGGCTGGGCAAGCGCAACGCCGTGGTTATCGGCGGCGCGACGATGGCGCTCGGTCATTTCATGATGGCGTCCGAGCCGCTGTTCTATCCGGCGCTGGCCACCATCGCGCTCGGCAACGGGCTGTTCCTGCCCAGCCTTGCCAGTCAGATCGAAGGTCTTTATCGGCCTGGCGATACGCGTAGCAGCAACGCTTACAACATCTATTACATCGGCATCAATCTCGGTGCGTTTCTCGCGCCGCTGGTGTGCGGCACCCTGGGCGAGATGTTCGGTTGGCACTGGGGTTTTACGGCGGCTGGCATCGGCATGTTGCTTTCGCTGGTGATCTACCTCGGCGGCAGTCGCTATCTGCCCAAGGAGCCGGCGCGGCCGGCCGCGGGGCAGCGCGAGAAGCGTCCGATGGATCGTGCGGTACTCCAGCGTTTCGGTTTCCTGATCACCGTCGCGGCGATCGTGGTGGTGTTTCGCGGTGCCTACGAACAGGTGGGCAACACGATTGCGCTGTGGGCCAGCGACGGGGTCGATCGCCATGTCACCGCCGGGTGGAGCATCCCGATGACGTGGTTCCAGTCGCTCGACTCCCTGGTGGTGTTCACGGCGACGCCGTTGCTGGTGATTCGCTGGGCTCGCCTCGCACGACGCGGCATCGAAACGCCATGGCTGAAGAAAATGGCTTTCGGTGCGGCGGTCGTAGCCGCTTCGTACCTATTGCTGGCCGGCATCGCTGCCTGGTCGGACGCGCACGGCACGCGCGCCAGCTGGGTGTGGCTGGTGGGTTGGTTCGTGATGATGACGCTCGGCGAGCTCTACATCCTTCCCATTGGGCTGGGACTGTTTGGTCGCATGGCACCGGAAGGCTTTCGCGCCACCAGCATCGCGACATGGTTCTTTGCCGGGTTTTTCGGCAACCTGCTGGCCGGCGCGCTGGGAACGCTCTGGAGTGGCCTGTCCCATGGCTGCTTCTTTGCGCTGATTGGCGCGGTGGCCGGGCTGGCGGCAACGCTTTTATATATCCTAGGCCAGCGGCTGGGTCAGGTAGAAAGTCGCGAGGACGCAGGCGCAGCGATGGTGCTCACCCGGTAAGCGAGCGACGATGACCAAGGATCTCCAACAAAAGCTGAAGGACCATTGGGAATCCTTCACTGCTTCCGAGCAGAAGATTGCCAGTTTTCTGTTGCACAACATGCGCGACGTTCCCTTCGAAACCGCTGCCTCCCTGAGCAAGCGCGTCGGCGTCAGCCAGATGACGGTGGGACGGTTCCTGCGCAACCTCGGTTACGAGGGCGTGGGCGACCTGAAGGAGGAACTGCGGGGCGACGCGTCATGGCGTCATCTCTACAAGGATGTGGAGCAGTCCAAGGAAGCCGATCCGCTGGCCGGTCATCTGCAGGCGGAAATCCGTGCCTTGACCACCACGCATGCGCTGGCGGGCACCAAGGAATGGAAGTCGGTGGTGAGGATGCTGTCGACTGCCGATCGCGTGACGGTATCGAGCTTCCATCACGGCACGTTCCTCGGGCTGGGCCTGGCTGCCATGTTGCAGCAGGTGCGCCCGCACGTGTCGTTCAATTCGGGTATCGACGGCGCCTACATCGACATGCTGCTTGATTCCACGCGCAACAGCTGCGTGGTGTTGATCGACATGCGTCGTTACTTCAAGCAATTTCGCGCGCTGGCAGAGGAAGTGGTCGAGCGCGGCATACCGCTGGTGCTGATCACCGATACCGAGTGCTACTGGGCCCGCGAGCTGACGCCCAACGTGCTGATGATTCAGGCCGATCGCGCATGGCACAGCTTCAGCGCCTATACGAGCCTGTTCAGCCTGCTGACCACGGCCATGGCCCAGGAGAAGGGCGACGTGATGGAGCGCATTGGCGAGATCAACCAATTGCGCCAGCACTTTGCCGGCTATCTGGGCGGTGCCGGCAAGGACAAGGGGAGTGCCGAGGTTCCCGCGAAAAAGGGCGGCGCGGCGGCATCACGCAGCGGATCGAAGCGCAGTCCGGGGAAGAAGACCCGGTAAAGCGCCTGCAGCAACGAGCGAGGGGTTTTTCCCGCTCGTTGTTGGTCACGATCAGAACGCGTACTTCACGTTGAGCATGTAGCTGCGCGGCGCGGCGTAGAAGCCCTGCTGCCAGTACAGGCTGGCGATGTACTTGCGGTTGGTGACGTTGTCGACGTTCAGCGTCGTGCTCCAGTGCTGGCCAAAATCGTAACCGGCCATCAGGCCCAGCACGGCATACGAACCCTGGTAGGTGAAGATCTCGCTGCCGTTGGTGGCCACCGCATCCTGGTCGATGTAGATGCGATCCTGCCAGCGCAGCGTGCCGCCCACGCGCAGGCCCGGCAGCGCGGCGATGCGGTAGGTGGTGTTGAGGCGGAACAAACGACGCGGCACATAGGTGCGCACGTTGTTGCCCTGCGGGTCGACGATTCCCAGCTGGGTATAACCGCCGCTCACCTGCCAGTTGTCGGTGAGCTGCCCGCTCACGTCGAACTCGTAGCCCTTGGAGGTGGCATCGATGCCGCTGTAGTAGTCCTGGTTGGTCACCAGGCTGTGGCCGGCGTACTCGGCCAGGCCATCCTGGCGCGAGCGGAACAGGGCGAACGTTGCGTTCAGGCGGCCGTCGTTCCACTCACCCTTCATACCCACTTCGAGATTGGCGCCGGTGACCGGATCGAGAATCTTGTTGTTGATGTCGGTTTGCGTCTGCGGGTTGAACAGCTTGGTGTAGCTGCCATACGCCGAGTAATGCTCGGCGAAGTCGTAGACCAGGCCGACGAACGGCGTGGTCTGCGTCTTGTCGTAGCTGCTCGGTACGCCGTAGCTCACACCCTGCTGATCGATATGCACGGTGCTGGCACCGGTGATCAGGGTCAGGGGATCGGCCAGGCTCCAGCGCGCGGTGGCATACAGCGCCTGACGCTTGGTGGAGGTCACGCCGCTGCCGTAATAGGCATCGAACGGCGGTTCTGGATAATCGCCGGTCCAGTCGTTGAGCGACGAAATCGGTGTGCCGATACCTTCGCCATAGCTGGACAGCTGGCGCACATCGTCCTTCGCCCAGTTCGCGCCGATCACCAGCTGATGCGTGCGGCCGGCCAGATCGAACGGACCGCTGGCGTAGACGTCCGCGACGTACTGCTTCTCGCTGCTGGTGTACGCCGACGGGTAGGCATACAGGCCCAGGCCGGTGGTCGCATCCGGCGTGCCGTACACGTAGAACAGGTTGCTTTGCTGGGTGACGTGGCGGTAATCCAGTTCGCCCTTGATGCTCCAGTCGTTGCCCAGCTGCTGGTCGAGCTGGAGGAAGGTGCGGGTATCGGCCGTGTTCCAGTACGACCAGTCGGCCGAGGTGCTGGTGGAACGGCTGTAGTCGGTCGGCGTGCCGTCGGTGTTGTAGAGCGGCAACGCGCCCCACATGCCACCGTGCGACTTGTCCTTCTGATAGGTGACGCCTGCGGTCAACTCCGTTGAAGGCGTCAGGTCGGCCTGGATCACGCCGTCCACCACTTGCTTGCGCAGGTTGTAGCGGTCCAGGTAGCTGTCGGTGTCCTCGTCGGCCACCACCAGGCGGCCACGCACGCTGTGCGAGTCGTTCAGCGGGCCGGACAGGTCCACGTCGAGGCGATGGTCATCCCAGCTGCCCACGCTTACACCGACGCTGCCCTGATAGTCGTCGGTGGGCATCTTGCGCACGAAGTTGATGGTGGCCGACGGGTTGCCGGTGAACGAGAGCAGACCGTTGGCGCCGCGAAGTACTTCCACGCGCTCGTACACGGCGGTATCCAGGTCACCCTGCTGGTTGCCGGTCCAGAACGGCATGCCGACGCCGTCCACCAGGAAATTGGTGACGTCGAAGCCGCGCGCGGTGTAGTAGGTGCGATCGGTTTCCACGCGCTCGACGTTCACGCCGGTGGTGGTGTCCAGCACGGCGTTGATGTCGTTGAGGCTGAAATCGTTCATCTGCTGGCGCGTGATTACGCTCACCGACTGCGGTGTTTCACGCAGCGACAGCGGCAGGCGCGTGGCGCCGGAAGTCGAGCGCGTCGTATAGGAGTCGCCATCGCCCACCACATTGGCGGTGGCCTGCACGCCCTCGAGATTCTTCACGCCCGCTGCCGTGGTCGCCGGCACCAGCTTGTAGCGGCCACCGCCCAGATCCTGAGCGGCGATGCCGCTGCCGGCGAGCAGCGCACCCAGCGCGTCGCCCGTGGTGTAGTCACCGTGGAGCCCGGCCGTATGCTTGCCTTCCAGCGCCATGCCCTTGCTGTCCGGACGTGGGCCGCCCTGACGCTCGAACACTGTCAGCGCCTGCGCCAGCGAGCCGGCGGGGACGTCGTAGTGCTGCACCCGCTGGGTGGTGGCTGGCGCGCCCTGCTGGGCGAGCAGCGTCGGCGTGGCGCAGGCCAGGCATAGCGCTACCACCAGGCTGCGGTAGAGGGGACGGCGCAGCCGCGGAGACGAACAGGGCAGAGACATGGTGGGCCTTGGGCAGATCGAATCGGGTCATTGCAGGCCATGGAGCGGATTCGCTGTCACGGCAAGCATGTAAATGATAGTCATTATCATTTGATTTTGCCAGCGATGGAGGCGGCGTGGCTTGTCGCCGGAAGCACACCCTCGCGAAATTAGGGCGCGATCGCGTATGGTCGCCGGCTATGCGACCGCCACTCGTGCTCTACCAACGTGACTACTGCCACCTGTGTGATCAGGCCCTGGCCGTGATGGCGCAGGCGTGTGCGCCGGATTTCGACAGCGTGTGGGTCGATGACGATGAGGGCCTGGAGGCGCGCTACGGCACCCGCGTGCCGGTGCTGCGGGATAACCGGGACGGCCGTGAACTCGACTGGCCGTTCGACGCCGAGGCGGTGCGCCAGTTTCTTACGGAAACCTTGTAGGAGCGCACCCTGTGCGCGACCGCTGCGCTGCGGCGTACCGCTTCCGCAGGCTGGTCGCGCACAGGGTGCGCTCCTACAGACTTACTTTGCAGTGAGTACGAGGTGGGCGTTGATCTTCACGTCGGCGCCGATCACGGACGTATCGGCGTACTCGCCGCCGCCCACGCCAAAGTCCAGGCGCTTCACCGAGCCAGTGACATCCAGCGTGGCACCCGTGCCTTGCGGCTTGAAAATGACATTGAGGCTCACCGGTTTGGTCACGCCGCGCAGGGTGAGGTTGCCGTCGGCCACGACTTGGGCACCGTTCTGGCGGAACCCGGTGGTGACGAAATGTCCCTGGGGAAATTTCGTCACGTTGAAGAAATCGGCGCCCGGCAATGCGCCGTCGCGGTCGTTGTCGCCAGTTTTGGCGCTGGCCAGATCCACCACCACATCGAACTTCGAGCTGGCGAGCTTGGTGGCGTCGTAGCTGATCGCCGCCGTCCATTTGCTGAAGGTGCCATCGAACGACTGGCCCTGGAAGGTGGTGGTGAAGCCGAGCTTGCTGGCGGCCGGCTGCACCGTGTAATCGGCCGCGCTGGCGAGGCCGGGCAGGGCGAGGGCGAGCAGCAGCGGGGCGGCGAGCTTGAGGTGTTTCATCAACGTTCTCCTTGGGAGGGGGCGTCATTGCGCAGGCGACGGAAAGGGAGCATGCGCAGCAGTGTGCTGTCGCGGTCCAGCCATTGGTGCTTCAGCGCACCGCCGATGTGCAGCACCAGAATGCCCACCAGAATCCAGAACAGGTTTTCGTGCAGACCGTGCGCGAAGTGGCGCAGCTCGGGGTTGGCCGCAGTCAGTGCGGGCAGATTGATCAATTTGAAGAACTGCAGCGGCTTGCCGGCAATCGAATTGAACCACCAGCCGCTGAGCGGCAGCGCGGCAACGAATAGAAAGAGCAGGCCATGAACGGCGTGGGCGAGAACGGTTTGCCAACGCGGCGCCGGTTCGTCTTTCGGGCGACGGTCGCCCACGCGCCACAACAGGCGCAGCAGCAACAGCGCCAGCACTGTCAGGCCAATGGATTTGTGCAGGGCCAGCCAGTTGATTTTCTGCATCGGCGAGCTGGCCAGGTCCATCGCCAACCCGAAGATGCCGTTGCCGATGATCAATAGCGCGGTGGTCCAGTGAAAGAACTTGGCGACCGAACCCCATTGGCGGTCAGTGCTACGCAGGCTCATGGAGATCCTTGGTGGGTGGTGGCGTGATCGTCCTGGATAGCTTCCAGTTCCAGCCAGATGCTGACGCTGTGGCCGATCGAATTGGCGTTGCCGGTGATGCCGAAATCTTCGCGGGTGAGCATGGCGGTCGCGGAAAAGCCGGCCGTGGTGTGCATGCCGTAGATAGTGGTGCCCAGGCGGTTGAAGGTGAAAGGCAGATCCACCGGCCGCGTTACGCCGCGCAGGGTCAGCTTGCCGTGCAGGACACCATGGGTATCGTCCTTGCGCTCCACCGAAGTGCTGGTGAAATGGGCGTAACGCGCGCCGCCGGCATCGAGAAATGCCGGCTTGAGTACGGCCTCGTTCCACGCTGCATCGCCCATGTCCAGGCTCGCCAGGTCAATGTCCAGCTCGGTGGCCGATTGGCTCCAGTCGGCAGGATCAAAGCGCAGCCAGCCATTGGCAACATGCAATCGCCCGAACGGTCGTGAGAAACCGTTGTGGTCGATACTGAAGACAATCTGGCTATGCGTGGTGTCGTAGCGGTAGGTGGCGGGCGCCGCCTGCGCGACGGCCAGCGGCAGCCATGCGCTCGCTATCGCAAACAGAAGCCGGCTTGTGAAGCGTGATGTCGACATGTGTGGAAGTCTGGACGATTGACTGGGGACGCGCCAGCAGCGCAGCGGGAACGGATTGTTTCCGTGTAGGTGCCTTCACGGCGTGTTGAGGTTTCATCAGCCCGAGCCGATACCTCGTTCTGACATCGCTGCTCTGGCATGATCGTACGACTTGGGGGAGTCCATGCTGCCGTCCTTGCTGCTTAGTGCCTTCCTGTTTGGAGCCACGCCTACGCCCACGATGGACATGACGTCCGTCGTGCCGCCGGCTGCCACGGCGCTGCCCACGCCACAGTTCCGCCGCTACGGTACCGCCGAAGGGCTGCCCAGCAGCAGTGTGTATACGGTGGTGCAGTCACCCGACGGCACCATGTGGTTCGGCACCAAGAGCGGCATTGCGCGTTACGACGGCGTCGGCTTCAAGGTGTTCCGTCATGTCGTGGGCGATTCGCAATCGCTCTACAACAACGGCATTTCTGCGCTGCTGTTCGATCGCGGCGGCCGCCTGTGGGCTGCCGGGCTGGAGGCCGGCCTCAACCGATACGACGAACGCTCGGCCTCGTTCCGCCATTGGGGGCACGAAGCCAACGATCCGGCCAGCCTGAGCAGCGACAAGGCGTGGACGATTGCGCAGACCCCTGACGGCTCGCTGTGGGTCGGCACCGCCGTCGGTCTCGATCGCATGCGCATGGACGGGCGAGGTTTCGATCATGTGGTCGTGACAGGTGACGATCCAGCGGCGCTTGGCACGGTCGGATCGCTCTACGTCGACGCGCTCGGACAGTTATGGGTCGGCAGTGACAACGGCGTGTTCCGTCGCGACGAGACGGGCGTGTTCCGTGCCGTCAAGCCGGAAAACCCGGGACAGTCGCTGGATGCGTGGCGTATCGAAGGCAGCGCCAGTGAGGTACGCATTGCCTCATCGCATGGTCTGTTTGTGGTGCGCGGCGATGACATTGCGCGACAGGTCGGCCGCAATGAATTGCCCGAGACCAACGTGCTCAGCAGCGCGCGCGATCGCGCCGGCCGTCTGTGGGTGGGCACGCAGCGCGGCCTGTTTCTGCAGAATGGCGAGGGCAAGCCGATCCAGGCTGTGGTCAACCAGCCGGTGTTGTACGGCAACCTGCCGGGCACGTGGATCTGGCAGATTCAGTCCGACAATGAGGGCGGCCTGTGGATCGCCCTGTTCGATGGCGGCGTGGCCTATCTCGCCCCCGGTTGGAACAGCGTCAGCCGCTTCACCCATATTCCCGACGACGACGGCAGCCTGCGCGATTCGGTTGCCTATTCGCTGGCGCGCGGCAGCGCAGGCACCCTGTGGGTGGGTGAACGCGGTGGCCGCGTCGATCGGCTGTGGCCCGCCACGGGCGCGGTCGAACATGTGCTGTCGGGTTTGCGCGGCGACGTGTTGGGCATGACCGAGGATCCGCAGTCACGGTTGTGGATCACCGTGCAGGGCGCGCTGTTCCGCTACGACAACGGCAAGCTGGACCAGGTGCCGGCCAATAGCCAGGGCATGAAGCATCCGCTGGAAGTGGAGCTGGGCCCGGACGGCAAGCTCTACGCACGCACCTTTGGCGAAGGCCTGTTCCGCGTTGACCAGAACACGCTTGCCGTCACACCAGTGCCGTTCCGTCCCGCCGAGGAAAAGGCCCGCTGGGGCAGCCAGATTACGCTTAAAAATGGCCATTTCTGGTACGCCAGCGACGGCGGCATGATGCGTTTGAGCCGCACGCTCGATTATTTCGAACCCGTGCCAGGCGTAGAAAACGGCGAATCGGTGGACGCGTTCGACTTCACCGACGACGGCATGTGGATGGCGCGCCCCGACGGGCTTGAGCACTACCACTACACCGCTGACGGCCTGGCGCTCGACGACAAGGTCGACGCCGCTCGCGGCTGGCCATCCGTCAACGTGGTCGACCTGGCGGTGGACAAGCACCAGCGCGTGTGGATTTTCGGTCGCGATGGCTTATGGCGGTTTGACCCCAGTACCGGTCGCTTTCGCGAGCTCGGCCTGCAGGACGGCCTGAGCAACGGCGAATTTCTGCGCGGCTTCGGACGTTCCATCGACGGCACCATCTATGCGCCCACGCTGGGCGGTGTGATGGGGTTCAATCCCAATCGTGTGGACGAACATGTCGCGCCACCGACGGTGGCGATTACGCACATCAGCGTGCGTCGCAACGGCGTCGTGCAAGACATGCCCTTGCCGGCCACCGGCGAGTTGTTCCTGGGCTGGAAAGACAGCGGGCTCAATATCGAGTCGCGCGTGTTCTCCTACGTCGATCCGGCGGCCAATCGCTACCGCTTCCGCCTGCAAGGCGTGGACGCCGCCTGGGTTGACACCGGCAGTCGCGGCGAACGCGATTTCGCGGGACTAGGCACCGGCGATTACGCGCTCGACGTGATGGCCGTTGGCGCCGATGGCGAATGGGCGCATCTGGCCCAGCCCCTGCAGATTCACGTGCAGGCGCCACCATGGGCGCGCTGGTGGGCATGGTGTGGCTACGTGTTGCTGGCAGCGTGGCTGGTATGGGTCGCGCTGCAGATATGGCGTCGCCGGCTCGCGCAGCGCCATCAGATCCAGCTGGCCGAGCA
>OUWB010014696.1_pt1 | contig 10991 bp, 3 predicted proteins | sample 1779821 | NCBI WGS metagenome assembly OUWB01 (sample SAMEA3914806, study PRJEB12502) | metagenome | biome: forest; material: soil | place: Canada | collected 2011-08-03 | depth 0.1 m
TCGACAAGCTGGCGCCGCAGCCCGGCGAATGGGAAGAGATCAACGCCGAGCACCGGCGCTTGTCGCATGCGGCGAAACTGATAGACGGTGTGCAGGGCACGCTCACCGGCTTAAGCGAGAGCGACGATGCTGTGATCGGCGTGGTGGCCGGCATGATCAGCCGCCTGCGCGATCTGGCGGAGATCGACCCAGGCCTGAACGACACCCTGGCCGCGCTGGAACCGGCCGAAATCCAGCTGCAGGAAGCCGCCTATTCGCTCGCGCACTACGCGCAAAAGCTGGATCTCGATCCGGCGCGCCTGACCGAGGTCGAGCAGCGGCTGGACGCGCTGCATTCGATGGCGCGCAAATTGCGCCTCGCCCCCGAGAGTCTGCCCGATGAGGCCGCCGCGCGCCGCAGCCAGCTGGCGGCGCTCGACGCCACTGCCGATCCGGCCGCCCTGCAAGCGGCCGAGGCCCGCGCGCTGGCGGCCTACAAGCAGCGCGCGCAGGCGCTCTCGCAAGCCCGTCATGCGGCCGCAGCCCCGCTGGGACAGGCGGTCACGGTCGGCATGCAGGAATTGGCAATGGCGGGCGGCAGTTTCGAAGTGGCGCTGTTGCCGCTCGAACAAGGCGGCATGCACGGTCTGGAACAAATCGAGTTCCGCGTCGCCGCCCACCCAGGTGTGCCTTTGCGGCCTTTGGCCAAGACCGCCTCCGGCGGCGAACTGGCACGCATCAGCCTGGCCCTGTCGGTAATCGCCAGCAGTGCCAGCCCGACTCCCACCCTGATCTTCGATGAGGTCGACAGCGGCATCGGCGGCGGCGTGGCCGAAGTGGTCGGCCGACTGCTGTTGCAACTGGGTGGTCTGCGCCAGGTCTTGTGCGTGACCCACTTGCCCCAGGTTGCCGCCCGCGGCGACCATCATTTCAGCGTCGCCAAGGCTCAGCAGAACGGTCACACCATCTCCAGCGTGCAGCCGCTAGACCGCACGCTGCGGGTCGAGGAAATTGCGCGCATGCTGGGCGGACTGGAAATTACCCAGACCACGCGCAAGCACGCTAAGGAAATGCTGAGCGCTTGAACCGCGTGGGCTGGGCCCACGGCCCTGCGGTTCGGCACGTCGGCTTGCCTGCCTTAGGCCGATTCAGCCGATCAAGTCGACCTGACGGCGCGCGCCAGGGTCGCCTCCCATAAGGCCGCCACAGCCGTGCGCTGGCCCCCGACCGTTTCCGGTTCGACCCGTGCCGCCTCGATCCCGTCCAGCCGCAATTGATGCTGGAGCTTGCGATAGTATCGATAGGCGTCGCCGGCCGCATCGGCCTGCGACGCATCGATCAAACCCAGTGCCGCGCATTCGCGCAATAGCGTGATGTTGCCCGCGTTGCGCAGCAGGGACGGGTGCTCGCCGGCGTGCAGCAGCACCAGAAACTGGACCGTGAATTCGATATCGACCATGCCGCCGCGATCGTGCTTCAGATCGAACAACTCGGTCCGGTTCGGATGCCCGTCGGTCACGCGCGTACGCATCGCGACGATTTCCGCCGCCAAGGCCGCGGCATTGCGCGGCAGCGCAAGCACCTGGGTACGGATGGCCTCGAAGTCCGCGCCGATTGCACTGTCGCCTGCACTGAAACGGGCCCGCGACAGCGCCTGATGCTCCCAAACCCAGGCCGTATTGGCCGCGTCCCCTTCGCGCAGCTGATAGCTGCGAAACGCCTCGAGCGGCGTCACCAGCAGACCGGATGCACCGTTGGGGCGCAAGCGCAGATCGATGTCGAACAAGGTGCCGGCGCCGGTCGCAGTGGTCAGCCACATCACCAGACGCCGAGCAAAGGTTGCGTAGACCTCGGCTGCGGCATCGTCCGGATCGTCATACAGGAAAATGATGTCGAGATCCGATGCATAACCGAGCTCCTTACCACCCAACTTGCCGTAGGCGATCACGGCAAAGCGCGGCATTTCGCGGTGACGGCGCGGCAAGGTGGCCCAGACCGTCTCCAGCGTCACGTCCAACATTGCATCGGCCAGTTCCGACAGGCGGTCGCTGATCACTTCGACTGTCAGCCGGCCGGCCAGGTCCAGCAGCAGGATGCGGAACACTTCCGCGTGGTGCGCATGGCGCAGCAAATCCATCTGCTGCTCGACGCCGTCCGCCGCCGCGATCCGGCTACGCAGCAGGCTGCGGAACGCATCCCAGTCGAACGGACTGGCCAAGGCTTCCTCGTCCAGCAGTTCATCCAGCAATTGCGGATGACGGTTCAGATAGCCCGCCGCCCAACGCGAAGCACCCAGCACGGCAAGCACCCGGGTCAGCGCGGCCGGAAATTCGGTCAGCAGCGCCAAGTAAGCGCCGCGCCGGCTGATGGCTTCCAGCAGGTCGAGAAAACGGACGAGGATGGTGTCGGGTGCCGCGCGCGCGGGCTGTACCTCGTCGGCCGGAACACGCTGGGCGGCGATCACCAGCGCGCGCTGCACCAGCGTATTGAAGCGCTGTTTGCTCAAGGCCGGCAATCCTTGATAGCGGGACGACGCCCGCGTCGCGCGCAGACGCTCGCGCAGGGCGACCGGATCGGCGATGCCGAGCTGCACCAGTTGCGCGTCGAGCCGCGCGTTGAATTCGCTGCACACCGCATCTTCCTCGCGCTGTATGCGTGCCGCATCGCCGGATGCGCTTGCCAGATCTGCCCGGGCCGCCAAATGGGTCGCAATATGGGCCGGATTCGGCTCGGGATCAGGTACGTCGACATCGCTCAATGCATCGCACCAGATCCAGTCGAAATCCGCAGCCTCGCTGCCGGCCTGCGTCTCGCTCGAACCCTGGCCGGTCTTGTCGGCAAAGATCTGGTCGAACTCCTGTTCGACGTTTTGTCGATGCGCCTCCAGGGCCTGATGGAAGGTCTCGTAATCGCCATATCCCATCGCCTGTGCCAACTGCAGGCGCAGCGCGAGATCGACCGGCAACGCATGGGTCTGGGCGTCATCCAGATACTGTAGCCTATGCTCGACGCGGCGCAAAAAACCGTAGGCGACGCTCAATTGCTCGCAGACTGAAGGCGCCAGCAGTCCGCGCTCTGCCGCAAGGCGCAGGACCTGCAGCGTCGGCCGGACCCGGAACGCGGCGTCCTGCCCACCCCGGATCAACTGAAACACCTGGGCGCTGAATTCGATTTCGCGGATGCCGCCGCGCCCCAGCTTCACGTCGTCGGCTTTTTCCGGACGCATCAGCGCACGCCGGGCCGCTTCCTGGCGTATCTGCGCATGCAGCGAACGGATCGCGCCGATCACGCCGTAGTCGAGGTAGCGGCGGTACACGAACGGGGTAACGCGGGTCTCCAGCTGTTCTGCCAAACGTCGGGCTGCCGGGGTTTCGCATTCGGACACCATGCGTCCCTTAATCCACGCATAGCGTTCCCATTCCCGTCCCTGCACATAGAAATACTCTTCCAACATGGCCACGCTGCACACCAACGGCCCGGCATCGCCGTTCGGACGCAAGCGCATATCAACCCGAAACACATAGCCGTCCGGCGTGATGTCGGCCAGCGCGCCGATCAGCCGGCGCCCGAGCCGGGTGAAATACTCGTGGTTGGAGATTGGTGCCCGGCTCGCACCGGCTGTTTCCCCCTCGTCTTCGTAGACGAAAATCAGGTCGATATCGGATGACACGTTCAGTTCGCGTCCGCCCAGCTTGCCCATGCCGACCACGCCCAGCGTCGCCCGCTGCGGCGCCCCCCCACTTTCGGTGGCAACCAGCGGCGCGCCAAACTGCGCTTCGAGTTCGGCACCTAACACGGCAAGCGCGAGCTGGACCGCAAGCTCGGCCAGATCGCTCATCGCCGCGGTGACTTCGGCCAGATCCGCGTGACCTGCCAAATCGCGTTCGATCAACGTGCAGAACACTTCATTGCGCAGTTGCCGCAGCGCCCTGCGCAGCGTCGCCTCGTCGCTGCCCCGTTGCACCAGCCCCAATTCCGATGCGCGCTCGCGCATCCAGGCCTGCGTCAAAGGCCGACTCGCCAGCTGGGCTACTTGCGCGGCCAGTGCCGCGTCCGCCTCGTAGCGGTGCCGCGCAAACCGGGAATACGCCGAACTCAAAGCCGGACTTTCAGGTGCACGATCCGTCATCTTGATGCTATTCCTCCGCCACACTATCGATGTTCATACGCTGGCCGTGTATTACACACTTCGCAAATGTAATACACGGAAACAGTCTGCCTCCATCAGAGTACCATTTGGCGCTACTCTGGCCTGTGTTACATTCGCTGGGTTAAACGCTGGCGTCGCCAGCATTGATTGCGCTGGCGCCTGCCAGACCCCGATTGCGCTGGCGCCCGCCGGCACCGACTTTTGCGCCATGGCCAAGCAGCATGCCTGATCCTCTGGACCCACCCATTACGGCAGCAACACCCGACCCGCGCAAACCAGACGCGGCCGACAGCAAAGCCGCCGCCGATGTGTTGGTCGAAGACGTCGAAGGCGACGGAGCCGCTCGCGAGGAACCGGTCTCGCAGACACTGTGGCGCGTATTCAATCTGCGCTTTCTGCGCGGCGCACTGACCGCGATGATCATCCTCGCGGTAATACTCTATTTCTGCGTCGGTGCCACCGCCCTGATCCTGCGCGTGGTCGTCCTGCCGCGCATCGATTCCTTTCGCCCCCGCATCGAAACCGCCGCCTCCGCGGCACTGGGTGCGCATGTATCCATCGCCGCCCTGTCCGCGCATTGGCAAGGCCTGTCGCCCGACGTCGAGATCTTCGGCCTCACCATACGCGACCGGGACGGCGCGATCGCGCTGTCAGTACCGCACGCTTCCGCCGTCGTCGCCTGGCGCTCGCTGCTGCACTTCGAACCGACCCTGGTCAGCTTGCTGGTCGAACATCCCGACGTGCTGGCCATGAGGCATGCCGACGGCAGCTTCGAGGTCGCGGGCGTACCGCTCAAGCAAGGCGGCGACAACAAAAACCAGTTGGCTCATTGGCTGTTCAGCCAGGACACCATCGTGCTGCGTGACGGTACCTTGCATTGGCACGATGAAACCCGCCATGTGCCCGACCTGGCCATGCGCAATATCAAACTGGCCATCTTCAATTCCGGCCACGCCCACCGGGTAGGCCTGCAAGCCGACGGCGACGGCGACGTGCTGCACGGGCCGATCGACTTCCGGGCGAATTTCCGTAACGGCGTGCTGACCGATCCTGGTGTACCGGAAAGCTGGCTTGGGCGCGCCTATCTGAACGCACAGGCCCTCGACCTGCCGACGCTTGCCCGCTATATCGATCTGCCGGTCGAGGCATACAGCGGCAGCGTCAGCGCACGGATGACCCTCGCCTTCTCCCAAATGAAGCTGCAGTCGGTCGAAGGCGAGCTCACCGGGGATGCCCTCGCGATACGCGCCAACCCGCAACTGGCCATCATCGATGCCCCGGCGCTCTCCGCCCACATCAAGCTCGAGCATATCGACAACGTATTCGAGCTGGGTCTGCGCAATCTGTCGATCACGCTGGCCGACGGAGCGCCGTTGTCGGACGGCACGCCGGTCGACCGCCTGTTGACGATACACCGGCTCGACGCCGCCTACCGGCAGCCGCTGCCGGGTCATGGCCAGGGATTCAGCATTGCCGGCGATCTGATCGATGTCGGCCTGCTGGCGAATTTCTCGCGTAAATTGCCGCTGCCGCGAGCGCTGGTCGAGCAACTGACCAAATTCGATCCGCGCGGCGTATTGCGCAACTACACGGTGTCCTGGGAGCGCGCGCCGCTTGATGCGACGTCCAAGACCCTATCCTCTGCCGCGCCTCCCGCTGCATCCGGCATTGCCGCCGCCGGCGAAGCCAGCGGCAGCGCGCCCATCCTGCACTACCGGCTCAAGGCCGACCTCGACAATCTCAGCGTGGCCGCGCAACCGGCGCCGGCCGGCTCCGCGCCCCCGGGCCAGATACGCATCGGCTTGCCGGGCTTCGACAATCTCAGCGGCCATATCGATACGACTGAACAGCACGGCGCGCTGACGCTGGCGTCGCAGCAGGCCGCGGTTACCATAGAGGGATTGCTGGACCAGCCGCGCGTCGAATTCGACCGCATCGGCGGCCATCTGATCTGGGACATCGAGCACAACGGCGCGCAGCGCAAATTCGAAATCCGCAGTTCGGATCTGACATTCAGCAATCCGGATGCGGCTGCCGTCACCGCGGTCGACTATCGGAACGACGGCAACGGCCCCGGTTCGCTCGACCTGACCTCGCATTTCGACCGCGTCAATCTGGCCAGCGTACCGCGCTATCTTCCAAGTAACCTGGATCAGAATCTGCGTGCCTATCTCGCGCATGCATTGCGCGGCGGCAGTTCCGAGAACGCGGTGATCGCAATCCAGGGCCGACTTGCCGACTTCCCGTTCGATAAGGAAAACAAGCCAGGTACCTTCCACATCAGCGCACCTTTCCATGACGGCCGTTTCGATCCAACCCCGGTGCCCCCGCAGATGATGAGCACCGGCCACGCGCAGCAGTGGCCGGAGGTGGACCAGATTAACGGCAACTTCGATCTGGATCGACAGCAACTGAACTTCACGGTCAACCATGGCAGCTATCGCAAGATGGCACTCGGTCAAGTCCACGGCCACATCGCCGACCTGTCGACCCGTGATGACGATTTTGTGATCGAAGGCAACGCCAGCGGACCGCTGGCCGACCTGCTCGACTACATTGCCGCCAGCCCTGTCTCGGTCTGGACCGGGCACGCCCTCGATACCCTGCAAGCGCACGGTCCCGCAACGCTCGCACTGAAGCTTGCCTTGCCGCGCAAGGAAAACGGCAAGACCACGGTCAGCGGCACGGTTGGCCTGCGCGACGATGCGCTGGCCTATCCCGGACTGCCCGCGATGACGCAGGCTGCGGGCGACGTGCAGTTCACCGACCAAAGCGCCACCTTGCAACGTGTCAGCGGCCAATTCCTTGGCGGCACGCTGAATGCGCAGGGCGGCATCAATCCGGACGGCACGGTCGCGACGACCATCTCGGGTCATCTCGACGCGGGGGCTCTGCACAACCAAGCCGATAACGGCGTATTGGCCAATTTCATGCACCACCTGAGCGGCGGTGCAAGCTATTCGGTCAGCTTGCGCGCCAATCATCCCGGCACGCCGGAAGTCACCGGCAGCGTCGACCTCACCGATGTGGCGATCGATCTGCCGGCACCGCTGGGCAAGAGGGCAGGCTCGGCTGCGCCGCTGCACTTCGAGATTCATCCGTCGGACAGCGCGGTCGCCGCACCCATCGCCGCGGAGCCCATCGACAGCCACGCTGGTACCCGCGCGGCGCGAACTGCGCGCAGTCCCGGTAGCACGGTCGCGGCAACGGTGCCGGAGCATGACTCCGAGCGGGCGAACGATCATGCGAACGAACACGCCGATGCACCAGACACCGCCGAGATCGATGCGCAATACGGCCCGATGTCGGTCGCCTATGTGGTGCGGCCCGGCGGCACCGGGGCCGATGGCACACCCAGTTGGGGACAACCGCAGGTCGTACGGGGCGCGATCGGCATCAACCACCCGGCGGCGCTCCCGGCGCGCGGCGTCAGCGCGAACCTGAACCTGGACCAGCTCGACGTGGATGCGTGGCGAAGCGCCCTGACCCAGATCGATCCCGCCGCTACGGCGGCCGGCGGGGACGGGGGCGCGAAAGACAACGCAGAGGGCAACGCCCACGCCCCGGCGGATCGCTGGCAAGCCTTCTGGCCGACCCAGTTTTCGGCCCACGTCGGCACGCTGAGCTTGCTCGCACGTACGTGGACCAATTTCGCTGTGAGTGGCACCCACAACAACGGCGCCTGGCAAGGCGACATCAGTGCCGATCAGGTCAATGGTCATCTGGCCTGGCATCCGCGGAGCGCCTTGAGCACGGCCGGCGAAATCGATGCCCGCCTGAACAAGCTGATGATTCCGGATGCCCATGCCAGCGACCCGCTGGCCCAGGATGTGTACCGCGAGCCGCGACGCTTCCCCGCGCTCGATATTGCGATCGACGATTTCACCGTCGGCACGCGCACGCTCGGCAAGTTCGAACTGCAGGCGCATAACCTGCAGCGCGACGGCGATCCGATCTGGCAGATCGAACAGCTAAAGATCAGCAACCCGGCGGCCAAACTGAGCGCCACCGGCAACTGGCGCGTCGCCGGCAGCGTCGCCAGCAGCGCCGCGCCGCTGCCCGGTACGCCCGCACCTGGCGAGATTGCCGCGAGTCCGGCCCTGCCCGGCCCGGATCCACGCCGCACCGAACTCGACTTCACGCTCGACGTCAGCGATGCGGGTGCCTTGCTGAGCCGACTCGGCTTGCCACGCACCGTGCAGCAAGGCAGCGGCACGCTGGCCGGCAATATAGGCTGGCATGGCGGCCCGGACAAGATCGACGTGCCGACTTTGACCGGGGCGGTCAAACTGGATATGCACCACGGCCAGATCCTCAAGGTCGACCCCGGTATCGGCAAACTGCTGGGCGTGCTCAGCCTGCAAAGCCTGGTCCGCTTCATCACGTTCGACTTCCGCGGTGTCACCGGTGCCGGCCTGCCGTTCGATTCGATCACCGCGAGCAGCAAGATCACGCAGGGCGTCGCCCGCACCGACGATTTCAAGCTGTCCAGCCCGGCGGCTAGCGTTTCGATGAAGGGCGCCGCCGACATTGCGCACGAAACCCAGGATCTGCGCGTGATGGTGGTGCCAACCTTGAGCGCCAGCTCGGCCGCACTGGCTGCGACCGCGATCAACCCATTGCTGGGCTTGAGCACCTTCGTTGCACAATTGGTGCTGTCGAATCCGTTGTCGAAAGCGTTCACCGTCGAATACGCGGTGACCGGCGCCTGGGCGTCGCCCGAGATCCGCCAGTTGAAAGGACGCGACAGCCACGCACCGCTGGTCAATCCCAGCGATACGCCGGCGCACGACGATGCCGGGGCCAACGCGTCTTGAGCATAGCGCGCCGGCCTATTTTGCCGCGCAGCGACCGTGAGCGCAGCGGCAGCGTTCCAGCCCGTACCGTCGATATGAATCGGAGTTAAGATCACGTTTATGAATACCTCACTCGAGACGTCGTTCCCCACACTGCCGCCCGCATCGGTGCGCGTTGCCGCCTTGCAGATGGTGTCTGCGCCCGACGTCGCGATCAATCTGGCGCAGGCCGGCAGCTTGATCGCCCAGGCCGCCGATGCCGGCGCCAAGCTGGTGTTGCTGCCCGAGTATTTTTGCTACATGGGGCATAAGGACACCGACAAGGTGGCCCTGCGCGAAACACCCGGCGACGGACCGATTCAGGCCTTCCTGGCGGATGCCGCGCGGCGCAACAGCGTGTGGGTGATAGGCGGCACCTTGCCCCTCGTCGCCCCCGAACCCGAACGTGTGCTGAACACGACGCTGGTATTCGACCCGCAAGGCCGGCAGGCGGCACGCTACGACAAGATCCATCTATTCAGTTTTTCCAAGGGCACCGATCAATTCGACGAAGCGCGCACCATCCGCCCGGGTGCGCAGACCGCGGCGTTCGATTCGCCGGCCGGACGCGTGGGCCTGTCGATCTGCTATGACCTGCGCTTCCCGGAGTTGTATCGGGCCTTGGGCGACTGCGCGCTGTTGGTGGTGCCGGCCGCCTTTACCTACACCACCGGACGTGCGCACTGGGAACTGCTGCTGCGCGCCCGCGCGGTCGAAAACCAATGCTATGTGCTGGCCGCCGCGCAAGGCGGGAAGCACGAAACCGGACGTCGCACCTGGGGCCACAGCATGCTGATCGACCCATGGGGCGATATCGTCGCCGTCCTCGAGGACGGTCCGGGTGTGGTGTGCGGCGAGGTCGATCCCGCCCGCATCGCCGAGGTACGCACGAGCTTGCCGGCCTTGAGGCATCGCATGCTGCGCTGAGCCTCAAAGGGCCTCGCGTAAGCGCGGTGCAAGCCGGCCGGGGCCGATTGGTGTACCTTATAGGGTATTGCAGGGTGGGCGCACGTGCGCGCTACCTCAGCGGCGCGGTCAGATCCGCTCAGCCCGTCCTGCGTCGAAGCCGAATCCACTTTTTTCGCCGCGAGTATGAATATTATCGAACCGGGTATCCGCAATCTGGCCACCGCCAAAGAACTCCTGCTGACGCCCTACGGGCTCGACGAAACGATGCTCACAGGCGTACTCGCCGACATCTTCACCCACCGTGTCGACTACGCCGACCTCTATTTCCAGACCACTCGCAGTGAAGCCTGGAGCCTGGAAGAAGGGATCGTCAAATCCGGCAGCTTCAGCATCGACCAAGGCGTGGGTGTGCGCGCCGTCGCCGGCGAGCGCACCGCCTTCGCCTACTCGGACGACCTGTCGGCCGAAGCGATCCGGCAAGCCGCCGAAGCCACCCGAGCGATCGCGAAAGCGGGCGGCGGACGGCAACGCATCAAAGTCGCGCACAGTCTGACGGGCGCGGCCGGCCGCGACCTTTACCTGCCGTCGGATCCGCTGCATTCGCTCGACGCCACAGCCAAGGTGCAGTTGCTTGAGCGCATCGAAAAAATGGCACGCAGCCGTGATCCCCGCATCGTCCAGGTGATGGCTGGACTGGCCGGCGAATATGATGTGGTACTGGTGGCACGCAGCGACGGCGTGCTGGCCGCCGACATCCGTCCGCTGGTACGGGTTTCGGTGACGGTGATCGCCGAGCAGAACGGACGCCGCGAAGTCGGCAGCAGCGGCGGCGGCGGCCGCTATGACTACCATTTCTTCAGCGACGATCGGCTCTCTTATTACGTCGACGAAGCCGTGCGTTCGGCGCTCGTGAACCTCGAAGCGCGGCCGGCACCGGCCGGCGCGATGACCGTGGTGCTGGGACCAGGCTGGCCCGGTGTGCTGCTGCACGAGGCCATCGGCCACGGCCTCGAAGGCGACTTCAACCGCAAGGGCTCGTCCGCCTTTGCCGGCCGCATCGGCGAACGGGTCGCCGCCTCGGGCGTGACCGTGGTCGACGACGGCACGCTGCCGAACCG
>OUWB010004427.1_pt1 | contig 10957 bp, 9 predicted proteins | sample 1779821 | NCBI WGS metagenome assembly OUWB01 (sample SAMEA3914806, study PRJEB12502) | metagenome | biome: forest; material: soil | place: Canada | collected 2011-08-03 | depth 0.1 m
AGGTGAGGCTGCCGACGCACTCCTGGCTCGCGATCAGAACGACGTCCGACAGGTACAGCAGCGCCGAGGAAGCGGGAGTGCCGGACTCGGTCGCCTGGATCTGCCCGAACGCGGTCCCGGCGGGTGCCAGAACCCAGTTCTGCACATGGGTCCACGTCGCAGCCGTCAGCGCCTGCACAGTCGAGGAAGTGGAGATCGGGTTACTGCCCTGGTCGTACCAGGCCACCGACAGCGACACGTTGGCGTAACCGAGCGGAGAGTACAGCCAGCCGTCGACCAGGTACCAGCTAGCGCTGCCGTAGAACGGGCCGCCGCCCTGCGAGACGGGGAACAGCTCGCTCTGGGCGATGGCGCTAGCGGCGCTTCCGCTCGGCGTCAGCAGGCCGGAGAACACGAAGCCGCCATGGGTCTGCGCCGACGACTGCGTGAACGCCCCACCGGACGCCGTCCACGGGATCACGCCCGCAGCGAAGGTCGAGTTCGCGTTCCTGGGCGGGTTGGCCTTCAGGGTCTGCTCGACCACACCGATCGGCAATTGGTAGTCGTTGTACAGCAGGGTGCTCGTCCGCTGGGCGGTGTTGTACGCGTTCGGATCCTCCCAGGTATGCCATGCCGGTCCCGACGCTGAGGCGCTGTATACCGACATTGGGACGCACCAGCCAGTCTCGACCGTCGCCCACGTCCCGCTATGCCGCGCAGACTTCAGCGCATTCAACGGCAGCGGCTGGTCATCCAGCACGCAGAACGCCAGATAGTCCGACGCCGCCGCATTCTGATGTTGCTGCAGCACCACGTGATAGGTGCTGCCGCTCGTCAAGCCTGTCGCGTACAGGGGAACCGACAGATACGGGGCTGGACACAAATGCGTTGTAGATACTTCAGAAAACTGAATGCTCGTCTGCACAATGTCCCAGTTGCCAGCGCCCGTAGCGAAGGCGCCGATCTGGACGCCATAGGATTCGTTCCACGTGCTTGACTGCCATGCCGGAGACGGACCGGTCGGTCCCACGGACAGGATCTGGATCTGGGCCGTAGTGTCGATGGCACCTTGCCCACCCAAGACGATCAGGGCATTGTCTGTGGAAGCCGTATCCCAGCCTGCGGCATAGGCCCAGGTCGGTGTCGACATCGTTGGCCCGGTCTGCCACGCACCTAGGGCGCCCGTCGTCGCATTGATGGGCGCAAAGTAGGTGGCGCCCGTGGCGGTTGCACTGCCAGTGTTGCCGCCTGCCACGACGAGCCAGTTGCCGAAGACCCCGACGAAGGGCGTGCTGGTGGGGGTTGGGAGGCTGGGGCCGACGCTCCAGGCACCAAGCTGGCCGTTGCTGATCGTCGTCCAGTACACCGTAGTGACGCACGCGCCGGAAGCGATCGAACCGCCGATGTAGTAGACGGTGGAGTTGTTCCAGGTGGCCGCGCCGCCGTTCTGCGTGGCAAGCGGGAGCGGCGCCTGACCGCTCCATGATCCGATGAGACCCGTGCTCGGATCCCAGCTCGCGACCCAGACGGCGGTCAGCGGACCGGCACTATTGTTGCCGCCCATGTAGATCACTGCGGAGGACGTCGTTGTCGCGGAGCCGTAGAAGCTCGCCTGCGGCAACGGGGGCTGTGCCACCGGGAGCGCCATCTCGCCGCCGCCGACATACTGGGCGGTGTTGACTCCGGCGACCGCAGTCGTGGTGTCGCCGCCCAGGTAGATGAAGTAGTTGCCGCTCGTGCACATGGCGGCCGTATATGCGATCCCGGACACGTCGCCTGTTGGGCCGGCCCATGGCGTTGAGCTGATCGATCCGGTGCAGTACGCGGTGTTGTTCGCTGGTGTCATCAGGGGGCCGGTGGCGTTCTCTAGCCCCTCTGTTGCGGCGAGTTGGGTAATGGCAGCTGCGGGAACAGAGGTCGCGGCGAGAGGGGAGGATGTCAGAGGCGATCCAGAGCCGTTGTCCGGGCACAGGCTGACCAGCATGTCTGCTCCGCTGCCGAAAGGCATGACGGGGACGACGACGCGGCCGACCGTCGTGCCCGACAGGACGAACGGCTGGTCGAGGTCATGCGAATTTCCGTATGCCAAGGCCGGGTCGAACTGCGTCCCGCCGTTAGGCGTGAGAATCTGTGTGCCCTGATAGATCGGCATCACCTGATGGGCAGCGAGCAACTGATTGACCTGGGCGGACTGGTTTGTCGAGGCGAGGCGCCCGGGGATTCCGTTCTCTGCCGCCTGCCATACGGGAGTCGTCACGGTGTCCCCTCAGCGGTGGATCAGCACGACGGCAAGGGACGTGTTCCCCACGACCGAGCTCAAGCTGGAACCGGAATTCTGGTCAGAGTACAGCTCGAAATAGTCCGTTGTTCCGTTGCAGGAGATGAACGACGTGACCTGAACGACCGTGTTGTAGCTCGCGCCCGAGTTGCCGACTGATGACTGATTGACCACGTTTCCCACGCCGTTCTTGCACAACTGTGCGGTGCGGCCACCGGTGGCATTCGGGGTGAACCCGATGCTGCCGATCACGAGATAGATACCCGACACATTGGGCGTGTAGCGCGTTGGCGCGCCGGACGACCAGCCACTGTACGTGTCGTTCGTTGGCGACGGCCACGTGATTGCCGAGAAGCCGCCACTCGACAGGGGCTGCGTGGATGACTGAGACACAATCAGCAGCGGCGGATTCGTCTCGATCGCCAACGTTGCCGCATTCAGCAGCTCAAGAGTCGCGGCCATATCAAACCGCCTTCGTCAGCAGGGCATTGGAATAGGAAAGGGTCCGTAGCCCCTGCGTGTAGCCGGTCGCGGTCTGACCGACCGTGTACTCGGCGAGCGTCGCGATCTGGCTGAGCGAGTTGTAGGTCAGCGCGGTCCAGCGCGCCCCTGAGTCCTCCCAGGTCGCCGTCATCAGTCCCGACGCCGTCTGGTCGTACACCGTGTACTGGAAGCCGTACGTCTGCGCCGTCCAACTGCTGCCGGTCGTTGATGTACTGGCTCCAGAGGTCTGGTTCGACCGGTACCAGGTGTACGAGTGCGAAGCAGACCCCGCCGCAGCCAGGACCAGCCAGTACGTCGTCGACGCCGTTAGACCCGTCACCGGCAGCGGGATCGGAACCTTCACCGTGGCCGTGCCGCCCGTCGCCAGATTGGCGTACTCGGCCGTCACCACCGTCGACACCAGCGGCGACCCCGACGGCGCACCCCCCGACGTCGCGTACAGCGACAGAGTCGTGGTCGCGAGCAGCGAACCGGACGTCGTCGCAGTGGACACCGGGACGACGACATAGCCCACCGTGCTCTGGCCCGCAGCTGTAGTGAAGGACTGCCCCAGGTACAGGCCGTTCGTGGTGCTCGACGTCGACCCGGCCGTCCCCTGGACTGCGGTCTGCACTCCGGCATACAGGTACTGCGCCGAGTGAGTCCCGAGGAACTCGTTCACCTGGCCGGCGACCGGGAGACTTCCCGAGGTTGCACCGAGCCATGTCGGAGTGGTGGCCATGAGCAGCTCCTCTCAACTGATGGCGAAGCTGCTCTGCAAGATCAACGTGTCTGTGGTCGGCACGGTCAGCGTCGGCGAGAAAGCCCAGTGGTCCAGCAGCACGCCCGAGGTGGCCAGCGACGCGTTGCTGCTGGAGCCGTTCGCGAAGACCCCGGCCTCAGTCACAGTCCAGCTCGCTGGCGGCTGGGGGAAGTAGAACAGCCAGGTCAGCTGAGCAGGGAGCGACGACGTAGCCGGGACGCTCGCGCCCGCGCCAACCGTCTGCCTGCCGAGCTCAGAGAACAGCGCCGTATCCGAAGCCGATGGCGTGCCGGCCCCCGAGCCGACCGCGCCCCACAGCGGCGTCAGGTACGTGCTGCCCACGCCGAGGTTCGCGGCCTGGTCCTGAATCCCGGACCACACCAGGGCAGCGGCCAGCACCGTCAGCCCGGCGATGCACATCACGTTGTCCCCTTCTCGGCGGTCGGTGATCGCCGAGTCCGGGGGTCGCATCATCACCGCCGAGTCGCCGCGGTGCCGCTCGAACCAGCGGCTATCGACCGAGGTCACTGATAGGCGGCCATGGAACGTCACGCTGCCCGGAGTCCCTGCCTCAGTCACCCCCACGCGAAAGCCCCCCATGTTGTCTGATCCCAGCCCGGTGGGGCCTGCACTGTCGCGGTCATCGAGTCCGCGACCGCAGCCGTCTCGTCGGCCTCAGCAATCCCCGCGAGTCCGGTGAAAGACCCGGACTGGGTGGATTGGGTGGACTGCTGATTCAGGGTGTTGAGGACGTCCACCAGCGTCTGCGGACGCATCACTCCAGGCACGGCAACCCCCTAGATCCGTACGGCGGTGATGGATGCGACCCGATACGGGTTGCCGTTCTGGCCCAGGGTCACCGTGTTGGCCGTGATCAAGAAGGTGTCGTCGATGCCCCAGGTGTAGGAGTTCTGGGCATCCGGAACCAGCGAGTTGATGATCTGGCACGTCCAGCCGGCCCGGACCCAGCCGACCCACTCTTCGGTCGTGTCGAACGCGATCTGCTCTACCGGGACTGAGTATTCGGTTCGCTCGCTCATGGCCCGGGCCAGGGCCATGGGGACCGTGGTCAGCGAGGAGTCGGAGATGAACTCGGCGAACACGCCGCTATTGGGGCCGGTGTAGGCCTGCTGCGAGGCGTAGTCGTTCGCAACGGCAACCACGGGGACTTGGTAGTTGTACCAGGCCTTGATTACGACACCGGCAGCTGGAGCCGACACCGTGTTGATCAGGAAGTAGGCCCCGTTTGCGTTCTGCTGGACCTGCCACTCGCCCGAGCCGGTGTCGCCGGCCGTGACGACGGTGACGGTCTGCGAGGTGCCACCTATGGTCAAGACCGGCGTGCCGGAGACGATGTAGCGCAGGGGCCAGCTCGAATCGACTCCATTCGCCAGCCAGGTGTCCGTTGGGGCGTTGGTGGTGGAGACGTAGGGGATGGTCTGGTTGGCGCCCTGGACGAGGACCCGGTTGTGCATCGTGGTGGCGTTCCACTCGTACAGGAATGTGCTGTCGAGGTCGATGTGGCCCTCGGTCAGCGAGCCCAGGCCTGCAGCTGTTGGCGATGTCGTGAAGGTGACGCCGCTGTTCAGTGCGGTTGTGGAGTCGTAGAAGTGCAGGTTCCGGTTCTCGTCGACGTACCAGCCATACGGGGTCACTGCGCTTGCCAGAGCAGCGAGGTTGCGCCAGGCATTCGATAGCTTGTCGAAGTTCTGGACGAAGGACGCCAGCTGCGGCCCTGGGGCTACGAACCCGCCGTTCTGCACGGTTGCCGCGTTGATCCCGCAGTTGGCCTGCTCGGTCAGCTCCACGATGATCTGATCGACCGTGTAGCCGTTGAACGTGCCCTGGACGATCTCATTGTCGGCGTAGTAGGTGTAGTCGACGCAGCCTAGGTCCCATTCGTTGCTGGTCGCGCCGGTCACCAGAAGCCCCGGGGTCGTGATCACTCCGGCGAACAGGCTCACGCCCGCAGTGTTGTCGTAGAGCGAGATCTGACTAAGGGTCTCGATGACGAAGTGCGGGCTGGTGCGGCCCTGCCAGTCGTCGACCAGCGGGATCATGGCCGTGTCGCCCTGGCGCCCGAAATTCTGGGTGATCGTGAGTGCCTGAGACGCCCCCGACCAGGCCAAGTACTGCTGGTAGGTGGCAGGAGAGCCCCCAGGAGGAGTGATCGTCAACGTGAGGTTCGGGAAGGCCACCCCAGTCACCCGGGCCACCCCCAACCCCGGAGATAGTCACGAAAGGATGACAAAGCACACCGAACACTCACATTGAGCTGGCGCGGCGCGGGACACTCCCGCAATGACCACCCCAGCAGCCCAGCCCGTCAAACCACCCCGGCCGCCATCCATGTCGCTGATCAGCTACGACAGGGAAGGCAACATCCGAGCGCCGAAGCCCAACAGCTTCAGCAAGTGGAAGCACCCACTCAACGACGTCCGCATCGAAACCGTTGACCAGGGCCGCAGAATCACCCTGACCCGCGTCGCAACTCTCGGCGTCCTATCGCTTGGCGCAGCCAAAAAGGAGATCAGCGTTGTCTTCGTGACCGGCGCCGGGGACACCTTCATCCACAAAGTCAAAGGCAGAGCCGCCGCAGACACCCTCGCCTGGGCGGTCGCCTTCAACGCCTGGCGCGACGCCACCGGCTGACCTACCGGCCGACTCCCATCTTTACGTGCAGGCCACCGGCGGGCAGGCTCTTCACCACCGCGTTGCCAACCTTGGACGCCAGCTTGTTGAAGTCCGCGTCCGACATTGCCGTGGCACCGCGCAGGTCGACATTGACGTACACGCTGCCGTTGCCACTACCACCCGATCCCATCGCGGTCAGGCCCGAGCCGGCAGTGGTGATGCTGCCGGTCACCGCCGTGTGCGCGGTGCCCGTCAGCGACGTCGACAGCCGCTTGACCGCCGACTGCGCCACCGCCGAGTACTTGTCGATACCAGCGGCTATGCCCGACGGGATCCACTGGCCGACTCCGTCCCGGAAGACCTTGCTTGGCGAGCCGATTCCGAGGAAAGACTTGGCAGCGTTCAGGGCATCCGAAGCCAGATTGCCGAGAGAACTGAATAGGGCGCTTCCGGCATTCTCGATTCCGCGAATGATGCCGTTGACGATGTCCTCGCCGATCCCCTCGAACCAGCTGCCCACGTCCTCGACCGCGTTCCACGCCGACTGCAAGCCGTTCCAGATCGCCGCGGCAATGTTGCCAATGACGCTGGTGACGGTGTGCCACGCCGACTCCAGCGGGCCGACGATCGCCGATTCAATCGCCTGCCATGTCGAAGACGCTGCGGACTCGATGCTGCGCCACGCCGACGACAGGAACGACTCGATGTCGCGGGTCACAGTCTGGAGAAGCGCCCAAACCGCCTCGATCGGCGCAATGATCGCGAACTCGATGCCGGCCCAGACAGCCGAAGCAACATTCTCGATCCCGCGCCAGATGCCGCCCAGGACCGCCGTGATCGCATCCCAAGCGGATTTCACTCCAGAGCTGATGTCCTTCCACAGGCCGACGAAGAACGACGCGACCGCGTTCCAAGCCGACTGCGCCGCCGACGAGATCGCGTTCCAAGTCGCGGTGAAGAACCCGGCTATCGCACCCCAGGCCGTCTGAGCTGCGGAAAGGATGTCGCTGCCGAAGTGATTCCATAGCGCCACCAGGAGCGCGATCGGGGCGGCGAAGACAACGAACAGCGCGGGCCACCACTTCTTAAAGAAGCCGGTGATCGCATTCCAGACGGTGGTCGTCACCCTAGTGACCGCGTCCCAAGCCTCGGTCAGGGCTGACAGGATGTCCTGGCCGATCTTGGTGAAGAAGTGGACGATGTCGCCCCAAACCGCCGAGGTCGTCGAGGCAACCGCATCCCAGGCCGACACCACGGCACCCCAGACCGTCTTGGCCGCGTCCGCGACGCCATCCCAGACATCGATCATGGCGTCGAAGTACAACTTGGCGCCGGTCCACAGCAGCTTGAACTCGTCGATCAGTAGGTGGATGTAGGTCATCACGACGGTCTTCAAGAAGCTGAAGACGTCGCCCACGACGTCACGAAATACCTTGAAGTGCGTATACGCATATACAACGCCAGCTACAAGGGCCCCGATCAGGAGGATCAGCTCCGGAATTCCCGTCGCGGCTTCCTCGGCATCGAAGATCGCCATGATGCCGTTCAGCGCACCCTGCGCTGCCGCCCACAGTTTTGTCGCCAAAGCGACGCCCTTGATTGCGCCTTCAGCCGCAACCAGCCCAAGTACGATCGCCCCGATCAGGCCGGCCAGCTTCTGGTTGTGGTCGATCCAACTGACCAAGCCCCCGAGGAGCGTCCCGACCCAGCCGACGAGCGTTGAGATCACGGGCAGCAGCTTCTGGCCGATCATGATCCCGGCGGCCTCGATCGAAGCCTTCGCGACGTCGAGCTTCTGGTTCATCGTCGACTGGATGGCTTTCCAGTTGTCGACGCTGTCCCCGGCCTTGGCCTGCGCTGCGGCGATGGTCTTGACGTTGGCCTCGTACGTGCCGAGGTGGGCTCCGCCGATCGTCAGGACCGTGTTCAAGCCTGTGGTGCCGCCGACCATCTTCGACATCGCCGCGTTGAACGTCTGAGCGGCGGGAGAGCCACTAGTCAGGAGCGAGTTGAAAGACTTGGTCTTGTTGGCGACGCCCTCGAACTGCGCCATCAGCGCCTTCTGCGTCGGCGACAAGGCCTTGATCGCAGTGTTGTAGTCGTTGTACGAGATCGTGCCGTTCAAGACCGACGTCGCCAGCGCGGCCATGGACGGATCCATCGCCTTGATCATGATGTTCGCGTTCGCCGACGCCTGCGCAGCATTGTTGTACGTGCTGATCAGGACGTTGCCGCCCTGAGTGTGCGCCGCAATCGCCTGCGTCAGCTGCTGGATCGTCCCCGTCAGGCCGACCTTCCCCAGGTTCTTGCTGACCGTGTTCGAGTTCAGGCCGAGGGACTGCATCTCCTTGATCTGCACCGACGTGGGGTTCTGCAGCGACGAGATCGTGTGTGCCAGGTCTTGTGTAGCCCTCTGTGCCGTCATGTTCTGCGCCGTCATCGTTGCGATCGCGCCACCGACCTGGGCGTACGACAGGCCAGCCGAAGCCGCGACAGCCGAGACGTTGCCGAGGCTGCTGCCGAGGTCTTGCATCTTCATGTCGCCCGCACCAACCGTGGCGATCATCGCGTTCATGACCTGCGTTGATGTGCCCGCGCTCTTTCCGAAGGCATTCATCGTGCCCGTCAGCGCCTGACCGATCGTGTCCAGATCGGCCCCGCCGACCTTCGCACCCTCGGCCGCCGTCTTGAGCACGTCCAGCGCAGCCTGGCCGTGATACCCGGCCGACTCGATGTGGTACATGCCCGCGGCCATCTGATCCGTCGTCGTACCCGTGGACGCCGCCAACGCCAGCATCCCGCTGCGGATCATCCCCAAGTTGCTGGCCGACTCGCCCGCGTCCGTGACCAGGTGCTCGGTCATGCTCTGGAAATCCCCGGCGGCCTTCACTGACTCGTAGCCGATCGCCGCAACCGCCAGCCCCGCGATCCCGAAGGCCTTGCTTGCGACGCCCGAGCTTTCAGCGGAGCTCGTGTTCGCCGCCGCCAGCCGCTCCTGCGACGCCGCGGCCCCATCCGCGCCAGCTGCGGCCTCCTCGCTCGCCGCCGCCTGCGCCCGGGTCACAGACTCCTGCCGCTCCTGAGCGGCACTCGCCTGGTCAGTCGCCTTCGCTGTGGTCTTCTCCGCCGCCGTCAGAGCATCAGCAGCCTTCGCCGCGTCCTCGGTCGTGACCAGGGCGTTCTGGCGCTCCTGCGCCTCCGTTAGCGCTGTGGTTGCGACCGTGGCCCGTTGCTGCGCGGCAGTCACCGCCGCCGTGGCAACGGCCAACTCGTCCTCGGAGGACCCTGCAGCAGTCGCTGACTTCAGAGCCTCCTGGGCCGTCGCCAGCTCACTGGTCGATGCAGTGGCCCGCTCCTGGGCGGCGGCCAGCGCATCGGCGGCGGCGGCCAGCTCGTCATCGGAGGCGATCGACGCCCGCAGGTCAAGGAGTGCCTTCTCCGCGTCCGCCTGGGCCAGCGTCGCCGCAGTCAGCTTCGCCTGCGCCTCCGCCGTGCGCGCCGACGCCAATTCCAAGGCATCTGCACCTGAGGCGGTTTGGAGGAAGCTTTCGTCGATCTTCTCCCCGGCAGCCGTTGCTGACTCGGCGGCCTTGGTTGCCGTCTCCGAGAAGCTGTCGAGGACGCCGTCGACCTTCTCCAAAGTCGCCGACATCCGGTCGGTCGCCTCAAGAACCGCGAGGACGGTGAATGCTGTACCGAGGCCCATGCCGACCCCCGTCCATCACATGCGAGTCGGGGCTATCGGCGCTGCTTGGCCGCGTTCCTGCGCTGCTGGGCCTGTTCCTCGCGGCGGATCAGCTGGATGTACGTGAGGTAGTCCTCGACCTCGCGCTCCGGCAGCGACAGCCACGCGGGATCCTCAGGACGCATCCCAAGGCGCTCCCACAGCTCCTGCCTCAGCAGGAACATCCCCAGGGACGGTGGGCCCGACGTCCCCATCCGGATCGCCGAGCTCGCCTTCGTCAGGAAACCGACGCCGCTCCGCCTCACCGTCAGCCTTGTTGGTCTCCTCGACCGCCGCGAGCAACTGGTCGAAGACCTTGTCGGGGAGCCGGCGAATCGTCTGCATGTTCAGCGGCGCCGTCATGCCGTTGTCGTCGTCAAGGTTCCACGCGACGATGCTGGCCAGCACCTTCTCGGCCTGCGCCGCCCAGATGTCCGGCGCCGGGCACGGCTTCCCGTCGACCATCGTGAGCTTCTGCAGGTGCGACTCGGCCTTCTGCGTCGAGCCGTGCGTCAGGTACTTCTGCAGCTCCACCCAGTACTCCTTCTCGGGGGCCGGGTGGTTGAGGATGACGCGGTGCGTACCAACGTAGGCGGAGAAGAAACTCATTGTGGATCTCCATGCGTGAGGGTTGCGAACATGCGAAAGCCCCGGCCATGTGGCTCGGGGCTGCGTGGTGCAGGAGGGGTCAGTAGGCGACGGGCTGGGAGTTGATGACGGTGCAGCCGATGGTGAACTGGCTGCCGCCAGACAGGGGGCGCGAGGCCTCCCATGTGATCGCGGACATGACTATGTCTTCGGCCTTCAGGTCCATGTCGTCCTTGGACAGGACGATCTGTGGGACCACGAACTCGATTGATCCGCCGCTCGCCGGATGCGCCAGCGTGATATTCAGGACGCCGGTCGTCTGGTTGATCAGGCGCGTGAAATCCCCGTAGGTGGCGTTGTCGAGCGAGCTCCACACCATGTCGATCGTGCCGCTGACATGCAGGTTGATCGGCGTGATGAAGCTCGGCCCGTGGTTCCCGCTGTACGTATAGGTCTCTTTGAGGCCGTTCTCGATCGACAGCGTCAGGTTCCCCGCCTCGGAGCGGGT
>OUWB010003148.1_pt1 | contig 10956 bp, 10 predicted proteins | sample 1779821 | NCBI WGS metagenome assembly OUWB01 (sample SAMEA3914806, study PRJEB12502) | metagenome | biome: forest; material: soil | place: Canada | collected 2011-08-03 | depth 0.1 m
AGCGTGCACAGCGAATGCGTGATGTTTTCCAACGCGTCCGAAATGCAATGGGTGTAGTCGTACATCGGATAGATGCACCACGCGTCGCCCGTGCGATGATGATGCACACGGCGGATCCGGTAGATCACCGGGTCGCGCATATTGATGTTGGGCGAGGCCATGTCGATCTTGGCCCGCAGCACGTGGGCGCCATCGTCGAATTCGCCCGCGCGCATGCGGCGGAACAGATCGAGGTTTTCCTGCGCGCTGCGCTCGCGATAGGGCGAAGGTTTGCCGGGTTCGGTCAGCGAGCCGCGATTGGCGCGCATCTCTTCGGCGCTTTGGCTGTCGACGTAAGCACGGCCGCGCTCGATCAGCAGTTCGGCGAACTGATAGAGCTTCTCGAAATAGTCGCTCGCGTAATACAGATGCGAGACGCCGTCTTTTTCCCAGGCATAGCCCAGCCACTTGACCGCATCGATGATGCTGTTCGCGTATTCGGTGCTTTCCTTTTCCGGGTTGGTGTCGTCGAAGCGTAAGTGGCAGGTGCCCTGATACGAACGTGCCAGGCCGAAATTCACATGGATCGACTTCGCGTGCCCGACGTGCAGATAGCCGTTGGGTTCAGGCGGGAAGCGCGTCTCGACGCGGCCGGCCCATTTGCCGGTGCGGTTGTCCTCGTCGATGATATTGCGGATGAAATTCGATACCGGCGCGTCCGGCCCTGCCTCTTTGCGGTCGTTGCTCATGTACTGTGCCTGAATGTAATCCGTTTATTTTACCGTACCTGGCCGATGCTGCCGATGGGCGCGGGGGTATAGCGTCCGGATCTGCGCGGGACGCGGGTATTTGGATGAAAAAAGCCCCGCCGGAGCGGGGCATGGTATGCGCACTGCGCAGTATGAAGACCGTTGATTCGGCTTTAGTGATGCCCGCCGTGATCGTCGCGGCCGCGGCCGCGGCCGCGGTCGCCATGCCAACCGCGTGGATGGCCGTAGTATGCGCCACCGTAGTACGGGTTGCCGTAGACCACTGGCGGCGGCCCGTACATCGGTGCCGGCGCGTAGACGACGGGCGGGGCAACCACCACGGGAATGCCGATGCCGATACTCACGCCCACGCGGGCGTCGGCGAGCGGACTCAGGCTGAAGGCGGCCAGGCCCAGCAAGGAGGTAAAGAGAAGTCGTTTCATCGTATACCTCGACTAGGGCTGTGAGCTGGCATTCGGCGCAGCGGCTTTGGTGGTCGCCGGCCTGCTGCCGTGATGCATCATCGGCTTCTTTTGCGCACGCGGGTGCGGATGGAACACCTCGTCGGCCATCTTCTTCTGCGCATCCGACATGCTGCTGTAAAGCGGCGTGAACACGGCCACCATCTGCTTGACGCCGTCCGCATGCGCTTGCGCGAGGCGCGCATAGCTGTTCAGGTCGTCGACGGCCGACATGGTGTCCTGTTGAGACTGACGTTCCATAATCAGTTGGTCCATCTGCGAGGCATCGTCGCGCATGGCTTGAGCCACTTGGCCCCATTGGGTTTCTTCTTGGGGCGTGATCTGCAGTTGCTGGTGCAGTTGGGCGATGCGCGCCTCGACGCGGTCGCTTTTATTGGGGGCGGCCTTGGCCTCGTGCGATGCCGGTGCGTGTGCGGTGGGAGCCGACGCCTGTGCGTATGCGCCCGTAACGAAAAGTGCCGAAATCAAGGTTGCGATCAGTGTTTTCATGGTATGCCCTCTTGGTTGTGACGACGTTGCCGCGGAGAATGCCTACGCCCAAACACGCCCGGCACGAGCCGGATGCGTGCGCTGTGGGCTCCAAGCATTGATTTGGATGGGTCGGATGCGGCAATGGTTCCGGATCATTTGCGCCCGCGACCCAGAATTGTTACCGGCAGCACCGCTGCGGTAGCGCGGTACCTGGGCCGTCCTGGTGCCGGCAGCTCCGGGAAAAATGCCGCGACGGCACGGCAGTCTGGCCCCAATAGGCGATCCGAGCGTCTTGGACGATAGGGAAATGCTACAACTTGTTACACAATGCCGTCCGCGCGCAGCTGCGCAAAACGTGTCGCGTCTATCCCCAGACGTTCGCGCAGCACCGCTTCGGTGTGCTCGCCCAACAGCGGCGGATGACGCGCGACCACGGGCGGTGTCGCGCTCATGCATACCGGGTTGCGCACCAGATCGATCGCGCCGGCCAGCGGATGCTCAACCTGCACTTTCATGCCGCGTGCCAATACCTGGGCATCGTCGAACACTTCGGCCAGATTGTTGATCGGGCCGCAGGGGACGCCCGCGGCTTCCAGCGCGGCAATCCAGTCGGCCTTGTCGCGCAACGCCACCATCTCGGCCAGGATAGGCACCAGTTGCGCCCGATGCGCGACGCGCTGCGGATTTTGCGCGTAGCGTGCATCGTCGGCCAGTTCGGGCCGGCCGCCGATCTCGACGAATTTGCGAAACTGTGCGTCATTGCCGACCGCTACGATGATCCAGCTGTCGCGCGTCCTGAAAGTCTGGTAGGGCACGATATTCGGATGCGCATTGCCCATACGCACGGGCGGTGTGCCGCCGACGAAGAAATTGCTGCTCATGTTGGCGATCATCGCGACCTGCACGTCGAGCAGCGCCATGTCGATATACTGGCCTTCGCCCGTACGGTCGCGGTGGGCGAGGGCGGACAGCACGGCGACCGTGGCATACATGCCGGTCATCAGGTCGGCGATGGCGACGCCGGCCTTTTGCGGGCCGCCGCCGGGCAGGCCGTCGGCCTCGCCCGTCACGCTCATGAACCCGCCCATGCCTTGCACGATGAAGTCGTAACCGGCGCGGGGCGCGTACGGGCCGGTCTGGCCGAAGCCGGTAATCGAGCAATACACCAGATCGGGTTTCACCTCGCGCAGCGACGCATAGTCGAGACCGTATTTCTGCAACTGGCCGACCTTGTAGTTCTCCAGCACGACGTCGCTTTGCGCGGCCAGCTCGCGTACCAGCCGTTGGCCTTCCGGGCTGGCGATATCGAGCGTGACCGAGCGTTTGTTGCGATTGGCCGCGAGGTAATAGGCGGCTTCCTCGGTCGGCGCGCCGTCCGGCGTGTGCAGATAGGGCGGGCCCCAGCGGCGCGTGTCGTCGCCGGCGCCGGGGCGCTCGATCTTGATGACGTCCGCGCCGAAGTCGGCCAGCGTCTGACCGCACCAGGGACCGGCCAGGACACGGCTCAGATCGAGGACACGAATGTGGCTCAACGCTCCCATCTTGATGCTCTCCCTGACGAATTCAAGCGCCCATGGTAAGCGATTCGCCGCACTTGGGCGGTACTGGCGGGCGGCGCCTGCCAAAACCCGCCGGCATTCGCACACGGCTAGTCGCATTATGGCGGCACGGTTGTGGTTTCCCGTATAATCAAAAGCTTACAAAATCACCCTTAGCCTAGCGCCCGGTCGCTCCCAAGCCCGCCATGAAAGCAGCTGATATACGCGAGAAATTCCTCAAATTCTACGAGTCCAAGGGGCACACCATTGTCCGTTCGTCCAGCCTGATTCCGGCCAACGATCCGACCTTGCTGTTCACCAACTCGGGCATGGTTCAGTTCAAGGACGTTTTCCTCGGCTCCGACCTGCGTCCCTACACCCGTGCCACCACCGCGCAGCGCAGCCTGCGTGCGGGCGGCAAGCACAACGACCTGGAAAACGTCGGCTACACCGCGCGCCATCACACGTTCTTCGAAATGCTGGGCAACTTCTCGTTCGGCGACTATTTCAAGCGCGATGCGATCCACTATGCGTGGGAGTTGCTGACGACCGTCTACCTGCTGCCCAAGGAAAAGCTCTGGGTCACCGTCTACCACGAGGACGACGAAGCCTACGATATCTGGGCCAAGGAAATCGGCGTACCGGCCGAGCGCATCATCCGCATCGGCGACAACAAGGGCGCGCGCTATGCATCCGACAACTTCTGGCAGATGGCCGACACCGGACCCTGCGGTCCCTGCTCGGAAATCTTCTACGACCACGGTCCGGAAGTGTGGGGCGGGCCGCCTGGATCGCCGGAAGAAGACGGCGACCGCTATATCGAAATCTGGAATCTGGTGTTCATGCAGTTCAACCGCGACGAGCAGGGCAATATGCCGCGCCTGCCCAAGCCCTGCGTCGACACCGGGATGGGGATCGAGCGTCTGGCCGCGGTCTTGCAGCATGTGCACAGCAACTATGAGATCGACCTGTTCCAGTCGCTGATCAAGGCCGCCGCGCGCGAAACCGGCATCGCCGATCTCGCCAACAATTCGCTGAAGGTGATCGCCGATCACATCCGCGCCTGCTCATTTTTGATCGTCGACGGCGTGATCCCCGGCAATGAAGGCCGCGGCTATGTGCTGCGCCGTATCATCCGCCGCGCGATCCGCCATGGCTACAAGCTGGGCCGCAAGGAGCCGTTCTTCAACAAGCTGGTGGCCGATCTGGTCGCGGAGATGGGCGCGGCCTATCCCGAACTGACCGAAGCCCACGAGCGCGTGACCCAAGTGCTGCGCCAGGAAGAAGAGCGCTTCTTCGAGACCATCGAGATCGGCATGGAAATTCTCGAAGCCGCGCTGGCCGACCTGCGCAAGCAGGGCGGCACCGTGCTCGACGGCGAAGTCGCCTTCAAGCTGCACGACACCTTTGGCTTCCCGCTCGACCTGACGGCCGACGTCTGCCGCGAGCGCGAAATGACGGTCGACGAAGCCGCCTTCGATGCGGCGATGGCGCGTCAACGCGAACAGGCACGCGCGGCCGGCAAGTTCAAGATGAGTGCGGCGCTTGGCTACAGCGGCACCAAGACCACCTTCCACGGCTACGACAAGCTGGTGGTGGACGATGCCAAGGTGACGGCGCTCTACGTCGACGGGAGCGCGGTCGATGCGATCTCGGCCGGCCAGGCCGCCATCGTGGTGCTCGACCATACGCCGTTCTATGCGGAGTCGGGCGGCCAGGTCGGCGACCAGGGCGTGCTGCATGCCGGCGCGGCTCGGTTCCAAGTAAGCCGCTTTGACGTTACAGACACGCAGAAGGTGCAGGCCGACGTGTTCGGCCACCACGGCACGCTGGTGCAAGGCACGCTCAAGGTCGGCGACGTGCTGGCCGCCGACGTCGATGTCGAGCGCCGTGCGCGCACGATACGCAACCACTCGGCGACCCACCTGATGCACAAGGCCTTGCGCGAAGTGCTGGGACCCCACGTGCAGCAAAAGGGCTCGCTCGTCGACGCCGACAAGACGCGCTTTGACTTCGCGCACAACGCACCGCTGACCGACGACGAAATCCGTCGCGTGGAAGCCATCGTCAATGCGGAAATCCTGCGCAACGCCCAGGTCCAAGCCCAGGTGATGGCCTACGACGATGCGGTCAAGGGCGGCGCGATGGCGCTCTTCGGCGAGAAGTACGGCGACCACGTGCGCGTCCTCGATATCGGTTTCTCGCGCGAACTGTGCGGCGGCATCCACGTCGGCCGCACCGGCGACATCGGCCTCTTCAAGATCGTGTTCGAAGGCGGTGTGGCAGCGGGTATCCGCCGCGTCGAAGCCATCACCGGCGACAACGCGCTGCGCTTCGTGCAGCAGCTCGACGGCCTCGTCAACAGCGCGGCGGCGTCCTTGAAGGCACTGCCGTCCGAGCTCACTGTGCGCATCGGCCAGGTGCAGGACCATGTACGCGCGCTCGAGAAGGAACTGGCGCAACTGAAATCCAGGCTGGCCTCGAGCCAGGGCGACGAACTGGCGAATCAGGCGGTCGAAGTGGGCGGCATCCAGGTGCTGGCGGCCACGCTCGAGAATGCCGACGTCAAGACCCTGCGTGAGACGGTCGACAAGCTGAAGGACAAGCTCAAGCATGCCGCGATCGTGCTGGCGGCGGTGGCCGACGGCAAGGTCAGCCTGATTGCCGGCGTCACGCCCGACGCCAGCCAGAAGATCAAGGCGGGCGAACTGGTCAATTTCGTGGCCCAGCAAGTCGGCGGCAAGGGCGGCGGCCGCGCCGACATGGCGCAGGCGGGCGGTACCGATCCGGCCAGTCTGCCGGGTGCGCTGGCCGGGGTGCCGGCCTGGGTCGGTCAACGCGTGTAAGCAGCTTGCCCGCCCGCCGCATACGCGGTGCGGGCAATGAATTGACGAATCTATGGAACCCTATCGCTTTTGCCCTCGCTGTGCGAATTCGCTCGTCGAACGCACGCTGGACGACCGTTCGCGTCATGTGTGCCCCACGCCGGAGTGCGGTTTTGTACACTGGAATAACCCACTGCCCGTGGTCGCGGCAGTGGTCGAATACGAGGGACGCATTCTGCTCGCGCGCAATGCCGCCTGGACCGAACCGACCATGTTTGCGCTGATCACCGGCTTTCTCGAGAAGGACGAAACGCCGGAACAGGGGATTGCGCGCGAAGTGCACGAGGAAACCTCGCTGCAGGCGGACGCGATAACCCTGCTGGGCGTCTACGAGTTCATGCGCAAGAATGAACTGATCATCGCCTATCATGTTCAGGCAAGCGGCACGATTTCGTTGTCACCCGAATTGGCCGAGTATCGCCTGATCGAACCTCACCGCCTGCTGCCGTGGCGGGCCGGGACCGGTTATGCGCTGGCCGAATGGATGCGGCGCCGCGACCTGCCGGTGGAATTCGTCGCCGGGCCTGGCCATAGGCGCTGGCGCGATTGACGTCGCCGTCTGTTACGGACGTTGGCGAAACGAGATATGGAATCAATGGAAATACATAAGGAAGTGGACGCGAGCGGATTGCTGTGCCCGCTGCCGATTTTGCGCGCCAAGAAGGCGCTGGCCGATATGACGAGCGGCCAGATTCTGAAGATACTCGCGACCGACCCGAGCGCGCAGCGCGATTTCGCCGCGTTCGCGCGCCAGACCGGCAACGAACTGGTCGAAACCTCGGTGCACGACAAGGTGTTCACCTTTCTGATGCGGCGCCGTTAAGCCGCACCGTCGCCAGCCTGCCCGCGGTTTCACCCTCAGTTTCATCATGTCGCCCGGGAGATGCCCACTTATGCCGCAAACGCAAGCTTATACCGCGCTGACCGACGTGTTTGCGCGCCTGCATCGATACGCCCACCTCGGCGCCATCGTCGGCTGGGACCAGCACACGATGATGCCTGAGCGCGGCAATGACGCGCGCAGTGCGGCGCTGGCCGAACTGGACGTGCTGATGCACCGCACCTGTACCGATCCGGCGCTGCGCGGCTGGCTGGTACAGGCCGAGCAGGAAGACCTGTCGCCGTTCGAGCGCGCGAGCCTGCGCGAGATGCGGCGTGCATGGCAGAGCAGCAACAGCCTGCCGGAGAAACTGGTCGAGGCCAAGGCGCTGGCCGGCATGCGTTGCGAGCATGCCTGGCGGCAGCAGCGGCATGCGAATGACTGGGCCGGCTTTCTTGGCAACTTCCGCGAGGTGGTGCGGCTATCGCGCGAAGAAGCCAAGTTGCGCGCGGAAATCACGGGCGGTACGCCCTACGACGCGCTGATGGACAAGTTCGAACCGGGCATGCGCAGTGCCGAGATCGAGCGCATCTTCGGCGACGTCAAGCGCTGGTTGCCGGGCCTGATCGCCCAGGTGCGCGAACGTCAGGCGAGCGAGCAGGCGCACGCCCGGGTGCTGCAGCCGCAGGGGCCGTTTCCGATCGAAGCGCAGCGGGCGCTGGGTCTCGAGGTGATGCGGCGCATCGGTTTCGATTTTGAGGCGGGTCGGCTCGACGTCAGCGCCCATCCGTTCAGCGGCGGTGTGCCCGAAGACGTGCGCATCACGACGCGCTATGCGGAAGCTGATTTCACCCAAAGCCTGATGGGCATCATTCACGAAACGGGCCACGCGCGCTACGAGCAGAACCTGCCGCGCGAGTGGATTCAGCTACCGGTGGGCCATGCGCGCTCGATGGGTATCCACGAAAGCCAGAGCCTGTCTTTCGAAATGCAATTGGGACGCCATCCGGGCTTTTTGCACAGCATCGCGCCGCTGGTGCGCGAACAGCTGGGCCGGGCCGACGATCCCGCCTTCGATGCGGACAATCTTGTGCTGTTCTATAGCCGTGTCGAACCGGGCTATATCCGCACCGATGCGGATGAACTGTGCTATCCCGCGCACGTGATCCTGCGCTTCGAGATCGAACGCGCGCTGATCAATGGCGAGATCGAAGCGGAAGACATCCCGGCGCTGTGGGACGAAAAGATGTTGGCCTACCTGGGGTTGGACACGCGCGGCAATTACCGCAACGGCTGCCTGCAGGACGTGCACTGGTCGGATGGCAGTTTCGGCTACTTCCCGAGCTACACGCTGGGCGCGATGTACGCGGCCCAGTATTTCGCCACCATGCGGCGCGCGCATCCCACGCTGGATGCGGAAATCGCGGCGGGCCGGTTCGGCACGGTGTTCGATTGGCTGAACACCCATATCTGGTCGCAGGCCAGCCTGTGGGAAACCGATGAACTGGTGCGTCGTGCAAGCGGCGAAGCGCTGAATCCGGCGCATTTCCGCAGGCATCTCGAGGCGCGCTATCTGGGATGAGGTGGGGCGGTAAGGGCCCCCCGGCGGGTGCGTGTTGGCACGGCCGGGGGCGTTTTGCTTCAGTCTTTTGAGGCCAGCGTACTGCGGTGCTGCAGGTAGTCGGCGAACTCGTTCTTGACTTCCGGATGGCGCAGCGCGAATTCGACGGTGGCCTTCAGATAACCGAGCTTGCTGCCGCAGTCGAAGCGCGTACCGCTGTAGCGATAGGCCAGTACCTGTTCGTCGCTGAGCAGCGACTGGATCGCGTCGGTCAATTGGATCTCGCCGCCCGCGCCGGGTTTTTGCGCCCGCAGGTGAGCGAAGATGCGCGGCTTCAAAATGTAGCGGCCGACCACACCCAGGTCCGACGGCGCGTTTTCGGGGGCCGGCTTCTCGACGATGCCCGACAGTTTGATGATGTTCTTTTCCCACTCGCGGCCGTCGATCACGCCATAGGAACGGCTGTCCTCGGGTTTGATCTGTTCGACGCCGATCACCGAGCTGTGATAATGATCGAATACGTCGACCATCTGCGCCAGCACGGGCGGGTTGCCGTCGAGCAAATCGTCGGCCAGCACCACCGCGAACGGGTTGTCGCCCACCAACTTTTCGGCGCACAGCACCGCGTGGCCCAGGCCCAGCGCTTCGGGCTGGCGCACGTAAAAGCAGTCGACGTGACTGGGCTTGATGCTGCGCACCAGCTCCAGCAGCTTTTCCTTGCCGCGGGCAGCCAGCTCGGCCTCGACTTCGTACGATTTGTCGAAATGATCTTCGATCGCGCGCTTGCTGCGCCCGGTCACGAAGATCATTTCCGTAATGCCGGCAGCAATCGCTTCCTCGACCGCGTACTGGATCAATGGTTTGTCGACCACGGGTAGCATTTCTTTCGGGCTGGCCTTGGTCGCCGGCAGGAAACGCGTGCCTAGACCTGCTACCGGGAATACTGCCTTCGTCACTTTAAGCATGGGTGCTGTCCTTGCAACTCGACGGTGGATTGTGTTTCGGATTCAGTTTCGTGTTCACGCTGCAGGCAGACGAGCAATTTGACTGGCCAGTTTTGCCAGAGTTTCCTGGAACTGCGCGAGCCGCGCCTTCTCCTGTTCGACCACGGCCGGCTTGGCTTTGGCCACGAAGCTTTCGTTCTGTAATTTTGCCTGGCATTTTGCGACCTCGACAGTGAGTCGATCAAATTCTTTACGCAGCCGTTCGCGTTCGGCAGCCACATCGATCTCGACTTTCAGGGCGATTTTATCGCTACCGACGATGGCTACGGGGGCGCCCGGCGCTGCGGCGTCGAGCGTCGCCTCGTCGGCCATCACCTGGACCTCGGACAGCTTGGCGAGCGCCTGCGCATAGGGTGCAATCGACTGCAGGCGGGCCTGATCGCCGGTCGCCAACATCGGCACGCGCTGCGCCGGCGACAGGTTCATCTCGCCGCGCAGATTGCGGCAGGCGTCGACGATGGCCTTCAGCTGAGTCATCCACAGCTCGGCGCTCTCGTCGATTTTTTCGGGTTGGGCCTGCGGAAAGCGCTGCACCATGATCGAAGCGGCGCCGGGTGCCTGGTCGATCGGGTAGCGGCCGGCCAGTGGGGTGACCTTCTGCCACAGCGCTTCGGTGATGAAGGGGATTACGGGGTGGGCCAGGCGCAGCGTGGTCTCCAGCACGCGCAACAGGGTCCGGCGGGTGGCGCGCTGTTGCGCGGGCGTGCCCGCTTGCAGCTGCACCTTGGCCAGTTCCAGATACCAGTCGCAGTACTCGTCCCAGACGAATTTGTAGATCGCGCCGGCGATATTGTCGAAGCGGAAGCTGGCAAAGCCCTTTCCAACTTCGGCTTCGACCCGCTGCAGCAGCGAGACGATCCAGCGATCGGCCTGCGAGAAGTCGAGATAACCGTCAGGTCCGCAGTCGTCGTGACATTCGCCCAAGCCGCAATCGTGGCCTTCGCAGTTCATCAGCACGAAGCGGGTGGCGTTCCACAGCTTGTTGCAGAAATTGCGATAGCCTTCGCAGCGTGCCAGATCGAAATTGATATTGCGGCCGAGCGTCGCCATCGAGGCGAATGTGAAGCGCAGGGCGTCGGTACCGTAGGCCTGGATCCCTTCGGAGAATTCCTTGCGGGTCTTCTTCTCGATGGTGGCGGCCTGCTTGGGATTCATCAGACCGGTGGTGCGCTTGGCGACCAGCGCGTCGAGGCCGATGCCGTCGACCACGTCGATCGGGTCCAGTGTGTTGCCCTTGGACTTCGACATCTTCTGGCCTTCGGCATCGCGCACCAGGCCGTGCACGTACACGGTATGGAACGGCACCTGGCCGGTGAAGTGGGTCGTCATCATCACCATGCGGGCGACCCAGAAGAAGATGATGTCGAAGCCGGTCACCAGCACCGACGAAGGCAGGAAGTGGTCGAGCTCGGGCGTCTTTTCGGGCCAGCCCAGCGACGAGAACGGCACCAGCGCCGACGAGAACCA
>OUWB010012126.1_pt1 | contig 10931 bp, 8 predicted proteins | sample 1779821 | NCBI WGS metagenome assembly OUWB01 (sample SAMEA3914806, study PRJEB12502) | metagenome | biome: forest; material: soil | place: Canada | collected 2011-08-03 | depth 0.1 m
GCAATACCAGGTCCGGCAGGTACTTGAGGCAAAGCTTGACGGCTTCTCGGCCGCTGGTGGCGATCAAAACCCGGCAATCCTCGCGGAATAGATCATTGAGAAGACGAATATTGATCGGTTGATCGTCGACGATCAAAAGCTTGGGGCGGTTATCGATTGGGCTGTCCACGAGTCGCGCTCTCCTTCATGGTCTAACTATAGACGACATGTATCTGCGCAAGGTCTGCGCGGCTGTAGAGAAATCCAGAGCCAAGACCTGTCGCGCCAGGAGCTCCAGCCTCGCATCGGAGGCGATACCGTCGCGATGGCTGATGGCGTCGATCATGTCGACAGCACGCATGTCTCCACTGTCCAGCAGGGTCAGTAGTGCTTCCAGGTTGATCTGAATTGCATTGGACACGGGCATGGGTGAGCCGGTATTGATGTCCGCGTCATGGAGGGCGAGCGATGACAAGCCTGCGCTCAACGCGCGATGACTCGATTCCATCAAGGCGTCGAGTTCCGCAAGCAATGCGTCGCAAGCGACCGAGGACGCCGATGCCGCCTGCTTGATGTCCTGCTCTATCGCGCCGGCCCGTAGCGCCATGCCGGAAGCGCCCAGGGTTGCCGCTATCCCCTTGATCGAGTGCATCACCTCCGCCATGCGCTTGGTGTCGCCTTCGCCCGCCCGCTGCCGCAGTTCGTCTAACAGACGTCGGCACTCTGGCATGAAATGGCCTAATTCGCTCTCGTATAGCTTGCGGTTGTGGCCAAAGCGCTTCAATGCAGCGACGAGCTGGGTGTCGGATTGTGGCGCTTCAGCTTCCGTCTTGTCGCCGTCCGCATTCGGGGCGGTCCCGCTCCCAGTATTCGTCAAGCGCAGCAGCAAGGGAATCAGCTGCTCCATGTCGATCGGCTTGCCGAGATGTTCGGTCATACCCGCCGCGAGGCAAGTTTGTCTGTCGCTGGGCGAAGCATTGGCGGTCATGGCCAGAATGGGAAGGTTACGGAAATCCGGGTCGCAACGTATGCGCCGCGTCGCTTCCATGCCGTCGATATCCGGCATTTGGATGTCCATGATCACCACGTCGAACCGCTGCTGCCGAGAGAGCACGCGATTCACGCCTTCGATGCCGCCCTCGGCCAGACTGACCCGCGCGCCTTCGCTGTTCAGCAGTTCGTATGCCACGCGGCGGTTCAAGGCGTTGTCTTCGACTACCAGGACGTTCAGACCAGCGAGGCGACGCGTGCGCGCCGGGCTGCCGCGGCGCTCGTCGAGCATGGGTGCCGCGCCTATGGCACGGGCTACCGCTTCGACCAATTGATGCGGCGTGATCGGCTTGATCAGGAAATCCGAAAAGGGTGCCGCGTCGGTCGCGTGCAGACGGGTCAACACGTCGCGGCCGAATGCAGTCAGCATGATGATGACCGGCGGCGAGCTATCGCCTTCCGCGGCGCGCAGTTTCTCAGCGGTTGCGAGTCCGTTCATTCCAGGCATGCGCCAGTCCATCAGGACCACGTCGAAAGCCTGGCCCGAGGCTTGCGCCTGCGTCACGCGCAGATAGGCGTCTTCTCCCGTCGCCGCACCTTCCACGTGCCAGCCGAGATCGCGAGCCATGGTACCCGTAATCTGCAATGCCACCGGATTGTCGTCCACCACGAGTACCTTCAGCACTCGGTCGAGTATCGGCAGCGATACGGCGGGCAGCGCACCGTCGTACGCCTCGATTGGAATGCAGAAGGTAAAGCAGCTGCCGACGTCGGGCTTGCTGCGGACCGTCAGATCGCCGCCCAGCATGGCGACCAAACGTTTGCTGATGCCCAGGCCCAGTCCGGTTCCACCGAAGCGCCGCGTGGTCGATGTTTCCGCTTGATTGAAACCTTCGAAGATGCGTTCGAGGTGCTCCGGCGCAATGCCGATGCCGGTATCACGCACGGCGACCTCGAGCATCACGTGCCGCTGTTGCCGGCCCTTGCAGCGCAAAGACACAACGACTTCGCCGCGCGGCGTAAACTTGATCGCGTTGCCGGCCAGATTGATCAGTATCTGCTGCAGACGCAGGCGGTCGCTTTTCACTGCGCGAGGCAGAGCGGGGTCGATCTCGAATAGCAGCTCGACGCTTTTCTCGCCCACGTTGCCGGACAATACCACCGCCAATTCGCGCATCAAGGTTTCGATGTCGAAAGGCTGCGGATCGAGCTGCAATTTCCCCGCCTCGATCTTGGAAAAATCGAGAATGTCGCTCAATACGCCCAGCAGGGCCTTGGCGGCGGTTTCCGCCTTATTGATGTAATCCTGCTGTCTGGGATCGAGTCCGGTGCGATGCATCAATTGCAGCAGGCCTAGCACGGCATTCATCGGCGTGCGAATTTCGTGGCTCATATTTGCCAGGAAATGTGACTTGGCCGCGTTGGCGGCATCGGATTGCTCCTTGGCCTGGATCAGGCTCGTCTCGATTTCGCGCTGCGCGGTCATGTCCAGAGCAATGAAGAGATAGCCGTTGATTTGCCCAACGTTGTCATGCATCGCGGTAACCACCACGGTGACAGGAAAACGCGAACCGTCCTTGCGGATATAGGTCCACTCGCGCGCCTCTGCCCCATCGATTTCCGGCTTATGGACCAGGACGCGAAACCCCGTGACGGGCCGTCCATATTCGGTGCTCAATTCCGTACTGCGTGCCGTCACTTCCTCGGGCGCATGGATCAACATCGGATCGACCCGATCGACCAGTTCGCTCGCCTGATAGCCGAGCAGATGCTCCGCGCCGCGGTTGAAGATATGGATGACGCCGCCGCGGTCGGTCGCGATGATGGCGACTTCGGAGGCCGCATTCAGCACATTGCTGAGCAGCAAATTAAGTTCGTTCAATTCGGCGGTGCGCTTCTCGACCTGAGCTTCCAGGTTGGAATTCAGATCGGCGATGTGCGCTTCCGTGGCCTTCTGGATCGAGATGTCCCGCACGGTCCTGGAAGCCCCGACGAACTTGCCGTCGGAACCCCGGATGGGCGCGGTCGTCATGTCGACGGCGATCAGACGGCCGTCGCGACAACTCCGGCGCGTTTCGAAATGCGACACGCGCTCGCCCTGGCGTACCCGAAGCAATATGTCCTCCTCTTCGCCCTGCAGGTCGTCGGGCGCGATCAGGCTGGCCAGCGGGCAGCCTACCGCTTCGGCCGCCGAATAGCCGAAAATCTGTTCCGCGCCGTGGTTCCAGTTGGTGATGACGCCTTCCAGCGTCGTCCCTATGATACCGTCGCCCGAACTCTCGACGATCGAGGCCACGCGCCCTTGTTCCTCGGCGATCAGCGACTTGCGGTCGCGGCCGACACCGACCATGCCCGCAAGTGCGGCGAGCAACGCGCTGATCGCCACGCCGATCAGGAAAATTTCCCGCGGCGTCTGCAGATGCAACTGTTCGATGAAAGCAGGGTGCGCCGTGAATTCCATCCGCCAGCTGCGGCCGAATACGTCGCGCTGCAGGCCTTGCGTGACCAGATCGGGGAGTGGCGCGGCATCGGATTCGGAATCGTAGAACTGTTCGGCATGGCCCGGATCGGTGGTGTCGATCAAGCGCAGGTCGAGGCCATCGTCCCTATGCAGCAGTCCCGTCAGCGCGTCGTTCATGGATAGGGAGACATAGGCCCAGCCGAACAGCGCCGCTCTACGTTCCGGCAGCGTGGCCGGCGTGACGATGGTGCGATAGACCGGCATCAGGATCAAAAACGACTGCAACGGCTTCCGGGTCAACGGTACCAGCGTCACCGCACCGGTCTGTGGCGTCGTCGAAGCCCGGACCAGCGTGACAGCCGCGGAGAGTTGCGTTTGGCCCGTCAGCATCGCCTTTTCGGCGGCAACGCGGCGCTTCTCTTCGGAAGCGATATCCAGGCCGATGGCCTCAACATTGTGGAGTTCCGGCTCGATGTATTGAATGACCCACCGCTCCCCAGCATGGGGCGAGAATTGGTGAATGGCGAAGCTTGGTGAACCGCTAGCGTGCATCTGCGAGATAAAGTGCGCCATGTCGGCTTCCGGCACGCGTCGGATAAAGCCGAAATTGTGTACACCCGGGAATTCCCGGCTGATCTCCTGGGTAACGAAATAGTTGTGGTACAGATCGCGATTGATGCCGTACTCGCCGGCGGTGAGTATCGCGCCGCGCTCTCCGCGCAAGCCGTACTGGTAGAAATTCAGACGATCCAGAAGATCGTCGGCGATTTGATCGGTTGCGCGGGAAACCGCGTTCTCGATTTTCAGTTGGTTGGCCCGCTGCTGGAACCACGCGGCCAGCAGACTGAGCGACAGGCCCGCGAGCAGGGACAAACAGACCCAGCGAACGACCGAAGATTTGATTCGACTCTGCCACATCTTATTGGTCCGTTATAAGGGCATTCTGAATCTCCGCCGCCCATGCGAGCGCGGTGTGTGTTCGTGACGCTGCGATAAGCGGGCGCGCGGACGGATGCGCCCCAATCAAGCAACGCGCCGACCTTGGGCGGCGGCGCGATCGCGTTTCATCAGGTTGGCGACGAGACTGCGTATATCGGCATGTGTGACGACAGCCGTTTGGGTGTCTTTGCCTGCGCCCGGCCGATGGCGTCGCCGACAAACGGCCGGGGATGGGCGGTGTAGTTTGCTTGGATCATATTCAAGATAAGGGATATTTACAATCCGATAAAGCCACAATCAGGACATTTTATGCGGTGCCGGCACCGGCACTACCGCAAGCCGCGCCGGTGGACGAGCATTCTCGGGCACGCAACATGGGTGCCAAGCCTGAGGCGCCGCGTGCTACCATTCCGCACTCAATCGCAACAGCGTTTCAGCTTCCGACTCCGCCCGGCGCACGCCATGCTCCGTCTACGCCTACAGAAACTCGGCAGCATCCTGGGATTGCTAGCAATCCTGATGACCACGCTCGCGCCGACTGTTTCGCAGGCGCTGGCGGCACGCCACCGGCTGGCCGATGCGCTGGCCACCTATTGCACGGCCGACGCGACGGATACCGATAGCGCGCCGGACGGCGATGGTTCGCATCCGGTCACGCTGCACATGGAGGCCTGCGCCTATTGCGGCCTGCTGCTGCACGCACCGATCTTGCCCGGCACGACACCGGCCATGGTCACGACCACCCTGGTGGTCCGTGCGCCGGTCCTTATCTCGCGTAGCGAAGTTCGCGCCTCCCTCATCTACACGGCCGCACTGCCGCGCGCGCCACCGCGGTTCTCCTGACCCAATCGAACCCGCACGATGCAGCAGCCGGCGCCAAGCCGCTGCGCATCGCAGCCTGCCGCCCATGCGGCGGCCGGGCACTACACACGACAAAAGGAGAATCCAACGCATGCGTAAGCTGATTCAGCACAACGCGGCGCTCGCACGTACCTGCCGGATCGCGGCGGTCTGTGCCGCCACCTTCGCCGCCCCGTCGGCGCACGCCCACGCCGTGGTCGGCGACCGGGTGTTCCCGGCCACGCTCACGGTCGACGACCCGGGCGTCGGCGACGAATTCGATACCCAGTTCGGCCACATCAAGTTGCCCGACGACAACGATGACCAGATGAACGTCAACAGCGTGTCGTACGAGTGGGACAAGCTCATCACCAAGAATCTCGCCTTTATCGTCGGCAGCGATTACGTGATGCAGAACGGCCCGAACGGCGACAGCGCAAAAGGTTGGGATAATCTGGAGGTCGGCGCGAAATATATGTTCTACGCGAACGCGCGCCACGAGTTCATGGCGTCCGTGGGCTTGGTCACGGATATCGGCGGCACCGGATCGAAATCCATCGCCGATCCGTATTCGACCTTCACCCCGACGCTCTACTTCGGCAAAGGCCTCGGCGATTTGCCGGACAGTCTGGCCTACTTGAAGCCGTTCGCGATCACAGGTCAGATCGGACCCAACATGACCACCGCAACGTCCGCCCAAGGGCCGAATTCCCTGGGCTGGGGCTTCACCGTGCAATACAGCATCCCCTACCTGCAAGACCAGGTGAAGGACCTCGGTCTGCCGCAACCGATCAGCAACCTGGTCCCGGTGGTGGAATTCCCGATGAGCACCTGCACCGCGGGCGCATGCTCGGGGCAAACCACGGGTACCATCAATCCGGGGTTGCTCTGGACCAACCGCTACGGCCAGTTCGGCATCGAAGCCCAGCTCCCCGCGAACCATGCAACCGGCACCCATGTCGGCGTGTTGCTCGATGTTCACCTGTACTTTGATGACCTATTCCCCAACTCCCTGGGCAAACCGCTGTTAGAAGGAGATTGACCATGTCACGCGTCAATGCAACATTCGTACGCGGCTGTGCCGCCCTGCTGCTGTTCACCGCCGCGCGCTTGGCCTTCGCGCATGCCTATCCGACGCATCAAGTGCCGGGCGCGGGCGCCACCGTGCCGGTCGGCGTGAAGGAAGTGGCGATCGACTTCGACGACGGACTCGAACCCGCGTTCAGTTCGATCGACGTGACAGACGCCGCGGGCAAGTCCGTGATCGCCGCCAAGGCGGTAGTGTCCGGTGCCGACAAGAGGCATATGGCGGTGGCGCTCAACACCCTGCCGCCGGGCGACTATGCGGTCGCCTGGGTTGCACTCGCGAGCGACGGCCACCGTACCCAGGGGCACTACCACTTCACGGTGAAATAGCGATGGACGCGCTCGTTGCCGCACAGATCGCACTGGCTGCCGGCCAGGATCTGCTGTTTGCGCTGGTTGCCGGAGTGCTTGCCTGCACGGCCCTGCTGCCTGACAGCGGGCCGGTCGGCACCGCGCCTTATATGGTGCTGGGCGGTGCCCTGCGCAGCCGGCAGTTAAGCGCCGGTCTCGCCTTGGTCCTCGCCTGCGTGCTGTATCTCTGGCTGCAAGCGGCGGTGATGAGCGGTTCGTCGTTCACGCAGGCGGGCGCCGCGCTGATACCGGTGCTGACCGAGTCGCACTATGGCAGCGCCTGGATCGTCGGCTGTCTCGGGGCGATCTGGCTGGTGCTGGCCACGCTGGCTCTCGGTGCGCGCGGCGGCAAGCTGGCCTGGCTCGCCGCCGCCGCGGGAGCCCTCGTCTACGTCGCCGGCAAAGCCGCTGCCAGCCATGCGGCGGACGACGGCGACTTCAACTTGCGCGAAGCCGTGCATGTGCTTCATCTGTGCGCCACCTCGGTCTGGGCCGGCAGCGTGATTATCGCCATCGGCGTGCTGCGGCGACTGGACGAAGCCGCCGAAACGCCGGCGGCGGGCGTGAAATTTCGCACGCGCTTGTCCCATCTTGCGACGGTGGCCTTGGCGGTGGTACTGGTCAGCGGCATCTACAATGCAATACGCGATACGGCCGCCAGGACAACGACCGCGACCGTACCGCTGCTGTCCACCCCCTACGGCAAGATCCTGGTCGTCAAACTGGTGCTGGTTGCGTTTGCCGTGATGCTGGGCGGGTGGAATCGCATGACGTATCTGCCGCTGATGCGTCTCCAGCTCGATGCGCCGGGTTCGGTCCCTGCGCGCTTACCTGGCGCACAGCGCTTCGACCGCCTGCTCACAATCGAGGCGTTCGCCATGGTGGCGATTCTGATCGCAGCCGGCGTGCTCGGGCATACATCGCCGACTTCGGGCTGATACGGACGGCCGGTCCCAATGCAGCGTACCCGGGCCCGGCCTCCACATAACACGACGCCAGCCACCCACCTTGCGCTACGCGCTGAAATCGCGCAGTAGCGCCTCGCGCACGTGGCCGTCCATGGTCTGGTTGGACACTCGGTAGTTCGGATGATCGCAGCCCATGCGCAGCGCTGCCCCCTCGTTCAAGCGCCGCTTCATCGCCGGGGTGAATTCGAAGCGTACGAAGTGCACGGCCGATGTCTTCTGCTCATTGTCGCGTTCGAGATCCTCGTCGGCGATCGCATAGACCGGAGCTTCGCCGTCGACCACCATATACACCCTATCCTCGATGCCGATCAGGCGCGCCAGCGCCTCGCGGCGCTCGCGTTCATGCTCGTATTCGATCTGCATGGTCGCCTTCAAATTGCTGCCGTCCGGCACCAGCGGCGCATACGCGTCCAGTTCCGATTGAATGCCCTCCTCATCGAAAATCTTCTCGATATGCAGCATCTCCTGGATTTGATAGCGTATCGTCAGTTCGTCCTCGAACAGAAAGGTCAGATGGTTGCCCAGCGCAACCGAGCGATCCCGCTTGTGCTCGATCACTTCCGCCCGCATGATCGTGCGCAGCTTGGCGTAGCGTTCCAGCGGCAGCAATGTCTCTCTTGCGATACTCATCGGCTCTCCTTCAAGCACTTCAAGCAATGCGCGCGCCCCACGCATCAAAGGCCATAAGCTTTGCGCAGCAGAGTCAACGGATGCGCCAGCTCGGCCCCGGGCAATCCGTTTTCCTCCAGCCCCTGTTCGATGTGATGGCCCGCCAACTGACAATCGGATGAGATGAAATCGGGCGCGGGATCGGCCATCGCCTTGAACACCGGCGTGCCGATCCGCATCGCGGTGCGATGGAACTCCTTTTTCACGCCGAAGGTGCCCGCATGACCCGAGCAGCGCTCGACCACATTGACCTGCGTATCCGGTACCAGCGACAGCATGTCCGCCGTCTTGCGGCCGATGTTTTGCACCCGTGCATGACACGGCACGTGGTACGAGACCTTGCCCAGCGGTGTTATGAAGTCGGTCCTCAGCAAGCCGTCCCGATGGCGCGCGACGAAGTATTCGAACGGATCCCAGAATGCCTCGCTGACCGCCTTCAGCGCTGGGTCCTGGGGAAACATCAAGGGCAGCTCGTGCTTGTACATCAGCACGCAACTCGGGATCGCCCCGATCAATGCGTACCCTAGCCGCGCATATTCGGCCAGCACCGGCACGTTCTTTTCCTTCTTGGCGGCAACGCCTTGCAAATTGCCTTGCTCGAGCATGGGCATGCCGCAGCAGGCCTCGCTCTTGACCAGCTCATAAGGAATCTCGTTGTGTTCGAGTAGCGCCAGCAGGTCGTGGCCCACGCCCGGCTCGTTGTAATTGATGTAGCAGGTGGCGTACACGGCCACCTTGCCCGGCGTGCGCTCGCCGTCGCGTACCGGCGCCGCGGGCGACGGTTTGGCGGCGCGGCGGAACTTGCGCCCGGCGAAATCCGGCAGCCACGCATGCTGGTCCACACCGAGTAGCGCCTCGAGTGCGCCACGCGCGAGATGGTTGCGATTTACTGCATTGACGGTCTGCGTGACGATGGGGATCCCTGCAAAATGCCCCAGAGCATCGGTATTCGAAAGTACCTTGTCGCGCAAGCGCACATCGCCGTCGCGATAGCGTACCGCTTTGGCCCTCAGCATCAGATGCGGAAAATCGACATTCCACGCGTGCGGCGGCACATAGGGACACTTGGTCATGTAACACAGGTCGCACAGATAGCATTGATCGACCACCTTCGCGTAGTCGCTGCGCGCGACCTCGTGCGCCTCGCCCATGTCGGTCTGATCGATCAGGTCGAACAAGGCGGGGAACGAACCGCATAGCGATACACAACGACGGCAACCCGCGCAGATATCGAAAACGCGCGCCAATTCCTGGTCGAGCGCTTCCTGGTCATAGAACACCTCGGATTGCCAATCGAGTGGATGCCGGGTGGGAGCTTCGAGACTGCCTTCTTTATGGGGCATGGTGTCAGGCTCCTCATCCTCGTCGAGGATGATGTGGATCGACATCGCCGTAAGGCGATGTCGAGACGCGCAGCGCGTAGCAATGCGCGGACGCACCACGGCGCGCGAGGGGTAAGCCGCGCGCCGACGCGTATCCGGAAAGCGGCTCGGTCGCGGCCTAATCGTCCAGCGCTTCGAGTGCGCGCGTATAGCGGTTGGCGTGGCTGCGTTCGGCCTTGGCCAGCGTCTCGAACCAGTTGGCGATTTCGTCGAAGCCTTCGCCGCGCGCCGTCCTGGCCATGCCCGGGTACATATCGGTGTACTCGTGGGTTTCGCCGGCAATCGCCGATTTCAGATTCAGGCGCGACGACCCGAACGGCAAGCCCGTGGCCGGATCACCAACCGCCTCCAGATATTCGAGATGCCCATGGGCGTGACCGGTTTCTCCCTCGGCCGTGGAGCGGAACAGCGCGGCGACATCGTTCTGCCCTTCGACGTCAGCCTTCACCGCAAAATACAGATAGCGCCGGTTTGCCTGCGATTCGCCGGCAAATGCGGCCTTCAGATTATCCTCGGTCTTGCTACCCTTGAGTTGCGCCATGTGAGTCTCCTGAAATCGGCCTAGAACGCCTGTATGGGGGATCGAAGCACAGTGGAACCTGCGCGCATCTCCGTGCGCCCGCTTCCACTCTAGGAAACGGGGCGGGAAGATACCAATTAGGTTTTTCAATGCCGGCGATAGCCATTACGGAGCAAGGCCCGCAGCGCACGCCGACACGCAGAACGACTCAGAACTCGATATCCAGTTCGTCGATATCCTCGGTTTCGAGTTGCGCCGCGGCGATCCACTCGCGCATTTCGGGCAGGTCCAGGATGCACCGGCAGTACGTGACGATATCCGGGTCAAGATGGACGTCGTAGGTAACAAAACGGGTCACGACCGGCGCATACATCGCGTCGGCCGCGGTCAGTTTGCCGAACAGATAGGGGCCGCCGTAGGTCGCCAGGCATTCGCGCCAAATATCGATGATGCGCTCGATATCGCCCTGCGCGCGCGACCATACCTTGAAGCCCGGGAAGTGGGCGCGCAGGTTCATCGGCAAGGCCGAACGCAAGGCGCTGAAGCCCGAGTGCATTTCGCCGCAGATCGAGCGGCAATGGGTGCGCGCCGGGTTGCTGGCCGGCAACAGACCGGCTTGCGGCCGTAGTTCGTTCAGATATTCGTTGATCGCAAGCGTATCCCATACCTGGATACCATTATGGTTCAGGCACGGTACCAGGATGGAGGGCGACAGCAGCAGAATTTCGGCACGCGCCGCCGCATCG
>OUWB010004369.1_pt1 | contig 10906 bp, 11 predicted proteins | sample 1779821 | NCBI WGS metagenome assembly OUWB01 (sample SAMEA3914806, study PRJEB12502) | metagenome | biome: forest; material: soil | place: Canada | collected 2011-08-03 | depth 0.1 m
CTATCTGACGTTCTACAACAGCCGGCGACCGCACAGCACACTTGACGGAAGGACGCCGGATGCGTTTTACTTCGCCAACCTTCGCGCCCTGGAACAGGCGGCGTAGATGGCAGGCCGAGTTACCCACCGCGCCGCACGCTCTTGCCCTGCGCATGGGGCGGCGAGCGGCGCCGTGGATAACCCTACACCCGCAAGGTTCCACTTAACGACAGCGGTTTACTGTCCAATCAAACGGGGCCGGCTCTAACGTCCTTCATATGTGAATGCTCATGATTGTTTTTTGGGGATTCCAGTGTCGAACATGCTTCCTTCCGCAAACGATCTTTTGCCCAAGTAAACCTTGCTCGTTATCGAATCGTCCGCAAAAAACCTATTTGCTTAATTGCTGATATCGGCGGCGTCACCCGTCCCACCCGGCTGGCCGTCCGAGCCATACGAGATCAAATCATAGTCTTTTTCCGCTGTAGCACTAGGGATGTTATAAACATACGCATTACCCCACGGATCAGGCGGAACAGACTTTTTCAGGTAGGGGCCATTCCATTTTGGCTCGCTTGCCGTGCCGGGCGGTGCATAGAGCGAAGCCAAGCCTTCCGCCTGGGTCGGGTAGTGTCCGGTATCGATGCGAAATTGATCCAGTGCTTGGGAAAGCGCTTCGATCTGTGCCGCAGCTACCTGGGTTTGCGACTTGCTGATTTCGCCAAAATACTTTGGGGCGACGAATGCAGCCAGCATGCCAATAATCAGTAACACCACCAACAATTCCAGTAGGGTAAATCCCTTGCTTTCGCGTTTCAATGTCATCTTGTGGTCTCCTGATTGCTTACCATTAAGTGGGTATGTTAAATGAACTGCTTCTGAACGACGGTCGGATATATCCTCGCCCAATTTGCCAACCGTGCCGAAATCCATGAGCGAGCGGATGCCGTTGTTGATTCAAGGTGTAGACGGATTGCTTGCATTGGTGGGCTGACCGGCCGGTAATGTACCGGAAGGGCTTGTGACCGGTTGCAGGCCCGGCATGGTTACCGTTCCCGTTGGGATTGCACGGGCCGGCGGAATTGAGGTAAAAATCCAGTCCGTGTACGAAGTCTTGTCGGTAAATTCCTGATACACCGTCTCGAAGTTCCCTATCTTGATCGGCTTTCCCGGCGCAAGGCTGTATACGCCGATAATTCCCTTGCCATCGGGTGACATGACCAACCCCCATTTTTGCGTTCCGGTTAGCGGGTCGTAGTAGAGTTTGCGCAGATGGCGGCGGACGTTGGGGTAGCGCGGGTCTTTGATCAAGGCTTGGAGTGTTTGCGGGGCGTTGGGTTGACCGGCAGGGGTAGCGCTCGAATAGCTGATCAGGGCGCGGCGAAATTCCGTGCCGATTTCGAGCAGTTCGTCTTCTGTCGCACGGCGTTGCAGGACGGAGCCCATCCGGAATGTCGCCGCTGCAGCCACGCCGATGATTGTAATCGTTATCAGGAGGGCAAGATAGGCGAAGCCGTCGCTGCGGCCAGCAAGCGAGCGTGACATGTCATAGGTTACCGAACGGCGTGCCATCGTGGTTGCTGCCTTGAGCGCTGCTCTTGATGTCGTAGACTTCGCCCTTGAATTGCTCTTCCGGCGGCACGATGACCCAGCTCGCGGTGCTGTCGGTGACGGGGTCGAATGGCAACGAGCGCAGGTAGCGCTTCTCCACTAGTTCGTCCAGCGAATCCGGGTAGCGCCCGGTGTCGCCATAGAATTTGTCGATTGCGTCGCGAGTCGCATGCAGGTTTTCCGCTAGAATCCTCTCCTTCGCCGTGTCGACCGAATGGAAGTAGCGCGGTACGGCAAGGGTCAGCATGAGCGCAATGATGGCGAGCACGACCAGTAGCTCGATGAGCGTAAAGCCGCGCCTTCTCGCTTTGCTTTGCATTGTGCTCACCATTTGTTGTAGGGTACGCCGTTCAAGCCGATTGTGGTCGAGGTGGAATAGACGTCGTACACGTCGTCGCCTTCCTGCGGGTCGTCCGGCTCGCTGGCATAGCTGCGCTTGCCCCAGGTGTCGGCATCGTCCAGATCAGGGTTGGTGTTCATCGGGTCGCGTGGGATGCGGCGCAAGAAGTAGATCTTGTTGCGCTTCGGGTCGCGCTGGTCGGGCACGCCATCGACCAGGATCTGCAGGTTTTTCGGATAGCCGGTGCCGCCCAGGATGCGCTGGATGCGGCCGTCATTGGCGGCACGCTGGTAGGCATCGATGCCGCGCCGGATTTCGCGCAGGTTCAAACGCAAATCCTGCTCTTGCCCGCGTTGACGCGCGACCTGCGCCACAGGTACGGTCAACGTGGCCAGCACGGCCAGGATGGCCAGCGTGACGAGCAGCTCTATTAGAGTGAATCCGCCCGGCTTGCCGGGCGCGCCGGCAATGCAGACGTGGGGCTGTGCAGGCTGGCGCATCTCAGTTGGTGATGGTCAGGGCCAACGCCGCGGGCGGCACGGCCGAGACGGAAACGCCGCCGACGCCCACAGGTGCGACGTTCAGCACCTGGATGTCGGTCGGGCTAGCGGGTGCGAGCGCGGTGAAGGTCAGCGTTGTCAGGACGGCCGACGCGCTGGCGCCGACTTCGCTTGAGGTGGTATCCGTAATGGACCAAGTGCCGGTCGATGCCTGGCGACTGGTGAAGCTGGTGGCGGCGCCAGCCTGCTTGAGGAAAGGCCCTTCAGCGACGTTGGTCAGGCGCAGCTTGGTGGTGTCGTAGCTGATGGTCAACGGCACGCTGGTGACGGCCTGGGTGGACTGCATGACCAACGACACCGAGAAACTGCTTCCGACGGCAGCCTGGGTCGGCCCCTGCCATTGCAACTCCGCCACGCCGGTGGCGGCGACGGCGCCCCCTACGGCCACGTCACCCGTGCCGGTACTCGTGATCGGTGTCGAGGCAAGGCCGTTGTTCGCATTCAAGCCGTTCAGGCCGGAATTGGTGTTCGGGTCGGTGGACGAGGCCGGAGTGTTTGGGTTCGTCCCAACCGGGCTTTGTTGCTGGTTCTGCGGTGTTGACGTATTGGTGTTGGGCGTGACAGTGCCGCTGCCGCCGGAATCGGGGCGCGTCCGCAAGCTCGATTCGGTTCCTGCCGGGAAGTAGGCGTCGCTGGCGGAGGGGCGTTGAATGTTGCGGATCAAATGTGGCGTGATCGAGAGGACGATTTCGGTCTTTTCATCATCGTCGGTTGTGGCGCCGAACAGCCGGCCCAATACAGGCATGTCGCCCAAGCCCGGAATCTTGTTGCCCGAAGTGCGTTCCTGGTTGTCGATCAACCCTGCCAACACGTCGGTCTCACCGTTTTTCAGGCGCAGCACGGTATTGGCGGTACGGGTACCGATCTCGTAGGCGCTGGTGCCTGAGGTCGTGGTGACCTGGCTGATGATGCTTGAGACTTCAAGCCCGACCTTGATGCCGACTTCATCGTCGAGATAGACGGTCGGCTCGACATTCAAGGTCAGGCCGATATCGATGTAATTGATCGATTGCGAGACGAAGCCGGTGGAGGTCGCAGTGGAGGTGATGTTGGGCACGCGCTCGCCGATCAGGATCTTGGCTTTTTCGTGATTGCGCACGCGAATGCGCGGATTGGTCAGGAGCTTGGCGTCGGAGTCCTGCACGTTGGCATTGGCCGTTGCCGAACCGATAGTCACGCCAAGACTGTTCTTGTTCTGGTGCAGCAGATCGTTCAAGGATAGCGTTGAAGATGACGCGCTCGATGCCGTGCTCGTGGTGGTGGTGCCGGTCGTTCCCGTCGCTCCGGTGGTGGTACTGTTCGAGACCTGGGTGCCCAAAGGTAGCGGCGTGACCGATAGTGACGCAGGCCACTGAATGCCGAGGTCTTGCAGACGGGTGCGTTGAACTTCGAGCACTTCGACTTCGAGCATCACTTCCGGCTCCGGCACGTCTTGCAAGGCGACCAGCTTTTCCGCCAGCTTGATCGCATCAGGCGTATCACGCAACATGATCATGTTCAATTTCTCGTCGACCACAATGTCATGCGACTTGACGATGGTTTTCAAGGTATTGGCGACCGTTTTCGCTTCGGCACTGGTCAGGAAGAAGGTGCGCACGGCCATTTCCTGGTAGTCCTTTTGTTTGGCCGACGTGTTGGGATAGATCAGCACGGTGTTGCCATCCAGGACTTGCTCTTCGAGCTGATTGGTCAGCAGCACGAAATGCACGGCCGATTCTATCGAGCTATTTTTGAGGAAGATGGACGTCTTTTGATCCGTCTTGACATCCTTGTCGAACAGGAAATTCAAGCCCGAGGTGCGCGAGATGACTTCGAAAATCTGCTTTAGTGCGACATCCTTGAATTCGATCGTGATCGGTTTCTTATAGGCCTTGGCGAGTTGCGCTTCCGGGGTGTTTTTCTCCGCCTGATCGTCAATGCTCTGCCTTATGGCGAGGGCGTGGGGATTCTCCGGATTCTCGGCCAGCACCTGGTCGACTTTCTGCCGCGCCAGCTCGATGTCCTTCTTGTGTAATGCTGCATCGGCCTCCTTCAACAGGACTGCTTCGCGCACTTCGTTGTCGAGCGCCTTGATCCCGGCCTGTGCCTTAGTGTTGGCTGGGTCGATCTTCAGTACGCGCTGATACAGCTTGCGGGCTTCGTCGCTTGCCCCCGACGCTGCCTGACGATCGGCTTGATCAAGGAAGGCGTCGATCGAGCGTTCGCGGGTCTGCAACCAGGCCTGACGGTATTCGACGTTGTGCGGATCGCGCACCAAGGCCTCCTGGAATTTCGCCAGAGCTTCTTCAGGCTTGTCTTGGGCGACCAGGTCCTTGCCGTCGCGGTAAGCCATCTGTGCGGCGCAACCGGCGAGAACGATGCCGCTGGCAAGGACGCACAATAGACGAGCAAGGTTGTTGAACGGGCGACGTCTTGAAAAGAATATCTTGCGCATGAAAGGCATTGAGGATGTGCCGGAGATTGCGGATTTGAGACGAGATATCAATCGGCTTCTCCTATGGTTAAAGTCTGCTTCTGATTCATCGGCAAGTAAGTCAGCGTCAGCGCGGGCGGCTTGATCGAATCGACGCGATAGGTTCCTTCGATCACGCTCTGCTCATGGACGATCAGCGTGGTGTCGCCCTTGGCAAGGTAAACCTCCCACACGGCGTCTTCGTGTTTCATGCCGAGAAAGGTGAACGGCATGGCTGGCGCGGTTGGCGGCGGTGGGGGTCCCGGCTTGGCCGGTGGCGGAGGCGGGGGCGCCCAGCTTTGCGCGCCGAACAGACCGGCGTCGCTGCCCGAGGAGGCGCCGCCTATCAGTTCCGTGCGGTCGCGCAGGGCGAGAATGGCGATCTCAGGCTTGTCTTTGCGTTTGAGGCTTGTGCTTCCATCCGTCCGGCGGTCGCCGCTGTTGGAATTGTCGGAAGCGGCGACTGTGCGTTGCGCGGACGATGCCTTGCTCGAACCCGTGCGTTCGACCGGCTTGGCGATGCCTTCATCCGATGCCTTGCCGCCGAAGAACGCAAGCCAGGACGTGGCGGCCAAGGCCGCCAATATGAGCACATGGCGTGGCTTCATTCCCGTACCCCTTCTTCTCCCTGGCTGCCGTTGCTGCCGGCGCCGTGGTCGAGGTATAGCGTGAAGCGCAGTTTGGCTTCCAGATTGGTATTGCCAACCGTTTCGCGCTTGAAGTCGACTTGATCCAGCGAGGCGAATGGAACCGCCAGCAGCACTTGCTGGCAAAACGTGCGGATCGCGCCGTATTGTCCATGTACCGGCAGCAGAATGGAGTAGGTATTGAAGTCGCCGCTTCTTTCGTAGAGCAGTCGGTATTCGCCCTGGCTCAGACTCAGGTTGTTTTTGGCAGCAAGGGAAAAGAGGGTCTTGACCTGTTGCTCGGCGAAGCGGGATTCGCCCAACAGATCCCGGAACGCTTGCAGATGCTGCTCTGCCTGGGATGGCGCAGGAGCCGCAACAGCCTGCGGCTGGGCCTGCGAAGTGCGGGCGCGCTGCAGCGCGACCTTGCTTTGTGCATCGTGTGCACGCAATTCGGGTAACACGCCGAAAAATCCCCCACATGCTAAAAGAAGCAGCGCGACGACCAGGCTGTTTGTCAGGCCGAGCCGTCGTACTGCCAATTGTAGCTGCAGCCCGATATTGGGGAGCGCGGGATTCATGGCGTTTCCCCTTGCCAGTGCGCCTCAAACTGGAAGCGCAGGGGCTTGTTCGGGTCCTGCTCCTTCGTTTCGTGTTTGGTCAGGACCACGATGTCGAAGAAGCCCGGCTTCTTCAATTGCTCGATGTAGGACAGCATGTCGTCGCTGGTCTTTGCCTCCGCGATCCCGCGCAGGATATTCTTGCGCGCATCGGGTTCAAGGGAAAGCAGGGCGATTTCCTTCGGTGTGGCCGACTCCACTGCATCGAGCAGGTCGCGCCACGGAATGTTCAACTGCGCCACCGCGGCGTTAATGGCGGTGGCCTGTGCTTCTCCTATGGCGGATTTCTTGGCCTCGAGCTTGGTGCTGACGTTCGCGCTCGTGCGTGGCTTAGCCATGGCGATAGCCGCGTCCGAAGCCGCAATCCGTTCGAGCAAGCCGTACGCGCTGACAGCCGTCCAGATACCCAATGCCAGGCCGCCCGCCACTGCGAAATAGGCGAAGGGGCTCATGCCGCGCAAGATGCGCCAGAGTCCGGTCGGGGCGAAATCGATGTCTAGGGTGTTCATGCCGATGCAGCTTTGGCGGGGGAGTAGGGCGGTAGGGACGTTGTCTGCGGCCGGCGCTCGCCAGTCATGGCGTCCTCTACGAGGTGTCTGACCTTGAGCTTGACGTCCTGTATATCGGCCCACTCGGTCCGATCGTCGCCGGCAAGCAGCAGAAGGTCAGGCGCGGCAACGCCAGCCTGGATGGCTGCGCGTGCCACTTGTTCTTGCAACCAATCGAGGCCGGCTTTCCCGTCAGGCACGGTCAGGCCGCGCACGGCGCACAAGTGTTGGTGGGGCTTCGGCGTGACGATGCCCAAGCTGAGACTAGAACCGCGCAGCACGGCCAGCCAGGCATGATCTTTAGCGCGCGACAGTTCGCTCCGCGATATATTCCAGGCACTGACGAAATGCGGACGTAGCGAAACCAGCGGCATGCGTAGATCGTCGGCTAGGTTGCCGCACTGTTCCATCAACTCGCGCGGTACGGCGCAGGCGAGAAACGGCTTGCCCGTCCGCCAGTCAGCGCTGAGACGCCATTCGCGAGGCGGTTCACCATAGAGCGACTGGAAGCGCACGCTTGCGGCTGCACTCAGGTCTTGCAGGCGCGCAGCGTTTTGCGGCGGCGTCACCATAAAAAGGCGAACCAGTTCGTCGCTTAACGTGATGGACAGCGGCAGGCCGGCACATGCGGCCTCTGTCAGCACGGTGCGGCAGTGCTGCCCCAGAGCTTGCGGAGACAGGTCCTCATCCAATACCGTATTAAGCAAGACGGCACCGTTTTTGGCGAATGCACCGTGCCGCACTACGTTCAGCGAGCGTCTGGCAGCGCCGATGCGTACTTCCGCGCCGAACAGGGAGGCGAATCGATTACGCATGCAAGGTCACCCGCTTGATTTCGGCAAGGGTCGTGTGACCGCTCTTGACTAGTTCCAGCGCGGCTTCGCGCAGGCTGCGGGTGCCGTTTTTGCGTGCTGCCTCCTTGATGTGGCGTATCGGGCGCTTCTCGACGATCATTTCGCGTATTTCATCGGTCAGGCTGAGGATTTCCGCAATGGCGCGCCGGCCCTTGTAGCCCGTTCCGCGGCAGTCGCCGCAACCCGTGCCCTGTTTGAAATCAAAGTCGGAAACGTTCAGGCGTTCGAGGTGTACGCGCGCCAGCTCGGCTTCGCTCGGCACGTAGGGGGCGCTGCAATGCGGGCAGTTCAGGCGTATCAGGCGCTGGGCCCAGATGCCGTTCAAGGCCGAAACGAAGGCGTAAGGATCGATGCCCATATGGGTGAAGCGGCCGAACACGTCGAACACGTTGTTGGCATGCACAGTCGTCAGCACGAGGTGGCCGGTCAGCGCCGATTGCACGGCGATTTCAGCCGTTTCGCGGTCACGGATTTCACCGACCATGATCTTGTCCGGGTCATGACGCAGGATCGAGCGCAGCCCACGCGCAAAGGTCAGGCCCTTCTTTTCATTGACGGGGATCTGCAGGATGCCAGGCAGTTGATATTCCACCGGATCTTCGATGGTGATGATCTTATCGCGGCCGTTGTGAATCTCGGTGAGCGCCGCATAGAGCGTGGTGGTTTTGCCTGAACCGGTCGGTCCCGTCACCAGCAACATGCCGTATGCCTCCTCCGCCAAGCCACGCAACGTCACCAATGAAGATGCATCGAATCCGAGTGCCTCAAGTGTGAGCGAACCATAGCTCTCGATCATGGCGCGCTTGTCCAGGATACGGATCACCGCGTCTTCGCCGTGTATGCTCGGCATGATGGAGACGCGCAAGTCGATCTCGCGGCCGGCTGCCTCGACGCGGAAACTGCCATCTTGCGGCACCCGTCTTTCGGCGATATCGAGTTCTGCCAGCACTTTCAGGCGCGAAATGACCTGCTCGGCGGTTTCGAAACCGTTGATCGATGCTGCCTGGTCGAGCACGCCGTCGACTCGATACTTGATGGCCAATCCTTCGGCTGTGCTTTCCAGGTGGACGTCGGAGGCGCCGGCTCGGAGTGCGTCATACAGTGTAGAGTTGATCAGCTTGACTGCTGGGCTGCTGGCTTCGCTGACCGAGGCGAATGACAGTACGGCAGCAGTCTTGCCGTCGCGCCGGCCTTCTCCTTCGCCTTGCACGAGACTGTCGACGGCGCGGGCGGATAGTTCCATCTTCGACAGGTAGGCCTGGATGTCGCCGCGCAACGCCAGACGGACTTCCACCGGCGCCTTCGCCTGCGATTCGAGCCAGGTTTGCAAATCGCCGTCGAAGGGATCGGCCAGGACGCCGATCAATGCGCCCCCGGCATCGCGTGCGAGCAGGCAATGGCGCTTTATTGCCATCGAGAGCGGCAATAGATCGAACGCCGGCTGCCAGGACAGCATGTGCGCCGTTTCTGTCACTGATAAGCCGAACAGTGCCGCTACCGCTTGTGAGAGGCTGCGAGCATCGCTTCCGGTCAATTCCTCCAGTTCGTCCAGCATCGACCGTTGTGTGGTCGCGGCGAGGTCCCTCGCGCGCTGTAACAAGGCGGCATCCAATGCCGGCGACATAGACAAGGGCGCATTCATGACAAATTCTCCGCCAGATCAAATATCGGCATATAGAGCAAGACCACAATGGCACCGACGACGATGCCGATTGCTGCCATCAGTGCCGGCTCGAAGATCCGCGTGAAGCGGTCAATCCAGCGCGTGATCTCGCCGTCATAGAACTTGGCTGACTGGGTCAGCATGGAGCCGAGTTCACCGGACCGCTCGCCGACGCGCAGCATGCGCAGCGAAATCGGCGTGCACAACTGCTGCGATTCGAATGCCATCGATGCAGATTCGCCTGACTGGATGAGCTCGGTCGCTTTTTGCAGACGGCTTTTCATATCGAGTGAAACGATTCCCTGCACGGTCTCAAGCGCGGAAACGATGGGAATGCCGCCTTCGAGCAGCATGCCCAGCGTCAGATACAAGCGCGACAATTCATAAATATGCAGACGGTCACCGACTCCCGGCAAGCGCGTCAGGAGGCGCATCAAGCCGGCCTTGGAGAGCAACTGACGCAGGATTAATCCGCCGAACAGGATAAATGCTGCGGCGCCGAATACGACCTCGCGCGTTCTGCTCGAAACGAACGTTCCCCAGTTCAGCAGCAATTGGGACATCCAAGGCAGGCTGCGGCCTGCAGTCTGATACACCTCGGCAAAGCGAGGCACGACGTAGCAAATGAGGAAAAGCGACACGCCTCCGCCGACCACAAGAAGAATCACAGGGTAGATTGCCGCACTGATGATCTTGCTGCGTACGGCATCTACTCTTTCTTGATAGTCGATGAAGCGGGCCAATGAGCGCGGCAGGTCGCTGGTACCTTCGGCGGCGCGAACGATGCCGACGTATAACGGGGGAAATAAATGCGGCTGTTCGCCAAGTGTCGTGGAGAAGCGCTTGCCTTCGCGCAGGCCGGTCAGGATGCGCTGAAGCACGGCGCGCGTCCTGTCGTCGCTTTCCTTTTCAAGCAGCGCTTCCAAGCCTTCGACGATGGCGAGGCCCGCGCTTAGCAGCGCCAGCAATTCCTGACTGAACAGCACCAGCGAGAATTTCCCTCTGCCTGGCTTGCCGCTCTTGAATTTGCGTGCGTGTCGAATCTCAGATGCATATAAGCCCTGCGCCTCGATCTGGGCGCGCGCATCCTGCTCGTCTATGGCATCCACAACGAGTTTCACCACCCGATGGTCAGGGGAAAGCGTACGCACTTCGAACAGCATGATTCCCTTTTGATCGGCTCGAGTCGTGCCTGCCGGTTCAATGAATTGAATTCAACTGGATGCGCCTGCTTGATTTGATTGTTAATGTCGTTGTTTTTTTGCGGCGCGGCGTTATTGTAGCAGTTGATATCGCGGTTGTAGAGGCATCAAACAGGAATAGAGCGTTGATAGATCAGCCATATGAACAAATGTGGATGGGTAAAGTTGTCTCCAGTATCCAAGATGAGCTACTAGCCTGATAGAACTGACAGTCGCGTAATTTTGGATTGAGTGATTAAAAAAGCAAAAGAAAAAGTTGTTTGTGAAATCCTAATTTTGTTTAATTTGTATGCTCCGATCCTGTGCGTCGCCTCCCCGCGATGTGGCGCGAGGTGAGAGCCGGCCCCGGAAATTCGGACAGTAGGATAAGTGTAAACCTTGCTTCATAATCGAAGCCGAAAGGCCGAATTGAAGGAGCAAGCATGACCAGAAGGACAAGAAGGAACCACAC
>OUWB010000214.1_pt1 | contig 10901 bp, 10 predicted proteins | sample 1779821 | NCBI WGS metagenome assembly OUWB01 (sample SAMEA3914806, study PRJEB12502) | metagenome | biome: forest; material: soil | place: Canada | collected 2011-08-03 | depth 0.1 m
GCCGTCGCTCGACCAGGCCGTCGCGTGCCAGGCCGCCTAAGATGGTATTCATCGATTGCGGCTTCATCGTCTCGGCGCGCGCCAGCTCGGCATTGCTCATGGGGCCGTGCTCGTCGAGCAGGGCCAGCGTCGCCGTCTCCGACACGCTCAAGCCGCCGGTATCGGAATCGGCGCGCACACGGCGAATGAGCTTGCCGATCGCCAGGGTCAGGGCGGGCGCAACGATGTCGGGCGATGTCGGCTCGGGTGTCGAGGTCATGCGAGGCTCATAGCATATCATCAGCCGAACTGACAAGTCACCCTGATGAACCTGCCATGCCCAGGCTGCGCGACATCAGCAGGTTCAGCGGCGTGAAGCCGGTGCGCTCGAAGGCTTTGCGCCCGACGATATTCTCGTGCCAGACGTCGAGCAGCACGCTGGACGCACCCGTGTCACGGGCGAAGCCGTCGGCGGCCGACAGCAGGCGCGTACCGACGCCGCGGCCGCGCCACTCGGGGCTGACGCAGATATGATGGACATAGACGCGGCGGCGTTCGTGGCGCAGCGGATCGGCGTCGCGGGCCTGCAACTCCATCCAGATATAGCCGATGATGTCGGTTGCGGTCCGCGCGATCAGCACGCGCGCATCGGGCTCGGATACCTTGCCGCGCCAGAAGGACGACAGCTCGGCCGGGTTCCAGTCGCGGCGGAAGATCTGCGGCGACAGCTCGGCGTGCAGGTCCTGGACGAGGCCGTTCAGGGCGACGAGATCGTCGATATCGTCGGGTGTGGCGGGGTGAAGCTGGATGGACACCTTAAGGGCTCCTGGAAAGGGCGGCCGTTAAAGGTGTCGAGGGGACTGACCATCTTGCCTGTAACGGCGGCGATGGTCGGAAACACAGACGATCTACCGCTCCTGGAAGGAGCGATAATAGCGGGCAGAAAGGGCGCAGAAGGTCGTCATGAGCGATGCCATCGCACGGATGGCGCTTTCACGCAACGATCTATTCGACGACGGGCAGGCGGTGGGCGCGGCCCCACAGGACGACAATACGGACAAGCACTTTGACCAGGGTCTTCATAACGCGAACTTTCTTGGCAGCGAGGAACAGGACACACACAAAATGTCTATGACAGCGCTGTCTTAACATATCTCGCACGTGCGAGAAAGTGTCGGCGCGGTCACAATTCCCCAGCCCGTTGTAACCGTTCGTGTGGGCGCTCCTTTATTCCCAGATCAGCCCCGGCCGGCCGAGCCGGCGGCGGCGCGCCCGCAATTGCAGGTACATGACGAGGCCGGAGACGGTCAGATAGACCAAGGACAGGGCGCCGAAGGTATCGAGCCAGCGCCCGGTCATGCCGAATATGTCCCCGCGGTGCATGCGCTTCAGCCTCTGATGCCAGTCCCAGCCGAAAGGAAAGTTCTCGTTGGGATAGCCGGGCTCGCTCATCGTCATACGCGCGCCGGTCCGGGCATTGAACACCAGTTGCGTCGTCTCGCGGTCGGCCGCTACGACCACGCCCTGTGCGTAGCCGGCATAATAGCGCAGTTGCAGCACCTTCATGGCGACGCCGGGCATCGCCCGGTGAAAGGCGTTAAGCGTCGTTTGCGTCATCGGCGCGAGCTCATTGTCCGGTAACGGCGAGGAAAAATCGCCGTCAAACGCGTTGGGGCCGGACGGGCGCGGTGTGGTGGCGGCACGCCAGAAGCCGCCGACATTGTCGATCGATAGGGCGAGGCCAGTCAAGGCGATCCACAGCGCGATCACACCAGCCACGACCGCGGTCCAGCGGTGAAGGTCTCGCCACAGATCGGCGCCGCGCCACAACGGCGAGCGCTTGTCCAGGCGCCGGCGCGCCGCATAGAGTTTGGCATATTGCCAGATCCCGGTGACGATCAGGACGGCGATGCCGATCCCCGCCAGGCCGTCGAGCGTAGTCGACCAACCGCCCAGATAGTTGAAGCGGTGAAAATACTTGAACGACGAGCGCAGCGAAAACATGTGGTTGCCGGGCGGCGCCGGCGGCAGGTCCGACGCCGGCAAGGGGCGTTCGCTGGCCAGGTCGAAAATCAGATGGCGGTCGTCCATGCGCACATGACCGGCCGATTGATCGCCCGCCATGCGAAGCTCGACCAGGCGCAGGCTTGAAGCCGGCGCGGCCGCCCGGCCGAGCGCGGCGGTCTTTTCGATCGCGGCTGCGACATCGAGGTCCTGCGGCAGGGCCCAGGCCGTATAGTCGGGCGCAGAGACGACCGAATAGTTGGGCGTGCCGTCGATATGCTGGCGCATCATCAGCATGTCCGGATCGGTTTCGGGCGCATGCGCGACCAGGGCGCGCATATCGGCGAGTTCAATGAACGCCCCCGTCACCACGACGTAGAGCAGCAGGGCGCCGAGTCCGAAGGCGCAGAGGCGGTGCCAATACATCATCAGCTTGCCGCCCGGCAGGTGAAGTTGGCCGCGTCGCCCATATCGCCCTGGCCCTTATAGGTCGCGACCTTCGGCCAGGCGCATAGCGGTCGCGTGCGGACGACGGTGCCGTTGTCGATGCGCGCGGCGATGACACGGTCGAGCGTTTGCCCCCGGCTGACCCAGGCATCGATCGTCCCCAGCTTGTCGAAGGTGTCGCAGCCCGACCCGCCGGCGCAATGGTTCATCCCCGGTATGGTGAACAGGCGGACCTGTGAGCCGTAGGCCGGGCCGGCCTTGTGGGCAACCTCGGTGACGTAGCCGGCCAGCTCGGCAGGGTTATGGTAGTCATTGTAGCCGATATAGAACAGGATTTTGCCGCCGCGCCTGAGGAAGGGCGTCAGGTCGGGCTTGACGTGGAACAGGCGGCCGATCTTCGCATCGGCTGTGGCGACATCGCGGCTCCAGTCCATGCTTGTATAGTCCCATTGGGCATCCTGAAACGCCACATAGCGAAACAGATCGAGCGCATTGGCGAACGGCTGGCCACTGGCGAAGGTATAGAGTTCGAGCTCCGAGCCCCTGGCTGGGCCTGGGAAAATCGTGCGGCCGGAGCCTGGATCGGCCGGACCCGCATAGATTTGCCGCATCAGCTCGACCTGCGGCGCGGTCAGGCAATCGGGGCCGTCAACGGTTGCGCATTCAAGGCTTGCCGGATCGAAGCGACAGGTGTCGGGATTGTCGACGAAGCCCTGGGCCTGCCCCACCGGACCGGCGCAGGCCTTCAGCACGGCGGCGTGGATGACCGCATATTTCGCCTCCGGGATCATCCGGGTCGGGTTCTGGGCCACCAGATAGCCCGGCCACAGCTGGGCCGCGTTGAAGTCGACCAGCGAATTGGGCGGCGCGCCGACCACCAGGCCGTCATAATCTTCGGGATAGCGGCTGGCTTCGACCAGGGTCTCCAACCCACCCAGCGAACAGCCGATCATATAGGCCTGCGCCGCGGGCTTGCCGTACAAGGCCCGAATGATGCGCTTGGCGTCGACGGTCATGTCGTGGGTGGCGCGGTAGGCGTAGTCGATGATCTTCTGCGGGTGGCCCAGGGCGAACTTGCCATTGCCGTCGCTATGGCCGGTATCGGTGCTGGCCACCACATAGCCTTGCGACAGGCCGGTCAGCATGCCGCCATACATCATTGACCCGCCCCAGCCGAAATTGCCGACACCGAGGAACTTGCCGTTCCAGCGGGCGGGCAGCCAGACCTCGATATGAATGTCGGAATCGGCTGACGGCTTCAGGGTCGCGGCGACGCGGCAAAAGGCGGGGTTGGCCGGCGTCTGGACAAGACCCGCCAGGTTCATGCCCGACGGCTCCGGCCGCCCGGGCGGCAGGTGATAGTCCCCGGCCGCAACCGCTTGAGCGGTGGTGATCGTCGCTTGGGGCAGGGCCAGCTTCGCCAGGCTTTCGCAAGTCGTGGCATGGGCGGTCCCGGCGGCGGCAAGCCCGGCGACCGCCAAAAGCGCCAATCCGTAACGGCGAAGGATCAGGGGGACTTTCAGCATCCTACTTCAACCGATCCTGGATCCTGCCCACGCCGGCGGCGGCGCAGGATTCGTCCTGCTGGGCGGTGGCGCCGTCGACGGCGAGCGCGCCCAGCACACCGCTGGGGCCGATGATCGGCACGGCGCCCGGCCGCACCTCCATGTTCGGCTTGACGCGCGAGGCCAGCGTCGCATCGGCGCGCAGCCGCTCTTGCACGACCGAGGTTGGCTGGCGGAATTCGAGCGCGCTCAAATCCTTGCGCACCGCGCCATAGACCGCCGCCCCGCCGGTCCCGTCGCCGGACAGGCCGACGCGCAGATGGCCCTGGGAGTCCGTCAGGGCGACACCGACGCGCAGGCTTTGGTCGGTGCAGGTTTTGAGCGCGGTGGTGACCGCTTCCAGCGCCAGGGCTTCGGGCACGGCGGGCGTGGTATCGGGCGGCGGCAGGGGCCGGCCGCTCGGCGGGCGCAGCATGACCGATAGCGCCGGCGGCGGCATATCGCCGGGCAGGGCGGCCGGGTCCGTCGTTTGGGCGGCGGCCGAAACGGCGGACAGGGACATTAGGGCGCAGGCGGCAGCGATCCGGGGGAGGGTCATGATATCGTCCTCAAGGTTTAAAAGGCCCGCGGATGCTTGAAACACCCGCGGGCAGTGGCGTTCGGGGACAAAGGGAAGAGAGACGCCCCGTACGCTAGGACAGGAGTGTCGGGATCAGAACCGCCCGGGCTTGCTCAGCCAGGCGTCGATATAGTCGTAGGTCGTCTTGACCGTGTCGCCGAACTGGCCGGGCCGGGTCTCACACTTGGTGCAGGGCGTATACATGTGCAGTCCGCCCTCGACGAAGGCCAGCGACTTGTCCGGGCTTGCGGCGTGATCGTAGATGGTTTCCGCCGCCAGGCCTTCCCAGTGGCCGGTCATGCCCAGCGCCAGCAACGGCGCCTTGATGCCTTCGACATTGCCCGGCGGGCTGGCATAGGTCGAGGTCCACTCGACGCCGTGGATACTGTCCTCGTCATAGCCGAAGTCGGCGTCGACACGGATGGCGAAGCTGCTGAGATAGTTGCGCACCGTCGTCTTCAACGCGCCGAACTTGTAGGTATTGGACGCCATCGGCGGGGTTTCGGGCACGCGGATCGAATGGATGATCTCGGTGGTCACCGTGCCGTCGCCGTGCAGCAGGGGCCACGGCTTTTGTGAGTGCGACAGCAGCTTCGGGTCTTCGGGGAACAGCTTGTTGGCGGCGACGAAGGCGCCCGGGATGATGAAGGGCTCGTCATCGGTGAACTCACCCTTGCCGGCTTCGATCAGGGCCAGGCGATCCTGCGCCATCCGGATCAGCGTCGTCTCGCGCTTGCCCTCGGCCGACAGGAATCTATGGATGAATTCCGGGCTGTAATTGGCGCCGTTCGGGCTATAGCCGTTCTTCGGGTCCTTCAGGTTCAGCGAAGGATCAAGCTTTGTGCTGTGGGTCTCGTCGGTGATCGCCGGATCGATGCTGAACAGGGTCATCTCGGCCTGGCCCCAATTGGCGTCGGCCAGCACGACGCCGTCGGCTTTCGGGAGTCCCGCCAAATTGTCCGGGCACTTGTGGATCTTCCGGGCGTCCTGGCAGACGGCGACGCCGTTTTCGGCGATGTCCTGGTAGGCGGTCATCAGGGTGGCGCCGCCGGAATGGCCGAACAGGACGATGCGGGTAATGCCGGGGGCGGATTTGAGGTAGGTTATGCCGGCCTTCATCTGCAGCAGCACGTCGTCGATAATGCCGTCATTGAACTCGAACGACTTGCTGCCGCTGTTATTGGCGCAGAGCACGGTATAGCCGCGTTTGGACAGTTCGGAGCAGGCCGAGAATTCCAGGTAATCGGCGTCGGCATGCATGACGAACAGGGCGGTGTGGCTCTTGGGCCCGGGCGTAACCGGCTGGTACAGCACCGCCGGCACGCCCATGGCCAGGTGCACGAAGGTCGTCTTGATCGACGGATCGAGCGGCTGGTTGACCGCGAATTGCGCAAACGCCGGCGCGGCGGTCGACAACAGGGTCGCGGCCAACAGCGTGGGCAAAAGCTTGGAAATTTTCATTGGGGATACTCCCGGGAACTATTGGGCCGGTTGGGCCAAAGACGATTTGAGCAGCGAATTGAGTTCAGTGGACAAGGCCTGCGTCGCGCAGCCCGGCTTGACCGGCGAGCCCATGACGCCGTGGGTGGGGTGGGCATAGGCGGCGTCGTTCAGCACGTAGCCGACCGAGCCCGCCGTCATGGTCAGGACCATGGTGTCCGGTTTGGGCGAGGCCGTCTTGACTGAGCGGCCAATATCGCTGGCGATATCCGCGCCGATGCCGCCCAGGACGATGTCGTTGAGGCGCAACACGGAGACGGGAATGGTGACCGGGCCGGTCTCGTCGATGCCGATCAGCTTGTGCGTCTCGTGATCGACATTGTAGTGCTGGCCCGGGCAACGGATGCCGCCCGAGGCCGTCGACAGATAGACTTGCGCGGCCCCTGCCGGCGCGGCGGCCAGGGTGTCGATCGCCGCCATGGCCAGGCGGCGGGCCTGCAGGTCGAGCACACCCCAACCGGCCGCGCCCTCGTCGGTGCCGGGCAGTTCGGCGTCCGGCTGCAGCGACTTGAAGAGCGGCAACTGGTCGCCTTCGGCGGCGGCGGTGAACAGCACCACCGGGGCACCGGAAGGCTGGCTTTCCAGGATGCGCGAGACGGCGCCCGGCAGGTCGCCGGTAACCTCGTAGCCGCCATCCTTGGTCACGCTGCGGAACATGACCTCGCCATGGCTGGCATAGTTGAGCATCAGCGCCAGCGGCTTGCCGTCGAGGCCGTCGATGCGCACGATGTCGAGCGTCTTGTCCGACGATCCGGTCGGGTCGTACCAGAACTTGCGCCCGGCCTGCTCGCCATTATTGGTGTTGACGAAGGCTTCGCCGCGCACGAAGGCCAGCGTGGCGGGCCTCATGTGGTCGAGCGCGTCCCTGGCCACCGCGACGACTTGCGCGCGGATGCGATCGATCTCGCGCTGCTCGGTCGGATTGGCGTGGGCGCTGTGAAAGAAGGTCAGCGGTACCCCATGGGTGTGGGTGGCCACGACCAGGATGCTCTTGGCCGGCAATCCGGTCGCCGTGGCGATGGCTGTGACGATGGCGTCCGGATCGGGGATCGCCGTGACCTCGACGCTGATGATCAAGGCCTTGTGGCCGTCGCTGTCGTCCAGGGCCAGGGCGCGGGCGAAGATGTCGTCATGGACGCCGACAAACGGCTTTTCGGTCATTGTCTGGTAGGGAAATTCGTCGGCGGCGGGGGTGATCGAGGCCTTGGCCGCGCCGGCCAGCAACTGGCCGCTCCAGGCATGGCCGGCAAAGGCGCTAAGGGCCACCGCGGCCGTCAAGACATGTTTCAGGTATCGTTTCATTGAACGGCTTTCGGCGCGGATGAGGGGAGAGTGTGGGAGCATGCGCTAGAGCCAGACCGGCGCGGTCTTGCCGTTCTTCTTGCGGCGCAGCCAAAGCTGGACGTACATGACGATGCCGGAGACACTGAGATAGATCAGGGCCAGACCGGCCAGCAGGTTCATGACCCGCGTCGGGATGCCGAACATGTCGCCCGAGTGGAAGTGCTTGATATTCTCATGCACCTGGGTGCCGAACGGGAAACCGCTTTCGGGATAGCCGGGCTCTGTCAGGGTGGCGATGGCGCCGGTATCGGCATTGTAGAGGATCTGGCGGGTCACCGGACCGCCGGTGACGACGGCGCCCTGGTTCATGCCGCCGTAGTTGCGCACGCGCAGGACCTTGATCGGGGTCGTGGGCTCGGCCTTGCGGAAGTCGGCCAGCGCCGCGGCCGCGATATGCCGGACCTGGTCGTCGCTCAATGCCTTGGTGGCGTCGGCGCGGAAATCGACCTTGATGAAGGTATGCCAGGTGCTCTCGAAGCCGAGCCAAGTGCCCGTAAAGGCGATGGCGATGATGAAGATCGACGCGGCCACCGAAATGATGCGGTGCAGGCTTTTCCAGACGCCGCCGCCCATCCAGAACGGCGCGTTGCGGCCGATCTTCATGCGCGCCGACAGCAGCTTGTAGTACATCCACAGCCCCGAAATGATCAGGATCCACAGGACGATGCCGCAGGTCAGTTCGAAATAGACGCCGGGCTTGTCCTTCATGCTCCAGAAGCGATGCAGTTCCTTGGCCGATTGGCGCACACTGGGCGGCATGGGCTCGAAGGGCGGTGGCTGTTGGATGCTGACCGGCGCGCCGGTTTGGGCGTTAAACGCGTTGACCGCCTGGCCGAGCTTGACCTGGCCAACGGCCTGGCCATTGACGACGCGGACCTCGACGAAGTGCGGCTGCGGCGCGGGGGACGCGGCATGCATGGCGGCCAGTGTCGTGTCGAACGCCTTCGCATAGTCGAAGCCGGCCGGCAGGGTCTGTGCCGTCAGGTCGCGCGGCGAGACAACGGCGGTGTCGCCATTGCCGTAGCGGCCCTCATTGATCGACTGCATCACCGGATCGGTTTGCGGCGCATGGGAAAAGAGCGCATTCAGGTCGTAGAGCTGCATGACCGTCCCGGTGACGCCGAGATAGAGCATCACGAGGACGGCCAGGATGGACAGAATGCGGTGAAATTTACGCATGAAAGAGACCCGATACAGGCGAGAGGAAAGGCGGCGGGCCGCGGGATGCAGCCCGCCGAGGCAGGGAGACCGGTTAGTATTTCACCCCGACGCGCACCCCGAAGGTCTCGGGATCGCTGACGCGGACAATCCAGTTGTCGACGGTCGAGGCGGTCGCCGCCTGTGGGGCGCTGGTGATCTGGATCTTGTTTTCCAGGTTATGGACGTAGCCAGTGATCGTGTACTTGTCGTCCGGCGAGGTGTAGGTCAGGGTCAGGTTGCTGCGCGTAAAGGCTTTTTGCGCATACTGGGTCGGGGCGTAGAGATAGGTCGCCAAATCGACCGAAGAGCCGCCGAGGCTGCTTTCATAATACTTGCCGGAGTACTTGGTATCGGCCTTGAAGCTGAGCTCGCCGCCATTGCCGAGCGTCCAGTAGTGCTGCCAGTAGGCGGTGCCTGAAACGTCCGGGGCGGCGTCCAGCGACTTGCCTCTCCAATTGACCTGGTTGTTGACCAGGAAGCCGACGGTGAGCGGGCCGCTGTAGTAGGCGCGCTCCAGCGACAGCTCGAAGCCGACATTGTCGTTGTCGTCGAGGTGCCAGGTGATTTCGTTTTCCCAGCCGTACATCGTGACGGGCGCCGACTTGGTGTAGATGAAGATGACCGGACCCGTCGGCCCGAAGCCCAGCATGGTCGCCGCCGTCACCTGGTACTTCTGGTAGTCGTAATAATAGAGCGACGAGTTGTAGGTCAGGTTGTCGACGGGACGGCCCTTGTAGCCGATTTCGTAGGCGGTCAGCTTGGCCGGGTCGTAGGGTTCGGTGGTGTGCGTCGTCGGATCGTAGTCGTTGAAGCCGCCGCCCTTGTAGCCCGTCGCCACCGAGGCGTAGATCATCTGGCGCGGTGTCATCTGGTACTGGGCGCCGACGCGATAGGTCAGACCCGACGACGATTCCGAGCCCGTGTCGTCGACCAGGCCGTTGCCGGCGACACAGTCATTGGGCGGGGCGCACGGCGCGCCAGAGGCGTCGTAGAAGGGGCCGGGACCGGCGGCGATCGTCGCTGTTCGCTTGACGCTGTCCTTGGATTCCCGCAGGCCCAGAGTCAGGGTCAGCTTGTCGGTCATGTGATAATTCACCTGGCCGAACAGGCCCTCGCTCTTGTGGTCGGTCGGGCCGACAATGACTGGGTTGGCGGAGTTGCATGCCGCCGACAGGGACGGGGCGCACGACAGGGAGGCCGTCCAGTTCTGGTCGTGCTCCATATTGTTTTCGTCGTAATAGTTGGCGCCGACCACCCATTCGAGCTTTTCGGGATGGGCGTTGGAGAAGCGCAGTTCGTGCGACACCGTCGAGACGTGGCTGAAATAGTCGCCCCAATTATAGGCGCCGGCGGCGTTGTTGGCGTAGGGATTGTCGGTCGACGGCGCATAGAGGTCGTGCGCCTTGAACAGCATGTCGGCGCCGATATAGGTGACGTGGACCGGGCCGAAATCCTGGTTCAGCTCCAGGCTGATATTGTCGAAATTGTCGTCCGAGCCGCCGCCATAGGGGTTGTAGTAGACGTGGGTGTTGATCTTGCCGGTGGCCGGATCGTAAAGCGCCTGGCCGATGCCGGTGCCGCCGATATGGCCGAAATTGCCGGTGAGCAGGGCGCTGCCCGTATCGTCGAACTTCCACAGGGCCTCGATGCGGCCGGTGGCGTCGTCTTCGCTGCCCAGCACCGGCGCCTTGCCGGCACCCGTATAGTCCTGGGTTTCCTTGATGAAGCCGTCCTGCTGGTTGAAGCTGCCGGCGGCGCGGATGGCGAAGTTGCTGGCGATGGGGATATTGACCATCAACTCGTCCCGGTGGGTATCGTAATTGCCGATGTCGAGGCTGGCCGAGACCTGGTAGGTGTCGGTCGGCTTGTTGGTGATGACGTTGATCGCCCCGCCGGTCGAGCTCTTGCCATAGAGGGTGCCCTGCGGTCCGCGCAGCACTTCGATGCGGTCGATGTCGAAGAAGGAGATGCCCATCTCTTCCGGACGGCCGATCGCCACGCCGTCGAGGCTGTAGACGATGTCCTGGTCACCCTTGGAGGTCGTGTCGGTCGTCGAGACGCCGCGCAGCGAGATTTCCACGCCGTGCGCCGCGCTGCCGATGTTCAGCGACGGCGCCAGGGCCTGGATGTCGGTGACATTGGTGATGCCTTCCTGCTTCAGCGTGTCGCCGCTGATGACACTGAGCGCGATCGGGGTCTTCGACGCCGCTGTCCGGGTCTTCTGCGCGGTGATGATGACTTCGACGGTATTGTCGTTCGATTTCGCCGTAGGCTGCGCGGCGGGCGCCGTCTGGGCGAAGGCC
>OUWB010000010.1_pt1 | contig 10900 bp, 13 predicted proteins | sample 1779821 | NCBI WGS metagenome assembly OUWB01 (sample SAMEA3914806, study PRJEB12502) | metagenome | biome: forest; material: soil | place: Canada | collected 2011-08-03 | depth 0.1 m
AGGCGGCCGGGGCGCCGACGAGCGTCGCGAGCTGGCCGAACGACCAGTGTGTGGGCGCGATCGGTGTACTTTCGCCGGGCAGGACGAGCCCCATGTGCTCGGGATCGTCACGTTCGGCCTGAACGCGGATTAATGCGGTCTCCACGGTACGGGTGCGACAATGGTCGGTTCGGCTTCGGACCGACGCATAGAGCTCGGACAGCGACAGGAACCGCTCATCGGCCGGCCGGGAAAACCACTCGGAAGACACGCGGCCATTGCGGCCGCCTTTGCTCGGATCAACCTTGTAGCCGCTGGAGGCGGCAGGATCAGCTTGGAGGACGACACCGTTCATTTCGAAGATCTCCGACGGCCGCCGGAGACCTCTCTCTCGACTTCAAACCGCCGCCTTCGTCATCCTTGGCCTCGCCTCTCTCTTTTGCAGAACCAAGGACCGAAGGATTTGCCAATTTGGAAAATATCGGCAAGGTTGAGTGGGTGGGAACACCACGAGCATAACCGACCGCCCGAGCGTGTGGAGCGTGATAGAGATGGAACTTCCTAGTATTGGCAATGTGTTGGGATATGTCGGCCTTCCGCTGGTGATCCTTTTTGGCATGCAGGCGGTTAGGCATGGCGGAAAACGTGAACGTTTGGCGCTAGCCATTGTGCTCGCGTGGTGGGGCATGAAACTGGTTCTTCAGATCGAGCCCTCTCCGCCGATATCGATCCTAGCGGGCTCGATAACCGCCGTAGTTCTGTTTCTAATCTCGGCTCGATATAGGCGGATATGGCTGCTGTTGATGTCGTCGTGCACCGTCGCGTGCACGTTTTGGCATTCAGTGATGTGGTTGACACCGGGGGCATTTGGCGTATCGCCGATGTTCCTCCATCTGTTCGACTTCTTAACCGGCATCGTGATGGGATTGTGCTTTTGGCTTGCGGCCTGGGAGGCCGATCTTCTGCGCAATCAAAGGATGGTCGACAAATAGGTTCCGACGGTTGCCTGCAGTCGACTTCCGCCGTCATATAACTTCAGAATATATGACAGGGCGCTGTCGGAAGGCGGCCAGTTGCTGCGCTATGAGCTGTCATGCCGCGAGCCGTCCTGCAATGTCTCCCACGAGCTCGTCCTGAGCGCGGCGTTCAAGATGGATGCCTTCGTCGGCGACGTCCTGGCCCGGCTGGAAAACGCCTTCAACCTGGGAAAACGGACCTTTGAGAGCGAATTGGCGCGTATCGAGGATTTTGCGGCCGAAATGACCCGGAGCATCGTGCCGGAAGAGATCCGGCGGATTCTGTGGGCGCACCGTGAGGACATCAAAGCGGTCTGGGTCGTCGCCGACAGCCCGTACATGCCGTGGGAACTATTGTATATCGGGGACCCCGAGGGCAGCGGAGCGGGGGCGTTTCTGTGCGAGTGGGGGTGGTCCGCTGGATGTACAATGCCGGCTGGCCGGCTCGTGCTGGACGACGCCCGAGTGCGCTTTGTCATTCCGGATTATGCGAGCGCCAAGTGCGAACTCAAGGGGGCCGCGGAGGAGCGGCAGATGCTTCTGGAGCTATTCCCGCGGGCGAAGCCGATCAAGGCCGAGTTCGAGGCCGTGCGGCGGCATCTGAAGGAGGCCGCGACGTGCGACGTGCTGCATTTCGCCTGTCATGGCCTGGCAGAACAGAAGGCGGTCCTGAGGTCGGAGTTGATACTGGAAGGGGCTGAACAGGACGGCAAGGTGTTCGAAGACCGCCTGGGATACGAGACCGTCAAACGCGCGGCGAGTTTCGGCGAGGGCGAGCAGTCGAGTCTGGTGTTTATCAATGCCTGTCAGACCGGGCGCGCGGGCGAGGGCATCGCCGGCGTCGCCGGTTTCGCCGAGGCTTTCCTCAGGCCGAACAGCCGCAAGGGCGCGGCCATTTTCGTCGGCGCCCTGTGGTCGGTCGACGATTCCTTAGCGAAGAATTTCGCCAGTGCATTCTATTCGGCGCTGCTGCGGGGAGAGCCATTGGTGACGGCTTCGAAGACGGCCAGGGCGGCGTGCAAGAAAGGGGATTTCACCTGGCTCGCCTATTCCATATACGGCAATCCGTTTGCGCGTGTTCGCTCGTTAGTCCCCTAGATAAAGGCCGAACGGAAAGCAGGCGCCTCGACGGCGCCTGCTCAACATACCTTCCGCGCTAACTACTTCCGTCCGAATATCTTCAAAGCCAAATTGTGCACGTAGGCCGAGGCGGTCCTTATTGCGTCGAACATGACTTCAATCGGATTGCGTCGGGGCTTACCGCGTTTGAGGAAGCGGTCATAAGCCCTTCCTTTTTCGATATCTTGTCGCGACATGGCTCCAGCCCATACGATCATACCCCTGTCGATGACATAGTGCGACTTGCAAGGATAATCGTGGTTGCCGATCGAGGGCCAAACCGTGACGAGGTCGGCGTCCATACGGACGGTAAACTCAGTCGGTCCCAGTGGCGTCGACACCTCTTCGCCGCATCCGCACGCGCAACGGTGAAGGGCGATACGATATTTCTGCGAGATGTAGATGATGCCGTCTTCTAAGGAATCCGGCATCGTGTCGACGAACTCAGGGGTCAGGCGGCTAATCCTGGCCATAGGTCCTCCGGTTAGACATCATGTTGCCTTCGACCATATAGACAGAGTTAATTTCACGCCGCTCGTCGCGATAATAGGTCAGAGAGCGCTTCCAGCGGAAGACCGCCATGGCAGCGTTGATCGAGTTGAGGTCCGCGATCTGGACCCCCTTGCGATAGACGTCGTCTTCGTCGTCACCGTCGCCGAATGGCAGCATCAATTCAATGTCTTTCCACGTCATTTCCGGCGTGATCAGGCTGACCCGTGCACAGCCGTCGAGCATGTCGTCTTCCAGGCCGACGCCGATGCCGCAGTCGATGAAAGGGATGCCCAGGCGATGAAGCCCTTCCGCGATTTCGCGGCGGGCCGTGCCCTTGTCGACCGAAACAAATACGAAGTCGAAATCAGCTAGGTCGCCGATATTTTCGGCGGTGACATGGACTGGGTGCGGCACGATTCCCTTGTGGAACTTCTTATAGACCTCGGCATAATAGGTAACCTTGGTCGGAAAATCCTCAATCGACACCTGGGGCGCTCCCGGGGCGCGGAAGAGGTTGTGGCTAAGCAGTTGGTCGCGGTCGAAGCAGTGGATTTCCTTCACCGGCGTCTTGGACAGGAAATCCAGGATGTAGGTGCCGGTGCCACCGAGCCCGATAATAGCGATCTTGGAAACTGCCAGCTTCTGGCTGACCTTACCGATTCCATAGCGCGCCGAAGCGGTGTCCGGGAAGACGAAGGGGCTGTCATCGGCCGCCGCCTGGATCTTCCGACCGGTGCGCGCGTTGGCGCCCGGATCATGGGACCGCGCCGGCTTAACCAGGTGCCCTTCGTAGGCCACGACCTTGTCATAGTAGTTTTCGTAGCGACCGGTGACCTCGGGCTTGGAGGAGAAGTAGTGCTTCGCCACGATGCCGTTACCAAGATCTTGGATTTGGCTATTGTTGATCACCGGGGTCAACGGCGAACCGTCGCGATGGCAGGGGGTTTCGCCGGTGAAGTACGCTGTGTGATCGGGGGGATCACCGACGGTGACGCCGTCCGGTCCGATAGTCAGGGCCATGACGAGCGCCGCGCGGGCGAGGGTGCCGTCCATTTTCACGTACGGCACCGAGTGGACCAGAAGGTATCCGCCCCGAATTTCGAGTTCGAATCCTTCCGCGTCCAGCTTGGCGAGGTGGGGATTACGACTTATCAGAGCGGCGGACATTGAACACCATCCCATCAACAACGTGGACCTTTTCACCTTCGACCAGGTCGCCTTCGCGACCGTGCTCGCCGTTGAAGAAGGTGATTGTATACAAGTACTTCGCGAAGTCCGCGTCAGGATAAGCGAGCTTCGCGATCTGGCGGTATGATTGCTTCTTTTCCGTCACCGTCTTCGGGCGGCCGTTGACCGTGATATCGACCGGCTTATTGGCGGCTTTCAGTTCTTCGAGCGCCTCTTCGACCTCGTGCTCAGCCTTCTCTTCGAGCAGCTGCGCCTTTTCCAAATCTTGTTCGGCTTCTCGCAGGTGCTGCAAGGCGCCATCATCGGGGCCCTTAGCGGGCTCGCCGCTATGTTCGTGGTGATCTTCGGTAGACATTTGCAAATCCTTTGATTGCAAGTTGGGTTGACGATTGCTATATAGAAATTAGCCAATGAAATTGCAATATAGCAATTCAATTGCAAGATATAAATTCGGAGATCGCCGTGAAGGGCTTGTTTGATTTGGATAAATTTTACGGAATCCTAGATGCTGAGCGGGCTGCGAGGAGCCTTAATTGGAAACAAGTCGCAGACCAGAGCGGAGTTAGCGCTTCCACATTGACTAGAATGAACTACGGAAAGAGGCCTGACGTAGACGGGCTGGCCGCACTCCTAGCTTGGGGTGGATTTCAGACTGACGCCTTCGTGAGCGTAGAAGGCGGTCAAGCCCCTGAGACAATGACGCAGATCGCCACGCTACTTAGAAACGACCCTCGGCTCGACGCTGCGAGCAGGGCAATGCTCGAAGGGGCGATTCGCTCCGTCTACGACCGGCTGCCACAATAGAAACTACCGAGGCAACTCGGTTAATCCTTTCGCCGTGCAGCCGGTTGCGGCGATCACATTATCCGCGAGCAGTTGCTAAATCCGAATTCGGGTTTATATCCATTTTTGGATTTCATGAATTGGTACGTCAAAATGGCTGAAGAACGGAATTCCCGACCGCGTTTGCCTGAGGTTTTGAAGCCGGTGCAGGAACAACTTGGGCTCTCGTCCTTTTTAGCATTCTTGGCGATAGCTGAAGCGCCTGGAATGTCTGTGAATGAGCTTGCCGAGGCTATTTCTGTGCCTCAATCGAGCGCGAGCCGGTACGTGTCAATTTTGCTTGGACGATATCAGCAACCTGATGCGCCACTGCCCCTGCCACTTATTTCTCAGGAAATCAGCGCAGAGGACCCGCGTAGACGGGCGCTGTTTGTTACTCCAGTAGGCCGGGGGCTATTTGATGACCTAGCCGATACAATCGCTTTTCTGAAGGTGAGGGCTTAAGATGAGTGCTGTTGAAAACCTTAAGGGGTTGACAATTGAAGATGGCTGGAAAGTTACAACTCAATTAGTTAAGTCATCCGCAAGTACTGGTGGTGTTTTCTCGGAAAGTTATCTGGCCGAGAAAGATGGAAAAATCGCATTCCTTAAGGCCTTCGATTTTTCAGATGCTTTTGAAGATGGCGCGGACACATTTGCTGTTTTGAAGCAGCATATCGTTTCATACGAGCATGAACGCAGCATTTTAGACCATTTGGGAGCGAAGCGGCTTTCGAATGTCGTGCTGGCGCTCGGAGCGGGCAAAGTGTCAGTTCCCGGTTTTGGCAAAGCGGAGGGACAGGTTCATTATCTCCTATTCGAGCGCGCCGCCAGCGACATCCGGTGCCAGATGGATGTTGCCGACGCGGCCGATTACGTATGGTGTATGAGGGTTTTGAGAGACGTTTGTTTGGGCTTATTCCAAGTCCATAACGAATTTATAGCGCATCAGGACTTGAAGCCCTCGAATGTGCTGGTGTGTAACGAGGCTGGCTTTAAGATAGCGGATTTTGGACGATCCTCCCGACGTGGTACAGACGTTTGGCACGATGAGTTTGTATTTCCGGGCGATCGCACCTACTCGCCGCCAGAATTGTTGTATAAGCATATCGATCCCGAATTCATCACTCGAAGAATGGGCAGTGATATGTATATGCTCGGGAATTTGGCCGTTTTTCTCTTTACAGGAACAAATCTGACGAGCACATTATTTGCAAAAATGCAAAGGGAGCATCATTGGAACTACTGGGCGTCAAGTTATTCTGAAGTTCTTCCGTACGTGCAAGAGGCGTTTGCTCGATGCTTAGAAGAATTAAGTGCCGTGCTCCCTCCAGTTGTGAGGGCGGATGTTGTCGAGATTGTAACATGTATGTGTAATCCCGATCTGTCCAAAAGAGGATATCCGAAAACGATTGGCAAAGGCACGCAATACTCTCTTGAACGGTTCCTATCTAAACTTACGCATCTCGTGAAATTGCTGGAGGTCCGCATTCGCGTGACCGCTAAAGCATCATGATACCACAAATTTCAAACGGCAAGCGCAGGCTTGTCCCCAGATGGCGCTCCTTGCAAGTCGCGCTAAAATCGGGGGAATTGGATTCGCCCCGAACACCGAACCAAAAAGCAGCCATTGGCGTTGTCCCCAAAGACCTCAAGGACAAGTTGGCGCTGTGGCGACAAGCCCCTTCAATCGCCACTGCGGGTGAATTGGTGGAAAGCGCCCTAGTTGAGGGCAAAGAGTCAGAGGGTGTAGCGGCTGCGCGATTCCTTTTGTCTCCGACATCTACCGCAACCCCCGCGTTGCAGCGGTTGGCGAATGTAGCGCTAGGCCGCTCGGGCTATAGCATTATCGCAGACGCCCCCCAACTCGACACGGCGGATCAGAAACGAATTTGGCGACAGCGAACGCGCGAATATCCGCAGAATGCTCTCGCGTGGACCGAGTTATCATTCTTGGATATTATAAACAACCAGCCGCAGTCAGCGGAACGATCAATGCGCGTTGCCTTGCAATTGGCGCCGGAGAACCGCCATATACTTAGGTCTGCCGCTCGGTTGTTCTTGCACCTGGATCAAGTGGACAGGGCATACGCCCTTCTAGCTCGAAGTGACCGGACTCGTTACGATCCATGGCTCATCGCTGCTGAAATCTCAATTGCCGACCTTGCGGGAAAAAGCTCACGTTTTGTGTCGCAAGGGCGACAATTTGTTGAAGGCCAGAGCCTTTTTCCCCGTCAGCTGACGGAATTGGCAAGCGCCTTAGCGACGGTCGAGCTAGAGGGGGGGCGCCGCAAAAAAGCTCGTGACTATTTCCAAAGAAGTTTGATCGATCCGAACGGCAACGTTCTAGCGCAGGTCGAATGGGCAGCGCCAAAATTTGGTAACGAGTTAGTGTCGCAGCAGCAAGTAAGAAGCATTGGAGATGCAGATGAAGCAATAGCGATTTACGGCATGAGGCAAAAGGACTTCCCTTCGGCGATAGTGGCCTGCCGTAACTGGTCTAGTGTAGAGCCATATTCTGTTCGCCCGCTAATTATTGGTGCCATTGCGACATCAATGATAGAGGAGTTTGATCAATCATTGGCTTTCACTCAAGCCGGTCTGGCGATTCGGCCAAAAGACGAGGCTTTAATTAACGCACGGGCGTTTTGTCTGGCCAGCACCGGCCAGATGAAGGAAGCTTCCACGCTTCTGGCTGGTATTGAAAGGGCAGACTCTCAGCAATGGTTTGTTAGCCAAGCGAACCGTGGCCTCATAGAGATGCGATCCGGACAAGTAGAAACGGGCGTTGCTTTGTACAGAGATGCTGCAAAGGGCTTTCGGAAATTAAATAACGCGGAAGCACTCGTAGCCTCCCAGTTGTACATGGTTAGAGAGGCATCTCGCGCCGGCATAAAAAATCTGGACAAGCAAATAATAGAATTAGGAAATATGATTAAGAAGTACGATCTTACTCAATATAATCTAATATTGGAGACCGCTGCCCGTTTAAATGCCGCAAATAATCTGTTGACCGGGCAGGTAGGCCCATTAATAAAAGCGAGTTTGGATGTCTTGAACTGGCCCGGCTTCCTACCGGCACAAAAGTAGAACCGCCGTATGATCGCGTCGGTAACCCGCTTCCTTTCCGTTGATGCCGTCAACGACGGCCGGACGCGCCTTCACGTCGATTTCACCGGCGACTTTGGACACGAAATCGGGCGGCTCGATTTGACCCTGAATGACGCCGGTCTGTAGCTAGATCGGAGCTGGCAGATTAAGTCGCTGCCGCCCAAGAATGGTAAGGCGCTAGGAAGCCACCTGCGAGGTCTTGAGTTGGTGCTCATATTTGAGCGACCAAGTGAGTAGGGACTCAAAGGTCGGCATCAAGTCGAGACCCGCTTGAGACAGCTCATATTCGACGCGAGGTGGTATCTCCGCGTACGGTCGACGAATAATGATTCCGTTGCGTTCCAAATCGCGCAGCTGCTCAGTGAGCATGTGCTGAGTTATGCCCGGAAGCGCGCGCCGCAACTCGCCAAACCTCCGCGGCCCCTCGACGAGCATGCAGACGATTTCAATCTTCCATTTGCCTATAATGGCACGGATGGCAGTCTGAAAACGCATAACGTCGGCTGGACCAGGGCCAGTACAGTCGTCGCAATCGTCGCCGTAAAGCCTGGGCTCAATAGTCTGGTTTTTCATACTAGGTCCGAAACTTCATCCTACTTGTCATTGCCATTGTAACCGCCGAAAGGGAGATCATTCAACCGCTATAAGGAAAGTTCTATGAGCGTAGTTCTGGTCACAGGTGGGTCGGGTTTTGTTGGCAGTCATCTCATCGCCGGGTTGTTGGCCGCCGGCCACGACGTGCGGACGACAGTGCGCAGCCTCAAGCGGGAGGCAGACGTGCGTCAGATGGTCGATCACAGCGGCCAACCCTCCCGTGGCACGCTGTCATTTTTTGAAGCCGATTTGACGAACGACCACGGCTGGAAGGCTGCAGTCAAAGGCTCCGACTTCGTCCTGCATGCGGCTTCGCCGTTCCCGCCGGGCGTCCCAGAAAACGAAGACGAACTGATCATTCCTGCTCGCGACGGCACGCTTCGGGTTTTGAGGGCGGCCCGAGACGCGGGGGTTAAAAGGGTTGTTGTGACGTCGTCTTTCGCGGCGATCGGTTACGGCCACGGACGTACCAACAAGGTCTTCAATGAAAGCGATTGGACAAATCCAAAGGGCATAGACGTTCAACCTTACATGAAATCGAAGGTGATCGCCGAACGCGCCGCGTGGGACTTCATCGCAACGGAGGGCCGCGACCTGGAATTGTCAGTGATTAATCCGGTCGGCATTTTTGGGCCAGTATTGGGCCCGGATCTCTCTAGTTCGATTTCTCTGATCAAAGCCCTAATGGACGGGATGCCTAGCGTGCCAAGGATCTATTTTGGCATTGTCGACGTCAGGGACCTCACGGACCTTCATCTACGCGCCATGGAGAATCCTGCGGCGAAGGGCGAGCGCTTTCTCGCAGTCGGCGACGCCACAGTCTCATTGCTGGATGTCGCGACCATCCTGAGGGACCATTTGGGTGATGCTGCTGCAAAGGTTACGACCCGGCAGGTTCCCGATTGGCTGCTGAGGTTCGTGGCGATTTACAATAAACAAGCGCGCGAGACCGTACCTCAGATTGGTGTTATTCGTCGAAGCACGAGCGATAAGGCCCGACGTCTACTCGGTTGGACGACGCGGCCATATGAGGAGACGCTTGTTGACACTGCGCGTAGCCTCGTCGATTTCGGAATTGTAAAGCCCTAGTCACGCCCTTCCCGCGGGTTGACGGACAGCGTCGAATTCGCAGCTGCTTGCCGGCTCTCGTCGGTCGCGACGGGCGTGGCAGGCGTGGCGCATCTCGATTCCTCACGCGCACCCCGGGCCGCAGGAATCCGTTGGCCGCGGGCGTCGACCAAGTGAGTGTTGGAAGCGTCATGCCGGCGACACCGACCGAAGCGATGCCAGCATGCAGGCCTCCTTCTCATTAAGCTCAGAGGGTGAAGCCGCCCGACACTTCGATGCGCTGGCCTGTAAGCCATTCGTTGCCAACACTGACCAAGGCGGCGATTGCGGCTGCGACATCTTCAGGCGCACCCGGCCGTGCCAAGGCGGTAGTGGACTGGATACGTTTGCCGAGTGCGTATCGGTCCGTTACTGCTGTCGCAATTCCGCCCTCAAGCGGTCCAGCGGCGATGGAATTAACGCGAATACCGCGCTGACCAACTTCTGTGGCGAGATAGCGCGTCAGCACCTCGACGGCGCCCTTCATCGAAGCGAAAATCGCATTGCCCGAAAAAACAAATCTGGTAAGCGCGCTGGTGACGTTCACGATACTTCCGCCATTCTCCATCAAGGGAAGAAGTATTTGGGTGAACAGTACAACTTCCTTGAAGTGGACATGGAAGAGCCAGTCGAGATCATCTCCAGAAACCTGATCGACCCGTGCGCTGGCCTGATGGGTGGCGCATGTGATCAGTATATTGAAGCTGTGTCGGTTCCATTCCGTCGACAGTACATTGAGAATGGCCGCTTGGACGACATTCAAGGGCAAAAAGTCAGCGGGCTCAATCCGGATGGTCGCGCATTTCTGGCCGAGAGCTTGTGCAGCGTCCAATGTCGGTTGAAGGACCGCTGTATCTGAATGGTGGCACAAGATGCTGTCGATACCGCGTTTGGCCAAGCCAATAGCGATGGCGCGGCCGAGTTCGCTCTCCGCATTCGTGACAATGGCTATTGGTGGAAACGTCGCGGTATCCTCGCGATCTGATTTCGGTTTCGAGCGCATGGGGGGCGCCTCAGCCTTAAATTTGGGTGGCCCAGCCATCGACGGCCATCGAGGCCTGCCGGATGGCTTCTGAACGGGTTGGGTGCGCATGGACCGTTCGCGCCAGGTCGTTCGTCGTGCCGGCGAACGCCATCGTGACGCAAGCTTCCGCAATCATTTCGCCAGCGTCGTCGCCGATGATGTGGACGCCGAGGATCCGACCGGTTTCCGGGGAGGCGTAAATCTTGGCATAGCCTTCCGTCTCGTGATGGATCTTAGCGCGACTATTGGCCATGAACGGAAATTTCGCCACCTTGTAAGGTGCGCCCGCCGCTTTGAGCTGGTTTTCGTTGAGCCCGACCCAGGCGACTTCGGGATGGGTATAAACGACCGAAGGCACCAGGTTGTAGTCTACGTGGCCGGCCTTACCCGCAATCAGTTCCACGCAGGCAACCGCATCCTCTTCGGCCTTATGCGCCAGCATCGGCTG
>OUWB010000410.1_pt2 | contig 10861 bp, 5 predicted proteins | sample 1779821 | NCBI WGS metagenome assembly OUWB01 (sample SAMEA3914806, study PRJEB12502) | metagenome | biome: forest; material: soil | place: Canada | collected 2011-08-03 | depth 0.1 m
GGGCGGCGTGGCCGAGACGTCAAGCACGGCGAATTGCCGTTCGCGTTCAACGAGCTTGTGCGTAAAGTCGGTGATGGCGTTCTCGTAAGGAAACTTGCTGGCGCGCAGATAGGTGCCACAGCCCTTGGAGTCGCAGGTGGCGAAGCCACTTTCGCCATTGGTCGACATATTTCGGAAGTGGATGTCCTCGACATTGAACAACTTGACCGCCGTCGGGGCGGGTTTCAGGCTGCGCGTGACGCGATAGGCATGATAATTGGCGAACAGGATGTGCTTGGAATTGCGGACCTCCAGTGAGGTCGATTCCAGGCCATCAATGACTTCCTGCTCGGTCTGCGGCGCCAGGAATTCCCAGTTTTCGACGCCATCGAGCACGATCTCGTGGCGGTTATGGTGCTCGGCCGACAGTTCATAGACATGGCCCGGCGTCTTGGTGTCGCTAACATAGAAGCCGGAATCGGCCATGGTGTTGGGCGTCCAGTTGGCCACGAAGGTGCCGCCACCGCCATCCGTCACCCAGATGCCCGGATGCTGGCCGTCCATGCGGAATTTCGGATCGGAGAAGTCGACGAATTTGCCGTTGGGTAGGAACGTGCCGTGCCCTCCGTGGATGCGAACATCCTCGACCAGCGAGCCCTCGCCGGCCTTCCACAACAAGGCCGTGGCGCGCGGATTGACGCCGCCGGTGAACAGCCCGATGCCATCGATTATAGCATTACCGCCCTTGGCGCTTTCGACTAAGGCTTTGGCGGGACCGACGCCTTGGTAGGTCGGCGTGTTTTCAGCCAGCGTAATCTGGGTAACGCTGGGATGCAGGCCGATCAGGACGGTGTCTGGGCGTAGGTGGAGGGTATCGGTGACCAGATAATGCCCCGTCGGCAGGTAGACGACACGATGGGTATCGATCGCCTTTTGCAGGGCGGCGGTATCGTCGGCGACGCCATCGCCCTTGGCGCCGAGCTCCACAACGTTGGCCCATTGGTCGACCGGCGGTAACGCGGGTAGAACTGGGGCGTGCGGGGAAGGCAATTGGCTTACGGCCTGTGCCTGGAAATTGGTGGCAAAATGCCCCATCTGCCCCATGCCGTCGATCGTCAGGCCGTAGTTGAAGGCATTGACGCGATAGGTCACGCCAGGGGCGGCAATGGTCTTCCCCGACTCGCGAAAGCGCGCGAAGACAGGCACGCCGATGGCAGTGGCGTTGTCGAAGCCGATCTGGGTAACGGGGCTGTTTTCGTTGCTAATGAGAACCGCGGCCTTGGAGATGCGCTCGAAGCGTACGTCCTTGCCCCACAGGCTGTCGCTATAGCCACGGTCGATATCGATGCCGATCGGCGTGTCGGCGATGGTCGTGTTGACCAGGGTCAAGTCGACCTCGTGCTCGCGAATGGCGGCCTCGCGTTGGCCCTCGAAGCTGGAATCGATCAGAGTGAACTGCCAGGCGGGTGAGGTCTTTTCCGAAACGATGCCGTAGCGTCCGCCGTAGAAGTGCAGGTCTTCGGCCTCGTTGCCGGCTTGGTAGATGCCGGCAAAGCCTGAGCCGAGATGGAAATCGATATGGCTGAGGAAGGCATGCTGGGCGATGCGCAGGCGTACCCCAGCTGCCGCCGGATCGCCTTTGCCGATCTCGAAATCGATATTGGACATGGCGGAATAGAAGGTGCCGGAATTGGCGTCGCGCACCGGCGGCGTGGCTGGATAGGCCGACGGTACCGGCACCGCGATCGGTCCCTTGAAGTATTGGCTATCGCCGGTGAAGATGACCATGGTGACCACGCCCTTGTCGAAGCCCGGCGTCTTGTCGCCCAGGACTAGGACCGGCCGTGTGGGGCCGACACCGAAGAGGCGCACAGCCGCGGGGATCAGTAGGCTTTTGGAAATGCGATAACGTCCAGACGGCAGCCAGACGATGCCGCCGGCGCCGGATTTTGCCGCCTGAGCGATAGCCGACTGGATGGCGTCGGTGTCGTCAGCCTTGCCGTCACCCACCCCCTTTACGGTTACAGCCGCCGGGTCATTTGGTGCCGTCAGGTAGACAGACCCCCTGCCCTGTGCCCATGCTGACGAGGCGCCCAGCGCCAGGGCCAGCAGACCGGCGGCCATCATCAAGGTTTTGCGTGCCATATGCTTACGTCTCCGTTGGAGGGTGAATTCGGGGATTGTTGCAAAAGATTTTTGCTCTCGGTCGCGAGGAAACCCATGATCACGGCGACGGCGCGCGCAGGCGCCATCGTGCCGTCTATGGTTAGGACGCGCTCGTCAGGTTCGGGGGGCTCGAGTGTAGAAATCTGGCTTTCGAGCAGGCGTGGCGGCATGTAATGGTTGGGGCGGTCGCGCAGACGGGCGCGAAGTATATTGACGGGCACCCGTGGGAAAACGAACAACAGATGCTCGCGCGTCCGCGCCCGAAGAAAGTCGCGATAGGCACGCCGCAGCGCCGAGCAGGAGATGATGCAGCCCTCCCCTGGGCGCGCAGCGCCGAGCACGTCGGCGACCTGTTCGAGCCAGGGCCAGCGGTCTTCGTCCGTCAGGGCGATGCCCGCCGACATCTTGGCGACATTGGCCGCTGGATGCAGGTCGTCACCCTCGACGAAGCGATAGCCCGTTGCCTCGGCAAGCCTCTGGCCTAGGGTCGACTTGCCGCTGCCACTGACCCCCATGATGACGATGGCCGTTACCGAAAGTGTCACTGAAAGCCTCGAAACGGTCCGGTCGCGGACGAATAAGAAAACATGCTTCCAGCAAGTGCGGGAGAAAACGTCGGCGACTGGAAGCATGCGGCCCCAGTCGCGCTGGCAATCTCGCCGGCGCACAGGACCAAGTTTCAGGAAAGTGAGGGTATCCGTCAGCTACGTGGCGAATACCCTTAGGAAGGTCTAGTATTTCAAGCGCAAGCCCACGTGGTAGGTGCGGCCCAGCGTGTCGTAGAGTGCTGGGTTGACGTCCAGACCGGTGCCCGTCTGCGGCGCAGCCGCGGGTGAGACATTGAGCATGTTGTCGATCTTGAAGTAGGCAACGATGTGAGCATTGATGTTGTACGAGCCGGCCAGGTCGACATAGGTCTCGCCCGGCATGCTATTGTCGTTGATGGTCGGGTTGTTGACCGTCGACACGGGACAACTTGAGGTGCAGACCACGTACTGCGTGCCAATCACACCCTTGCTGAACCAGCGCTCCTGAAGCGTGATGCTGTACAGGCTCGTGGCATAGTTCTGGATGAACAAGCCCTTCCAGGTCGGGGTGTTGCCGGTATTGACGCCCGCACTTTGAACAGGGATCGTGCCCGGCAGTGAGTTGGTGGTCGTGAAGTCCTGGACGTTGGTCGCCAGGGCGCGCAGGACGAGGTTGCCCGACAGCCCGAACAGATGGGGATATTGGTAGCTGACTTCGTAGTCGATGCCGTGCGTCTTGATTGAGCCGGCATTGAATGTCGTCACGTCCACATAGGGGTTCGGTCCATTCAGGTTGAAGGCACTACAGGCCGACGGCACGGCGCCGTTGAAACAGTATTGTACTTCTTGTGCTGCGCTCAAGCCGCCGACGATCGCGTCGGCCACCTTGATATTATAGTAGTCGATCGAGGCGTTGAAGCCAGGCGCCCAGTGGGGATTGGCCAGGACGACACCGAACTCGAAGTTCTGAGCGATTTCCGGCTTCAGGTTTGGGTTACCCGAGGCGTTCTGTGAGATGGTCAGGGTCGTGTTGTTGAACGGGTTGGTGAAGTTCGGAATATTGGTCGAGGTCACCGGACCGTAGAGGTCGTTCAGATTGGGTGCCCGGATATCTTGGGACCGGACGGTGCGCAGGCGGAAGCCGTCGAGCGGCGTATCCCAGGTCAAGCCCACCTTCCAGGCGTTGACGTTGCCTGAGGTGCTGTATTTCGTGGCGCGGTCGGCTGTATTGAGGTTGAGCTGACCGGTCTGCGTGCTGTTCAGCAAGGGCAGGTTCAGTTCGATAAACGCTTCGGCCACGTTGTAATGACCGGTCCCGTCGCGGTAATTACCGGCGTACCAATTGCCTCCGCCAGTGCTGATCGCGGGGTCTGCGGGGTATGCGGCACTATACTCGCTGCCTCCACTGATGCCGTTTCCGTAGGGATCCGCGAGGGCCCGGTAATATTCACGCCGCGCCTCCGCACCCGCGGCTACCGAAACCGGCCCAGCCCATAGTGAAAACGGTTCGCCCGATATGCTGGCGCTGGCCACGTCCTGGGTTTCGATCGTGTGCTGGAATGCACCGGCCGCCGGCTCAAGATAGGCGAGCGCCGCCGCACTTGGCGTCTGGTCGCCGATGACGTTGATCGGCTGGCAACCGTTGGCGCGCGCCGTAGGATCCGCGCAAACAATGGCTCCATTCAACGTGATGGCGTTGACCGCATCGGTGAAACGGCTCTTCAGTAGCAGGTTGTGGACATAGATATCCGCCGTGTTCTCGCCGTGCTCGTAATAGGAGTCGTAGTGCCAATCGCTTCCGAACATGGAAAATTGGCCGTCCGCACCAAGGACGAAACGTTCTTGGACGCGTTCGGTATTGACGCGGATATTCGGCAGGAACGGGCTGACAGTGCCCAACGTGAAGCTGGCGATGTTGTTGGTCGCGCAGGACGTCCGGATCGACGACGGCACATAGGGGTTCGAACACTGAATGGTCAGGCCGGGCTCGGTCGCGCCAGGGTTCGGTTGGTTGGCGGTGCCGACCTTGGCGTAGTTGACTGTGAAATAAACCTCGTTGTTCTCATTGAGATCGAAAGATGTGCGGTTGTAGAAATTGGCCCGGTTGATGGAGGACTGCAGCGACGCACCGATGCCGACATTGCCTGAGGTATCACCGCCGACGCAGAAACCGACATAGCAACCCGTGACGGTACCGGCGGCGTTTTTCTGCGGCACGCCGTTAGAGCCGTAAACGAAGTTCGTGGGATTGCCATATTGATCGAAGGCAATGCCCTGTAGTGGCCCCGAGGTGATTAGGCCGTATTTCGAATAGGTGATCGACTGGGCGTGGTTGCCGACAACATATTGCGGCGAGCCGTTATTGGTGATCCCGGTATTCAGCAGGGTTTGGCTGGCGTACCAGTTGCGGCCATCCGGAGCGTTCTCCCCGAAGGCGCCGGCCGGAACGCCGGTTTCGTGATCATATTCCAGGGCGAATTCGGTATGTAGCCGGTGATCGAGAAAAGACCTACCGAAGGCCATTTGGACAAGGCCTTGCTGGTCGTCGCTATAGGTGGTCTCGCCGCCCTCAATGTTAGCCTTGAAGCCCTCAAAATGCTTTTCGGTGACGAAGTTGACCACGCCGCCCACCGCGTCCGATCCCCACGAGGCCGAAGCACCGCCGTTGACGACATCGACGCGGTTGACCAGGAGCTGCGGAAATAGGCTGACATCCGGCACGCCAGTGCCGATATTGGAGGGTACGACGCGCTGACCATCGAGCAAGGTCAGCGTGCGGCTGACTCCGAGGCCGCGCAGGGCAAACGAGCTGAGCCCTTGCTGGCCGCTCGACGTGCTGAACGTATTGGTCGCGACACCACTCGACCCTTGCAGAGAGGGCAATTGCGTGATGGTCGTGAAAATGTTTGGCTCGGCATTATTGGTGATTTCCAGCGGACTTATCGTCGTGGTCGGCGTGGGCGCCTTGAAGCCGCGCGTGGTGATGCGTGAGGCCGTGACAACGACGACGGTTCCTTTGTCCGCGGCTGCGGGCTTGGAAGGAGCGGCGTCTTGAGCATAGGCCCCGCTCGCAATCGCTCCGAGGACCAACGCAGAGGCCGAATATATCATGAGGTGGTGTCTGCAATTTAGCATGCTTGTCTTTTCCTTCCTGTTGTTGCGTTTATGACAGCGCTAACATTGCAGGCGCCAAGGGAAACAAGCCAAGAGGCATTATCTCCCTGATTTTCAGAGGTTAAAATCTGAATATCGCCATGACAGCGCTAACAGTAAACTATCCCCAAAGCGCCGTGGCTAGGCCAAGCACTCAGCGTTATTCCCAGTATATTATTATTTGCCGATGTCAGCGCTAACATGCACCGGTTTGCAAGGGCTACTGCAAAAATCTGATGATGTCAAGCGTGACGCAATTTACGCGCTTTCCCGCGGCTTGAGCTCGAAACCTACGTCTATGCTTGTGCGCGTAGGCCTGTGACCTTCCATAAGGCCCAACAGCATTTGGGCAGATTTAACACCGATCTCAAAACGTGGCGTCGCCACCGTGGTCAGAGATGGCACGATATGGGCGGAGGCCGGAAGATCGTTGAACCCTGAGATAGCAAGTTGCGCAGGCACGGCAATTCCCATTCGCTGGCAGGCAAACAGCGCCCCATGTGCCAAGTCGTCATTACAGAAGAAAATCGCGTCGCAGTCCGGCGCCTGCTGCAGCATGCGCTCCAGCAAGACGCTCCCCAGTCCGATAGAGGATGGTTCTGGCACTAGAAGTTCACGGTTCGAATCGTAGACCCCTGCGCGAATCAGGGTGTCTCGATAGCCGCGGTTCCGCGCCAGCGTACGCCCATCAAGCTGCGATGCAACAAAGGCAATGCGCTTGTAGCCTTGCTTCAGAAGGTGGAGCGTCATGGCTTCGGCGGCGGCTTCCTGGGAGAACCCAACGCAATATATGCCGGTATTATTCGAGACTTCCATCATGTGGACGACGGGTATCCGGGCGCGCTCGACTCTGCGGCGAACATCATCGCGATAATTAATTCCAGTCAATATGATGCCGTCCGGATCAAAGGCCATGTAGGCCCTTAATAGAGCATCCTCCTCATCGGATGAATAACCGCTAATTCCGAGCAGCATCTCGTAGCCCTTAGGGCGCAATGTCTTTTCGATGCCGTTGATAGCGTCTACGAAGACGCTATTGGTCAGCGACGGGACGATCACGGCTATATTCATCGACTTTGACGAGGCCAGAGAGCTGGCAGCGCGATTGGGAACATATCCGAGTTCGTTAGCGACCCTGTAGATGTTCGCTCTCAGTTCTTCAGATACAAGGTCCGGCTTACGAAATGCCCGCGAGACCGTAATGCTTGACGTCCCCACCTTAAGGGCCACGTCGTCGAGCGTGATGCGTCCGGTACTTGATGCGCGCGCACGGATCTTGGCTGAATCGTTCATCACCACAGCTTATATCCGGGAATCATGCCCGTTCCAAATAATGAAATTACCCGAGACGCGCCGGCGCATATCAATTCGCTGATATTCGAACACTGGTAATATGTACGTCACTCTCAATGACAGCGCTATCATAAACATATACGAAAGCCAAAGAGGCAATACCCATTCATTAAATGCCGCTGAGCGAACGGCGCGAGCTAAGATCGAGGTTTAATTCACGTCGTGGAGCGCGCAATGGATGGCTCTAAAATGCCCGCCCATTCCACTGGCCCGATGAACGGCTGGCTTGAGCTGTTGGGGTAAGGCGCCGCACGGCTCTGGGCGACCGCCCTGACGATTAAGAACAGCCACTGGGACGGACATACACCTGCAGCCTCAAAGCGAGGCGCCTCATTCCAGATGCAGACGAAGATTTCCACGAGCGCATTTTCGGCAGCCGGACGGTCGGCGATGAGAAGCTGGGTGATGCCGAGCAACTTGCCTCCCGAACGCTGATAGAGGGTTTTCAGGGCTTCCTTATCTTTCGCGGCAATGCGCAGGATCAGGGAACGCAACAAAGCCTGGTCAAACTGCGCATCAGGCTTTTCAATGCGCTGCCAATCGATCCTTACGTCACCCACCTGAAATCCCCCTGTTGAAGACAAGGTTATGTGGCCGCTTCGTACCATAAGGATGCAATGTGCATACCCAGCCACCCCGACTTCGCGGCATGGCGCGTCTAAAGCCACTTCAACGAATACCGCGCGAACGCGATGCGGGGCCCCGGGGCCGTCCCGAACAACCATTGCTCAGCACAGGATACGCGGACGCTTCGGGCTTAGATCAGTTCTTCCACATGTCGCGCATGCGCGCGCCCGCGTCGACGCGCACGGCCGCAACTCGGGCTTCTGGCTTCGCCTCGGCGGAAGCGACGGGCCAGGTTTCGAGCGAAAACCGGTCGAGCAGCTTCTTTGGAATGAAGCGTGTGCGTTGGGCATAGACGTGGCGATCGCCCGACTGCACCTGACCATGGACGAAGAACCGTTGCGGCAGCAGCAGGTGAAGGTCGTCTTTCGCCCGGGTCATGGCCACATAGAGCAGGCGCCGCTCCTCTTCGACTTCTTCTGACTGTCCGACGCCAAGATCGGATGGCATACAGCCGTCGACGACATTGAGCACGAACACAGACTTCCATTCCTGACCTTTGGCGGAATGAATGGTCGACAGGATCAGATAATCTTCATCAAGCAGTGCAGCGCCGGACTGATCGCTGGTGGCGTCTGGGGGATCCAGCGTCAGTTCCGTCAGGAACCGTTCGCGCGATGCATAGCCGCCGGCGATCTGCTGAAGCTGGAGGAGGTCTTCGCGCCGTACCTCGGCGTCTTCGTGATTGATTGCCAAAATAGGTTCGTACCACTGTCGCGCCCGTTCGATTTCTATCGGCCAAGGGATGCGAGCATTTCGCATATCCAGCAACATATCGACGAAGGATATCCATTCGCCCCCGGCGCGTGGCGGCGTGCCCAGTTCAGCAAGGGCGCCGATCGGATCGAACGCGGAGATCATCGTATCAAGCGTCTTTTGCGCCGTCACTGGCCCCACACCCGGGATTAGTTGCATTAGGCGGAAGCCCGCGACGCGGTCGCGAGGATTGCCGGCAAACTTTAAGATGGCCAGCAGGTCCTTGACGTGGGCGCTGTCGAGGAACTTCAATCCGCCGAATTTGACGAAGGGGATATTGCGCCGGGTCAATTCGACCTCAAGCGGCCCGGAATGGCTAGAGGTTCGAAACAAGACGGCCTGTTGCTTCAAGCGCGTCCCACCTTCGCGATTTTCGAGGACCTTCTCAACGACATATTGCGCCTGGATGGCTTCGTCGCGCAGGGCGACGAGACGTGGCATGTCGCTTGAGGCTCGGTCAGACCACAGATTCTTGGTGAAACGTTCGGCGGCCAGTTCTATGACGCCGTTAGCGGCCGAAAGGATCGGCTGGGTCGAGCGGTAATTACGGTCCAGCGTTATGACATGGGCCGGCGGCGAAAACTGTTTGGGAAAGTCGAGGATATTGCGCACGGTGGCGGCGCGAAAGGCATAGATCGATTGGGCGTCGTCGCCAACAACGGTCAAGCCATTACCATCGGGCTTCAGACCACGCAGGATAGTGTCCTGTAATCGATTGGTGTCTTGGTATTCGTCGACCAGGATGTAGTCGAAGCGACTGCTGAGGTCAGCTGCAAGCAGTGGCTCAGATACCAGTTGGGCGAGGTAAAGCAGGAGATCGTCGAAATCGAGGACATCTTGGCTTTGCTTGGCTTCGACATAGGCGCCGAAGAGGGCTTTTAGCTGCGCTCCCCAGGCCAGGCACCAGGGAAATTGGTTGCGCAGCACGGCATCCAAGGGTGCTTGTGCGTTAACACACCGGCTGTAGATGGCCAGGCAGGTCGCTTTGGTCGGGAAGCGGCTTTCCATCTGCGAAAAACCAAGCACGTGCCGATGCAGGTTCATCAGATCGGCGCTGTCTTCACGATCGTGAATGGTAAAGTCGGGTGACAGTCCCAGCTGCGCGGCATATTCCCGCAGCAGGCGGCCGGCGACCCCATGGAACGTGCCGGCCCAAGTCAGGCCGCCGCTTAGTCCGTATGACTTTTTGCTAAGAGGGAGCCTTCCCGGACCGAAGCGGAGCATCCTGCCTGGACGCGCCATCAGAAGGAGGAAGGCATGAGCACGTGTTACGTAGGTTTGGACGTCCACAAGGTCAGCATTTCTATCAGCATTGCGGAGGAAGGGCGAAACGGTGAAGTCCGGTTCTTGGGCGAAATCCCCAACGCTCCAACGAACATTGCAAAGCTGGCCAAGCAGTTGGCGAAGAATGGATCACGACTGGAATTTTGCTACGAGGCCGGCTGTTGCGGCTATGGCATCTACCGCCAGCTCACCGATATGGGTCATGGCTGTACCGTGGCAGCGCCCTCGCTGATCCCTCGAAAACCTGGCGATCGGGTGAAGACTGATCGGCGTGACTCTCAAAAGCTTGCCGTTTTGCATCGGTCCGGCGATCTCACACGCGTTTGGGTACCAGATCCCGTCCATGAGGCGATGCGCGACTTGGTTCGAGCTCGCCTCGACGCGGTGATGGCGTTGATGCGCGCCCGACAGCAGTTACTGTCTTTCCTGCTCCGGCATGGCCGAACCTACGAGAACGGCAAGTACTGGACTCAGCGACATCGGCGCTGGCTTGCGGAGCAAGTGTTCGAGCAACCGGTGCATCAATTGGTCTTCCAAGACTATGTGGAGGCGATTTGGACGGCCCAGGAGCGGCGCGACCAGTTGATCACCCGCATCAAGTCACTCGTCCCGAGTTGGTCGATGGGCCCGCTTGTTGAGGCGCTACGCGCACTTCGGGGCCTGGAGATGCTGTCGGCGGTCACGTTCGTCGCCGCAATCGGCGACCTCAGCCGCTTCGATACCCCGAGCAAGCTCATGGCGTTCGTTGGCCTGGTCCCGTCCGAGCATTCCAGCGGCGAACATGTCCGCCGCGGCGGCATCACCAAGACCGGCAACAATGAAGCGCGCCGAATGCTTGTAGAGGCAGCTTGGAGCTATCGCTACCCGGCCCGCGTCGCTGGCGAGAAGGCCGAAGTGCTGGTCAAGCTGCCCAAGCCGGTACGGGACATTGCCTGGAAGGCTCAGCAGCGGCTATGCGCGCGGTATCACAAGCTGAGCCGCGCAGGAAAAAAGCCAACCGTCGTAGTCACAGCCATCGC
>OUWB011207497.1_pt1 | contig 10848 bp, 10 predicted proteins | sample 1779821 | NCBI WGS metagenome assembly OUWB01 (sample SAMEA3914806, study PRJEB12502) | metagenome | biome: forest; material: soil | place: Canada | collected 2011-08-03 | depth 0.1 m
CTTCAAACCTTTGCTCGAACTGCAAAAATTGCAATATCCGCGCTTATGAAACTCACGCCGGCAATTGCGGCCGGGGAAAGCGCCATCCATGCCGAACGCAAGACCAGGCGCCAAATTTTCCGTTCGGCAAGCAAATTCACCTTCAGACCCAGACGATCCTGCCGTTACTACCCCTAGGTTCCCTAGATTATGAATGCGCAGGATGCATAACGAAACAACAACATTGGTATCGCAAGCGATGCGGCACCATGGCGATGGTCGGCTTGTGGAGGCCGAACATTGCTACCGTGAAGCGCTCGCCGCCGAGAACCAAAATACCGATGCGCTGCACGGTCTCGGGTTGCTCGAATGGCAGACCGGGCGGCTCGACGATGCGCGGACATTGCTTCAGAAAGCTTGCGCTGACGCCCCAGGCGTTTGGCGCTATACGCGCACGCTAGGCAAATTCTTCGCCACCGTTCGTCGTACCCGCGAAGCCTTGGTGGCGTTTGAGCGCGCCAAGGAGCTGGCGCCCGGTTCCGCCGAGTCCTGGTTCGATTATGCCAATGCCTTGCACATCGAGGGGCGGCACAAGGAAGCGATCCCCGCCTATCGGCGCGCAATCGAGCTCGATCCGGCCAATGTCGAAGCGTACAACAATCTTGGCGCGGCGCTCGATACCTTAGGCAAGCATGCCGAGGCCGTGCAGGTTCTCCATGAAGGCTTGGCGCGCCAGCCCGATTTTCTACCGCTGCACAATAACCTGGGCAATGCCTTGTTGAACCAGAGCCTGGTCGGCGAAGCCATCGCAGCGTTCCAGAAGGGTTTGTGCATCGACGTCAAATCCGCGGACATCTGGTTCAATCTGGGCAATGCCTACGCGGCGCGCGAGCCGGGAGCGGCGGCAAGCGAAGCCTATCGGCGCGCCCTCGCTCTTGAACCAGGGCATCCCAAAGCGCTGGTAAACCTGGGCAACGTGTTGCGCTTGCGCGGCGAATTGACGGCTGCACTGGATCAATATCGCCATGCGATCCGAGCGCAACCGGGTCTTTATGACGCCTATAACAATGCCGGCGTCACCTTACATCTGATGGGCAATCTGGAAGAGTCGGCCGCGTTGCTGCAACAAGCGATCGCACTGGCTCCCCAGACACCGACCGCACACAGCCATCTGGGCAATGTTTTCAAGGATAGCGGCCGGCTCGATGAGGCGCTGGCCTGCTATCGCCGTGCCATGGCATTGCTCCCGCAATCGGCCGACGCGCATGGCAATCTGCTGTACGCCTTGCACTTCCACCAAGGCACCAGCGCGCAAGATATCCTCGAAGAAGCCCGTCGCTTTGGCGCGCTTCATGGCGCGGCGCCGAGTGCCATATCCGCCCTGCCTGCGGCCGGTCGCCGCATCCGTATCGGTTACGTATCGCCCGATTTCCGGCAGCATTGTCAGTCGTTCTTCACCACGCCCCTGCTGTCGAATCACGACCGCGAGCGTTTCGAAATCTATTGCTACGCCCATCTGGCACGGCCCGACGAATTCAGCCAGCGCCTGGCTGCCCATGCCGACTTCTGGCGGCCTATTTACGGCAAAAGCGATGCGCAAGTGGCGGAAATGGTCGCCGCCGACCAGGTGGATATTCTGATCGACCTTACCATGCACATGGCCAACGGGCGGCCCATGCTGTTCGCGCGCAAACCCGCGCCGATCCAGGTTGCCTGGCTGGCCTATCCGGGCACGACCGGCCTGCCGGCGATGGATTATCGCTTGACCGACCCCTGGCTCGATCCGGTGGAATCCGGCAACGGCCCCTATACCGAGCATTCGGTGCGGCTGCCCGATACGTTCTGGTGCTACGACCCGTTGACGGACGCGATTGCGCCCAACGTGCTGCCTGCGCTCGGCGCTGGACGGGTGACCTTCGGCTGCCTGAACAATTTCTGCAAGGTGTCGGACGACACCTTGAATCTGTGGGGTCAAGTCCTGGCGCGCCTGCCTACATCGAATCTGATATTGCTGGCCCCCGCTGGAGCGCACCGCGAACACGTGCTGGCCATGCTCGCCGGCCACGACGTCGCGCCGGCGCGCATCGAATTCGTCGAGTCCCGCCCGCGCATGGAATATCTGCAGACCTATCACCGGATCGACATTTGCCTTGATACCATTCCGTACAATGGCCATACTACCAGTCTCGACGCGTTCTGGATGGGCGTGCCGGTCGTGACCCTGGTAGGCGACACCATCGTCGGCCGCGCCGGATGGAGCCAGTTGAACAACCTCGGCATGCCGGAGTTGGCGGCTTTCGATGCGGCTGCGTTCGTCGATATCGCCTGCGGCCTGGCCGGCGACTTGCCGCAGCTTGCAGCGATGCGCCAAAGCCTGCGCGGCCGCATGGCAGCGAGTCCGTTGATGGATGGACGGCGCTTTGCGCGCGCCATGGAAGACATATACGAACACTTGCTGAAAGACGAGAGGCGATGACACAGGAAATCGGAACGGGCATACCAGAGAACACGCAACAAGGCCAGATCGTCGTTGGCCAGGCAGCAAAAAACCTGTTACCCGCGCCCGCCCGATTCCTGAACATCTTCAGCCGACCCGAAATCCACGACAAATGCTACCAGGACGAAAAAATCGTTCTGGACGGCCACGTCTACGTCAATTGCCGCTTCGAGCGCTGCGTGCTGGATATCTCTTCGGCCAACTATGACTTGATCGGCTGCGTGATCGATCTTTCCTGCACCCTCACCTACACCTCGTCGGTGGCCGACGTCCTGCGTTTTTTCGAGCCGACCTATCCCTGGGCCAATCAGCATTTGCCGGCGTTCTTCGTCCCGACCAAAAACGATGCCGGGGCAATCGTCTTATGGCTTATCGGAAAAGAATACTAGGCCGATGAACATGCAAACCGCAGCAACCCGCTCGCCCGCGCCGTCAAAGCGCTTCATTTTCACCATCACGACCGGCCGCAGCGGCACCCAATTCCTGACGCAACTGCTTGCGGCCAACCTGCCTGATGCGCAGGTGCATCATGAACAGCGCGCCCGCCACGATTGGGGCGTCAACTGTCCCGATGTGTCGCATCTCACTACCTTCAACCAGATCGGCAATAGCCCCTACGTGCGTGCATTCTGGCAGCGGAAACTGGCGCGCATCGCCGGCACGCCATGCCAATATTTTGCCGAGACTTCGCACACCCTGGCCAAGGCCGGCCTGGTCGAGAATCTCGGTTTGCTCAATGGCGCCGGCACGGTCCATCTGATTTACTTGAAGCGCGATATCGCCGACACGGCGATCAGCCTGACCCATCGGGCCGACTTCTGCACCAAGGGCAATATGTGGCTGTGGTACCTCGCGCCGAATTATGCCAACCTGATGATGGATCCCAGGCCGCTCATCGAATTCGGGCAGATTGGTCTGGCGATCTGGTACGTGATTGAAATGCGCGCGCGCGCCGAATATTACCGCCTGCTGGTTGCCGATCAAGAACATATCCGGTTCCACGAATTCGATATGGAACGCATTACCGACCAGGCCGGCGCGGCGGATTTGCTTGCCGCAGTTGGCGCAAACATGACGCCCGAGCAGATCCTTTTGCCGGGAAAGGTCAACGCCAATGTGGTCGGAGCTGGCCTGGCGCAATCCGAAAAGGAATACATCCGGCAAGTCGTTGCCAACTGCAGCTTCGACGCTGCCGAAGTGGCGCGCAGCTGGCGCAGGCAGGGGCGCGCCCTCGGGCCGCTCGTTTAAACGCGACTATCAAGTTCCCTGGCGTGTGCCGCCCGGCAGCGCGGGCAGGCCACCGAACTGATTGAGCGACTCTTGTGCCTGCAGCACTTCCCGAGCGACCTCGGCGATGGTTTTGCGATTCGACCTGGCAAACGAACGCAGCATTTCGAACCCCTGCTGCCGGTCGGTCCGATAATGCACCATCAAGATGCCGACAGCCATGCTGGTTTCACGTCCGGCAGCCAGGGCGTCGGTCAGTTTGCTTTCGCGCCGCCGCAAGCTCTTCAACTCGCTGGAGCGGGCCAGCGCCGCCTCGATCGTGGGAATCAAGTTTTGCACGTCGACCGGCTTGACCAGGTAGCCCGACGCGCCGTACTCGACGGCGCGCTTGACCACGTCCTCATCTGATACGCCCGACAGAAAAACGAAAGGGATGTCGCTGTCGCTGCGCAAGCGTTTTGCCAGGTCCAGGCCCGACATGCCGGGCATGTTGATGTCCAGCATCGCCAAGCGCGGCTCATCGAGTACCACGGTTGCGAGCGCATCTTCACCGTTCTTGGCCTGGATCACTTCATAACCGTTGAATTCGAGTACGCCGGTCAAGAGCGTCAGGGTAAGTTGATCGTCGTCGACGATCAGAATTTTCGGCTTCTCTGCGGTGGTGTCCATGCTTTCCGATTGCCTATGGATTATTTGAATTTGCGCCGTCATTATCGATATTTTATTGATATTAACGCAGCTAGGTCCGGTTTGGCCGACACTGGCGATCGTGGGCAAGGATTCGTTCCGGGCCTAGGGCTATTTCGAGGAAATCGGGACTCGAATCGGGTAGGGAAATTCGTTCCTTGGACTGCTATATTGCTGCCATGCCAGAAAACCGACAACGCGGCCGCCCGCCGCATCCCGATCAGCTTACCCCGGCCGAATGGCGCGTGGTCGAAGGAGTCCGCCATGGTTTGACCAATCCGCAGATCGCGGCGCTGCAAGGCGTGAGCGTCGATGCCGTCAAATATCACGTCGCAAACGTCCTGCAAAAACTCGGCTTGCCGAGCCGCGTGAAACTGCGCCGCTGGAACGGCATTCGGCGCGACAGCATATTATTCGCCAAGGAACCCATGATGAACAAGGAAATCCGCCTAGGCGCAATCGGTCAGATCAGCCGCAGCGTAAAAAACATCGACGCGGCGCGCAATTGGTATGCCGACGTGCTCGGACTGGAGCACCTATACACTTTCGGCAAGCTCGCCTTCTTCAATTGCAATGGGCTGAGACTATTTCTGTCCGAAACCGGATCCACCGCCGATTCCATCATTTATTTCGCAGTCGACGATATCCGTACCGCCTACGATACCTTGGTTGCGCGCGGCATCGAATTCCTCAATGCGCCACATAGGATTCATCGACATGAAGATGGCACCGAAGAATGGATGGCATTCTTCAGCGACAACGAAGGCCGTCCATTGGCGATCATGTCGCGCGAAACCGGTGCAGAAGAATAGGCACTAAGGACGCCGGCAATTGCCCATTGCCACGAGGTTCCAGCTTGCGCCATCGTCAAACGAACCCTTCAGCGTCGAGGCATATTCTCCCTCGGAGAAGATACTGTAGGTGTGCCACCTCATACCGTGTGGAGAGCGGCGAACGGCGACGAGGCAGTCGCCAGGCGCCTCGACGGTGTTTGTTGTTTGCGGCAATTTACATGCGGGATTTCCGAATCGGCAATACAATGCTGCAATCGCAATCAATCCAGGCAATCGGGGATCACGATGAACAGGGACGATTTCACTCTACAACTCCGGCGCGAAGGCTTCGAGAATTTTGTGGAAGTCGAACGCGAAGCCAACGGCATGATAGACACGCATTCTCACCCGTTCCAGTCCAAGGCGCTGATTCTTCGCGGAGAAATCCGGCTGGTAGTGGCCGGCAAGGAAGCCGTTTATCGCGCAGGCGACGTTTTCGAACTGTCGAATGGCATGGAACACGTCGAATATTATGGACCGCAGGGTGTGAGTTACCTGGTTGGACGCAAGTGAATGCCTGAGGCCGGCTTTCGTTCGCGCTGCCTGGGTGGCCTGCTGATTATTTGCGTTGCCGGGTCGCTTGCTTACGGCGTGCGCGCCGCACCTGCCAATCCGCCCTGGCAAAGGCCCGACATCGACGCCCTGCCCGACGACGATTGGGGCCGCGCGGTGCGCTATGGGCGCGATCTCGTCAGCAAGACGTCCAGCCTGATCGGGCCGGAAGTGGCCAATCCCGCACATCGCTTTGCGGGTAACAACCTGAACTGCCAGAATTGCCATCTCGAAGCCGGCACCAAGGAATTCGGGTTGCCGTTTCAAGGAGTCTTCGCCGATTATCCCAATTATCGCGCGCGTTCTGGCACGGTAGCCACCATAGAGGAACGCTTACAGGGTTGCATGCTGCGCAGTATGAACGGCAAGGCATTGCCTGCCGGCGGTCCCGAAATGACGGCCTTGGTCGCCTATCTCAAATTTCTTTCTACCGGCCGCGCGGTAGGCGCGCCGACTCCGGGCCGCAGTGCCGGCAGCATGGCGGAATTGCCGCGCGCCGCCGATCCACGACGCGGTGCAAGCGTCTACGCCGCCACCTGCTCCGCCTGCCACGGCCAGAATGGACAGGGGCAGCGCGTGGGCAAGGTGGGCGATGCGCAAGGATATGTGTTTCCGCCGCTCTGGGGCCGGGACAGCTTCAACGATGGCGCCGGCATGGGCCGTTTGATCGTCGCGGCCAACTTCATCCACGGCAACATGCCCCAGGGTGTCGATTGGCAGCATCCCGCGTTGTCGATAGACGATGCCTGGGACGTGGCGTCCTTCATCAATGCCCAGCCGCGCCCGCACGAAGCGCACCTGGAACTGGATTATCCCAAACGCATGCAAAAGCCGGTCGATGCGCCCTATGGCCCCTATGTGGAGGGCTTTGGTGAACAGCAACACAAGCTGGGGCCGTTTGCGCCGATACGCGAAGCGATCAAGAAACTGCAGACAGGGCCGGAAAGCGACCCTGCAGCGGACTAATTTCCCGGTGAGATCGCCGTGGCATCACACCAAAACGACGGGGAGAGAGATGGACACCAACTCGAGTGCTACGCCTTCCACGCTTACCGGAAATGATGCCTCAATGCCGGCCAACCAGACGATAACCGGTCAGGATTCGCCGCAAAAACCGCACCTGGGCGCCGGCCTCATCGCCGCCACGGTGGCCGGCAACGCGCTCGAGTTCTACGACTTTCTCACTTACTCGACTTTCTCGGTCTATATCGGCAAGGCCTTCTTCCCGAGCAAGGATCCGTTCATCAGCCTGCTGCTGTCGCTGGCTACCTTCGGCGTCGGCTTTTTCACGCGGCCCTTGGGCGGCGTGCTGATCGGCGCCTATGCCGACCGCGCCGGACGCAAGCCGGCCATGATGCTGACGATTACCCTGATCACGCTGGGCACGCTGGGTATGTTGGTGAATCCGGGTTATGACTCGATAGGCATCGCCGCCCCCATCCTCCTCGTCGTAAGCCGGCTATTGCAGGGCTTTGCGCTGGGCGGCGAAGTCGGCCCGACGACGGCGGTACTGCTCGAATGCGCGCCACCCGGCAGGCGCGGCGCCGTCGTCGGCTGGCAGATCGCCAGCCAGGGCGTGGCGATCTTTGCCGGAGGCGTGGCCGGCGGCATTCTCACCAACGTACTCGACGAGAAGCAACTGGGCCTCTGGGGCTGGCGCCTACCCTTCCTGCTCGGCCTGGTCATCGTGCCGCTGGGGATTTACCTGCGCCGCCGATTGCCTGAGACGCTGGAACAACCCGGCACGAACGGCGGTATGGCGGTATTGCGTGAAGTATTCCTTCATTATGCGCGGCCTTTGCTGTTGGGCGTGTTGGTCATCATGTGCCTGACGATCACGACCTACATCGGCAATTACATGACTACCTATGCCATCACCACGCTGAAGATGCCGCCGTCGGAAGCGATGCTGGCCACCCTGACCCAGGGCGTATGTACCGCCGTCGCGGCCTTGATCGGCGGCAGACTGTCGGACCGCTTCGGCAGGAAGATCGTGATGATCGCGCCGCGTGTGATATTGATGCTGGCGATCTATCCGGCTTTCCTGTTCCTGGTTGCCACGCGCACCAGCGGTGCGTTGATCGGCGTGGCGGCATTCAATGCCTTGCTCTCGGCATGCAGCGGCGGCGCCTCGATTGCGGCGATGACGGAAATGTTTCCCAACCGCGTACGCAGTTCGGGCGTGGCGATTGTCTATGCCGTGGCGGTGAGCATCTTCGGCGGCAGCACCCAATTCGTCGTCGCCTGGCTGATCGGGGTGACCGGCGACCCGCTTTCGCCGGCCTACTATGCCGTCGTCACCAGTATCATCGGCTTGCTGGCCATGATTGCCCTGCCCAGGCCAGCCGCCTCAAATTGAATCTGGCCATGAGACCAGCTGGCAAACTATGTGTGCGGTGCCTGGACTATTTGGATTCGTGATCCAGCGCGAAACCACACGCAAAGCCGCCGGGCGGGCAGGAGCATAACCGGAAGCAACTAAATGCCGCCACGCCCAATCAATACCACTTTTATGCAAATCGATAGTGGTATGCAAATACACGAGCGCATCGTCACGTGGCACATCGATCAGCCCAATGATTTGCAGCCTGGCCGGCGGCATTTGAGGATGCCGCTATCGAAGTGATATTTCTCATACAAAACCAGTTGACGGCACCTTCTCAGGGTTGCAACATCATCTGATTCGCAAGTTGCGAGCCGCCCTGTATTCCATCCTTTGGGAAGAACGTCATGAAAAATGCACTGCGCTCATCGGCAAGTTCGGTTTTCTCACTGGCGCTCTCCCTCGGCCTCTTGACGTCGGTCGCAGCCATCGCGCAAGAGTCCGACAAGGTGAAGCCCGTCGGTGACGGCCTGGAGGTGGTCAATGTCACGGGGTCCAGGGTGGCGTCGGCAGGTCCCGAGTGTGTCTACCTGAATCTGGCAAGCCTGCGCCTGAAGAGCGTCAACGGCATGATCACCGCCAGGGGCAACATCAACGGCAACAACGAATCGATGATTATCGATACCGGGCGGCTGCACAGTGTATTGGCCCTCGACGAGGCGAAGAAGCTCAGCCTGTCGCTGGCCCACGCGAACGCCGAATCCAGGGTGTCTTATGCAGCCTACGTCGACGACGTCGCGCTCGACAGATTTTTCTGGCACAAGCTGATGCTGGGGGTGGTCGAACAGCCTCCGGTGCCCAATTACGGCCTGCTGGCAGGCGCCGACATCCTGTTGAACGGCTTGAACAAGGATGTCGAAATTTCGGTGCCCGACGGCCAGATGAAAATTTTTGTCCCCTCCGGTTGCGACAACGCCTTCCTCGCCTACTGGAGCAGAGACGCATCCACCGTGGCGCTGGTTGACTTGTCCACGGCTGATCCGCGGCAAATCGTCACGGTACGCGTCAACGGCAAGGAAATGACGGCGATGATAGACAGCGGCAGCCCGATTTCCGTCATCAATCTCGATGCCGCTGCGCGCGCGGGCATTACGCCAACCTCGGAGGGCGTCAGTGAATTGCAGGCCGGCTTCGCGCCGCGCAAGCAAAACGGCAAAGTCTGGCACGCCAACTTCTCGACTTTCAGCATTGGGGGCGAAGTGATCCAGCATCCGAACATCGCCATCGCCGATCTTTGGGGCCCTGCGGAAGCCAAGGCCAAGGACCCGGGGGAGTCGATGCGCCTGATGTCCATCGCCCCAAGCAACGTGGGCGCAAACCATATGGTGGTGGATATCAAGTCTGAAGCGGTTCCCTCAGTGGCTCGCATCAGTACGGCAGAGACTGTGCCGACAGTGCAGCCCGACATGATTCTCGGCGCCGATTTTCTGCGCGCGCATCGCGTCTTGCTGGCGATCAGCCAAAGAAAGCTGTACTTTACTTATGTCGGCGGCAAGGTCTTCGGCAATACCGGAGACAAGGCGCCGGATGTGCCATTGGGGGCCGTGGCGCAGCCGCTCGCGTTGCTGCTCGATGCGACAGTGAACGCACCCAAGTAACGCCAATCTAACGGCAGACATCGGAGCAAAACAATTAGCAATGTTCAACCAGTAACAGAAGGAAATCAGGCAATGATCAAGTCAACACGTTTTACCCTATTGCTGGCTGCGGCCGGCTTGGCCGCAAGCGGCTTCGCTACGGCCCAGAATGCGCAAACCGCTCCTACCGCCGCTGCCGGCTCGCCGCAGTCAACCGTGACGGTAAAAGGGGAAGCCCCGAAGGACCGCCGTGTGGCGCCGGCCTGGGATGAGGGCCGCAACTATAAATTCCGCGAAATCGTCAATTACGATGGCTGGGTGTTCCAGGCGGAAAGCGGCAGCGCGCATCGGCGCCCCAACATCAATGCGGACGACGGCTGGGTAAAGTTGAATGCCTGCGACGATCTTTCGGAAGGCTCCATCCTTTGCGAAGTCGCCAATCAAGCCAAGACGACCGATGCGCAAAGCGATGCCCAAAAGGAATATAACCGCGTCAAGCAGGACATGATGAAGGGCAAGCCGACCTCTACGCCTGAAAGCTGAGCACATCCGCCGCATTCACTTGCGGCGCCTTTTTCCCACGCTTATTTGCCGTACTCACTCGCCGCTTGCCAAAACCAGCCTGCGCCCCTCCTGGACCATGCTGGCATAGTCATCGGGCGCCACCGCCGGGCTGAACAGGAAGCCCTGCAGTTGATCGCAGCCCAACTCGCGCAGGAAGCGCATCTGTTCCTGAGTCTCCACGCCTTCCGCGACGATTTCCTGCCTTAGCTGCTGCGCCATGGTGACGATGGCACGCGCGATGGCGCAATCGTTTTCTTCGTGCGGCAGGCCGATGACGAAGGAACGGTCGATTTTGAGGCTGCTGATGGGGAATTTTTTGAGATAAGACAGGCTCGAATAGCCCGTGCCGAAGTCGTCCAGCGACAAGGCAATGCCGATTGCCACGAGACGGTTCATGATGGGAATAACGTTTTCCGGGCCGCGCACCAGGAGGCTCTCGGTGATCTCGAGCTTGATCTGCTCCGGCAGCACCTGGTGGCGCTTCAGGACGGCTTGCACACGCTCGGGCAGTTCGGCATCGAACTGGCGCGCCGACAGATTGACTGCAAC
>OUWB010025087.1_pt1 | contig 10847 bp, 5 predicted proteins | sample 1779821 | NCBI WGS metagenome assembly OUWB01 (sample SAMEA3914806, study PRJEB12502) | metagenome | biome: forest; material: soil | place: Canada | collected 2011-08-03 | depth 0.1 m
TTGTGTACACGAAAAGGAAGCGCACAGGAGATTGCAAGAAAGCTGGACGTCGACCGCGTGACGCTGTACAACTGGAAAAACCAGTTACTCGGCCGAGAGGTCCCAGCATCCATGAAACGCGACAAACCCACACCAGCAGAGACGGATCGGGACGAACTGGAGCGACAGGTCGAAACTCTCCGGCGCGACATCCGCAAGCTGCAGCTTGAACACGATCTGCTCAAGAAAGCCAATGAACTCCTAAAAAAAGACCTGGGCGTCGACCCGCAACTCCTGAGCAATCGGGAGAAGATGGTGCTGGTTGACGCCCTGAGAGAAGAATATGGCCTGACGGAGCTTCTTGATCGGCTCGACTTGGCGCGCAGTTCCTACTTCTACCATCGGTCGCCGATGCGGATCGCAGACAAGTATGCGGAAGTCCGCCGCACCATGACCGAGATCTTCGAAAGCAATCACCGATCCTACGGTTATCGTCGGATTCAAGCTTCGTTGAACAGGCAACGGGTGTTCGTCTCGGAGAAGGTTGTGCAGCGCCTCATGAAACAAGAAGGACTGCACGCGGCCAGGCCCAAGCCGCGCAGATATCGCTCTTACGTTGGAGAAATAAGTCCTGCCCCAGAGAACATCATCAATCGCGATTTCCATGCTGCAGCACCCAACGAGAAGTGGCTCACCGACATATCGGAATTCCATATCCCGGCCGGAAAGGTTTACCTGTCGCCCATGATCGACTGCTTCGATGGCATGGTCGTGAGCTGGTCGATTGGCACAAACCCCGACGCAGAACTGGTGAACACCATGTTGGATGCGGCCATTGAGACCGTGACCGAGTGCAATGAGAAACCTATCGTTCATTCCGATCGGGGCGGTCATTACCGATGGCCTGGCTGGCTATCGCGGGTTGGGAGGGCGAGTCTGATCCGCTCGATGTCGCGCAAAGCCTGTTCGCCGGATAATGCCGCCTGTGAGGGATTCTTCGGAAGGCTAAAGACTGAGATGTTCTATCCGAGGGATTGGCGTTCGACGACCATTGCGCAGTTCATTGAGGCACTCGATGCTTATATTCGTTGGTATAACGAAAAACGGATCAAGATCTCCCTTGGCTATCTCAGTCCCATCGAGTATCGTGAGCACCTTGGCTTAACGGCGTAAACCAGTCCAAGAAATTAGCCGCATCCCCGGCAAGATCCGCAGGATGTACCATCGCGACAAGCTCTCCGTATCCGAGATAGCCCGTCGCACCAGCATCTCCCGCAATACCATCAAGAAATGGCTGCACGCCCCCGGTGCGGCCGAGCCCAAGTACATCAGGCAGTCGACCGGCAAGATCGTCACCGCCTACGAGGCGAAGCTACGCAAGGCACTCGAAACCGATTCCCACCGTCCGAAGCACGAGCGGCGCACCGCGCGCAAGCTGTGGCAGGAAATCCGAGATGCCGGCTTTGGCGGCAGCTACAGCCGGGTCACCGAATTCGTGCGCCGCTGGCGCATCGAAGCGGGTCAGCCAGGCAGCATCCGCGCCTTCGTGCCGCTGCACTTTGCCTTGGGCGAAGCCTTCCAATTTGACTGGAGCGAAGAAGGCCTGGTCGTCGGTGGCATCTATGCGCCGAGCGAAATCGATGTCGCTTTGCCCTGCCGCTTATATATCATCCGCCAAAGCTTTGATCCTGTCGGAACCACTACCAAATACAGGCCACGTCCATCACCAACTTTGTATAGAACTGATTGGGGCTGCAATTCCTCGATCCGACTGTTCGTTAAGGGAGTGGCAAGCTTTGGCATTTTACGGTTCCTACCTATTCAAGAGGAGCTACGATTTTATGAAACTCGATTTGATGTCAATCCCATATTTATGGGCTTGACGCCAAATTAACCGAATGCAACAATCTGACTCCTGAAGCCAACATACGTCGCTTCCCTTTTTCCGCAGAGGCCCTGTACATGAAGACTATGCGCAACGCTTTGGCGTCACTGTTGCTATTGCTTGGTTCGATGCAATGTCATGCTCAAGCTGTCGTTGATCAATATGCTTGGTTTCAGACAAGCGGCTTCTTTCCCGGATTTCTGACAAGTGAGCCTTCCTGTGGAGAGGCCCTGGCAGAAATTGATCGCATACTTCAAGCGCAGCTAGTATATACCGACAGCATAGAAAATCGTGGGCTATCACCAGCAACACGGCTCGCATATCAATGCACCGACCCTGATCCGGAATTTATTTGGGTTCAATATCAGCGTGCGGACGGATTTGTACTAACGGGTGGCTGGGGCATTGTGAGTTGCGGAGGTCTATCGTTCTACTCTACCAACCCGGGGAGCTCCGAACCGTGGATTGAAATAATTGCAGGCAAATGCATCTGCTCGCCGCCATCGACTTTTTACAAAGCCTCTACGCAGCAGTGCACGGCAGTCAATCCAGCAAATGATCCTAGCGATCCCAAGAACAATAGCTGTCAGTCGGATCCCGATTGCAGCGTGGTTGACCCAATCAATCCTGCCGTGGGCAACAATTGGCGCGTAGAGACGGATTTCGCTGCCAAGCAGCCGGGAAATGCACTGGCCTTCACCAGAACATACAACAGCAACGTCTTCAGCACCAATGTCGGTACGGTCAACTCGTTTGGCGCCAATTGGGTGCAAACCTACGACAGCAAAGGCAGACAGATTGCGAATCCGCAAACGAATACTTCGGCTCCAGCGTGCTACACGTGGGGTGACGACAACACTTTCGCTTTCTGTGCACCAGCGCAATCGAACCTGACGGCGACGCCGAGCGGCATATCCATGCTGCGGCCCGACGGCAAGTCGCTTGCGTTCGGCCAGGTAGGATCCAACTGGGTCAGCAGCAACGATGTCAATGATAAGGTGCAAGTCAATCTGGCTGGCGACGGGGTCACTGTAACAGGCTGGACCTTCACGACTGCGGATGGTAGTCAAACCGAGCAATACGACCCCAACGGCAAACTATTGTCAGTGACATCGAGCAGTGGCGTCATGCAGACGCTCACTTATAGCAATGGACTTAACAATGACTCGTCCGTCGGGCGGGTTCCGGCGAACGCGCCGGTCTGCCCACATGTGCAAAGTGGGTCGAACTTGCCAGCCGGCCTGTTGCTATGCGTGACCGACAGCTGGGGACACCAGATACAGTTTGAATACGATAACCTGTCCCGCGTCAGCAAGATGATTGACCCCAATGGGCAAGGCTATCTCTATGCCTACGACGGCCCCTCGGGTGGCTGCACCAATGGCAGCACTTCAAACCCGGCCTGCTCGGCCAACAATCTGACTCAGCTTACCTTCCCCGATGGCAGCGTCCGCACCTATTGGTACAACGAGGCGACACAAATCAATGGGGGGGTGTCTTGTGTCGCCACATCGGGCATGAGTTCGCAGTTCGGTCATCTGTTGAACGCGCTCACCAGCATTGTCGATGAAAACGGCGTGCGCTATACAAGCTGGACTTACGACTGCACGGGTCGCGCCACTTCTAACCAGCTGGCAGGCAATGCTAACCAAACCAGCATTGCCTACGGCACACCAAACGCCAATGGCGTAGCCTCTGCGACGCTAACCGACACGCTGGGTAACCCCGCCAGCCCCGTGACGAATGTCCATACTTTCGGCTTCCAATACATCAACGGCGTAGCCAAGATTGCTTCGATCAGCCAGCCTTGCGCTGAATGCAAGAAAAACACTACTTACACGTACGACGCAAATACCAACGTGAGTAGCGCCACGGACTTTAACGGCAACGTCACGACATATCAATACGATTTGACACGCAATCTGCAAACGAGTCGCACGGAAGCCTACGGGACGCCGCAGGCGCGCAACATAACGACGCAGTGGCATCCAACCTATGCGTTACCGACCCTGATTACAGAATCAGGCCGTACCACTGCCTACAACTACGATCCCTCGGGCAACCTGTTGAGCAAGACGGTGACAGCGGGGGGGGGCAGCCGTACCTGGAGCTACACCTACAACAGCCTGGGGCAAAGAACCAGCGTCACCGGCCCGCGCACGGACGTCTCAGATTTGACGCGCTACACCTACGATGCGGGTGGCAACCTGAGCAGCGTCATCAACGCGATGGGACAAACAACGACTTACGGCAATTACGATGCCAACGGCAATCTTGGGCTGATCACCGCTCCCAACGGCTCGACCACAGCCTTCACGTATTCCCCACGAGGGTGGTTGACGAGCAAGGTCGTTACCACTGGCGAGGTCGTTCAAAGCACCAGCTACGTCTACGATAGTGTTGGGCAATTGATCCTAGTGACACTCCCCGATAATTCCACAGTCAGCTACACCTATGACGCCGCGCACCGGCTGACCGGCATACGCGACAGCGTGGGCGACACCATCAGCTACACCCTCGACCTGCGGGGCAACCGCATGGGGGAGGCAGTGACCGATCCGAACGGCAACCTGACGCAGCAGGTCAGCCGCATCTATGACACGGTCAACCGCCTGCAACAGGTGACGGGAGCCACACAATGAAGCGTCCATCCCTACCTTTGGCTGTAGCACTGGTTGCGCTAGCTTGCACCGCGCCTGTTCTGGCCCAGACACCGCCCGGCACCATTGTCTATACCTTTTCTTACGACAACGACAGCAACCTGACGCAAGTCACGGATGCTTTGGGAAGGGCTACGCAATTCAGCTATGACCCATTAAACCGCCGGAGCACCACGCTCGATGCAAACCAAGGCAACACTCGGTTCGGATATGATGCGCTGGACCAATTGACCAGCGTTACCGATCCGCGCAACTTGGTCACGAGCTACCAGATCGACGGGCTGGGCAATCTGAACCAGTTGCAAAGCCCGGATAGCGGCACAACAGTCAATACATTCGATGCCAACGGCAATGTCGCCACCAAGACCGACGCCAAGCAGCAGACGACGCAGTACAGCTACGATGCAATGAACCGACTGACCGGGATCACTTATGCCGATGGCAGCACCGCCAGCTATGTGTACGACAATGGCGCCAACGGCTTGGGACTAGTGACGCAAATCACCGACTCCAGCGGAAGCATTCAATATACCTACGACGCCGGCGGGCGCATGATAGGTGAAGCACGCACGATCAACATCTTGACCAGCCTCAACGGCACGCCTACACCAGCAGTATTTTTTACCGGATATGCCTATGACGGTATCGGCCGGCTATCCAGCGTCACCTACCCAAGCGGGCGTGTCGTCAGTTGTCAGCGCGATAGCCTGGGGCGCATCGTCCAGATCAGCAGCGCCAGGAACGGCGTAACAGCCGTGCTAGCCAGTCAGGTCGCGTATCGGCCATTCGGTGGGGTTCAAAGCTACCTCAACAGCGCCGGCAATCTCTACGCTCGTACCTACGACACATCGGGGCGCATCACGGGCTACACCCTGAACGGGCAGCAGCATACCGTCGCCTACGATGGCGCCAGCAATGTGGTGGCGACGACCGATGCCGGGAATTCCGCCAACAACACTACCTACGGCTATGACGTGCTGAACCGCCTGACCAGCGGTGTTTCGCAGATCAACAACGTCGGCTATGCCTACGACGCCAACGGCAACCGCACCAACCAGAGCAGCGGCGCCAACAGCAGCAGCAATACCTACGTTACGGGCAGCAACAGACTGCAGCAAGTCAATGGCGAACAGACCGTACCGTACACCACCGATGCCAACGGCAGCATCACCGGAAACAGCACGAATCAATATGTCTATGACGCGCGAGGCCGAATGAGCGCAGCCGTTACACCTGGCGGCAATGTTCAATACAGCGTGAATGCGCTAGGCCAGCGCGTGCAGAAGGTGAGCACGGCCGGAACCATCGTCTTTGAATACGACAAGTCAGGCACGTTGATCGGCGAATTGAACAGCCAGGGTGGCGTTGTGACCGGCAAGGATTACGTCTACCTGGGCGACATCCCGGTGGCCGTGATCGACTTCTAAGTTCCGCCGCCGGAACAACACCCAATCCATACCTCATGTATTCGGACATGCCGAAAGGGAAGTCGTGATCACATCATTTTTCGCACGTGCAATCGCTTCATGTGTCGCAGGCTTGACGGCACTTTGCCTCGCCTCGACAGCTTATGCGCAGACGCCGCCAGACGCCACCGGCACATTGACCTTGGATGGAGGCGCCATATCCGTGACGGTGGGCACCACAGGGCAGGCAATCAGCTACACCTTCAGCGGCTCGGCTGGGCAAACCGTGTCGCTCGTGGCCAGCAACGATACCTTTCCAGACTATCTTGTAGCGACCGTCTCACAGCCGAATGGCACGACCATAGGAACATTTTACAGTAGTGGTAGTGGCGCGGTAGCTGGCTCGATCATCCTATCCAATCTTCCTGCCGGCGGCACTTACACAGTCAGGATGGTGCCGTCGTACATCAACAGCGGCAACGGCAATTTCCAGCCGGGCGGCGAGACCGGTAGCGTCTCCGTATTGCTCGAGTCAGAGGTGGCTGGATCGATTCCGCCGAACAGCAGCGCTTCCATCGCCATGACGCTGCAATCCGGGCAGGAGGCGGTCTACACGTTTCCAGCAACGGCCGGACAATTCCTGAATGCGGGTATGAATGCCGTCACTACGACTAGCGGCGGCCCGTTGAACATGTCGATCACCAATCCGGACGGCAGCAATCTCAGTACTTTTTACGTGAGCAATGGCAGCGGAAGTTATTTCCTGTTGCCGCGCTTGACGCAAAGTGGCAACTACACGGCGACCATCACAGCGTCCGGCAACGATGGCGCTTCTGCCACTGTCATCTTTAACGGCGACGTGTTATCGTCGTTGAGCTTAAACACTCCGGCCGCAACGGTAAATGTCAATGAACCGGGACAGGCAATCAGCTACACGTTCACCGGCGTCGCCGGGCAGACCGTGAGCCTCGCCGTCAGCGGCGATACTTTCCCAGACAACTTGCAGGCGAACGTGTGCCAGCCGAATGGCAGCGTGATCGCATCAAGTGCCTTCAGCAACCCCTACGGGAACAGCGGCGTCATTGGAACGATGATGGTCAACAATCTGCCGGTCGGTGGCGTATACACCGTCAGACTGCTTCCCTCTTATGAAAACTCCAGCGGAACCAGCATTCCGGGCGGCGAGACGGGTAGCGTATCGCTTGCTCTCGAAGGCGAGGTGACCGGAGCCGTTCCTGCCGGCAGCAATACCGCCACTCCGCTCAATTTGCAAGCTGGGCAAACGGCAACGTACACCTATTCCGGCGTGGCCGGCCAATTTCTTGACGTCGGCCTAGGCTCTGTTCAATTGAACCCTAGCGGTGGCTACGTAAATATGACGGTCCTCGACCCGAACGGCAATAATGTCACGTCGTTCACAGTCTCCGACGGCAGCTCGTACTATCAGCTAATGCCGATGCTGACGCTGACAGGTACATACACAGCCGTGGTAGCCAATAGTCAGAACCGCGCGGTGAGCGCTTCGATGACTTTCAACGGCGATGCCACTGGAAGCCTGACACTCGACGGCACGGCTAGCACGTCAACGGTGACCGAGCCGGGCCAAGCGATCAGCCTGACATTCAACGGTACTGCCGGTCAAACCGCGAGTCTGGTCGTCAGCGGCAATACATTCCCGGATACGCTTTCCGCGACCGTCGACCAGCCGGACGGAACAGTCTTGGCGACGAAGCCGTTTAATTATACCGATGGCGGATCGGAAGCCGTCGGCTCGATGATGTTGAGCAACCTGCCCGCCAATGGCACCTACACGGTGAGATTGGTCCCGTCCCACTACGACTCCGGCTTTCATCTGATTCCTGGAGGAGAAACCGGAAGCGTGTCCGTTACCCTTGAATCGGAAGTCACCGGCGCTTTGTCGACGAGCAGCAATCCCACGGCCAGTTTCGCGCTCAACGTCGGACAGGTCGCTAGCTATAGTTTCGCGGGTTCGGCGGGACAAGTTCTTGAAGTGGCATTACCATCGATTAGTACGACCACTTCCAGCGGTTCCGTGCTCGTTACGGTGACTCAACCCGATGGTTCGGTGCTGCTCTCCTTCAACGCCTACAGCGGGCTGCCGGTATTCTACCCGAACCCACCTACTCTGGCGCAAACCGGCACCTATCTCGTCACAATCGCGCCAAACAGCAACTACGGCGCCAATGCCACGCTGGACTTGAGCAACGATCTCGTCGCGGCAATGACCTTGGCTGGACCTGCCATTCCCTTGACCTTGAACGTACCCGGTCAAGCCGCCGAGTTCACGTTTAGCGGCACAGTCAGTCAATCGATCATTTTGTCGCTCAGTGGAGATACCGTGCCGGGAACCCTGATCTACAACGTATATCAGCCAGACGGTTCGCTATTTACAGCTAGCTCACTGAATTCGGACGGCACAAATCCAGCGAGCGGCTCGATCACTATCTCAAACTTGGCCCAGACAGGCACCTATACGGTGCGGGCAATTCCTTCCTCGTTCGGTGGCAGCAATTACCAACCCGACGGGGCAATTGGGGCAGTGGCCGCATCCTATGCCAATGTCCTGGTTTCTCAAACTATTGACTTCCCTATTATCGGCAACGTCAATTCCGGCACCGTCCCTGTCGCGCTGAACGCCGTGGCCAGTTCCGGGCTGGCAGTCACATACACATCGAACACACCGAACATCTGTACAGTAACAAGCAATCAAGCGACGCTAATCGGATCAGGCAATTGCTCCATCACCGCCAGCCAGCCAGGGAACTTGAACTACAGTGCCGCCATCCCGGTGACCGTCGTATTCAATGTCAGCGGTCGTGTCGGCCCGAGCGTGACGTTAAACAGCCCCGTTGCCGGGCAAAGTGCTAGCGCACCCGGTAGTTTCACGCTGTCGGCTTCCGCAAGCGGCAACGCGGCGATCAGCCAGGTGCAATTCTTTAGCGGCAATGCCTTGATCGGCACCGCAACCCAGGCACCGTACAGCATCTCCTGGAGCAATGTTCCGCCCGGCACGTATAGCCTCACCGCGAGTGCGATAGACGTGAACAACGACATCGGCACCAGCGCACCCGTGGCCGTCACCGTGGCTAGTCCCGTCTCCGTGATCTTGACGGGCCCGGCGAATGGTCAAACGCTGCAAGCCAATACCACGATCTCGCTTGCCGCCAGCGTCAGCGATGGTGTCGGTAGCGTCACGCAGGTGGCTTATTACAGTGACAGAAATTTGATTGGCACTGCCACCCAGGCGCCGTACAGCTTCACGATTCCCAATGCGGCTGCCGGCAGCTATTCACTGACGGCGGTTGCTACGGACAGCATCGGCTATACCAGCACGTCGGCGCCGCTCACTTTCCTGGTGGCGGCGTCGGGATTTGGCAATATTGGTGGGGTTGATACTATTCATGATATCCAAACCGACCAATTGAATACGCCGCGTTTGATCACGGATCAATCGGGGAACACGGTCTGGCAATGGGATAACACCGATCCCTTCGGCAACAACGTGCCGAACCAAAATCCCAACGGAACTAGCGATCAATTCGTATTCAACCTCCGATTTCCCGGGCAGTATTACGACGTTGAAGCAGGGACGCACTACAACTCCCAACGCGACTACGACCCTCAGACAGGACGGTACGTTGAAAGTGATCCTTTGGGATTAGATGGCGGACAGCTTTCGACCTATAGTTATGTAGGTGGAAATCCGATTGTTCGGATTGATCCGAATGGGTTGGAAATATGTTTTTATAGCTTATTGCGTGGCCGGTACTGTATTGGTACTCCCCCGCCAGTTGATCCAGATTTGCCAAGCAGTCAACCAGCTCCGCCGTCGCTGCCAACTCTTAATCCCTTGCCACCATTGGTATCGCTTTGCATATTGAATCCGGTGCTTTGTCAAATGGCGCTCGCCACTGCCGCTAGTGGTAAGCCACCAAGCGACGCTTCCGATCCGAACGGTGCCAAAGCCCCAGGAAAACCTGGAAAAGCGGAAGGATTTTGTGAACCGAAACCAGGGAAGCCACAATGGGGGCGTAACCCCAATGGTAGCGGGAGTGGTTGGATTGACGCAAATGGGAACGTATGGGTTCCAACTGGACCTGATTCTGGTTCGACGGGCGATGCGCATGGTGGGCCACACTGGGATGTACAGCAACCTGGCGGTGACTATACTAATGTTTACCCTGGTGGGAAGACGCGTTAATTTTGCGGAGACTTAGATGCAAATTGAGATTAGCTCGCCGACTTTCTATTCGATAAAGGACGAGAGACGTTTCTTTCAGGGGCTTACTGAAATTTCAGCAATAAAGAATGTTCGCGGTGTTGGCAAAAGTTTGGTTATGACGATCAATATACGGTATTTGAACAAAGTAACGACACGGGAATTTATTGCCATTCTTTGGCGTTACGACATTTCACTTGCTCCTCTTGCAGTGCTTGCCGAAAACAAGAAGTTCTCGTGGTTAAAAGACGAGCGTTTCTATTGGCACAAAAGTTTGTTTGTTGACGTGCGGCGATGAATAGAAAACGCGGATGTATTCTAATGGCGTGCGTTACCCAAGACTGTGATGAGGGGTGTCATTATAATTTGCGATCAATACGTCCAAAAGTTCAATGGCGTATTCATACTGAAAATCGCTTTCGATAGCAATTTTTCCAGGACCCCTTCCCTGTTTATCTTTTGGCTTCGAACCGGTGGTGTTTGAAAACCTTTGAAAGCCGCCACTACTGTAAGCGTCAAACGTAGGCCGTCTTGACAGTCAGATTTTGATGGCGTGCAATCGTTGATCGATAGCATCGTAATTGACAACGACAGGATCGAAGGAGCCTCCGATCCACTCCAGCATCTCATCGTGATCGGGATGGCCGGGGTCGGCGATAGCTGCCAGAAACTCAGGG